>Ga0181559_10007595_pt1 | contig 10069 bp, 4 predicted proteins | sample 011ome_21_FD_133752 | JGI IMG/M metagenome (GOLD analysis project Ga0181559, IMG submission 133752) | Coastal salt marsh microbial communities from the Groves Creek Marsh, Skidaway Island, Georgia - 011508AT metaG (megahit assembly) | ecosystem: Environmental > Aquatic > Marine > Intertidal zone... | reverse complement strand
TCCCCTCCTGCCTCACCCCCCCCGTTCGGATCCCCCTCATTCCCGCCGAAGAGCTGGCGCTCGAACGCCGCGCGCATTGCCGCGTCCGCGGCGTCGTTCTCTCCCGCGTCCGCGCCGCGCCGCGGCGCGGCGTCCGCCTCCTCCTCCGGCAGCACGGGCGCGCGGCACGTCGGACACGCCTGCTGCCTCTCGAGCCAGGAGCGCAGGCACCCGAGGTGGAAGTAGTGGCCGCACGGCAGCTTCTTCGGCCTCGAGCCGCCCGTGCCGTCGCAGCGCATGTCCTCGCGGCAGATGATGCACACGTCGTCCCCGCGCGCGAGCTCTTCCCGGGAGCAATCGGGGAAGCGTTCGTTGAGGTTGGCGGTGACCTTGCGGTAGCGCAGAAAGTCGGCGACGCGGCGGCGGAAGTTGCGGAAGGTGACGTACAGGTCCCGCACCAGGTGCACGGGCAAGCCGTAGTACGCAAAGATGATGAGGAAGAAGACGAAGTACACGAACAGGTGCAGCAGGTCGGTCATGAGCTCGAGGTAGAACACGCACGTGCCCTTGCCGTCCCATCGGCCGTCCAAAAACGCGTCGATCCGGCCGATCGCGTACTTGGCCGCCACGGCGACGGCGCGCGACGCGAGGATGACGTACTCGAAGCCGAAAAGCAGAAGCACGCTCGGCCCGCGGCTCAGCGTGTGCGAGACGGCGTAGCTCAGGAAGGCGACGTCCAGGGTGACTAACACGGCCACCAGGCTGCAGACCCGCACGTGTTGCAGTCGCGTGCTCGTGGGGCTCTGCTCCATGAACTCCACGCGGTCGCCGGCGAGCCAGTGGAAGATCTTCACAAAGAGCAGAGACACGAACATCACCACGAATTTGACGTTGAACTCCTCCCTGAAGATGGTCATCGCCAGGCACGTCTCCATGATGGCGTCCTTGGCGCGCTCGTACAGGCGCTCGATCTCGGCTTCGCGCAGCTGGCCCAGGAAGATCTGCTTCAGGAGGTGCCCGAAGCACAGCGTCAGCGCGAACGCGAGGTTGCCCAAAACCACCACCGAGAGCTTGGACGTGCTCAGGTACAGCATCGCGGGGAAGTACTGCTCGCGGGTCTTCAGCGCGTGGTACACCAGCCCGCCGGCCACGGCGAAGGACACGAACACGTACTTCGTGAGCGACATGTTGGGGCGGGGGGACGCGCGCTGTCGATGCCCCACGAAGAAGCGGGTCTCCGACCGCTCGCGGTGGTGTCCGCCCCCGCGCGAACAAACCCCGAAATCCGCGCGACCCCGCGGATCCGTCAAGCGTCGCGGAGGAGGCGGTCGCTCGCTCCGGAGGCGCTCGGTTCCGAACGGCCCGCCCGGGGACCACCCGCCCGTGACACGCGTGGGCCGACGCGAGCCCGCTCGAGGTCGGCGCGAACCCCGACCGCGCGACACGCTGTGGATCCGCGCGCGCGCCGCGGCGTCGTGCTGCACGAAAAGAAACACGTCGCTCGTCCAATGGAAAGATCCAAAACGCGTTCGAAGCGAGTCTGCACTCTGGTCACCTCGACGACCGTCGTTGTTCGTTTTCGGTTTCGTACGTATGGAACGCGAGGCGCATTCCTTTACAGACAAGGTGTCGCCTAAACGTGTGGATGATGTAAAATCAACTTCTCCTGCCACTGATAGTGTGTCAGCAGCCGCGTAGCTGGCTCCTCTCGTCGCGCTTATAGATACTAACGCTCGATTAAAACACCGCGTCCACGAGCACTGGCGTTGTGCCCAGCAGGCTTCGCGCGTGGTCCGCGGTGGTACTCGCGCACCGCGCCACCCCGTTCGAGTCCGGGCCGTGCACGCACCTCCCCGCGTCGCGCCGCGTCGGCGGCAGCCGCGTGCTCGCCAGGACGTTGTCCTTCTGCCGCCGGATGTGCGAGCGCGAGTCGCACGCGCCGCCGGCGCCGGGCACGGCGCACAGCACCTCCAGCGCGAACTCGTCGACGTACTGCAGCCCTGCGTTTGTGCCGGCCCGCTCGCTCGCCCAAGAGCGGGCCGCCCAAGAGCAGTTGTCGCCTCGCCGGGGCAGGTACTGGAACACCACCTCGTTGGGCTCGTCCGCTTTCGTATCGCGCGGCGCCATGAGCCCGGTCGGGAACACCTCCGTGCCCTCCGCGCCGGTGGTCGAGTCCAGATTCGCCGACCCGGCGAGCGCGTCGTCCGGCGACGTCTTCAGGCGCAGGCGCACGCTGCGGCACGCCACGACCCTCACGCCGGGGCTCTGCTCGACCGTCGCCCACTCGTCGTCGTCCTCGCCGCAGGACGCGGAGACGGGCTCGGAGAAGGCCACGACGATCTCCACGACGTCCGGGCCGAGCGCGTTGCGCGTCGCCGTCAGCCGCTCGTTCGGCGGGATCCCGCCGCCGCCGTTGTACCCGAACACCGTACCGGCGATCGCGCGCGCGGTGACGTTCACCACGAACGGGCGCCCGAGCGTGATGTCCTTGTTGAACGACAGACTCTGGGCGTACGGGGGACTTCCGAGAAGCGCGTCCCCGGGTTTGGGGAGGGACAGGTCCGCGTCCGCAAAGACGCATCTTCGCCCGGAATCGCGCGCCGACGAATACAAAGTGTTCGCGTCGCGCGTTTTGCGCGCGACGCTCAATCCGCCGTCGACGCTCGGCGGCGACGCGCCGTCGGCGCCGCCGCGCGCGGCGCAGATGCCCCGCCCCGCGGTGGCGTTCAGGTCGATCTGGAACTTGCTCACGTCCGGCCCCCAGCGCGGGGACGCGTCCCAGATGGTGTTCCAGTCCAAACGGTTCAGCGCGATCCCGGCGTCGGCGGGGAGCGCGAAGACTCTGTGCTCCGCGTTCCACGCCGCCAAAACGTCGGCGTCGACGCCATCCGCCGCGGCGTCGCCGACGCCCTCCAGCCGCACGTAGTCCCCCGGCAGCAGCCTGTGCTTGCCGCGCACCGTCACCGCCACGCGCGCGCCGCACTCCAGCTGCGTCACCTGGAACACGCCCGAGCAGGCGCGCCGGACGGAGACGCCGGAGGCGCGATCCGCGCGGAGCGCGCCCGCGCCGGCGTACTCGAGGTCAAACGCCAGGTGCGGGCTCGGCGGGTTCGCCGCCGACCCGGCGGCGCCGTCCGCGCTTCCGCCCGCCTGGTCGTACCCCTCGGACGCCGCGTGCGCCTCGCTGGTGTTCACGCGCAGCGCGAACGCCAGCACGTTGTCCATGAACTGCTCGCGCCGGCCCTCATCGAACCCGTCCTCCTCGGACCCGAACACGCAGAACCCGGCGCCCGCGACGCGCTCGCCGTCGCCCAGCGCGAGCGCCGCGCTCTCGGCGCGGCACGCCTGCCCGGCGTTGACGCGCGCCACCGTCGCTCGAGACGCGTCGAAGGCGCAGCCTGTTAAGTTCAAAGGCGGCTCGAACGTCACCAGGTTGTTCCCGGTCGTGCCCGTGCCGCTCACCGTCCCGACGGCGTGCCGCCGGTTGATGAGCGGCGCGTCCGAGCCGACGACGCCGCGAACCTCCACGACGTCGCCGCGCGCGAAGGGATGCACGCGCCGCGTCCGGAGCTGCGCGTCCGCCGAGCGCGTGATCCCGCTGTACTGCGCGCAGTCGCAGGTTTGCCCGTCCGAGCTGTACAGCACGCAGTCGCTGTCCGCCGCGCCGTCGCCGTGCGCGTTACGCAGCGTACACCCGCCGTCGTGCACGTGCAGCGGGTCTGCCAGCGAGCCCTCGCCGCCGCGATTCGGCGGCGACGACTTGAGCGGCGACCGCTCGTCGTTTTTCCAAAACGTCTTCTTCTCCCCGAACCCGCCGCCGATGAAGCGCGCGACGCCGTCCGCCGCGCCCGGCTCGAAGTGGTCGCCCGTGCGCAGAGTGAGCGTCGGCGCGCCGGCCACGACCACCGCCTCGGAGAAGGTCACGAAGAAATACACCTGGTCGCCACCCTCGTACGCGTAGTCGCGCGGCGCAAACAAAGGGTCTGGAACCGCGCGCGTCCGTCGCCTCCGCCGCGTCGCCGTCGCGTACGTGACGTCAATCGCGAGCGGCGCGCTCGACGAGTCAATCGCCGGCGTCGTCGTGAACGACATCGAGTCGTCCGACACCACGTTTATCACGTACCCTTCCCCCGGCGGGTCCAGCAACACGTCTCGGTCGGCGCCGTACACCGTCTCGAAAACGATCGCGTCACCAGGCTTGAAATCGTGCGGCGCCGCGGTGTACACGCTCGCGTCCGCGCACGAGCGCGAATCGGCGCCCGTCGCGCACCACAGCTTCGAGAGGCGCGCGGCGGCGCGGTACGCGAAGGAAGACGCGCGCGTGTTCGGCGAGTAGCTCGTGACGCTCGTCACCACCGGCTGCAAAGTCGACGTGATGTCGCGCGTGGGCACGCCGGGGTATCGCTCCGAGGACGTTTTCCCAGTGTGCGGCGCGCCGGGCCAACCGCTGGCTTTGTTGATCCCCACGCGGTCGTGCTGGTTGATGCCGCCCCGCGGGCCGCTCAGGGTGCCCTCGCCCGCGCCAGCGCCGAAGTTCGCGGGCAGGCGGCTCCGGCTCGGGCGCTCCACGCGGTTGAAACGCGCCGCCTGCCAGTACCCGCCCGCGCGCGTCACGTGCGCCTCGCCGTGGTCGCGCGCCGCGCGCGTCTCCGGGCCGGACCGAGGGTCGCCGAGGCGGTTCGGCAGATCATCAAACCCGACCCAGCGCGTGTTATCGCCGGACACGGACGACGTCAGCAGCGCGCGGCGGCGACGGCTTTCGGCGCCTTCCGAATTCTCGGAGACGTGCTCGGAGCCGTGCTCGGAGCCGTGCTCGTCGTCGTCGCGGGGGGTCAGAAGCGTGCGCGGCGCGCGCACGCGCGGCGCTTCCTCGCCGTCGCCGCCCGCGGGGAGCCACTCCTCCTCGACGTCGTCGTCCGACTCCAAGCCCATCAGCTCAGCCTCCAGCGCGGCCATCCGCGCCAGCACGTCCGCGTCGTCGACGTCTTTGTCCTCGGGTGTGGGCGCATGACCCTCCTGGATGATTTCTTCGTCGCGCGAGGGTTTCTCGTTCGGGATCTCCCCGACCGGCAACTCGACGCCGCCGTCCTCGTCCACGAGCGCATCCTCGAGAAACGCGTCGTCCTCCGCCTCGAAGTCCGCGTCGCGAATGCCGTCCGCGTCCGCGCCGAACGACGCCGCATCCGCCATGAGCGCGCGCAGTTTCACGTCCACCAGCGCGTCCTCCTCGAGGTGCGTCGCGTCCGGGAGCGCGTCCTCCACGTCCTCCCAGTCCTCCCCCGACCCATCGCCCCCGCCGCTGAAGAAGGAGGAAAAGTACGACGCCTGCGCGCTCGCGCCCGCGAGAACGGCGAGGCACAGCACCAGCACCAGGAGCGTCCGCGCGGGGAGACGCATCGTCGCGCGCGTTCCCGATGAGTGGTTCTCGCCTCGCCCGTCGCCCTCGGCGCGGCTCCAGCGCAGGGAGGCACTGGCGCGGCGGGGCCGTTTGAACCGATGTTAGCGTAGCTCCCAACGGCGCACCTCTCTATTCACACAGCGCGTCTCGGGCCTGGGGTCGGGCATCCTCCCGCCATTTCGCCGGCGCGAACCGAGAAAAACTCAGAAAATCGACTTGACAGCAGCGTCGTTGCTCGAAGCGCCGCTATCGGCGGCACTTTCCCCCCGCGCCGCTTCCTAGCGGCAGGCTCGGCGCGGTTCCCACCGCGGGATCGGACGCGGGTGTCGCTAGGCGGCGGCACGGCTCGCGTCGACCGCACGCGCCGCGCGGGTGAGCGCGGGCGCCTCACCTCGCCCGGGGTGCCCAACAGATTTTCTCGGGTTTGCGCGCTTGAATCGCACATATCGTGATGCGGAAGGCGGAGGGGCACGCGGACGCGCCCGCGTACACGAACCCGCCTCCGCCGCTCCCTGAGCCCTCGGATCGCGACCGCGAGTGGCACGCGCGGCGGTACGACGCGCTCGCGGGCGGTACCGGTCGCGACCCGCCCCGCGACGGTGGCGCGCGGTACGCGCCCGCCCACCCCGCGAGCGCGCGTGAACCGCTCGGCGCGCCGACGCGCGTCTCCGCGAGATCGAGCTCGCGCGAACGCGAAGCGTTCGCGTTCGACCGCGGCGGCGGCGCGCGCGGCGGCGCCGCGTCCGCCCGCGACCCCTTCGCGTTCGACCGCGAAGGGCCACCGGGCTCGCGACTGGAGGGGCATCGCGGGCGATCGGCCCAAACACGATGGTCCCCCGCGCCGGTGGCCCCTGAAGCGCCGCCGCGCGAAGACCCCCCCGAGCGCGCGCGGCGCGAGCCTCCTCCTTCGGACGCGCGCGACTGCGAGCTCGTGCTTTACGGCTACCCCGCCGACGCGACGCACCTGGACGTGCGCCGCTCCGTGGAGTCGGTGGGGTTCCCGCTCGCGCGCGTGCACGCGTTCACGGACCGGCTCTACGTGTGCCCCACGTACAGCGTCATCCGGGACGTCCCGGACGCGAAGTGCGTCGCCGCGTACGCGCGCGCGCGCACCGCCGCCGAGGCTAAGAAAGTGCTCGACGAAGTCAACGGGGGCGCCGACGGCGGTCCGCGGCTTTGCCGCGACGCGCCGCTGGCGGCGATGCGCTGGGACGCGCCCAGGCCGGGCGTGCTCCAGGGCATACCGCGCGCGCCCCCGCCGGAGGTGCGCGTGGAGGTCACCAGGCGCTACATCGGCGAGCGCGAGCGCGCGAGCGCGCCGCCGCCCCCGGCGCGCGCTCTCGGGAACGACCGCCGCGCCGAGGAAACGCCGAGAGCCTCTCGCCGACTCCTCGCGCCTCTCGCCGACTCCTCGCGCGCGACGGCGGGCGGCCGCTCGAGGGACCCCGAGTGGCTCGGCCCGAACCGGTGCGCGGTGCACGCGTGCGGGCAGATGGGGCGTTTGATCGGCCCGAACGGCACGTGCGTGATCGGCATGAAGAAGGAGACGGGGTGCGAGATCTCGAAGCTGGACGACGAGAGCGTGGTCGTCGAGGGCGCCACGCAAACGCTCGTCGCGCGCGGCGTCGAGCGCGTGCGCGACGAAGTGAGCAAGTGGCTGCGCGCCGGCGCGGGCGCGAGAGACGCGCCCGCGGACGATCTTGTCCGCGCGACGAAAGCGCTCGCCCCGAAAACGACGAAACACCCCATCGTCCCCTGGCGGCCGAACCCCGCGGCGGCTTTGGCGGCGCGCGAGGGGCTTGAGTCACAAAAAGTCACGAAAATCGGCGGCGCGCCGACGCCGGCGTCTGGCGAGCGGCCGAGAAGCGCCGACGCGCCGTCGGCGCCCGTCTCGGCGGAGCGAGAGATGTCGGAAAACGGCGAGATCGTGCGCGAGTCGCCGCGCGCGATCGGGAGCCCCACGAGCGCGGAGAACGCGCTTGTGGGGCTCCCGAACGCGCGGGATGAAGCCGCGGACGAGACCCTAAACGCCGAACCCGAGGAGGAAATCGGCGCGGGGCTGGGGTACGACGCCGTCGCCGACTTCTCGGACTGCCTCCCGCCGGGCCGAGCCTCGGCCGGCGGCGGGAGGCAGTCCGAGCGCGCCGCCGGGGACCCTGAGCCGGAACCCGAGCCGGACGCCCCTCCCGGCGAACCCGATCACGTATCCGACGCGGGCGACGCGCAGCCCCCGCCCCCGCCCCCGCCCCCGGCGCCGGCGGCGTCCGCCGAGAACGAGGCGGAGGCGCCCGCGCCGCCCGAAAAAAAAACCGAGGGTTCCCGCGACGAGCGCTCCCCTCGCGAGCGGGTCTTGTCGCTCGTGGCGGCGCGGCAGATCACGCGCGACACGCTCGTTCGGCGCATCGAGGACGCGCTGGACCCGACCCGCGCGCCGGAAACGGACCCGGCCCTGCGGATGTCGCCGGAGGCGGAGGTGTGTCTCGAGTCGCGAAACCTGTTCGTCCGGCACAGGGTATCGGCGAGGCGCGCCGCGTCGCGCTACCGCGTCGCGCTGGTGCTTTCGGCGACGCCGGACGCGTCGGCGCGAGAGAAGACCCGCGCGAAGCCCGAAGGCTGGACGCTCGCGCGGGACTGGGCGCTCGCGCTGGACGAGAGGGATGATGAGAGGGACGAGAAACACAGAGGGACAATGGCGGGCGTTTCTTCGTCTCCCGCGATGCCGACGCGCGGGGCGGAGGAGGGCGCGCTGAGAGACAACAGCGCGGCGCCGCGCCGCGGGTCGTCGGAGACGCGCGCGTTTGTGTCGGGCCTCTCCAACGTGGCGTGCGAGCCCGCCGAGGTGGACGCGTGGGTGGCCCGGCGGTTCGGCGGGGCCTACGAGAAGGCCGCCGCGTCGATCCGGGCGATGGCCGTGTCCGAGACCGCGCGGAAGCGCCCGGCGCCGGCGCGGACGGCGCCTCTCTCTGACGCGCCGCCGGCGAAGAAAAAGCGCGGCGGCGGCGCGTGAGTGGACGGTTTTCGTTTGTTTCGACGAGACGCGCGCGGGGTGATGCGATTGTTTGCCGACGCGAGACGTGTAGTGACCTTTCGAGTTTTCGGAACGCGAAACGCACCTACATCACATCCACGACGACCGCGGTTGGTTTCGTCGACTCGTGCCTACAACCCCGCGTCCCGGTCGGAGGGTTTCATGGGTGCCAGCCCCAGGCGCGCCTCCATGCTCGCCGCGCGCCGCTGCAGCGCCTTAATCACCGACGCCTGCTGTTGCACCTTGTGAATGAGGTACGCGAAGAGCGCGAGGGCGACGAGCATCCACAGGTAACTCATGAGCCCCAGGAAACCCCCTCCCGGCTCATCCTCCTCCTCGTCCGGCTCTTCCTTCGAGTACCCGTCGTCGTCGTACGCCTCATCCACGTCCACGTCGTCCACGTTCCGGTCGTCCTCGGGGTCGTACTCCGCCTCGTGCGTGGAGTCGTACCGCCGATCGTCCGGATCCACGCGCGGGTCATCGCCCATGCCCTCGTCGTCCTCGCGCCCGGGGGACCCCTGCCGACTCCGGATCGCCTCGTCGGGCGCCATCTCGCGCGCGTCCATCGGCGCGATCACGCTCCGCGCGCGCCAGAGTGCGCGCGCGCGTGGGGCGCGCAATGCTGACATCGAGGAGAGACGCGGGTGGAAAAAGGCGCGCAAGCGAAACGCCGGGTTTTTTTTTCATGTGTCTGACTGACACTGTCGACGGCACGACGACGAGCGTAGATTTCACAAAAATGGTGTTGTTCCGACTGTTACAACGAACGCGCGGCGCGCCGCGGGGCCCGCCCGCGGCGCGCTCACCTCTGCTTACCTCACGACTTAGGGGTTGATGGCCGCCTTGATTTCGTCGTACATGATGAGCACGAGCGCGCCGCCGACGCCGCGCAGGACGTTGGAGAAGGCCCCCTTGAAGAACGCGGAGAACCCCTCCTGCTGGTAGATCTTCACGAACGCGTCGCCCGTGCCGTTGTACAGCTTTACGCCGCCCGACGTCATCATCAGGCGACGGCGCACGGTGTCGAACGGGTAGGACAGGACGCCGGCGGCGTTCGTCGCCACCTGCGCCACCACGAACTTCGCGATGATGGACGAGTCCTTGTTCAGCAGCGCGCCCTTACCGGTGTCGTACAGGCCGAAGTACGACCCGCGGTACACGACGATGCCCTGCACGGAAACGCCGAAGCCCTGGTACAGGCTCGCGGGGCCGGACTTCGCCGCCACCTTGCGCAGGCAGTCCACCAGGCCGGTGAACTCGCGGTCCTTGCCGGAGCCGACGTCCGCGGCGAGGCGCGTGCGCGCGAAGTCCAGGGGGTACACGATGAGCAGCGAACCGGCGCCGGCGAGGCCGCCGGAGGCCATGTTCACGGCGAAGAACTTGGCGAACTCCGTCTTGGGCGAGTACGCGGGGAACATCTCCTTGATCGAGTCCTTGAACGCGAAGTTGAACGCCTGCGTGGGGAAGTACCGCACGATGTTCGCCATGTTGCCGCGCCAGAACGAGCCGAAGCCCTGCTCGGCGGAGACGCGCGTGAAGCAGTTCACGATGCCGGTGTACCGAGCGACCTCGCCGGACATGATCTGTAAAATGTTTTTTTTTTCGAAGAAAAAAGAGGTGTCATCCGGTCAGTTCTGTGAAAAAAAAACTTTTTTCGAAAACGC
>Ga0181559_10007591_pt1 | contig 10070 bp, 13 predicted proteins | sample 011ome_21_FD_133752 | JGI IMG/M metagenome (GOLD analysis project Ga0181559, IMG submission 133752) | Coastal salt marsh microbial communities from the Groves Creek Marsh, Skidaway Island, Georgia - 011508AT metaG (megahit assembly) | ecosystem: Environmental > Aquatic > Marine > Intertidal... | reverse complement strand
TTGCATTGCATAATAATGTGTGGATAAAGAGAGTTCAAGTCGAATGATACCACCCACTCGTGCATTCCGGTATAAGGAGCCTTGACATAACCACCAGCAAAGTCTGACTTAAACTTTTCCGTATTTGGTTGTACAGTAACACCCCTTTCACATAGGTCACGATAGATAATAGAATCCCATATGGCAGTCGTGCCAAGAGTATCACCATAATTTACACCACCGCGATATGCCATCGTAAGAGCCAGAGTAATCAAACCAAGTTTATCTTCTAATCGATTTACTAGTTCAACGTCTTTAATATTATAGTCGATGAACTTCTGGTGATTCTCTCTATATAGTGTGTGTAGATTGCCATATTCTTGGTATGACAGTTTTGCTTCACCTAATACTGTATGTCCAATATGATCTAGTTTATATGATTCTTGTGTACCGAGAGTATTACCAGTAAACTTCTTAAAGATCTCAAGATAATCAAGTTCAGTCAAACCAGTGATCTCATAACATTGTTGTTCGCGCCCATGCATATTAATATTTCGTTCACGAATTAAACCCCAGGGGGATATCTTACGAGCAAAGTCTTCGCCGATGATTTTAACCATACGATTTATGAGATATGGAGTATCAAAAAAGCGAGTATTCCAACCAGTAAATACATCTGGCATATAGACAGGATTTGACCAATGAGTAATAAACTTCATAAGAAGCTCTGCCTCAGTTCGGCATTCAACATATACTACATCACTGCGAGTATTATTATACTCTTTAAGACCCCATACCCGATACATCTGATCTTTGTTGCTGTAGATACAGATAGAAATAACTGGATACTCGGCTCGTTCTGGCATAGGAAAGCCATCTTCTGATGCAACCTCAATATCAATAGAAGTTACATTAATGACTTCTCTATCAAAGGAAATATTGCTAGGAAACTCTTCTTGGATAAATTGAGCCACATAGTTTGTATTACCGTAAATTTTGAAGTTGGGCATATCCTTGTACATATCAAGGAAGTCTTTAGCCTCTCGCATACCTTCTAATTGAATAGGTGATACTTTAGTACCATCAAGAGCAGTATGTTTACTATTGGCATCTACCACATGAAGGGTAGGTTTGAATTTAACTTTTCTTTGATCACGTTGACCATCTTTGAAGCCACGATATAATAGGGTATTGCCATAACGAGCTACGTTTGTGTAGAATTTCAAATATTCACCTCATGATTTAAATAATAATATATTATAACACAGTTTTTACGTAATGTAAACAAAAAGAGGGCCGAAACCCTCTTTTATTTTTAACTAACTAAATATATAACTGTAGGGGCAATTGCATATGTACATACAAGCATAGCTATAGAATATAGCGCTTGCGTGGATATTTGCAAAAAGGTTTTACGATCTATATTAGCTTTATTCAACAAGTAGTTCACTTTTTTTAGTGTCTCCAGAAGTAGTATTGATACTAATTTTTCGGGGACGCTTTTCTTCAGGTAGTTCCACTCTCAGATTAATGACGAGTAGTCCATTTTCAAAGTCAGCTCCATATACGACAACATGTTCCGATAGCCTGAACGTCTTAACGAAGTTTTTTGTTGAAATTCCTTTATGTAGATATTCAGTTCCTATAGGGTCTTTATGTCCTCGGACAACCAAGACTCCGGATTTGATTTCTATTTCAAGTTCATCTTCACGAAAACCTGCTAATGCGAGTTCGATATTGAACTCAGTATCGGATCGTTTTACCACGTTATGCCTGGGATAGTCTCCAGTATGACTCAAGGTTGAAAGTCTTTCGATTTCAGCCCAGATGTGGTCAAATCCAATAAAATTTGAGTGCGGGAAAGTAAATGCTTTAGATACCATAATTGGTTCCTCCTTTATATTAAGCAAGGTTGTTGTCTAGTAGCCAACACATGTTGCACTACCAAGTTTATTTATACTAACCTAATTAACCGTTAATATAAATCTAACTTTTATTTTTTAGCTTTCTGAAAATCAATCCACTGCTTAGCATATCGATTTTCAGGTTCGCGTTCTGCGAACTTACGTACATCCCTATACGTGCGAAGAGTTTCCTTCTCATAATCTTTACCAGTAGAATTATCTACTACTAAAAAGTTCTTCTTACCAAAGATAGTCTGGAAAGCACCGATATTATTTTGAATCGTTTTCCAATATTTCTCTACTTCTTCATCAGGAAGCGTACGTTCACGCTGTCTATTTCTTTCAAGCGCAGTATCTAGATCAGTATTAACAAAGATCATAGCAACATCATAACCAATATTTTTTAAAAGGTTTGCTTGTTTCTTAAGCCTATCGATATCTTTACCAGTGCCATCAATAACCAAACCAAGTCGACCTTTAACATATAAAGCTTGTTTTGCTGCTGTTAAATCTTTGGCCTTTCCTCGAATCTCCTGACCTTGAATAGAGAAGATATTATCTGGACTCATTTCCATACCAGCCTTCTTCATAGCAGCTTCAAATGCGTCATCTGAATTGACCACTTTGAAACCCATTGAAGTAAGACCGGTCTTGCCAACAATAAAAGATTTACCAGAACCTGGGCCGCCAGCTAAGAATACTGCTTTGAAGATAGCAGGATCATTAACCCCTTCGGCAAATTCCATATAATCTTTAAATGTTTGCATATTACTTATTCCCGATATTATACTTAGGACATAGATCCCATTGATCTTTTTCTTTAAATGGAATAACTTTAATCTGCCTTAATGGAGCAGTATTTTCACACGCTGCAGGTTCAACAAGTGTTACTAAACCCCAGTCTGCTAATAGCACCGAAATAGTATTTCTACGCTGAACATCATTTTCCAGTAGATTAGAAGGTTTTCCATCTAATAAAAATAACTCTTTAAAATGGACAATAAAGTATCTACCTTGCTTATGTAGAATATGACAAGACTGATATAACTTTCTATCCTTTCGAGAGGCAACACCAATTCTAGTTAGCGTTTCTCGAATCTTTAAGAAATCATCCGGTTCATTTAAAATCACCTCCAGCATATGTGCTGGAGTCCAATGCTCAACTACATTATTTTCGTTTTCCACCTTTATAAATCCTTCTTTTCAATTCTTCAATTTGTACATCATTTAATAATAATAATACAGATTTAGCTTTTTCATTACTATATTTATAATATTCTTTGATGCATTCTAAGTTTTCTATATCAATAGGTTTACTCCATTTCGCAAACCTTTTTTTCTTTCTAATTATATTTATATAAAAATCAAATTGAAGTTTAGGATCTATGTGGTGGTTTATATTCATTTCATTGGCATATAGTACTGTATCTGGGAAATAAGATAATGATCTATTTACAACAAAGGCATTATATTCTTTTTCATTAGTTGAATCCATGATATTTTTTTTACTATCATTAATAGCAGCTATAAACTCAAATGGATTCATTTGGTAGTTTCCTTCTTATTTTCTATATAACTAAGTGCCGAAGCTTTATCATCAAATATAATTTCATACCGGACTTGATTATATTTAGTATATACTACTCTCCATTTAATTTGGTTATCTGAAAAGTATACTGGCCACATGTCAAATTTTTCTGTGCTTAACATTATTTGAATTCCACATTAGCCATAAGTTCAGTCATACAAGCAACAATATTAAGTTCGTGATCAGCCACAAAACTATTCTTATACTGATAGTCAGCAAGGATTAATACTACTTGTGGAATAGATCGTGGTTCGACATATTCACCCATATTATCATATACCTTTCTAAATATCGATGCTGGTTCACTATCAATATTGTCTACTACCCATTGGCGCATCTTCTTAAAGTTTTTATCTTTCAATGAAACCATTAGGTCCTTTAAAGATACTTCAGATAATGATACTAATATGCCAGAGTCAATAACTCCCGATACAGAATACCTCTGCAGTTCATTAATGACTCTACGCCAATCTGGTGAATGTTTCACGATCAACTCGGCGATAACCTGTTTCTCATATGAAACTGATTCAGACTCCAAGATCATTGAAGTCCGTTTCATGAAAGCAGCCAGAAGTGGTGGCATATCTTTTTTTGCTAGATTGAATTCAATAACACTGCATCGAGAATGCAAGGGTTCAATAATTCTATTCTTAAAATTACAAGTAAGAATAAACCTACAGTTAGAAGAAAATTCTTCAATGAATCCGCGCAAAGCAGGTTGAGTTGATTGCGGATTTAGATAGTCAGCCTCATCTAGAATTACTACCTTGTAACCACCTTGTAGGGATACCGAAGAGGCAAACTGCTTGATTTTATTACGAAGAGTATCGATACCAGATTCTTCCGAACCATTAATAAGCAAATAGTCTAGACCAAGTTCATTGCATAATGCTTTTGCAACAGTAGTCTTACCAAGACCGGCAGTACCAGTTAAAAGCATATTATGTAATTCACCACCCTTTACGATGGATTCAAACGTAGATTTTATTCTAGGTGGAAGAATGCAATCAGAAATTGTCTTTGGTCGGTACTTTTCACACCATAGAAATTCATTCATTATAGTACTTCCCATGCAAGAACAGTACTTGTTCTGAAAGACCTCCAACCAGTTTTATCTATTGACCAAGCAGCAATATGATCTGATCCGCTACCGACTTCTTTTACTTCACCTGTAATCCCATTTGCTTCTAGTACTGCTGGATTCAGGGTACAAGGCATTACACGAATTTCATCAGAATTTACCTTCTGGAAAGTTACAGTAACAGTGCCTTTTTTTAGTGCATCAATGAGTTGAGTTTTTTCTTGTAGATTCAAAATAATATACCTTTTCAAATAATAATAATAAAGAAGAATGTGGGAGAGCTACTCCCACTTTAAGCTATACTCATCTTAGATAGGAAGTTATACTTCCGGTACAGCTGCTACTTCACCAGCTTCTGCTTCATCAGCTTCTGCTTCAGGTGGCTTATTAGCATCAAGGAATTTAGCGACGCGATTGCGAAGTGCACCAATGCCTTCCATTTCTTGACCTTCAAAAGCACCACGACGTGAGCAGATATCGATAACCTGTACACATGTTGCAATATCTTGAAGAGAAAGTTGTACTTGTTCTTGAGCTGTTTCTTGAGTTTGTTCAGTCATTTTTGTATTACCCCTTTGCAAAGTTTAGTAGACTAATTTAGTATAGCCCGATTATCGGCACTATACAGATTATCCCCATTATCAATTCATGATAAACGAGAGATTCGGTTAAGTAAAATTATTTATACACCATAACTAGAGGTTTTCTCTAAAGCAATAAAATATTCTACATCATTATTTTGGTTTTTCCAGTTAGAGATTAATTTAGAAGAAATATCAACTTTGTAATCACCAGCAAGCAATTTTAGATTAGGAATACTAACCACAAAGTCGAAGCTTTCTTTACAAGCATTATCAGTATCTAGTTCAATCTCATATGTATTCGCAGTAGCATCTTTAGAATCCATAATAACCGCAACTACTTGACCATTATTTCCACGTAGTGAGAGTTGATTATGCCCTAAGACTGAAGCTACTTTACGAATTTGGTTCAAGATATTATCAGTCAATACAATTGTAAATTCGCATGATGGCATAACAATATCTTTAGATGGTTGAGTCAGGATACGTACTTCAGAATAAAAGTACTTAATTTTCTGATTACGATCGCCCTTTATATTAATATAAGAATCAGTAAGTTCAAGATCGGCATCATCCATCAAACTATATACTGAAAGAAATTCATTTAGATCGTATATGCCAAATTCTTGAGAAAAGGTTTCAGCAATCTGTGACTTAACCATAATGGTTTTAGCCTCAGAAATTGACCGAAGAGTATTATCAGTTTTAAAAACGATGTTCGGATTGATCGAAGCAAAGTTTTTAAGAATAGCTAGTGTGTCACTAGATAGTTTCATGTATTATCCCCATAGATAAAAGTAAGCTGTTCAGTGTATTTGTCAGGATTCATTATATCATATCCTGTTACATCTGTACACTCTTTTTTTAAGTTTGTTTCATTATAAATCCGGTCGTGCTCATACAGTTTCAATAAACTATAGTGAATAGTTTTCATAATATCTTTACGGAAGTCAGCGGATGTCTCACCTTTCTTTCCGTAACGGCCATTATACTTATCGATATTGCCGGAGAAGAATCCCATACCATGTCCACGATCTACAATTATCTCAGAAGATTGTAATCCACCTTGACCATAATGACCACTATAGGTTTGATCAATATAATTTTTAAACTCTTCAATTAATTGATCCTCTCGGAACTTATAGGTAATACTTTTACTCATGTAAAGAGTACCTCATACAATGATTGAACTTCATCAGATTCAGCTTGAACTTTAACAAAAGTTTGCTTGTGGTAAATGGTTGATAGTTTGCGGATATACTTCTTATCCACTCCAGTATCTTCGGCAACATCTTCAATGATATTTTTTTGGAGATCTTTTTCTGCCTCAGTACGAGCCATAGAGTCAGACATCTCTTTAATGCCGTTGATTAAACGTTCACGATCTTTAGGGTTACTCAACATAATATATATTCCTTATTGGTTTTAGTTTTCTTCTGATTGATTAAATTGTACATTAGCGTCTACCTTACTATAAAGGTCAAGGAATGCTAATTTTGTATCATCATCGAATCGTGAAATACACAGATCAATCGATTTCATACGATCTTCGAAGATTGAATAGCTTTGTATGATATGGCAAAGGCGACGAGTAGAAATTACCTCATCTACACCTTCATCATAAAATGTCTTACGGATAATATCTGCCCAAGAAACCAACTTCTCAACAAATTCTGCATCTTGAACACCAAATTTCTCTGCATGTTTCAAAAGGATCTTATTCTCAATTGAGGCTGATGGAAACTTTTGATCAATGGAAATAGTGAATCTTTCCAAGAATGCTTCATCGATGATAGAAGCAGCCACGAATCGACCATCCTCTGAGCCCTTACCTTTCGTATTAGCTGTAGAGATTACAGTAAACCCTGGGGCAGGAGAAATAATTTCACCAGTTTTTTTGATAACTACTGGCTTACCCTCAAGAATACATTGAAGACACATGATCTTGTTGGTACCACGATCAATTTCATCAAGGAGGAGTACTGCACCATTCTCCATGGCTTTTAGTACAGGACCTTTAGCAAAAACAGTCTCACCATTTACTAGACGAAATCCACCAAGCAAATCATCTTCATCAGTTTCTGGGTTGACTTGAACACGAACAAATTCTCGTTTGAGTTTGGCACAAGCCTGTTCAACCATGAAAGTCTTACCATTACCTGACAAGCCAGAGATAAAGACTGGATAGAACATCTCGGTCTTTAAGATTTTAACGATGTCAGCATATGAGCCCCAAGGGACAAAGGTAGGATCTACCTGAGCATAGTTACGTTCTTCGTTGACTACAGTTTGCATCTTTGGCCGGATATCTACCACGGTGTTAGAAACCATATTTAAATCATTTGGCGTAATTACTCGAGTAAGATCAAAGGTGCCATGACTAATTTTATACTCACTGCTGATCAACGCAGCAAAATCTTTACCGGTAAACCCCATACCACGTGCCAGACCTTCGATCTCACGCCGTTTGAAGACGGTCTGATCAGGACATTGCATGGCCAATTCTTTGAGAATAGTCATAGTAGAATTTTTCATAATATATTATCTCACTCAGTTTCATTAAATTATATAGGTATTATACACTGCTAGATCTAAATTGTACACTAATATTTGATTTATTTTTAGAATATTTTTATATATTAACTCGATTCCTTATAACCATTTATGCAACAGCCTTTCCAAACTTGGTCATAAGGACTTTACTCTGTTTTTTGCTATGGGAGAACTTCTTAAAGGCCGTGGCCAATTTATTCTTAGTCTCACCAACATCAATATCAAACTCTTCAATATCGGTAGACATACTACTACCGCCTTTCAGGATATAGAATTCGTTATATCCCATACACTTTTTAATTGAAACACATCGATTTGATCGATACTCTTTATTCATTTTAGATTTCAATTCATCGAGGTTACTATAGAAATTTTCATCATAACCTTCAGTACGGGATTTGACAATATCATAACCGATACTACGGAAATCCGCGTTGTTATTAGCAATAAAGAATCCTATCGTATTGACGTCATAACGAGTGCGGATATTTTTAAGAAGTTCTTGAGTACCAGTCATACCTTTAATAGTAACTATTTTTTTATCCACTATCAAGTCAATACCATTAGATCTATTTAAAGTATTTGTCCTTATGTCTTTCATATTATTGTCATTATAAACATAATTACGATTAGATGCTCCATCGCTTAATACAACTAGGTTCATTTTCTGAACTTTATGTTTAGCTTTGAATTTTTTAATTAAGCGATGAGTAACTAATAAAGCAGGATCAAGTGGAGTATGACCTAATTTCTCATAATCAGATATGCTACGCGTATATCCACCTTCTGACATGCCCTGACGATATCCGAATAAAGCCTGTAATGATTCATTAAAGTCTTTTTTGTTCAGAGAAGATGAACACAACAATGGCATCGACAAATCTTGTAGATCAAAGTCACCATCAGCATATGTATACTCTACATCATTCGCTTGGTTACCACCAGTAAAACCGTAAACATCGAATGGGATATGAACCTGACGACAAAACAACGCTAAATGTATCAATTGGTCAATTACATGTGGCATCGTTTTAACCATGGATCCAGAATAATCAACTAGCATTATCATACCATGATTCTTAGAATTAGCTAATTGTGTAACCTGCGAGAAAATATCATCATTAGTCTTATATGACCAAAGTTTATTCACATCGATTCGACCAGAGTCTGAAGTACTAGCACGTGAATATTGATAAGCAGCTTTTCTCATTTCAAATTCTTTTACAGCAAAATAAACTGACTTCTTAATTTCTTTGATATAAGGTTTGTATTCATGACTATGATTGATCATACCGTAACCTTCACTATTTTTTTTGCGTGAAGCGCGGACTTTATCATAAGGAATCACAGCAATCTCAAGAGACTCTTGAGAAATATCTTGAGCAATTATCCTTTGAGAATTATGTTCGTCTAGTTCAATTAAAGAGTCTTCAGATCTACGATATATTTCATCTGTTACGGAAACTTTCATATCACCATAATCATCCGCTTCAGTAGAGCTCAATGTATTACTTTCTACTTCTTCTTCTTTTTCAACATCATCTTCTTCATCATCAATGCTGTTTGAGCTAGTATCTTCTTCTAGTAAATCTTCATTATCATCTTGTTCTTTTTCAAGAGAACTTGTTGTTTCTTCTTCTTGTTCAGCATTAGTACCATCATTATCGCCATTACTATTTGGTTGTTCCATCTGAGCAGGATTTTCCTCTTCATCTTTAAAGCTATCCGTATAGGCAACAACATCAAGAGTCAATTGTACAACATCTTCCCAAGTATCGGTAGTCAAGGCACGATTATAGAATTCGAGTTCTACTGGAGTAAATTTAACATCAACCAAACCACGTAACTTAGCTTGAATATTGATCTTATCGATGAGATCCATTTTGCTCCAGTTATAAGACTCAAGATCACCAAAGAAACCAGTCTCACTCAAAGCTTTATAACCACGAGTAAATGAACCTACCAGACCGGGATAACGAGACTGGACTTTGCGTTCTATCCTAGCATCCTCAATAACGTTCAGATAAGATTTAGGACAACCCTTTAAAGTTGTAAGTGATTCATGCCAACCTTCGAGCGGTGTTTCGAGCGCATGACCGACCTCGTGACCTATAAGAAGATCATATACATCTTTACCCATATCTTTCCACATAGGTAAACCAAGTACTCGCTTCTCGACATCGAACCAAGCTGTCTTATAGTTACCATGACGAATGGTAATATTCTCTTTGGCAAGCAGTTTAGCCACAGTAGAATTATATTGCATAATAAAGTACTCTCATCAATTTATGTGGTTATTATACATTGATTGGGGACGTTTGTACACACTTTTTTTAGATCATTTTGTTATATAATTATAACTTATTATTCTAGCTTGACTAGAT
>Ga0181559_10007584_pt1 | contig 10079 bp, 10 predicted proteins | sample 011ome_21_FD_133752 | JGI IMG/M metagenome (GOLD analysis project Ga0181559, IMG submission 133752) | Coastal salt marsh microbial communities from the Groves Creek Marsh, Skidaway Island, Georgia - 011508AT metaG (megahit assembly) | ecosystem: Environmental > Aquatic > Marine > Intertidal... | reverse complement strand
TCAGCGATCTCGTTTCTCTTCGGATCTGTATCGGGTCTGGCATGCCTGGTGATCGGCCTCGGCCTCGATGCGCTCGGCTTCTGGTGGATGCGTCGACTCGTGGCCCGGGTCGCGCCATGACGCTCGTGGTTGGGTCGCTGTTGAGCATCGCCGGGTTGGTGTGCCTCTCGTTTCTCGATCCCCCGCCTCGCCGTCGCCGGAAACGGATTCGCAGCTGGGATACTGCGGCCCGGCTCGGCGCCCTGATCCACAAGCACACCGGTGAGTGGCTGCCCTCGCTCGACGCAGTGCAAGAACGTGTCGTTGGTTGGTCGGCGATCCTTGGCGTTGTCATGGGTGGGTTCATCCTTCCGCTGGCGCCGGTACCGCTCCTGGTTGTCGCTGTGGTCGGTATCACCCGAACCCGGACCGATCGAGTTCGGTATCGAACGACGATCGACGGGGGCATGGTGCAGCTTGTCGATCTGCTCTCGCTGGCGGTGGCAGCTGGGCTCTCGCTGCGCCGTGCGTTCGCAGCAGTGGCTCCGAGGCTGCCTCGAGAACATGGGGTTCTCGTGGAGGCCCTGCTCGAGCGGGTTCAGCACGGCGAACGCTTGGTGACGGCGCTGCAGCAGTACGGCGATGAACTCGGAAGATCGGGCCATGAACTGGTTGCGATCCTGATCGCATCGGAGCGCGACGGGGCCCCGCTCGCAGGTGGGCTGGAACGGGCGGCCGATGCGGTGCGGCGGGCACAACGGCGTGATCTGGAGCGGCGGGCGCGGCGGCTTCCGGTGACGTTGCTGGTGCCGCTGGTCTGCTGCGTGTTGCCGGCCTTCGTGGTGTTGACCGTTGTGCCGCTCCTTGCCGGCTCGCTCGGTGACCTGCGGTTCCCGACATGAGCACGCGGTTTCTGGACTCCCCCCGCTCTGCACACGATGCCGGGTCGCCCGGCGAAAAAGGAGAAGATCATGTCCCTCGAGTTCAGCGCTACCCGTCGATGCGTGTCGCCGCTGACGTTCGTCACCTCCCGCCACGACCGGGGCCAGGCCACCGCCGAATACGCCCTGGTGATCCTCGGCGCGGCAGCGATCGCGCTGTTGGTGATCGGCTGGGCGTCGAGCACGTCAGCGGTGAGCGATCTGCTCGATCGGGTTGTGCGCGCTGTCGCCGATCGGGTCGCATGATGCGCCGGTTCGGGGCTCACGGTTGTGCCGGGGGCCCCGACCGGCCGGGCCGTAGCGGTGCTGGACAGGCGACGGTCGAAGTTGCGCTCGCCTTACCGCTGGTCGCAGTCATCGCACTTGCGGTGGTGCAGGTTGGACTGATCGTCCACGCCCGGGTGATGGTCACCCATGCTGCCCGGGAGGCGGTTCGCGTCGCTGCGGTGGGTGGCACCGATGAATCCGTGGAGCGGGCGGCAGCGTCGGCAGGGGGTCTCGACCCGAGTCGTCTCGAAGTGACCGTTGCATCCGCGCAAGGTCGGGTCCACGTTCGAATCTCCTACACGGCGGCGACCGATGTGCCGCTGCTCGGTGGCCTCGTGGGAACGGTGCCGCTCACGGCGAGCGCCTCGATGCGCCTCGAGTGATCAGGCCGCCGGCTTGAAACCGGGGGCGAGTTCGGGGTGGTAGTCGCCGTCCTCCTGTGCTCGTACGGCGGCAGGGAGTGCCATCGATCGACGTTCCGTGAGGTTGAAGCACAGGTCGATGGTCTCGGATGCAACGATCGCTTCCCCCGTCTCGGTGTTGAAGCTCCAAGCGATGTCTCGTCCGATCTTCTCACCGGCTTCGAGCGACGCCCGAAAGGTCTGTACCGGGGTGCCCAGCGCAAGGGGACGGTGCCGGAACCAGACCCGCTGTTCCATCACGACGAAGGCGTAGCGGGTGCCGTCGGGAAGGACCCGCACCCACGATGCCTCGTCCTCCATCCGCTCGCCACCCCACAGCACGCTTCCGTAGTTGGATGCAGGAACCGTCTCGGCCCCCATGGTGTCGTCTCGGTCGATGACCCGCGGCTTCCGGTTGGCCAAGCCGAGCTCGCGAACTCGGGTGAGCGATGGCGCAGTTGCGAGTGCATCGGTGTCGAGATCGAGGCTCCGCGGCGCTCCGTATCGGGGCGGTTCGAATGCCGGCGCATCGACCGGTGCATGCTCCAGTTCGTGCACAAAGGTTGCGGCCAGATCGTCGTTGGCCCGGTTTCGCAGCTCGTGGTAGATCCGAAGACGGTCACTGCCGGGAATGACGGCACTTCGGACCTCCAGTTCGGTGCCCTCCATCTGTTCGTGGTGGTGGCGGGTGTACGCGCTCAGCAGATGGGGCTGCTCGAGGCCGAGCCGCTCGCTGAACGTCCGAGTCGCGGCACTGGCGTTCATGCCGTAGTACCGCACGTTCATATGGCCCAGATCGTCGATCTGGTCGGGATCAACCGTGCTCTGATGGGTGACGACGAGTGGATTCACCGGTGCAGTCTGCCGTCGCCTGCGTCGATCGCACGCCCGGCCGCAGCACTCCTCGTGTTGTCGTGGCCGAGTGGGCCCGCTCCGTTCACACGATGTGGTCGAGGAGCGTCAGGGCTCCAGATTTGTCGAGTGGCTCGTTGCCGTTGCCGCACTTCGGTGACTGGACACACGAGGGGCACCCGTCCTGACAGGGACAACTCCGGATCGCTTCCCGGGTTGCTTCCAGGTGCTCGGCCCCGGCCTCCCAGCCGAGTTCGGCGATACCGGCACCGCCGGGGTAGCCGTCGTAGATGAACACCGTCGGGCCCGCCGTGTCATGGTGATGAACCGTCGACACACCGCCGACGTCCCATCGATCACAGATGGTGAACAGAGGCAACATGGCGATGGCTGCGTGTTCGGCGGCGTGCAGCGTGCCGGCGGGGTCGCCGCCAGCTGCCACGACTGCCTCGACGACAGTGGGGTCGAGGACGTACCAGAAGGCCCGGGTGTGCAGACGTTGGTCGGGCAGGTCGAGCGACTCGGTGGCGAGGAGCTTGCGCGAGAAGGTGTCCCGGAGCTGGTAGCCGGTGACGCTGGTGACCACCTCGACCTCGCCGAGGAACAGTGTCGCGTTGCCGACCCGCTTTGACGCATGAACCGCAGTGACCGAGATGTTGGTGTCGCTGCGGGCCTGCGTATAGGTGGTGTGGTCACACTCGACGACACGAGCATGCCCTTCGTCGAGATCGAGCCGGACGACCTCGAACGATTGGCCTCGGTGAAGGTACACCGCACCGTCGTGCACCGAGGTGAGTGCTCGGTGCTCGTCGACGGTGCCGATGAGCCGTTCGGAGTGATGCTCGATGATCTTGATCTCACCCGAGGTGCCGTTCCGTAGACCGACGGAGCGCGATGGAAAACCCGTACCGCACCAGTGGGCGAATGGCTCGTCGTGGCCGTTGCGTCGACGCTGCCGCAGGCGGAGTTGGTCCTGGCGAACAAGGTCACGCACGCCGTCGTGAAGCTCGGATTCGGGCCAGAAACGCAGATCGTCCCACGAGAGCGGAAGTTCATATGCGGCACAGGCGAGGTGTGGGCCGAGGATGTACGGATTCGACGTGTTGATCACGGCCGGTTCCGGTGATCGTTCGAAGACGTCGCGAGGATGCCGCATCAGGTAGCGGTCGAGCTGGTCTTCGCCGGCGACCAGTACCGTGACGCTCGGCTCACGACGGCGTCCGGCGCGACCAGCCTGCTGCCACATCGACGCAATCGTTCCCGGGAAGCCGTTCATCACGCAGGCATCGAGATCCCCGATGTCGACCCCGAGTTCGAGTGCGGATGTGGCAACGACCCCGCGAAGCGCGCCGGACGTCAAGTCGTCTTCGATCTCTCGACGCTCGTCGGCCAGATACCCGGCTCGGTACGACACGACACGTCGCTCGAGATGTGGGGGAAGTCGCCTCCTGATGTCGGCGGCGATGAGTTCGGTGCCCTTTCGGCTTCGGCAAAAGGTGATCGTGCGGTGGCCGGACGCAATGAGGGCAGCAGCGACCGTGGCGACCTCGCTGTTGGTCGAGGAGCGAGCTCCGCTGTCCTCGTCGATTGTCGGAGGATCGAGCAGTGCGAACCGACGGGGTCCCTTTGGTGACCCGTCGTCGGAGACGGCCTCGACCGGAGCGCCGCACAGCTCGGCGGCAAGGCGTTCGGGACGACCGATCGTCGCCGACGTGAATACGAAGGTCGGGTCGGCACCGTAGTGGCGACAGATCCGCCGGAGGCGACGAAGCACGTGGGCGACATGAGAGCCGAACACGCCGCGAAGCACGTGCAATTCGTCGACCACGACGTATCGCAGGCGCATGAAGAATGTGTCCCACTTCTCGTGCCGAGGGAGCAGACCGCCGTGCAGCATTTCGGGGTTGGTGAGCACAACGTTGGCGGTAGCGCGAATGGCGACTCGTTCATCGGGTCCGGCGTCACCGTCGTATGCACCGGCAACGAGTCCGGGGTAGGCAGCGTCTTCGAAGGCCCGAAGTTGGTCGTGGGCAAGAGCCTTGGTGGGGTACAGCAGCAGTGCGGTGGCCGGTTTGATCGGGTCGGCCACGGCCTCGGCAATCGGGAGCTGAAAGCATCGCGACTTTCCCGATGCGGTACCGGTGGCGATGACAACGTTGTGCCCGGATCGGATGAAATCGATGGCCTCGGCCTGATGACGCCACAGCGGCCAGCGCTCGAGGTCGGGTTCGAGCCAGTCGGGGAGCGGGTGACTGAGTGTGCCGTGTTGCTCGGGTCGCTCGACAAGGTGCTCGATGTGGACCAGCCGACCATCCGCGTGCAGTTGGTCGAGCAGTACCTCGAAGGGTGCCGACGAGTCCGAAGCGAGCGCCACGGGCCGATGTTATGGCCCGTCGATGACCGAATCACACCGATGTGGTCCGATACCGTGCAACGAGTGAACATCGTTGCGCACGCCCACCGAGACGGTCAGTGGTCGGTGATCACCGTGGCCGGGGAGCTCGATGTCGTCGGTGCACCCGAACTTCGGCAACATGTGATGCGCGCCGTGTCCGATGGCCTTCACCATCTCGTCCTCGATCTGTCAGGGATCGACTTCATCGACTCGTTCGGGTTGGGTGTGCTCATCGGCGCGCTCAAGCGAGTGCGCCTGCTCGACGGTGATCTTCAGTTGGTCGTCACGGAGCCGCGGGTGCGACGAGTGTTCGAACTCTGTGACCTCGACCGCGTCTTCACCCTGCACCGTGATGTGCGAACTGCAGTGGCGCTCACCGGGGATGCGAGTTCGTGAGCGAACTGTTCACGCCGGGCACGATTGTGCTCGAGATACCGGCGCGCGCCGACTTCGTGTCGTTCGTCCGGGTGGTTGTTGCGGCGGCTGCCGAACTCGAACCCAATCTGCCGAACGAGCGGATCGAGGACCTCAAACTTGCGGTATCCGAGGCGACTACCAATGCGATCGACGCCCACAGTCGCAGCGACTCCGACGACCGGATCCGAGTCGAGTGTCGGCTTGCGGACGACGAGGTGACCGTGCTCATTCACGATGAGGGGCCGGGATTCGAGCCCGAGGATGTTCCGATCCTTCCCGAACCCGACCACCCCGATCGACTTTTCCATGAATCCGGCCTGGGGGTGCACCTGATGCACTTGCTCGCCGATGATGCATCGATCACCTCCGATGGCCTCGGCACCGATGTCAAACTCACGGTGTACGCATCCAGGCGTCGGAACTCCGGGTGACGTCCCGCTAGGTTCAGGCCCGTTATGGCTGGAGAGCATCTCGAACCTTCACCGCTGACGTGGTTGGGCGGCGAGCGCCGTCTGGCGCGCCGCGTGGGCCGCCCGGTCCGGAACTTCCTCGCCATCGAGGCGGCCAGCGGCGTCTTGTTGATCGGTGCCACCGTCGTTGCGCTTGTCTGGGCGAATTCACCATGGAGCGAGTCGTACTTCGATCTCCTCCACACCCACATCACGATCCAGTTCGGTGACGTTTTGACGCTCGACGAGTCGATCGAGCACTGGGTCAACGACGCCCTGATGGCGATCTTCTTCTTCGTTGTGGGACTCGAGATCAAACGTGAACTCGTGGCCGGCGAGCTTCGGAACCCTCGTGCCGCAGCGCTTCCGGCAATCGCTGCGGTCGGGGGCATGGTCGTGCCTGCGCTCTTCTTCGTCCTCTTCAATGCAGGCGGTGCGGGTGCGCACGGTTGGGGCATTCCGATGGCCACCGACATCGCCTTCGCAGTGGGTGTGGTGGCGCTGCTCGGCAACAAGGTGCCGAGCGCAATGAAAGTATTCCTGCTGACCCTGGCGATTGTCGACGACATCGGCGCCATTGCAGTGATCGCGATCTTCTACACCGACGATTTATCGACCGGATGGCTGCTCGTGGCAGTCGGCATCACGATGATTGTCGTGCTGATGCGCACGGCTCGTGTCTGGTACGTGCCGGCCTATGTGTTTGTTGGCGGGTTCCTGTGGTTGGCCGTCTTCGAGTCCGGAATACACGCCACGATCGCAGGTGTCGTGCTCGGGCTCATCACGCCGGCTCATCCGTTGCGTTCATACACCGAGCTCGACGACGATGACGACGAAGATCCCCACGTCGGCGCAGCGATCTCTGGGCAGGCGAGTGCGTCGGTGGTGCGACGGGCCACCTTCGAGATTCGCGAACGGTTGTCAGTTGCCGATCGTCTCGAAGATCTGCTGCATCCGTTCAGTTCGTTCCTCATCGTTCCAGTCTTCGCTCTTGCCAATGCCGGCATCGAGATCAGTGGGGATTCGATCAGGGGCGCGGTGACCAGCGACGTGACGATCGGTGTAGTCGTCGGCCTCGTGCTCGGAAAACTTGTCGGCGTGAGCGTGTTCACCTGGGCAGCTGTCAGGACGGGCGTGTCATCGCTCCCGCGCGGTGCGACCATGACCCACGTGGTGGGGCTGGCGGCGATCGCCGGCATCGGCTTCACCGTGTCGCTCTTCATCACGAATCTGGCCTTCGAGGACGCATCACTCATCGAAGAAGCGAAGCTCGGCATTCTTGCGGCGTCGCTGCTCGCCGCGATTGTCGGTGTACTCGTGCTGAGCCGGGCGAACGAGGTCATCGAGATCGAGATGGAAGACGTTGGAGTTGCGTCGTGAGTGGGCCGAACGGGGGTCATGCGCTGGTCATCGTCGAGAGTCCGGCCAAGGCGAAGAAGATTCAGGAGTACCTGGGATCGGGCTTCACCGTCGAGTCGTCGATCGGCCACATTCGCGACCTTCCTCGAAATGCCGCTGATGTTCCCAAGGCGTACAAGGGTGAGCCGTGGGCCCGCACCGGTATCGATGTCGACAACGGATTCAAGCCGCTCTACGTCGAACATCAGGACAAGAAAGATCACATCCGCCTCCTCAAGTCGCTGTTGAAGGAGGCCGACGAGCTGTATCTCGCGACCGACGAGGACCGAGAGGGCGAGGCCATCGCCTGGCACCTGATCGAGGTCCTCAACCCGACCGTGCCTGTCAAGCGAATGGTGTTCCACGAGGTCACCGAGAAAGCGATTCACGCAGCCCTTGCGTCACCGCGTGAACTCGACCGAAAGATGGTCGATGCCCAGGAGGCTCGCCGGATCCTGGATCGGTTGTACGGCTATGAGGTCAGCCCGGTGCTCTGGAAGAAAGTCATGCCGCAACTGTCGGCGGGTCGGGTGCAAAGCGTTGGGACCCGGATCGTCGTCGAGCGCGAACGTGAACGGATGGCGTTCATCGAGGCGAGCTACTGGGACGTGAAGGGCACTTTTGCAGCGGTGGAGGGTGACGATCAACGTTCGTTCGAGGCTGCGCTCGTTGCCATCGATGGTGTCCGACTGGCCACCGGACGAGACTTCAGCGATGACGGACGCCTTGCCCGCAACGACGTGACGGTGCTCGACGAATCAGGCGCACGGGCCCTCGGTTCCGATCTCGACGATGCGTCCTTCGAGATTCGCTCCCGTGAGACCAAGCCGTACCGGCGTCGTCCAGCAGCACCATTCATCACGTCGACGTTCCAACAGGAGGCGGGTCGCAAGCTCCAGATGTCGTCGGCGATGGCCATGCGTGCCGCCCAGGGTCTGTACGAGAAGGGCTACATCACCTACATGCGCACCGACAGCACCACGCTGTCCGACACCGCACTGCAGGCGGCCCGTTCGATGATCTCGGAGCGCTATGGCAAGACCTTCCTGCCCGATGCGCCGCGTCATTACGCCACGAAATCGAAGAATGCCCAGGAAGCGCACGAGGCCATCCGGCCGGCCGGTGACACCTTCCGGCTCCCCGCCGAGGTGGCCAAGGAAGTTCCGCAATCCGAAGCTCGCGCCTACGAACTCATCTGGCAGCGTACGGTCGCGTCGCAGATGACCGACTGCACCGGCGAGACGGTCACGCTCCGTCTCGGCGCAACGAGTGCCGCAGGCACCGATGTCGAGTTCTCGGCATCGGGCACGGTGATCGCCCACTCCGGCTTTCGCGAGGTCTACGAGGAGAGCCGGGTCCAGGATCGCAACGCCGAGGAAGATGCCGACGAGCGTCGACTTCCGCCGTTGGCCGAGGGTGATGCAGCTCGTGCAACCGGTCCGCTCGAGGTCGAGGGCCACACGACGTCACCGCCCGCTCGTTACACCGAGGCGTCACTGGTCAAACGGCTCGAGGAACTCGGTGTGGGTCGCCCGTCGACGTACGCCTCGATCATCGGCACCATCCAGGATCGCGGATATGTCTGGAAGAAGGGCGCTGCACTGGTTCCGTCGTTCACGGCCTTTTCTGTTGTCAACGTCATGGAAGGCCATTTCCCGAACCTCGTCGACTACGCATTCACCGCTCGGATGGAGGACGATCTCGATCGCATCGCCAGTGGTGCCGAAGACGCCGAGCCGTGGTTGAGTCGCTTCTACTTCGGCGAAGGTGAAGGCGGTGAGCCCGGGCTCAAGGAGAAGGTCTCGACGCGTCTTCCCGACATCGATGCCCGCGCCGTGAACACGATCCCGTTGGGCATGTCCGATGACGGCAAGCCGGTCGTCGCTCGCGTCGGCCGCTACGGCCCGTACGTGCAGAAGGGTGACAGCGAAAACGCCGACGACAACGAGACCGCTTCGATCCCCGACGACATTGCGCCGGACGAACTCAGTCTCGAGAAGGCGATGGAGTATCTCGCCATTCCGAAGGAGGGCCGTGTTCTGGGTGAGCACCCAGAGCATCGGATGCCGATCTATGCCAAAGCGGGTCGGTTCGGACCGTACGTGCAGGTCGGTACGTTCGAGGAATGGGAGGAAGTGGGTGAGAAGCCACCCACCGCATCGCTCTTTCAGACGATGACCCTCGAACGGGTGACTCTGGAGGATGCACTGCAACTGTTGTCGCTCCCCCGCACGGTTGGTGCCGACCCGAATGACGGTGAGGTCATCACGGTCCAGAACGGCCGGTACGGCCCGTATCTCATGAAGGGTTCCGACAGCCGCAGCCTCGACAACGAGGAGCAACTGTTGACGGTCACGCTCGAGGAGTGCTTGGCGATTCTTGCCCAACCCAAACGCCGTCGCGGTCAGGCTGCGCCCAAACCCCCGCTGCGTGACATGGGTGCCGATCCCGAGACCGGTAAGCCGATGATCGTCAAGGACGGCCGGTTCGGCCCGTACGTCACCGACGGCGAATTCAATGCCTCGCTTCGCAAAGGTGACACCGTCGAAGAGTTGACCGTCGAACGGGCCGCCGAACTGCTCGCCGACCGGCGGGCCAAGGGCCCGGCGAAAAAGAAGGCCTCGAAGAAGAAGGCGGCGAAGAAGAAGGCAGCCAAGAAGAAGGCCACGAAGAAGAAGGCGGCGAAGAAATCGGCCTCGACGCCGACCCTGAACGAGTCCGACGACTCCTTCTGAACGCGTGTCGGAAGCCCGGTCAGCCTGCCGGGTACGTGACCGCCTAGTCTCGATCCCGTGAATCCCCCGGCGTCCAACAGCGCGGACCGACTGCAGGACGCCGTCGGGTCCACCAAGCCGGGCAACCGAATCGAGGCGATTTTCGGATCGCGCGCGTTTTTCAGACTCTGGATTGCGCAGGTCGTCTCCGCAACCGGCGACTGGTTGGGGCTGATCGCAATCATCTCGCTCGCAGAGCGGATCAG
>Ga0181559_10007582_pt1 | contig 10081 bp, 5 predicted proteins | sample 011ome_21_FD_133752 | JGI IMG/M metagenome (GOLD analysis project Ga0181559, IMG submission 133752) | Coastal salt marsh microbial communities from the Groves Creek Marsh, Skidaway Island, Georgia - 011508AT metaG (megahit assembly) | ecosystem: Environmental > Aquatic > Marine > Intertidal zone... | reverse complement strand
GCGAGGTATGCAGACACCAAAGGATACGAGAAGGATCGTGAACGAATCATTTGGAGGTATCGCGATTGGGTGATTGACGCATTCAATGCGGATATGCCTTATGATCAATTCACCCTGCAGCAGTTAGCCGGTGATCTGCTACCAGATGCGACCATTGAGCAGCGATTGGCGACCGCATTTCATCGTAATACCATGGAGAACGAAGAAGGCGGAACGGATGACGAAGAGTTTCGAGTGGCTGCGGTCAAAGATCGTGTCGATACAACCATGCAAGTTTGGATGGGGCTGACCGCTGGATGTGCGAAATGTCATTCCCATAAATATGACCCAATCACGCAAACGGAATACTATCAACTCTATGCATTTTTTAATCAGACCGCAGATGCTGATCGTGGGCAGCCCACGATGCCAAGTCCTACCAAAAGCCAACAGCGAGAGCTTGAGCAGTTGGAGGCAGCAATGGGCGAGTTGCAGTCTAATTACCGAAAAAGCGACCAAGCTTCGGAGCAGGCTTTTTCTCTGTGGAAAGATGCCCTAAACAATCGTCGACTTTGGACTTCATTGCGTCTAGCTAAAGTCGATTCAAAACATCTCGTTGAGATTCTGCAATCCGATGAGGGCGACTTGGATGTTGTCCATGAGTTGCCCGAAAAAGATACTTGGACCCTCACGTTAGAAATTCCGACTGGGATGAAGGTGACATCGATACGTTTGGATACCTATCCAAAACCAGATGGTGGGAAATGGTCGGATAAAAATGTTGCATTGCGTGAACTGACTGGTGAATGGGTTGATGCGGAGGGGCAAGTCAAGTCAATCGCGTTTGCAAATCCTCGAGCTGATTTTTCACAGCGTGGTTGGGAGGTTTCCCGTGCAATCGATGGCAAGCCGGATGCGGGTTGGGCATTCTCTCCCAAAGCCGGGGAACCGCATTGTTCTATTTTTGATCTCCAAGAACCCATTGAGGCTAACTCGGCGAATCACTTGCGGTTAACGTTGGATCAGGAGTACGGCCAAGGTTTGCTGCTGGACAAGTTTCGGATTTCAGTCAGCGGCTACCCAACGCAGTGGCTGATTGCTGAATTGGAACCTGAATCCAATCTTCGCGAGATCTATCGTCGGCATGTTGATCCCCGAACCGTGGCAATGGCAAAGCAGATCGATGAGCTTCGTCATTCGATTCGACAAGTGCGAGACTCAATTCCATCGATACCCGTTATGCAAGAGTTGGCCACGGATCGACGACGTGAAACGCGTTTGCAAACACGTGGTAATTTTTTAGATCCAGGTGACTTGGTTACCACCGCGGTGCCAAGCCAATTCGGTGCCTTTCCCGAAGGTGCTCCTTTAGATCGAATGGGTTTGGCCATGTGGTTATTTGATGAGTCGAATCCTTTAACGGCGCGAGTATCCGTGAATCGTTTTTGGGCGAGATTGTTTGGTCGCGGTATCGTTGAAACCGAAGAGGATTTTGGAACGCAAGGAATGATCCCAACGCACCCAGAGTTGCTTGATTGGCTCTCGGTTTACTTTCGAGAGAATCAATGGTCGGTGAAGCAGTTATTGAAAACGATGGTGATGTCAAAGACCTATCAGCAAAGTTCACAGTTCACTGATGAGAAGTATGCCTTGGATCCTCGCAACGAGTGGTTGAGTCGTGGTCCCCGATTCCGACTTTCCGCAGAAACGGTGCGAGATCAGGCGTTGGCGGTTGCTGGATTACTCACGCACCAACTTGGTGGTCCTTCGGTGATGCCACCTCAGCCTGATGGGATTTGGAAGTCAACTTACAGCGGCGAGGATTGGAAAAACGCCACCGGTCCGGATCGCTACCGTCGGGCAATTTACACTTACAAAAAACGAACAAGTCCTTATCCGGCGATGACAACTTTCGATTCTGGAAGTGGTGAGGTTTGTCAAATTCGTCGGATTCGTACCAACACCCCGCTTCAGGCCTTGGTCACACTCAACGATGTTGCCTTCGTTGAGGCGGCAGGTGGGCTCTCAAACAGGATGCAGGAGTCTGCCACTGAGCCACGGCAGCAGATTGCCAATGGTTTCCGTATGGTGCTGGTGCGCGATGCAACCGAGATTGAATTAGATCGATTGATGAACCTCTATGAGACGTTGCAGTTCGGCGAAGCGAACGGCAAACAGTTGCTTAATTATGCGGGTATAGCCCGCGGAGATGCGAGGCTGGTAACGATCGCCAACGTGTTACTCAATCTGGACGAGACATTGACCAAGCCGTGACTCCAATCATCTGGGAGCGATCCATTTTGGGTCGTTTTATCCCAAAGGTCGCCCCAGTATTTGATTTTTATTTGATTCATCTAAATCGTTAGCAGCAAAAATGAGTGAACTTCCATTGAGACTTGAGACACTGCGTGCCCAAACGAGGCGGCACTTCTTTGGTCAGGCCGGTATGGGATTTGGTGCGATCGCTTTGAGTTCACTTTTGAGTCAGCAGACGCAGGGATCCGATGAGTCATGGCGGATTCCAACAAGGGTGAAGTCAGTCATCTATCTGCATATGGCAGGATCGCCTTCGCAGTTGGAATTGTTTGATCACAAACCAGCACTCGGGAAGTTACATGATACGGAATGCCCCAAAGAGTACCTCGAGGGCAAGCGATTTGCGTTCATTCAAGGGGTACCCAAGATGTTGGGACCGCAAAGTACGTTTGGTCAATACGGTGAGTCGGGACAGGTGATTAGCGAGCACCTACCAAACCTTTCTAAGCTCGCAGATGATCTGTGCGTGATTCGGTCCGTTCATACCGATCAGTTCAACCATTCGCCCGCACAGTTATTGATGCACACTGGCAATCCACTGTTGGGTTATCCGGCAATGGGATCTTGGGTGACTTACGGACTCGGTTCAGAAAATCAAGATCTACCAGGCTTTGTTGTCCTTTCTTCTGGTGGAAAAACGCCGAGTGCTGGCAAGTCCTTGTGGGGTAGTGGATTCTTGCCAACGGTTTACCAAGGTGTTCAGTGTCGTACCGATGGTGGCGATCCGATTCTTTTTCTCTCTAACCCGGACGGTCTTGATCGATCAACTCGTCGCAAAACACTCGATGCGATCGAAGATCTAAACCGATTTCAGCATCAGACAATTGGTGATCCCGAAACATTGACTCGGATTTCTCAATACGAACTTGCTTTTCGGATGCAGGTGTCGGTGCCAGAGGTGATGGATATTGGCAAGGAATCGCAGGAGACGCTGGCTCTCTATGGTGCAAAGCCCGGTTATGTTTCCGAAGCGGAGTCAGCGGCTGATCCTCGGCAACTTTACAAGAGAGACGATCCGACATTTGCGAATAACTGCCTACTCGCCAGACGACTCGTCGAGAATGGAGTGAGGTTTGTTCAGTTGTACGATTGGGGGTGGGATCATCACGGGTCTTCGCGTGGGGAGTCAATCGATGAGACGCTGCCAATCAAGTGTGCACAAATTGATCGCGCGATTGCCGCATTGATCACGGATTTAAAACGCCGTGGGCTTTTTGATCAGACGCTGATTGTTTGGGGAGGTGAGTTTGGCCGGACACCGATGATGCAGAACAATGTCAACAAGGTTTTAAAACCCGGTTTCATTGGAAGAGATCATCACCCCTACGCGTTCACCATGTGGATGGCCGGTGGTGGCATTCGACCTGGATCGTATGGCCAGACGGATGAACTAGGTTATTACATTACCGAGAATCCAGTGGGTGTCCGTGACCTTCAGGCCACAATTCTCCATCAATTAGGGGTCGACCCGCATCAGTTCAGTTTTCCGTTCCAGGGGTTGAATCAGCGACTCATCGGTCCCACGGACGAGGGCCGAGTGCTGAACGAAATTCTCGCTTAATCAGAATAATTCGATCACACCGAAAATAGCCCTGCGTCCTCAGGGTAGTTGGGATTGCGAAAAAGTGTCTGAGGTCCCGCAGGGAACTTGCCTTGGCCTAAAAAGCGACTTGAATTTGATTCGGTACTAGCTTGCCGGAATCTTTTTGCAATACTCTTATTTGCTGTATTTGATTCCGCTCGCTCATTTTGCAGAGCCGGTGCAATCGTTAAAGTTGAAAATCCGAGAGCATTCGATGGGGCCTTCCGTTTTGGTGCTGAAAAAGACAGCCCGGTTGTTTGAAGTTGCCTAATCGTGATCTACGCTATCACACCGGTTTTTCATGAGAGACACTCTATCCCAACTTACCGAAAAGAAGACCATGAAGCGATTAACCCTATTAGTGATCGCCTCTCTCGCGTTCCTGCTGGCTCCGGCAAACACGGTCGACGCAAAGACCTTTTTGAAGCGATTGCCAGTTTTGAAGCGGATTGGCTCGTACAAAGAAAGTCTGGAACTCAAGCAGCACGTAGCCTCGCAGAATCAAGAAATCGATGGTCTGAATGCTACTGTCGATCAGCGAGACGCTACCATCGTTGAGCGAGACTCAAAAATTGCTGAGCAGGCGGAAAAGATCTCCAAGCAGCAGGGTTCGATTGCCAAGATGCAGTCAACTATCAAGAGCCAGACCGAGGAGATCGCCAAACAAAATGATGCAGTCGCGGCTTTGACTACCAAGCTGGAAGATAGCACCAAGCAGTTGGCAAACGCTCGAAAGCAGAATCAAGCCACCAAGCAAGAACTCGCTGCGTCGAATCAGCGAAATGACGAGTTGGTAGAGGAAAGCAAGCGAACGGCGGTCGCTCATCAGGCTGCACAAAAAGAACTGAATGATAAGCTCGCTGCGGTAGAGAAAGCCCGAGATGAGGCTCTGGCCATGAACAAAGCAATGGGTGAGAAGTTGAATGACACCGAGCAGCAACTGGTTGCCGTGTCCAAGCAACTTCAGGAAACGACCTTGGCTTTGGCTGAGTCCGAGAAACGCCGCGAAGAATCCGAGAAGAAGGTGAGCGATCTCGTCGCCGCTGCAGCAGCAACCGATCAGGAATCTTCCTCCTCTGACGACGAGCAAGAAGATAGCGAAGACGCTACGACTTCGGTCGAGTAAATCTTTGGATTACCAGTAGAACACGGAAAACGCCATGCAGTCGCATGGCGTTTTTTTTTGCTCAGAACTTAGGTGATTACCCTCTGGATCCCCGGTCATCTGAAGCCTTTCGTTCATCGGTGTTGAAGTGGTTGGCAACGTTACGCATCCGTTTCGAAGACGAACGGTTGCCTCGTATGGTTGCATCACTATTTTGATCCGTTTCATATTTTGATGCCGCACAATCCCCCGCGATTTCTGATAGCCTTTTTGGGGTTGCCGATTCATTGGTTTGCTTTCACTTAGGTAATGTGTGATGAACAGTGTTTTGAATCGAGTCGTGGCATTTGCCTGTGTTTCTTTCGTTTGCCACGCGTCCCTGACACTTGCGTCCGACGTTGCTCCATGGGTCTCGGGGAGGTTGAAGCCGAGTTGGTCTGATGCGACTCCACTTAGGTCGGTTCGGATTGCGTACGATGCGGCAGCGGGTGAAACAAGAAATGGGGAGCGTTTGGCTCAAGCAATCGGTCGGCTTGAGCCCGGTGATCGATTGGAGATCGCGCCGGGTAAATATTCGATCGCCAAGAAATTTAATCTGGATCTGCAAGGCACGGCGGAATACCCGATATGGATTGTTGGGGCTGGGTCGGAGGGGCCGGTGGTCATCACGCGACCCGATCATCAACAGAACGTTTTGAATTTAGGTGAGAACCAGCTCACCGAGTACGTATGCCTTCGCAATTTGGAACTAACCGGCGGTTCCACTTTGATTCGATTTTATCGCTGTCGACATCTGTGGCTCGATCATTGTCACCTTCACCACAGCGGAGCCGAAGGGATTACCACCAATAGTCGAGATACCAGTCATTTCTTTATCACTGGAAATCACTTTCACCATTTTCAATCGCCAAACGCCACGGGCGAGGCGATGTACCTCGGCGGTAATCATAGTGTTGCAAAAATGACTTACTCTGTGATTGCCAATAACCACGTACACGATTGCGGAGGAAAGCAAGGCGATGGAATCGAGTTAAAGCAGGGGTCACATCACAACTGGATTGTGGGCAATCATGTGCATGATACCCAGTACCCTTGCATCATCGTTTACGGCACCGATGGGGAGGGAATCAACCAAGTAGAACGTAATTTTTGTTATCGCAGCGGCGATAATGTGATGCAGGTGCAAGGCGAGGCAATCGTGAAAAATAATATCCTTCTTTCTGCGAACGGGGCGGGGTTGAGTAGCACCGATCATCAAGGAAAGACAAGTGACCTTCAGGTGATTCACAATACGATTGTTTCGCGGCAGCGCGGTGTGAATTTAACCAGTTGGAACCAGCGTCGAGGCATGATTTTTGCAAACAATGCAATCTATACCGACGGTGGTGAAGCGATACGATTTCCAGGTGGCTCGGAGGGTGTGGAGATTGCGGGTAATGTTGTCGTGGGACGAGTCAGTGGAGTAAGCAGAGGTTTTTCTTTGGGGGAAGGATTAGAAGATTTTATCGATCTCACTTGGGACTCCGCTAAACGCGACGTTCGGCCATCGGCGACTAGCCCCTTGCTCAAAGCAGGTGTTTCACAGCATTCGGTCGAAGCTGATTTTTTAGGTGCGAAAAGAAACGGCGTGCCGACAAGCGGAGCGATCAGTGAGGCTGGCCCCTGAGTCCGTGTGGTAGTTCGCGTATCGATCTTTAATGGGATGTTGCATTCTGTGTTGCTGGCGAAGTTCGCGGCCAGGTTTGGTAGGACCGGTTGCTCGCTGTCGGGCCACGAACATCCCTACTTTTATTTCCACCATTCTTCTAAACTGAAGTTGGGCGTGGACGGGTGTGAGTATCGCTAAACGGAAATTCAGTGCAATGGTTGCTGGTGAGTACGTTCGTGCATCTCTCTATTTTTCGAAATGAAACGAGCTATGGCAAAACAAACATGGCGGATCGCGGGCATTAATTTCTCCCACATGCATATGGGGGATTTGTTGCGATGTGTTGAGAATCATTCCGACGCCGAAATTGTTGGGGTATGTGATGAAAGTCCCTCAGCGATGCAGGGGGCCATCGATTCACTTTCGATTCCAAGTCATCGAGTCTTTACCGACTATCAAAAGTGCTTGGACGATTCCAAGCCAGACCTAGTGATCTTGTGTCCCCCGACAGGTGAGCATGCAGATTGGACCGAAAAAATTGCTCCCTATGGCACTCATCTTTTTGTTGAGAAACCTTTCGCGGCGTCACTGGCTGATGCTGATCGAATGATCGCCGCAGCAGCGAAGAGCGGAAAGGAATTGATCATTAACTGGCCCGCTAGATGGGACCGAAGTCATTACACGGCTTGGAGGGTGATCGATGCTGGTGTGATTGGCGATGTGTTAGAGGTTCATTATTACGGCGGAAATCGAGGTCCCCTCTATCATGGAGCCGACAAGGTGGAATACCATCCGACGACCGGTGACAAGAAAAACAGCTGGTGGTACAAGTCTGCGACCGGGGGTGGCTCTCTGCGTGATTATCTTGGATATGGAGTGACATTGGGTACGTGGTTCAACGGGGGGCAAAAGCCAATCGACGTCACTGCGGTTGTGACCTCTGCGGATGGAGTCGAAGTCGATGAGCATAGTGTGACGATCGCGCGGTACGCGCATGGTCTGTCCAAGTTCGAAACACGTTGGGGAACCTTCACGGATCCATGGGTGCATCAGCCACAGCCAAAGTGTGGTTTCGTGATTCGGGGAAGCAAGGGAACACTTGCAAGTTATGACTATGAGTCGACGATTCGAGTTCAGACAGCAGAGAAACCCGAAGGGTACGATCATCCAGTTGAGGATCTTGCTGTCGGCGAGAAGAACGGCATTGAGTATGTCCTCAGCCGCATTCAATCCGATTTGCCGATCGAAGGGCCACTTTCGCCCGCAGTCTCTAGGATTGGACAGCAGATTATCGAAACCGCTATTCAAAGTATTGAGCAGGGTGGCACCGTCCCGCTTGTCGATTACTGATCGGGCTGCAGGACTCGGAAGTCGATCGATCCAGCGGGGCAGAGACAAGTAGTCTTGGGCTCCTGTTGTGCTTTCGGAGCGGATCTTTTGGTCGTTGGATCAAGCAAATGCGATTTTCGCTTTTTTCTTTGGTCTACCAAGGATAGTTGAGCGAGTTGGCTTGGCTAACAGATGAGTGTGGGTTCAAATTTTTGACGGTTCAGGATGGCGGTTCCCGCATAGGGAATCAAAAGCGAGATGTCACCCGTTAAAGGTTCATGTGTGAATATCGAAACAGAATTAAATGAATACATGCACCTGCTTGGTCTGCTGATTCGTGAACCATCGGTTGTCGGTAGCGAAGCACCTTTTTACCGCGTCATCCGGCGTGAATTGGAGGAGCTTCCAATCCGTGTTAGGCAGTATAAAGGACTGCTAGTCGCCGAGGGTGAAGAACCCGAAAGTGTTTACCTGTCAGCGCACGTTGATCGCAATGGACTGCTGTGTACAGGACCAAATGAATTTCAATACGCCGCATTCATTGCCGGTAATCGTGGAGAACTGTTTGGCGACTCAGTGTCCGAGCAGATGATGGAGTTGATTCAAGATCGCTTCCGCGGTGAGCGAGTGCAGGCGTATCTTCCGCACGTTGGTAGTTATCTCGGTCAGGGGGTGATTGAGACTGCACAGATATGTCCACAAAGACGAAATCTAATTTTTGAAGTTGCAGGACTTGGGCATCTCGAGCCCGGTTCAGCTGTATCGTTTCTTGATCGTTTGAAATTCGACGGACAATTCCTCTCTGGTCAACTTGATAACGTCGTTTCAGTTGCTCTTCTGATTCATCTCTTGCGTCGTGGATTTCGTGGGACAGCCCTTTTTACTTGCGAAGAAGAGGCGGGAAGAAGTTGGCGTTATGTCTTGGAGCGATTGCAAGCCGAATCGCGAAAGACAAAGCGTCTGATCGTTCTAGATACCAGTCCCTATCCGAGTATTGCAGAAGCGACGAGCCAAGACTTGGTGCTGCGACGAAGAGACGCCGGCGCAACTTTTGACCCATTGTTGACGCAAGAGTTAGAAAATCGCTGTAATCAATTAGGGATTCGGACCAGTTTCAAAGATGACTACGTGACACAGGTAAATCTCACTCGTGAGCGACCGATGTCTTATGGCCGAACAGAATTAGGACGCTTGATTACAGCAACCGGTGGTGAAGTGACTGGAACAACGCTGCAAATCCCGACTACTGGTTATCACACCACACGCGAGACCGCGTCGCTTGATTCAATTATCTCCGCGATCAAGGTGCTGAGAACCTACATTTGATTCAACCTAGTCATTGATGTACCTAGGTATTTGATTCTGCTGGCTGGATTTGAGTGTGGTTCACTAGAGTGTTCTGGTCTGGGTTGATCGCGATACGCTTCATTGAAATGTCTTAAGTTGAATATTATGACTACCGAACCCATCACGGATGAACTGTCAGTTGACGCGAATCTCGATACTTGGACCGAGATGGTTCGTCTCGCTAATTCTGGCCAAGCAGATCAATTGGATGAGTTTGTTTCCAGTCTTACGACAACCGAGCAGGCTCATGCGCTAAGTCACCTTGACGAAGAAGAGACGGAGCGAGTTCTGGAGGTGATGCATCCAGAGCAGGCTGCCGAGTTGATCCGGCATCTCCCTGAATCACAGGCTGCAATGGCGATTGGATCGGTGGAGCCGGACACGGCCGCCTCGATTGTGCGCGAACTCTCCAGCGATGAAATGGCTGACGTGATCGGCGATTTGGATGAGGAGCATGCGGAAGCGATTTTTCAATCATTACCCATCGGTGAAGCCGAAGTTGCCCGAGAGCTTACGGCTTACGAGGATGATGTGGCTGGCGGGTTAATGAATCATGAGCTGATGCGGTTTTCGGACGAAATGACGGTCGCCAACGTCATCACGAAATTGAGTGCCGAGCATGATCGGTACGATGAGTATGATATTCGCTATGGCTATGTCTGTGATCAAAACGGTCGGCTGATTGGTGTTTTGCCGATGAGTCAATTGCTGTTCGTCAAGCGATCGCAGCCTATTCAAGAAATCATGATTCGTGATCCACTTGCTGTCACGGATC
>Ga0181559_10007580_pt1 | contig 10083 bp, 11 predicted proteins | sample 011ome_21_FD_133752 | JGI IMG/M metagenome (GOLD analysis project Ga0181559, IMG submission 133752) | Coastal salt marsh microbial communities from the Groves Creek Marsh, Skidaway Island, Georgia - 011508AT metaG (megahit assembly) | ecosystem: Environmental > Aquatic > Marine > Intertidal... | reverse complement strand
GGCCAAGGATAATAATGTGCGTGTGCTCGATACCCGAAATGCTGCAGTCTGGCGTGATGCACTGATCGAATCATTGAACCAGAATGATCTGGATGACTATATTACCCGGGTGGAAGAAGATGTCGAAAGTATGTACAAGGGTAAACTCACCCGGGAAGATATTGTCTTCGAGCGTTATTACGAAGACGACTTTGAATTCTAGGGACATCAACCAGGTAGTGTGTTCCTTTAAATTTCTTTCAGCACTCGAAAGGTTCGATTAACTAGGTTCCACTACCCGCAAAAGAGCGATTGCCATCATGGGAAACTGGACAGAAGACACCACCGCCATATTACTTGGTTTTGTGATTATCCTGCTTGCCCTGGCCGCTTTCCTGATAGTGCCTTATTCCCAGGTAGATTCGGCGCTGCAAAGTGCGCAAATGTCGGCCGGTTTTTCCGTAGACGCCTGGTCAGCTGACAACGATACCGGCAATGCTGTTACCGGTTTTCTCAGTGAAACGGTCAACGGGGCGAGGCCAGCGCGCTGGTCGGTCAACCCACTCTCTGCCTTTTCCACGAATATTTTCACCTCCATGGTGTTTTTCTTTATTGCACTGAGTGCTTTATTTGCTGTCGGCATGTTGTTGATGAAAAGGCCGGTGGCTGTTTTTGTCAGCGGGTTTGTTTTTATTTTTGCAGTAAGCATCCTTGCCTATTTGCTGGCCAATCAGACCGAGTTTCGCAGCATGGGGCTGGGCTATGCCTTGTGGGCGATACTTCTGGGCCTGATCATAACCAATATTTTTGGTACCCCTGAATTCGTTCGTCCCGCCCTGCAGCCGGAACTTTATATTAAAACCGGGCTGGTACTGCTGGGTGCCGAAGTATTATTTGGCAAGGTGATGGCGATTGGATTGCCGGGTATTTTCGTGGCCTGGATTGTGACACCCATAGTGTTGATCACAACATTCTGGTTTGGCCAGAGGGTGCTGAAGATTGGTTCGAAAACCTTGAACATCACCATAAGCGCTGATATGTCAGTCTGCGGTGTATCTGCAGCCATAGCGACAGCAGCTGCTTGCAAGGCGACAAAAGAGGAACTGACCACTGCTGTCGGGCTGTCGATGATTTTCACTTCCATCATGATGGTGGCCCTGCCTGCCTTTATTAATGCGGTGGGTATGCCAGAGGTGCTCGGTGGTGCCTGGATTGGCGGTACTATTGATGCCACCGGCGCAGTAGTGGCGGCCGGGGCTTTTCTTGGTGATACCGCGCTGAATGTCGCCGCCACCATCAAAATGATTCAGAATATTCTCATCGGCGTTCTGGCTTTTGGCGTTGCGGTGTACTGGGCCACCAAAGTGGAGAAGGACGCTGGTCAGACAGTAGGGGCTTCAGAAATTTGGCTGCGCTTTCCCAAATTTGTGCTGGGCTTTGTTGGGGCCAGTATATTATTTTCCCTGCTCTATGAGTCTCTGAATCCCAATACTGCCATTGTGCTGGTTGAAAACGGTGTACTGGATTTCACTTCAGATATGCGCGGCTGGCTGTTCTGTCTGGCCTTTGCCAGCATTGGGCTATCGGGTAATTTTCGGGAACTGAAATCCCAGTTCCATGGAGGCAAGCCCCTGATTCTTTATGTTTGCGGGCAAACTCTTAATCTGGGCCTGACCCTGTTAATGGCCTGGCTGATGTTTTACAAGGTGTTTCCAGAGATTACCAACAGTCTGTGATGAAAAACGATGCTCTTAAAACTTTGGGGTTTATCGCAGCATTGATAATGCTTCAGCAGCTTATTGCTTACGGCAATAATAATTTTCATCATTTGCAGGCACAGTCATCCATTATTAAAGCCAATGACATAGATCCCTCTGCTCTGTTTTATATGGAAATCAAGCTGGCGCTGTCTGCTGAAAAGACAGTACGGAAATCCATTAATGAGTAGTGCCTGCCGCAGAGCCCTGAGTCAGTAATGAATAACTGGCAACGCTGGGTTCAGGCTCCCAATACCACTTCTTTTCGGCGTGCTCTGTTCCAGATCCATTTATGGCTAGGCATCGCGCTGGGTTTATATATCCTGGTCATCAGTGTCAGTGGCTCGGCAGTAGTACTTAGGCCCCAGTTCAGTCGCTGGTTTATTGCCAGTGAAATTCCCTCGGAAGCGGGAGATGCGCTTTCCGGAACAGTGCTGGAAGCCAGGGTCGCTGAAGTTTACCGGGACTATCGCATCATCAACATTGTTGCTCCGAACCGTCCCCGTCGTGCTACCTATGTAGTGCTGGAACGGGACGGTGAGGAATCCTCACGTTATTTTGATCACTATAGCGGCCTCGATCTGGGCGATACCTATCCCTGGCAAGTGCGCACAGTGGAGTGGCTTACGCGCCTGCATGATGATTTGTTAATGGAGCGTGCAACCGGTCGCAAGGTGAATGCTGTTGGTGGCATGCTGCTGCTGTTGATGGTGATTACCGGCGCGGTCATCTGGTGGCAGGGGAGGCGGCGCTGGAGAGACGGTTTGCTGGTCAAACGTAGCAGTCCTCACAGTATGTTGTGGCAATTGCACAGTGTTCTTGGCTTTTGGTCACTATTGCTTCTTTTCATCTGGGGCATAACAGCGATCTATTTTGCTTTCCCCCAGCCTTTTGATTTTATTATCAATGCCATGGACAGTGATCTGGACGATTTTGATCGCCCTGACAGCTGGCTGCTGTTTCTGATTGACATGCATTTTGGGCGGTTTCGCGGCTCCTGGCCGGTATTGCCCTATATCTGGATTGTACTTGGATTGCTGCCGGCATTTATGTACATCAGCGGGTTTATCGTCTGGTACCGTCGGGTGATAAAAAAATATCAGCGCTATTAAAAGTTACTGGCATGATTGATTGAGTATCAGGCGCTTGAGGTTTTCCGAGATTGGCGCAACGCCAATCCAGTTATTCAGCAGGGTGGTAATGAGGGTGGAGTTATTGCGCTCAATTACCTTTTCATTATTCAGTGATACCCGTGTTCCCAGCTCGGGATGATAACTGAATAGCACGATATCCCCGGTGCTTATCTCATCATAAAGATTAAGCACGGTTTTCAACATTTCCCGATTCATCTCTTCCTGCAAGGGCTCACGCCAGAGCTCGGGTAATTCCTCGGGTAACTCATTGTCATAAAGTACTTTCAGGCGGATTGCCTTGGCGCTTGAGTCTGACATGATTTTGTCGACATCAGAGGTGGCTTCTTCAAGCTAGATAGCAACCAGATATAAACTGTTCCAGAGCATTTCCCTTTTTCCACATCCTGTGAGAACCAGAGTGTCGTCACCAAGCATGTAGGTATCTGGAATGCTCTGACCCTCTATTTCAGCAGCCAGTGTTACTTGTTGCAAAGTAAAAATACCCAGCAATGCAAGGGTAGGGGCAAGGCGCAGACCAGCATAATAGTGGCGTAACTTGGTCATTGTGGCTTTTATCCTATCAGGCGGTTTTTATAACCGGGGAGGGTCATAGTAAATCAATACACTATTTGTTTGTATGCAGAAGATGAATTTCGCTACACTCAATCATCCAGATAGCCGCTTTGCCACTTATCACTTTTTTACACCGGGGGGGAGAGAAGGTATGAGGGCTTTTAAAACCCTGCTTATTCTTAGCCACCGTTATATCGGTATACCACTGAGTTTTCTTTTTGTGGTGTGGTTTCTGTCTGCCTTTGTCATGATTTACGCAGGCGGAATGCCGCGTATCAACAATGAAATGCGTATTGAAGGAGGCAGTTCCCTCAACTTCGAAGACGTAGCCATTTCTCCCTGGCAAGCGGTTGGTCTGCTTGGTTATTCCCCTTATGAGGCACGCCTGCGGACGGTGTTGGGCAGGCCGGTGTATGAATTCCCTGAACCTCGTTTTCCCAGTACCTTTATCTGGGCAGACAATGGTGAATTCCTTGCCGACCTGACCCAGGAGCAGGGCGCACAAATCGCCAGTGATTTTCTCAATATCCCGCTTGAGCTGTTTTCCTATGAAGGCCTGGTGACCCGGCCCGATCAGTGGACTATTGCCATACCCAATGAGCTGCCGCTGTTCAAGTACAGCGTGGCGGATGACTATGCCACGCAAGCTTATGTGTCACCACTGAGAGCCCAGGTTGCTGTCTACACCACACGCCAGAGTCGTCTGCTGGCATGGCTTGGCACCATTCCCCACTGGTTTTACTTTGCTGACCTGCGAGTTAATCAGCCGCTGTGGTATGACATTGTGGTGTGGACTTCCGGCATCGGTTGCGTGCTGGCCTTGCTTGGCCTTGTAATGAGTTTTACCCAGTGGCGTAAAGTCAGACCGTTCAGGTTAAGCAGGGCAATACCCTATCGGGGCCTGATGCGCTGGCATTATATTCTGGGCACCGTGTTTGGCGTTTTTGTGTTGACCTGGTCTTTTAGCGGCATGCTTTCCATGGAGCCCTTTGCCTGGTCTGATGCCCGTGGGCTGAGTGTTGATGAGGGAGTCTACCAGGAAGGGCTTCTGGATTTGGCCGCGTATCCTGCCTTTGACTCAAGCCAGTGGCAAACCCTGGCACAGGGAAATGGCGTGCAGCGCGATATCAAGGAAGTGGAATTCCGCTGGATTGGCGCAGCGCCTTATTATCTTGCTTTCTACAGTGAGAGCACTGGACTGGAAATGGATAAGCGTGATCGTTTGCACCAACCCTACAACATAATAGGGCAACTGGATTCCAATAGTTTGCTTATCGAAGCCGATGGGTTTCGTCCAAGTGAGCGTTTTGCCACCGAAGAACTGGTGAGCAAGCTGGATAAAAGTATTGAAGATGCGCAGGTCACAGAATACGCCCTGCTGACGGACTATGATGACTATTATTATTCCCGCAACAACCAGTTACCGCTACCGGTGTTGCGCATTAAATTTAATGACCCGGCGCAAAGCTGGATTTATGTGGATCCCCACAAGAGTGAGCTGCTTAGCCTTATTCATCGCAATAGCCGAATAGAACGCTGGCTCTACAGTGGCCTGCACAGTCTCGATTTTGCCTTCTGGTATCACCGGCGCCCGCTTTGGGATCTCGGTGTTCTGATTCTTCTGGCGGGCGGACTTGGCGTCAGTTTTATCGGGCTCTATTGTGGCTTGAAACGATTAAAAAATGACGCGATATTTTTACTGAAAAAAATAATTCGGAAACAAAAAGCTAACGAGGTGACAGGTGTTTCACATTAGAAAACTGGTTTCAATTCTGGTCTTGGTGGCCGCTTCAGGGTCGCTGCTGGCCCAACCCTTTATTCTTGGTGATGGGCCCTGGTATTACGATACCTGGTCCCCCGTGGGAAAAATCAAGGTATCCATCGTTGCGCGGGGTATTGCGAATCCCTGGGGAATGGCATTTCTGCCCAATGGTAATATTCTGATTGCCGAGAAGGCCGGGCAATTCAGGATTGTCAGGAATGGAAACCTTGATCAGGAAATTGTCAGTGGCGCTCCAGAAGTACAGGTAGCCTCTGGTGGTGGTCTGATGGATGTTGTTTTGCATCCGGATTTTTCCAGCAATCGACTGGTGTATTTTACCTATGTAAAAAATGCGCCGCCCCCCGCAGGGGCCGATTATTATGCTACTACAGCAATGGCAAGGGGGCGCCTGAACCAGGCTGAAACGGCTCTTGAAGAGGTTGAGGATGTGTTCGTTGCCGATGCCTGGAGCACCAAAGCCGGTGGTCATGGTTCGCGCCTGCGCTTTGCACCTGATGGCACGGTGTTCATGTCTTCTCCATTTCGACGTGATTTTGAAAACCCCCAGAACCCGATGAGTGATATCAGTAAATTATTGCGCCTCAATGATGATGGTTCTATTCCGACAGACAATCCCTTTGTCGGCAGGGAAGGCTATTTGCCGGAGATCTGGAGTATTGGTCATCGCGCTATGGAAGGCATTGATTTTCATCCTGTCACTGGAGAGCTTTGGGCCAGCGAACATGGCCCCCAGGGCGGCGATGAAGTGAATATCATTCAGCCAGGAAAAAATTATGGCTGGCCACTGGTCAGCTATGGCCGTGACTATGATGGCAGTCGTGTTTCCGGGCAACCCTGGCGTGAAGATATGGTACAGCCGGAAATTTTCTGGGTTCCTTCTATCGCTACTTCCGGCTTGATGTTTTATACCGGGGAGCAGTTTCCCCAATGGCAAAATGACTTGTTTGTTGGCGCCTTGATGACGGCCCGCATGCCGGGAACAGGACACGTGGAACGTATCAATTTTAATGAGTTTGGAGAACAGAGAAGAGAATGGCTGTTGTCTGATCTGAAACAACGCATTCGTGATGTTCAGCAAGGGCCTGATGGCTTGATTTATGTCCTGACTGAGGAATCTGATGGCGCGTTACTGGTTATGGAGCCTGTTGAATAAAAGCCCGGGCTTTGGATCTTTAATTTAAACCTTCAATTGAAAAGTCAAAACGCGGATATTTTAAGGCACTACTCGACAGTCTGGATATCCAGTTGCAGGAGTTCGGCGATACGCCCGATATTTCCGGTATACAAAGCTGCCATGATTTCCAGTTGTAGCTGCTGAATATTGCCATTGTATTGTGGTGTGATACTTATCTGCAGTGTTTTTTCTCCAGTCATAAACTCAGCAAAATTGCCCAGTAAATCCTGGGCCAGTGCCTGCATCCGCGGAGGCACAAACAGGGCGGCTGCCTGTAGCTGTTCCAACAGTTGCTGTCGGTATTCATCACCGCTTGTCCCTAATGCCGCTCCCTGCAATGCAGATATTGCCTCGACCATGCCGTCATCTCTCAAGGCTATCAAGGCGGCAGGGATATCGGCATTTTGTAACATTACTGAAACGCTGGCAGGCGCATTTGCATTGATCCCTTCCATGCGCACATTTAGTATCTGAGCTTCAGCGCTAAGGAAAAATGAGGCGGGAAGCGCAAGATCTGCCTCTATATCCATGCGGTCGTTATCTTCGGGTTGATAGTTATAGCGATAGTTCATGGTGAGCGGCAGCAGATCTTCATCCATCATGCTGGCAATATAATTATTCAGTAAATTATTCGGGCCATCACCGAAGCTGGGTGCTGCTGCAGGAAAGCGCAGACCCTGTGCCGACAGGTGGAGGTGGTGTGGGACAGGGCTAAAGTAATCAAACTCGCTTATTTGGATATTTTCCAGAATGTATTCATTGAGATTGCTGTCCATGACATAAAGATTTTCCAGTGTGATGTCACCATTGAATCGCAGGGCAACTGAGTCATAGGTGATTTCCTGGTAATCACCACTGGCGATTAATTCCTCAACCCTCAGATCAATCACAGTTTTTAATCGGTAATTTGCAAACAAATAGACAGCCCCAAGGATGATAATCAGAACGCCGGGGATAATAAGCAGAAGTTTTTTGGCCATAGTTTTGGTTCAGATAACAGATGTGAATGATAAAAAAGTCGTCATGGAGACTGCAGCACAAGATAGGATGGCGTGAGGAGATTGTCCAAGGAATTAGTACAATATCGGTTATTTTATGCTCAATTCGGTATTTTTTTTGTTAACCAGCAAGCACATTGGACTGGATCCGGATTAACAGGAACCCTGGCATGGATGCTGATAAACTTTAAATGCAGTCCAGTGATACAGACCAGGAAATATCAGACAATGAAAATTCAATTACAAAGCATTGCCAAAAGTAAAACCGATGATGGTGACAGGGAGGAAGTATTTGCCGCACAAGTGACGATTAGTGATGGGCTCCAGGGTGACAAGTCTGACCTGCTGGGAGAAGTAGAGGTGGCGGTGCTCAGCAAGGAGTCATGGATAAAGGTTTGCCATGAAGCTGGAATGGAATTGCCCTGGCTGGATCATGGTTCCAGTTTGTTAATCAAGGGTTTTGAATTTTTACCAACAGACCTTGGCAGAATACTTCAGATTGGCGAGGCTGAATTTGAAATTCACAGGGAGATGGCTCCCCATGACAAGCTGGAAAAAAAGGCCCCGGAATTATTCAGGGCGTTGCAGCTGGGCTACCGCGGTGGTGTGGTGTGCAAGGTGCGACGCAGTGGCAGTATTCAGAGCGGAGATGATGTCATTATAGCGGGATAAAAATGGGATAAGAGCTGGACTTGATTGACTGGTTGAATCGGATTATCGGTATTCAGAGAAAAAAACGGACTAGCTATCCCGATTCAGTGCAGCCTCGGCCACCTGCTTCAGAGCATCCCGGAATTTATTTTCGGGCAGGCAGATCAAGCAGTTCATGGCAATCTCTATAGCCTCACGCGCTTTGGCGCGGGTGTAATCAAGAGCGCCAGAGCGTACCACTGCCTCGATTATTGCATCCAGGTGCTCGCGTCCCCCGGTCTTGATGGCCTCCTCAATCAGTTTGCTTTCCTTTTCCGAGCCATACTGCATGGCATAAATCAGCGGCAGGGTGGGTTTTCCTTCGGCCAGGTCGTCACCAATATTCTTTCCCATGGCTTCGCTGGAGCCGGAGAAATCCAGGACATCGTCCACCAGCTGGAAAGCAATGCCCACCTGCAGGCCAAATTGATGTAACTGTTCGGTAATGGTCTGGCTGGCACCGGCAAGGATTCCGGCAGTCTTGCAGGCGGCGGCAAACAATATGGCGGTTTTATTGTGAATTACCTGCATATAGTCTGCTTCAGTTGCCTGGGGATTGTGCTGGTTCACCAGTTGCAGGACTTCGCCTTCGGAGATTTTATTAGTGGTACTGGCCATGACATCCATGATCTGCATGTTGCCAATACCTACCAGTAGCTCAAACGCACGTGAGTAAATGAAATCTCCTACCAGCACACTGGAAGGGTTATCCCAGCGCGTATTGGTGGTGGGGCGTCCCCTGCGCATTTCAGACATATCAACCACGTCATCATGCAGTAATGTTGCGGTATGGAGAAATTCTATGACGGTGGCCAGCTCGATGTGGTCTTTTCCGCTGTAGCCAAGGTTTTTGCTGCACAACAATACCAGTACCGGGCGCATGCGCTTGCCCCCGGCCTCGATAATGTAGTGCCCGATGCTTTCGATCAGCGGGACGTCTGAATGAAGTTGCGCTACAACCGTCTTATTAAGCGCAGTAAAATCATCAGCAACGATTTGTTGAATTCGTGAAGCCATAGTCTGCTCTGAAAAAGTGTTTCGCATGCTAGTTTTGGGAATGGCCAAAGTCAAGGATTACGGGCTTTTCAGGCACAATCCTGATTTCGGAAAGAGAGGCGATGGTAAAGCTAAAAAATCCCCCGATAATGTTGCGAAAGCGGGGTTGTTCCCGTACAATTCCCGCCCTCGTAAGGACCGGCCAACGGCTGACTGCATTTACGCACAATATTAACACCTCGTTACTGGCGGGTCCTGATAGATAATAGCAGGGATAACCAGTGTAAACAGTTAGCTGAAACAGTTGACTGGTGTTGAGAAAATGCAGGCTTGGATCGTCCTGATTAAAAGGAAACCGGGTTTACACATGCAGGTCAGTTAATTCTGGTTCAAAAGAACAATATCTGAATAGCAATAGCGCTATTGGAGCAAAATATGTACGCGGTAATTGAAAGTGGCGGCAAGCAGCACCGGGTTTCAGAAGGTGAAGTGCTGAAGCTTGAAAAAATCGAAGCCAGCACTGGTGATACAGTAAGCTTTGACAAGGTCCTGATGGTAGGTGAAGGTGCTGATGTAAAGATTGGTACTCCCTATGTTGAGGGGAATGTCACTGCTGAAGTTATCAGTCATGGGCGCGGCGAGAAAGTCACTATTATCAAGTTTCATCGTCGCAAGCATCACAAAAAGCAGATGGGACACCGCCAGTGGTTTACTGAAGTAAAGATCACCGGGATTTCATCAGGCGAGAAAGCGGCTCCAAAGAAAGAAGCAGCTCCCAAAAAGGAAGCGGCTCCTAAAAAGGAAGCAGCCCCAAAAGCCAAGGCAAAAGCTGAAAAGAAAGATTGATTCGCCAACGCACGAAGCTGAATTAAGGTTATTAATGAATTAAAGGTTTAAAGGAGTGCATCATGGCTCATAAGAAAGCAGGCGGTAGTACTAATAACGGTAGAGATTCCAATTCCAAGCGACTTGGCGTCAAGCGTTTTGGTGGTGAACAGGT
>Ga0181559_10007578_pt1 | contig 10086 bp, 8 predicted proteins | sample 011ome_21_FD_133752 | JGI IMG/M metagenome (GOLD analysis project Ga0181559, IMG submission 133752) | Coastal salt marsh microbial communities from the Groves Creek Marsh, Skidaway Island, Georgia - 011508AT metaG (megahit assembly) | ecosystem: Environmental > Aquatic > Marine > Intertidal zone... | reverse complement strand
CGCGATGGCGTCCGCCAGCGTGCGCTCCATGTGGTCCGCCATCGTCGCCTTGGCTCGCCGCCCGAAACTCGTGTCCCACTGAATGCCGATCACGTTCCTCGTGTCCCGGAGCGCGGGCTCGCGGGCTCGCGGGCTCGCCGCCGGCGCGCGTTCGCCGTCCGCGGTTTTTTCTCCGAAAGACGCGTTTTTTCCCTCTCCGTCGCCGGCGCCGGCGCCGCGGCTCGACGCGACGGCCATGTGCTCGTTGAGCAGGTGCTCGAACTCCGCGGCGTCCACCTGCCCCGAGCCGTCGGCGTCGAAGGACTTGACCACCGCCTCGAGCTGCGCGTCGGAGAGCACGGCTAGTGAGGGCAAGCGTCGCCGCACGGCGGCGCGAAACTCCTCGGGCGAGATCTCTCCGCTCCCGTCGGCGTCCATCTCGGCGAATGCGCGCGCTAAGTCGCCTCCGTTCTGGAAGACGGCGGCGGAGATTTTGCTCACCACCTCGTGCTGCCACTCCTTGCACCCCCCCTTGAGCTCCACCTCGAAGTTCCCCAGCCACTTCTCGTACAGCACCCCGTCGCACGAATCGTCCATGTCCGCCGGCCCCACCAGGCCGCCGATCAGCCGGCTCCACGCCAGGCGCACCTGCAGCACCTGCGACAGACCTTTGGCCCAGGCGTGGAACGACACGGCGCCCGTCCGCGCGCCGTCGCACCGCTTGAAGTACTCCAGCAGCGCGGCTCTGTGCTCGATGATGTACTCGGTGGCCTGCGTGATCGCGGCCGCCTTGCGCATCTCCTTGCTCTTGCGCCGTGACACCACGGGCGCGGACATCGTCGCCTCCTCGCGCGGGTCCCACTGGTACGTCTCGGTGGGCTTGTCGCAGCCGTGCCGCATGATGAGCACCGCGCCCAGGTTGCCGGACGTTCCGCAGTAGTTGGACGCGCTGAACACAGTGTACACGCGCTCGCCGTGCGCCACGTCCACGCCCGCATCGACGCACTGGTGCGACCGCACGAGCGCGGCGAGAGAATTCCGCGCGAAGAACTCCCGCGTCACGTCCTCCCCCCACAAAACGCCGGCGCCGCGCCCGCTCTTCTCGACGCCGACGAAGCTCGGATCGGGGTGCGGGTCCGACCACGTCAAATCGCGGATCCAGCGCTCCTTCCCCCAGTTGGCCTCTTCGCTGCACACGTCAGGCCCGCGCGCTATTTCACGGATGTCGTTCACGCCGACGCTCGCCGCCTCCGCGGGCAGACCCGCGTGCAGCACGAGCGTCTTCTCGTTCACCAGGCACGCGTACGGCAACCACGCGAACGCCTGGTGGAACGTCTGAAAAACCCTGTGGTCGTACTTCGCCACGCACTCCTCCTCGAACCCGCTGTAGATGTTGATGTGCGGCTCCTCGTGGTTGCCGCGGTTCACGAACACCGCGTCCGGGTGCGACAGCTTCAGCGCGAAAATCAAAAGCACGATCTCGCACGAGTGGTCCCCGCGGTCCACCAGGTCGCCGTTGAACACGTACACGTTCGAGGACGAAGGCATGCCCAGTTTCCGAAGCAGGTGCAACAAGTCATCCTGCGTAGACGAGGGCGTTTGCGTACCGGAAGACGCGTGATGACGACGAGAGAAGGTCGGCGGTCAGTGACTCGGCATCGCGCGTGTGCGATCACGCGCGCGCGAACGAACGATCGCGTCGGTCGCGATCGCGAACGAGCCTCCGCGCTTCGTCGCGCTTCGCGTTTCGTCGCCGGGGGACGACGACGCTCGCGAACTAAAAAAAAAACGCGTCGTCTTCGAATGACGAAAAAAGTAACAACGCGCGCCGTCGCGTCGTCGCCGCGTTCGCGTACCAGCTGGCCGTGCAGGTCCCCCACGATCGTGCACTTCCCCCCCTCTGGAACGGTTATGTCGCACACGGACGGCTCGGACATGAACATCACCGTGGACGCCTGCAGAATGGCGAGCGCGTCCACCATGGCGACGCGCTCGTTGTTTTCCAACCCGGCGACGAAATTGTTGAGCGATCCCACCGTCAGCGAGGGCAGCTCCTTCTTCTGCAGGCTCTTCGCGTGCAGCGCTGACTTCGAGAGCGCCGTCTCGCCTCCCCCGCGCAGGCTCGAGCCGACGTTGGCGATGAAGTCCTCCAGCTTCTTGTTCACCTGGGTCATCACGGACTCGCGCGCGTTGATCCTCGCCTCGTCAGCCTCCTCGAGCGCGTTCAGCACGTGCGCGAGCTCAGCCTGCTCCGCCGCGATGCGTTTCTGCGCGCCGCGGAAGGCGCGCTGGATCAGCGTCGCCGCCGTGGCGCTGTTGCTGATGGACGCGGGGGTCTCCATGGTGCCACCGCGGGGCGCACGCGCGCTCTGCAGAGTGCGCGAGGCGGGCGCGAGCCCCGATCGCACGACACAACGAGTGGGAGCTCAAAGAAAGGCTGCCCAATGCGAGGACACGAGAACAACCACTATAATAATGCAGGCATTTAGTGCTGTGATTACGTAAATCGCGTGTTTCATTCTGACTGACTTGAAGTCAGTCAATGAAGTGGCGCCACTATATGGATAAAGCGTGTCCGTGCGAAGCGTCGTCGGCAGAGGATCGCGCGCCCCCCGGCCCGCGAGTCACCCGGTTCCCCTACGATGGCGTCCATGACCGCCGCTGTCGCCGGCGTCACCACCGCCGCGTCCGCGCGCGTCGGCGTCCGCACCCAGTGGCCCGCCCGCTCGCCGGCGCAGGCGCGTCCGCGCGTCGGCCGCTCCCGCGTGGCGCTCGTCACTCGCGCCGCCAAGAAGAGCGCGCCCAAGGCCCCCGTGGCGGCCGAGACGGCCCCCGCCGAGGCGCCCAGCACGCCCCCGGTCCCCGCCGGGGGCCTGCCCCCCCCCGCGGGCTACGTGCCTCCTCGTAAGTCTCCTCCTCGAGTCCCCGACCGCCCCGATCGCGGGCCGATCGCGCGTCGAAAATCCAACGGCACCGCCGCCGACCGCGAAATCGCGACGCGTCGCGACGATCGTCCCTCACTCACCCTCCCTCCCTCCCTCCCTCCCCCAGCGCCCCTGCCGATGCCCCCCACGCAGGGCGCGCCCGGCCAGTACCAGGGCTACCAGGGCTACCCCCCGCAGGGCTACCAGCCGTACCCGCCCCCCAAGCAGAGCGGCGGCACGCCGGGCTGGGTGCTCGTGGGCGCCGGCGTCGCGCTCGCCGTGGGCGGCATGAAGGCGATGGAGTTCGCCGGCGGCAAGAAGGGCGACATGCAGAGCATGATGATGCAGCAGATGATGAAGCAGATGGCCAAGCAGGCGGGCGGCCCGGGCGGCGCGCCCGGCGGCATGCCCGGCATGGGAGGCATGCCCGGCATGGGAGGCATGCCCGGCATGGGAGGCATGCCCGGGATGCCGGGGACGCCGCCCGCTCCCGGCGCCGCCGCGGGCTTCCCCCCGTTCCCCACTCCGGCGGCGGCGCCGCCCAAGCCGGCGGCGGCGGCGGCCGCGGCCGCGCCCGTGGACGTCGAGGCCACCAGCCCGCCGAAGGCGGAGAAGAAGGAGGAGAAGAAGGAGGAGGCGAAGGAGGCGAAGGCGACCGGCGCGCCCGGCTCCGGCTCGTTCTTTGCCGACGCGTCGGACGACGCGGGCCCGTCGACGGAGACGCCGCCCCCCAACCCCTTCGCCGAGGCGGTGGAGGGCGAGCCCGTGATGAGCGCGGAGGAGGAGGAGGCGGAGCTGGCGTACATGCAGGAGATGCTGCGCAACCCGCAGATGCAGGAGATGATGTACCCGTACCTGCCCGAGATGATGCGCAACCCCGAGACGTTCGAGATGCTGCTGACCAACCCCATGTACAAGGACCAGCTTAAGGGCATCATGGCGCAGATGAAGGCGGGCGGCGGCGACTTCACGGGCGGCGGCATGCCGGACGTGAACTCGCCCGAGGTGCAGGAGCAGTTCGCGGCGATGGGCATGACCCCGCAGGACGCGATCCAGAAACTGATGGGCGACCCCGAGCTCGCCACGGCGTTCCAGAACCCCAAGATCCAGCAGGCGGTGATGGACTGCTCGTCGAACCCCAACAACATCATGAAGTACCAGAACGACCCGGAGATCATGAGCGTGTTCATGAAGCTGGCCACGATGTTCCCGGGCGCCGCCGGCGCGGGCGCGGGCATGCCCGACATGAGCGGGATGCCTCCTCAGCCGCCGCAGTGAGACGGACGTCGGGAGGCGCCATCGCGACGGGAGTCTCGAGAGACGAGAGCGTAGTCTCTGCGTAGAAGGCGTGTGAAGAACGATGGAGTCTCGGCTTTCAGAAGTGTTCACAAAAGATGTCGCGTCGCGCCGCGTCTCTCGGATCAGATGTTGTTGCAGGCGGGGGACGACGCGAACGTGCGCATTTCGTCCATGTCCGCCGCCTTCGCCAGGAGCCGGCGGCACCGCTCCGCCGAGGCCTTACGAACGTCCTCCCCGCTCCCGCTCGCCAGCAGGTCGTCCAAGGCGCGCACGGCGATGGCGAACGTCTCCTGCGGGATGTCGGCGTCCTCGAACGGCCGGTCGTCGGCGACGTACGCGGCGAGCGTCGCCAGGTTCTTCGCGCCGATCAGGATGTCCTCCATCGTGCCCATCTTCGAGGCAGGCAGGCTGGTGGTCCCGTCCGCGGCGACCACCTCGCCGAACGCGGCGACCGCCGCGGCGGGCAACGCGGCGGTCATCGTCTTCGCCTTGTCGCTGTATCGGGGGAGCAGATTCCGGACGCGCATGCGCTTACCCCCCTCCGTGCCCCTCAGCTCCATCGCCGCGGTCAGCGCGTCACGCCCGTCCATAAGCGTGATGAAGGCGTCCACGGGGGACATGGGCTTGGCCTCCGTCGCGGCGACCGCGGGGAGCGCGATCGTGGCGGCGAGGGACCCAAACAACACGCCGCGGCGAGACGGAGTGCCGGAAGACGACGCCACGTCATCCTTGGCGTTCTCGGAGACCGCCCGGGGAACGACCGCGCGTCCGCGAAGGGCGCTTCGGCGAGGGCCGGCGAAGGACGCAGTGGACGCGAGCGCCATCGAGGGGAGCATCGCCAAAGTGGACATCTTCGCTCGGTCGCCGGAAGCGCTTGTCGCAATGCCGCAGCGCGCGTGTTATCGACATCACGACGGTTCGCGCTCACAGTTCCAGAAGGCAAGGAAAATGACGTTTCGGGTCAGCGAACGTTTCCTTTCGCGCGCCGCGGCGAGACGCGCCCGCGCTCGATGCGCGCCACGATACGAACGACCGATACGGGACCGACGCGAACACACGACACGCAGTAGTGCCACGTACGACTACGTATGAATACTATACCCCGCCGAACCCCTAACGACCGATACGCGCGTTCTGTCTACGCCTTCTTTCCCTTGGCCTTTTTTACCGCGTCCTTCGCCGCATCCGCCGCGTGCCACATGTAGAAGCTGGCGAGCGTGCGCGTCGGCCGCCAGTTCTCGGCGATGGCCTGCATCTTTGCCGGCGATGGCATGGAGGGCAGGCCGTACGTCAGCATCACGCCCTTGCGCACGCCGAAGTCGCCCACGGGCAGCACGTCCGCGCGGTTCAGGTGGAACATCGCGAACATGTCCACGGTCCAGGGCCCGACTCCGCGCAGCGCTTCCAGCTTCGCGCGCGCGTCCTCGTCGGTCGCCGACTCCAGCGCGGCATCGCCGAGCCCGCCGCCCTCGGGCGCCGAGGTGAACGCCTCCGCGAGCCCGCGCAGGTACTCCAGCTTGCGCTGCGAGAGGCCGCACGCGCGCAGGCGCGACGCCTCCGCCGAGAGAATCGCTTTGGGCGAGAGCCGCGTCGCGTCCGCCTCGGCGCCGACCAGCGCGGCGAGGCGGGCGAAGATGGTCGCCGCGGCGGCGCCGTGCAACTGCTGGAACACGATGGCTCGTGCGAGCGCGCGGAACGCGCGGTGGGGCTCGTGCGTCGCGGCGCGCGCGGTCTGGCACTGCGCGATGCGAGGCAGCACGCCAGCCTCGGCGATAACTCCGGCGAGCACGGGGTCGCGGTCGGACATGGCCGCGAGCGCCGCGCGCACGTCTCGCACCTCCTCGCCGAAGGACAACACGGATGAATCGCTCGCCGCGGGCGGGCTCACGCCGGGTCTCGACGGTCTCGAGCGCTTCGCCGCGGTCGCCTTCCCCGGGGTCGCGGGGGACGCGGGGGGGGACGCCCCCGACGCGGGTCGCGCGCGTTTGTTCGGCGGCATCGAGGCGCGTCGGGGGCGTGACCCGAAACCCGCCGGCGACTTCGACACCCCGGGGACGGCGCCTGAGGCGTGCGCGGGACGAACGACGAGCGCCGTGGTGAGGCGCCTCGCGAGACTCGAGAAAGACACCGCGAGGCCGCGGTGCATGCGCCGACCTCTCGCGCGCGGGGTGCGTCTGGGTGAGTCAGGTCACGACCCGACGGAATCAGATGCGTCCTCGAAACGCCGACACTCTCGAAACTTCGAAAATCACACAAATACTGTAAAATTCCACTTGTCGTCGCGCTTCCTCGCACTTCGTGTCGCGTTCGCGCGTGGTCGGTCGAGCGGCCGACGACGTACCGGGCGTGTCGTCGGGAGTCAGACGCACGGCTCTCTCGGAGCGTGGCTTCTCGACGCTTAGTGCGGCGACGTCGAAGATTTCGCGGGGTGAAGGTACACTCGTTTCGAATCTAGCTACGAACAGTGGACTATTGGATCTATTACACGCCCATCGGCCGGTCGCCATGGACACGAGCTCGTTGGATGGGGCGGGCGGGTCCTACCTGGACAACTCGATCGAGCGCCGGTGTCAGGAATGGCAGGCTAGCGAGTACTATAACAGCACGGATTCGTGCCCTTGCCTGGACGACCCGGACGCCCAAGGACAGGTGCGTCGGACTCGACGAGAACAGCGTTTTTTTTTGTTTTCCCGAAACTCTCCCGACCCACCCTTCAGAAACGTCACCATTTCCAGTTGGGCGTTTCCGCATCAGCGACCTGCCAGCGGTCGAGTGACATGACGAGAAAAATCTCGTTGTCGTTTCGCTGACGCCGTGTCCCGCCTTCCCCGTCGCCAGCCTTTGCCCTGCGTCCGGCGCGCGCGCGGGCCCGAGAGCGCGCAGGAGAGCTACTCGCTGGGCTCGTGGTGGCGCGTCGTCGGGCTTTGCTTTTTCGTCGTGGTGGCGCTCTTCGGCGTCGCGACGTGCCGGGGCGCGAGACGCGCGAAACTCAAGGCGCGGGAGAAGGCGCTCGCCAACCTGCTGTCGCTGATGGAGGAGGCGGACGAGGCGTCGCGTCTGGACATGCAGGACCTGGAGCGGGACGTGGCGTGGATACGAGGCGCGGGAGGTCTCGAGAGGCTGGCGATCGTGCGGGCGGTGATGCCGGACGGCGAGCTCGCCGCGGCGATGGCGTGTCCCTCGGCGGAGCAGACGCACGGGAAGGAGGCGGCGCCCTCGCCCTCGCCCTCGCGGGACCTCGCGGAAGGTTTCGCGACGACGCGTCTTTCCCGTTACGCCTTGCCCAGCTTCGATATCGTGGACCAGGTTCCCCACGACCCGAGCCTCGGGATCGAGGCGGACGACCTCTGGGCGCTGCGGCAGCTCCGGAGGCGCCCGAACGACCGCCGGAAGCTGGAAGCCGCGCTCGCAAACCTCTCCGCGCGCGACCCGCGCGGGATGGCGCTGGACGAGATCCGCATGGCCGCGCTGGCGCTCCGGCGCGCGAGGGAGCACAGGGAGCTCACCGCGCGGCTGCAGATCATCAACCGCGCGGGCGGAGGGGAGAGATCGAGGCGCGGAAGCGCCGTGGAAATGGCGGAGATGGTGTGAGAGGTACTGAGAGTACCTCGTGTAGTAGAGTTCCGACACCGCGCGTTTTCGAGTTGGTCGCGTGGTGTCGTCTCTCGACATTCATTCTTCCCCCGGCACAACTTTCGACATTTTGGAAGCGTGCCGTCTTCCACGCCGGAGTCGTGTCTTCCGAAACAGAAGGGCACGCGCGTTCGTCGGTGGCGGACGCGCATTCGACGCCCCGGACGCGATGCGCGCGGCGTCCCCCGCGCGAGCGGCGGGTCCGCGATTCCCGTCCCCGGCTCGCCGGTGCGCCCGTCGCGGGCCGGCGCCCGCGAGAGGCGCGTTCCACGGCTCGGGAGCTCCCGGGAGCGGCCAGCGCATCGTGGAGCTCGCGACGAAGGGCGACGTCGCGGGATTGCGTGACCTGCTCGACTCGTCCTACGGGGGCGGCGTGGGCGCGAGCAGCGAGCTGGATGCGTCGACGCGCGCCATCGTGGGCGCGCAGGTCCGAACCGCCGCGCAGCGAGCCGCGCACGCCGGACAAGACACGACGCTGCGTTTGTTGCTCGAGCGAGGCGCGGATCTGGGTCTGGGGTACGGAAACGGAAGGTGCGTCGCCGTGGAAGCCGCGGCGAGAGGCCACGCCTCCGTCCTCGAGGTGCTCCTCACGGTGGGCGGCGCGTCTACCGAGACGCAGAACGGGTACGGGCGCACGTGTCTTCTGGAGGCGGCGAAGGAGGGCCACGTGGAGTGCGTCCGCGTCGCGTTAGCTGCGGGCGCCGACATCGACTTTGTCACCAAGAACGCGAACATGTCCGCCGCTATGTTTGCCGCCGCGGAGAACCGCGCGGAGTGCCTCAACGTCCTGCGCGACGCCGGATGCGACCTGGACATCGAGCGCACGCTCGACGGCAAGACCGCCATGCAGATCCACAGGGAGACGGTCCAGGCGGAGATGCGCAAAGTGCTCGGGAAAGCGTAGGAGCTGAACGTTTTTCATTTTTTAGTCCTATATTACGTAGTTTACCGAAACGCGCGGCGCCTCGTCGCGTCGGTCCCCTTCGACGCCTCGCGCCTCAGAGGTCCCCCTGCGGGTCCCCGATGACCCCGAGGTAGTCCTCCTTGATGGTGGCGATACAGAAGATCTCCGAGGCGTCGATGCGCATGCCCACCACGCGCACGCGCACCTCCGCGTCCTTCTTGATCTCCACCGTCTGGTCCGAGCTCACGTACTTGTTCTCGCCGACGCTCTCGAACGCCATGTCGTCCTCGATGAGCTGGTTGGACACGAACAGGTTCAGCGGCCCCGCCTCGGCGAAGAACCCGAACTTGTTCACCTGCGTCACCGTCGCGTCCAGTACCTCGCCCTTGAACGGGCGGAACGCGATGCACCCGTACTCCACGTGATACTTGGCGCGCGCCGTGCCGTCGTCCGTCACCATCCCCTCGCTCACGCGGTTGATCTGCGTCACCATCACGATGAACCCGTGCCGACCGGTGCAAGAACCCTCCACCTGCGCGCGCGTGACACGACAAAAAGACAGCAAATAATGGGTGGTTCGTCAGTGACAAATCGTCGGTGGGTTCGTGAAGCGGAAGCCGCTTTCTTTCGACGCCGGACGGCGCGCGCGATCGTCCGTTCGATCGGCCGATCCGATCCGAACAGCATCCGATTCGTCTCCGTCCGAAGACGCATCTTCTTAGGGTTCGTCGATCGCGCGTCGTGACCGACCGCGCCTACTCGATTCGCGGACGCACCTCGTTCTTCAGCTTCTCTCGCAACACCTCCTGCAGGTTCTTCCCGAAGTGCCGCGGCTCCAGGACGATGTTCTTCTCCAGGTTGATGTGGAAGAACATGACGCCGTCGCGCGTGAAGCGGTGGCCTCACCGGCGCTGGCGACGCGGGAGATCACCGACTGCTCGCCGCCGCGTGCGCTCGTCTCACGAGCCCGAGCGTGTCGACTCCGACAGACGCGAAACGCGGGGGTGCTCCGAGCCGGCGTGCCGCGTTCGGTCCGACGATCGCGCGCCGACGAGTGCGGGCGCCGCGCTGTGGAGCCGGAGAATCCCGAATCCAGACTGAAACCCATACCCTCATGGCAGGGCACGCGCGGGAAGCGAGAACGCGTCCCGGAAAAGAGCCCGGCTTTGCAAACCATCCGAGTCAGATTTTATGCTTTTTCGCTCGAGCCCCCCACGACTGCACGCGTGCGCGGCGCACGACGGACGCTCCCGAGGAGAGCGGCCCGGCCGCCATGGCACAGCAGGCGATATACGAGCAGATGGTGTTCCCCACGCGGTTCGTGTGGGCGCACGGCGGCAAGCAGGT
>Ga0181559_10007573_pt1 | contig 10090 bp, 6 predicted proteins | sample 011ome_21_FD_133752 | JGI IMG/M metagenome (GOLD analysis project Ga0181559, IMG submission 133752) | Coastal salt marsh microbial communities from the Groves Creek Marsh, Skidaway Island, Georgia - 011508AT metaG (megahit assembly) | ecosystem: Environmental > Aquatic > Marine > Intertidal zone... | reverse complement strand
CGTCGAGGACGGGGATTGAAAGCGAGGGGTGGGCGGAGAGATGCGCCGGGCAAAGTCCTTAAGGATCGGCGTTCACAACGCCAACGCGGTCGTATGGGAACCAGTGTAAGAACGCGCCTAGCCTCTTGGACGTAGTCGAGCTCTTTGAACACGCCGACGCCCACCTCGTCCGCGATGGCGCTGAGATCGGCTTTGCTGCCCCACACGCGCTTCAGCGCGGAGAGGCACAGCGACCACACGGTCCAATCCAGCGCGACTTGGCGCACCGCGCGCGGGCGTTGCACCTTCACCGCGACTTCGTCCCCGCTCCACGTCTTGGCCTTGTACACCTGCCCCAACGACGCCGCCGCGATGGGCGCGGCGGTCATCTCCGCGAACAGCGGCGCCGCGTCCGGGTCCACGCACGTCGCCGTCGACGCGTGCCCCGGCGCGAGCGGCCCGGGATGCCGCAGATCCTCCGCGATGACGCGGTACGCGACATCGTCGTCGAACGGCTCGTTATTTTGCTGCGGGGTTGAATTGACGTCGGGGCGCGGGGCCCAGTCGAAAGGCGTCAGTCGGGGCGCGGGGAGTCGAAAGGCGTCGCGGCGCGTCGGGATTGAAACCGAGAAAGTCCTTAAGGAATGAAGTTCACAACGCGAACGCGGTCGTATGGGGACCGGTGTGAGGAGAACAGTGCGCGCCTGCAACGCCTTGAGCGCGTCCGCGGCTTCGTCGCCGATGAGGTCGGGGCGCTGCGACAGCGTCTGTCCAATCTTCACGAACACCGGGCCGAGGCCGGAGAGCGCGTCTCTGAGCTGCGCGCTCCGCGTGCGCTCAATCGCGGGGAGCTTCTCCTCGCGGCGCCAGAGGCGGACGAGGCGCGTGCCGACGCGGAGGACGACGGCGAGGCGCGCGGCGATCTGGCCCGGGCGCGACTTGAAGAAGGCGCGCAGCTTCGCCTTGTCGAATTCGCCGCGGAGGGCGTCGTACGCGTCGCGCGGCGGCGTCAGCGACGTCGCGCGCTTGGGCGCCCTCTTCTTCTTCCTCCTCCTCTTCTCCTTCGCGTCCTCCTCGCGCCGCATCTCCGCGACGGTCAGCGCGGTGAGCTCCTCCGGCGACAGCGCGTCGAGGCCGCGCACGCGACGCAGCAGGTTCCGCAGGCGCAGTCGACGACGCCGCGTCTTAAGGTTATCATCGTCGTCGTCGTCGAGCGACGCGGACGACGACGCCGCGTCGACGTCCGCCGCCTCGACCGCGGCCGCGCCGTCGTCGCCGCCGTCGCCGTCGCCGGTCTGGGCGCTCTCCGCGACGCCTCCTCCGCCTCTGGACGACGGCGACGCGGCGAGGCGCACGCGACGGCGCCTGCGTTCGTCCGCGTCGGATGACGACGGCAGATTTTGCGACGGCGTCGTCGCGACGACGACGAACGACGATATATTCTTCCGTCTCGCGGCGGGTCTCATCACGCGCCGCGGGCCGACCGCGCGCGACGCCCTCGCGGCGACGCGCGGCGGTCTGCACGACGCGCGCGCGGGCGTCTCCGCGAGCGCCGTCATGTCGCCGACGGTCGTGCCAGCAGACGGGACCTCGCGCGCGCTCGGAGAAGTGGTGACGAGGCATTTCGTTTGTCGTTGGTCCTTCCAGTGCGCGCCGCGGCATCGCACTCGAAAAAAAATAACGAAGTTTGGTCGGGCGCGATCTCGCATCGCGTCGCAGTAGTTCGAACGCGGCGTGTCGCGCGCGCGCCCGCGATGAAGCGAGGACGCGCCTCCTCCGCGGGAGGCGGCGGGAAAGGCGGCGGCGGCGGCAGCGCGCAGAAGTCGCTCACGAGCTTCTTCTTCACGAAGCCCTCGACCGGCGGCGCGACGACGACGAAGGCGACGACGACGACGACGACGACGACGCCCGCGTCGAAGAAGCGCGCGAGGACGGACGGGAGCCTGAGCGCGGCGAAGCCGCCGACGCCTTCGCAGTCCAAGGGCGGCAGCGGCGGCGGCGGTGATGACGAAGAAGACGCCGCCGGCAAGGGCGCCGCCGCCGCCACCGCCGCGACGGAGGACGGAGGAGGTGACGACGACGAAGACGACGATCGCGATGATCTCGCGCCGACGACCGAGCGGATGCCGCGGAGCGAAGTCGACGCGATCCTCGCTGCGCTGCCCGCGTCCAGACCCGACCGCCACGCGGCGTTCGTGAAGAAGCTCTCGAGGGACCCGCGACGCCGCGACGGCACGCGAGGAGGACGCGGCGGCGTGGACGGCGAGGGAGTCGAGGGAGGAGGAGGAGAGCGGGAGGGCGATGAGAAGGGAACGAACGACGACGCCGACGAAAACGCCGGCGGCGGTTCGAAGAAGAAGAAGCCGGCGAGCGCGGGGAAGATGACGCCGCTGGAGCTCCAAGTGAAGAAGCACAAGGCGGACCACCCCGGGGTGTTGCTCCTCATCGAGGTCGGGTACAAGTTCCACTTTTACGGCGAAGACGCGCACGTGGCGTCAAAGGCGCGTTCTATTCTACACACTGGTCCCCATACGACCCCGCACGCGCGGTGAACGCCGTTTCTTAAGGACTTTCTCTCCCGGCGGGCGTTTCTCTCCGCCCAGGGTCCCTCGCTTTCAATCCCGACACACCTCGACGCCTTTCAACTTCAACTGACGCCTTTCAACTCCACCCCGACGTCGGTCGCTTCGTGCGGAACGCCCCCAAGGCGCTCAACATTTTCGCGTACCAAAAGGGCAACTATCTCACCGCGTCCGTGCCCGTGCCTCGGTTGCACGTGTACGTCCGCAGGCTCGTGGAGCGCGGGCACAAGGTCGGGGTCATCCGTCAGAGCGAAACCGCGGCGTTGAAAGCGGGCGGCGAGACCGACGCCGGTAAGGGCGGCCTGTTTGAAAGGAAGCTCGTCGGGCTCTACACCAAGAGCACGCTGGAGGCGGGCGTCGCCGTCGACGCGTCGGGCGGGACGAACGATAAAGGCGAGTCCGTAACCGCCGCTGACGGACGGTTTTCGTCGTACCTCCTCTGCATCGCGGAAGAGCCCGTCTCATCCTCATCATCGAGTGACGAAGGCGGCGGCAGGGCGAGGATCGGCGTCGCCGCCGTGGACGCGTCCACGGGGGACGTCCTCCACGACGAGTTCGTCGACTCGTCGCTTCGCGCGGAGCTCGAAGCGCGGTTGCTCCGCGTCGCCCCCGCGGAGATCCTCCTCGTGGAGCCGCTCTCGACCGCGACGACGAAGCTCGTGAAGACGATGTACGGCGACGACCCCCGCGGCGGCGGCGCGAGAGTGGAGGCGGTGGCGCGAGGGAGCGGGTACGGCGACGGCGGCGCGGCGGCGGCGGTGGCGGCGTCAATCGCGGAGTTTGGCCGCGACGGCGACGGCGACCGCGACCGCGGCGCGACCGCCTCCACGTCGGGTGGTTCGGGCGCCGCGGCGTCCGGCGCGGCGGTCGCCGCGATCGATCTCCCGTCGCAAACCTTGCGCGCGGTCGCGGTCGCGTTCGATTGGCTCCGGCAGTTTGGCCTCTGCGGCGTCCTCGCGTTGACGCCCGCGTTTCGACCGATGCGCGCGCGTCGAGAGATGAACCTTTCCCCGAACGTGATGCGTCAGCTCGAGCTGCTCCGTTCCATCGACGGCGCGCACAGAGGGTCGCTGCTGTGGCTCATGGGCTCGAACGCGCGCACGCCGTGCGGGAGCAGGCTCGTTCGACGGTGGGTCTCGCACCCACTGACGGACAAGAGAGACGTCGAGAGACGGCTGGACGCTGTGGACGAGTTGAGGACGAAGGCGGAGGACGGCGGCGGTCACGGCGGCGTGTTGTCCGACCTCGCGGCGTCGCTGAAGGCGGCGCACGGCGGCGGCGACTGCGAGAGGTACCTCGCGAGAGTGTTCCACGGCACCGCGACGCCCGCGGAGCTCGTCGCGGGGTTGTCCGCGGTGAGGGATTTCGCGCGTCTCGTCCGCAACGCGAAGGCGAAGGCGGCGGCGGGGCGGGGCGGCGAAATCGACGCCGCCGCCGCCGACGACGACGACGAGTGCGCGTCGCTCGCGTCGTCGGCGCTTCTTCGCGAGTACCTCGACGCCGCGTCGGACGCGTCCGTCGTGCACACGTGCGACAGGTTGCTCTCCATGGTGGACGTCGAGAACGCGACGAACGGCAAGGCGACGGCGGCGACGGCGCTGCTTCCGAACGCGACGAGATTTCCGCGGCTCGAGTCGACGCGCGCGGACATCGCGGACGCGGAGAAAGCCCTGGAGGACCTCCTTCCGACGCTGCGGCAGAAACTCATCGACGCGGGGAAGAAAGAGAAGGGCGGCGGCGGCGGCGGCCTCGCGCTCGTCCCGAGGCTCGCGTACGTCACCGTCGCGCTCGTGGAGTACCTGATCGAACTCCCGGACACGCTGCGCGGCGTCCCCGCGAATTGGGCGAGAATGTCCACGAACAAGTCGAAAAAAGTCGTGCGGTATCATCCCCCCGAGGTCGTCGCCGCCGCGGCCGCGCTCGAGCGCGCGAGGGAGCGCCACGTCGCGGAGTCCAAGGCGGCGTGGGCGTCCTTCTTGCGCGACGACGCCGCCGGGAACTTTCTCGAGCTGCGCGCGGCGGTCGCCGCGGCGGCGGGGCTCGACGCGCTCCTCTCCTTCGCCGCGCTCGCGCGCGGAAACGCCGGGTACGTCAGGCCGACGTTTCTTCCAGACGACGCGCCGCCGGCGCTGCGCGTCGACCGCGGACGACACCCGATCCTCGACGCGATGATGCCTCCCGGGAAGACGTACGTGCCCAACTCCGCGAGCCTCGCCGAGGACGGCGTTCGCGCGCTGGTCATCACGGGACCCAACATGGGCGGCAAGTCGTGCTTCATTCGTCAGACGGCGCTCATCGTCGTCATGGCGCAGTGCGGATCGTTCGTCCCCGCGGCGAGCGCGGAGATGACGGTCATGGACGGCGTGCACACGCGCATGGGCGCGAGCGATAACATGGCGATGGGCGCGTCCACGTTTCTCGAGGAGATGTCGGAGTGTTCCTCCATCTTAGCCGCGGCGTCGAAAAAATCGCTCGTGGTGTTGGACGAGCTCGGGCGAGGCACGGCGACCACGGACGGCACCGCGATCGCACACGCGACGCTGGAACACCTCGTGTCGAACGCGAAGTGCCTCACGCTGTTCGTGACGCACTACCCGTCCGTCGCGAAGGAGATCACGGCGAAGTATCCGAAGCACTGCGCCGCGGCGTTTACGAGTTACGTGCGCGTGCGGAGGAACGGGCGCGTCGCGGCGAGAAACAAAAACGAAAACGTCGACGACGTCGAGGGAGGACCCGGCGCTGGCGCCGCCGCCGCCGCGGAGGAGGAGGAGGAGGAGGAGGAGGGCGAAGAGGGGGACCGGATCGAGTTCTTGTACTCGCTCACCCCCGGGGTCGCGCATCGAAGCTTCGGTCTGAACGTCGCGCGCATGGCGGGCGTTCCGGAGAACATCATCCGACTCGCGGGGCGGAAGGCGAAGGAGCTCGAGGAGGCGACGACGAGGAGAAGGTCGTCTGGTATGGCGTTGACGAACCACGAGGACGAGGACGTCACGCGGGCGAAGTTTAAGACGGTCGTCGACGCGATGCGCGCCGCGGAGGCGGCGGAGGACCCGGAGAAGGGCGTCGCGATCATCGCCGGCGCGCAGGCGGCGCTCAGGGGATGGGGAGGGTGATGAATCACGTTCGAAGTCAGTAAGGTCACGGAAGTACGTCGTACGTTCGCGTTACCAGTCTAGCTAGAGTGGCGGCCACTCACTCACTAGTCTGATGCATCATCGAAAAGAAAAGCGTTTCATCGTTCGTTCGTTCGTTCGTTCGCTCGTTCGTTGTCGTCGTCGCCGCTGCGTCACCACGTCAGCCTCGCGCTTCCCTCCGGCGACCCGGGATCCACGGCGAAGATTCTCATGACATCCGTGCACGTGCACACGCCGCGAGGGGGCGAGTACGGCGTGTCCGCGATGTACACCCTGTGAACCCTCGCCTCGGACATCTTGCGCATGACGCTCATCAGCGACGCGTCCGGCGTCGCCGTGACGACCCTCGAGCGCCATCTCGCGGCGTCGGTTGACGTTCCATCTTCCTCTTCCTCCTCCTGTACACTGGTTCCCATACGACCGCGTTCGCGAGGTGAACGCCGTTTCTTAAGGACTTTTCCCGGCGCATCTTCCTCTTCCTCCTCCTCCGCGTCGGCGTCCGCGCCCGGGGGTTTCTTCGGCGGCTTCCCGCGCGCCTCCGACCAGACGCGCGTCTTCAGGAATTCCAACGCTGTCTCCTCGAGCGCTCGCGCGAGATCGTCCGCGTCGACGACGCGTCGAACGTCCGACGCGGACAGCGAACCTACCAGGAATCGCCTCTCCTCGTCGAGCACGGCGACGCCGCTGACCTCGGCGTTGCGCATGATCGCGAGGCATCCTGCGACGGGGAAATCCGACGTAACGGCGGAAACGCCCCAGGTTTGGTCCCCGACGGTGGCGTTTGCGAATCCCAGCGTCCGCATCGTCGTCGCGTGCGGGTACGTCCCGAGCTGGTCCTCGTTCGCGACCATGAGGTCGACGACGTCGAGCTGCGCGACGACGGCGATCCACTTCGGACGCATGTCCGCCAGGGTGATATCCAGCGAGTCGTCGTCGTCGTCGTCGTCGCCGTCATCGTCGCCGTCGCCGCCGCCGCCGACGGCCGCGCCCTCCGCTTTCGCGTAAACGCCTCCGGCTTTGACGTTTTTTTGGTCCTCGCACGCGGCTCTCGCGTCTTCGCGCTCGGCGAACACGCCGATGCGGTGACACGGCTCGAAGTCGCCGATTCGCTTCCTGTCCGCCGCGCGAACGTCGAGTCCTCTGCTCACGAAATCTAACAGCGTCGTGTCCGCGAAGCCGACGTAGCACGTGTCGCCGTCGTCGCCCACGCGCGCGAGCTTCGACCACAATCCGCGGGCTTCCGCGCTCGCGCGCGACGCCGCGACGTCGAACGCCTCGCGAAAGCACATCGCGTTCGCGTCTTGGTCGTCGGCGGCGTCTTCCACCGCCGCCTCGACGTCGTCTTGCGCGAAGAGCGTCGGGTCCGTCAGCGCGGGGTACAGCTGTCGCAGGATCTGCGCGACGAGGCCGCCGCACGAGATCCACCCGGCGTAGTCCCCCGTCGCGGCGTCGATCGCGGGCGCGGCGAGGACGTCCGCGGCGGCGAGCTCGCGCAACGCTTGCCCCACGGTCGCGCAGGAAGGGATGGTCAAGACGCCTTTCGCGCGAGGGCGTCGTCTCGCGCGAGGGCGTCGGGCTCGGCCGCGCTGCGCGGGCGTCGTCGGCGGCCCCGCGGGCGTCCACCCGAACGCGCCGCCGCCGACGTCGACGTCGACGTCGAGCTCGACGTCGAGCTCGACGTCCGGCTCCGGCGGCGTCACGCCGTCGCCCTCGCGCGTCGAGCGCTCGAACCTCTCCGCGGGCGTCGTCGTCGTCGTCGTCGTCGTCGTCGTGGCGCGCTGCTCGCGTCGGTATCGCTCCGCGTAGCGCGTCAGCGTCCACCCGGAGAGAAAGAAGCGCGCCTCCGCGAGCTCCGCGTCGGGAGTCGCGAGGGTCGGGAGTCGCGCGTCGTCGCCCATCTCGCGTCGGGCGGCGTGCGGGGGAGAACGCGCGGCGTCGACGGCGACGCGCGACGGCGCGTCGTTGTCTCGAAGGGCGAACTCTCGGAAGAGCCAAACAGAAAGAAGGCGACGTCAGGTACAGTACTTACGCGCGCGTGTGTTATTCTTGAAGAAAGAGTAGCATGGTGTAATAACCTCCCGTTGACGTGCGTTTCGTTTCGCATCCATCACACGCCACCGCCGCCGACGCCGCCACCCCCTAGAACAGCGCCTCCCCGCCCCGAAACGCCTCCACGGCGATCAGAGAGACGATCCCCACCATCGCCGCCCGCCCGTTGAGCTGCTCCACTTGCGGCGAAAAAATCTTCCTCGCCTCCTCTGTCCACGGCGACCCCTTGAACACCTCCCGCCACGTCTTGCTCCCTTCCATCGTGAACGGGTCCGCGGTGTACCCCTCGTTCGACGAGAACGACGGCACGAGCGACGCGAACGCCCACAGCTGGACCTGCGCGGCGAAGACGCCGAAATTTTCGCCGAGCTGCGGGCCGTTCCATCGTTCAAAGCGACGTCGAGGTGGAGTTGAAAGGCGTCAGACGGAGGTGTTGAAAGGCGTCGCGGCGTGTTGGGATTGAAACCGAGGGGTGGACGGAGAGACACGCCGGGAAGAAAAGCCCTTAAGGATCGGCGTTCACCACGCCGACGCGGTCGTATGGGGACCAGTGTAAATAAAACGCGCCTGCGTCGCGAACGAGTGCCCCGTGGCTACCTCCTGGACGACCGCGGTGAGGAACCCGAGCATCGCGAGGCGGCCGTTGATCACCTCCGGCGCCCACCCCTCGAACGCGAGCACCTGCTGCGGCGTCAGCACCTTCGCGGGCGCGGACCACGGCGGGAAGATCACCTCGTCGACGACGTGGATCGTGAGATCGCCGACGACGCGATCCGTCTCGGAGATGCACGCGCCGGAGACGTTGAAGCACTCGCACGGCGGCCGCTCCTTGCACGTCAGGCCGGTGATGATGAGCGGGAAGTTTTCGTTCAGCGACGCGAGCTGCCCGTCGACGAGGTCCTCGCCGGCGACGGCGCCGGGGACGACGTGATGGGTCAGGATGTCTACGAGGTTGGGCAACTGAGGAGGGCCGTTCCATACGAAGCGACGTCGGGGTGGAGTTGAAAGGCGTCAGAAGCGGAGTTGAAAGGCGTCGCGGTGTGTCGGGGATTGAAACCGAGGGGTGGGCGGAGAGAGACGCCGGCAGAAGTCCTTAAGGATCGGCGTTCACCACGCCGACGCGGTCGTACGGAGACCAGTGTCAGATAGAACGCACCTGAAGGATCTCCTCCTTGGACAGCTGGAGCTCCTCGCACGCCTTGGCGAACGCGGCGTCCGACGGCGCGAACACCGTCTTCGGCTCGCCCGTCGTGAGCGCGTCCACGAGCTCCGCGGCCTCGACCGCGGCGCTGAGGACGGAGAGATCGTCGCCCAGGAGCGCGGCCGCCCTGGCGACGACCGGGGACGTCGTCGTCGCGACCGCCGCCGCCGCCGCGCGGGGGGCGGCGACGCGCGCGGACGGCGGCGGCGACGCGCGGCGGGTCGAGACGGTGGGGGAGACGCGCGCGCGCAGCGCGGAGGACGTGGCCATCATCGCGTGGATGCGGCGCGGGTGCGTTACGGAGTGACGTCGTCGTCGCGGCGCCGATCGACGACACGGATAAGTCCGACGAAACGTTTTCTGTGGCCCGAGACGTCAGCGCCAATGGCGCGTAGAGTGGCGGGAGAAAAAATTCGACGACGCGAGTGCGCGCAACATGTGCGGTTTTTTTTTGAAATGATCGATCAGCAGCACCCCCCCGCCTGCTGCGCCCCGCGTCGGCCGTTCACGTCCACGGTGTCCGGCAGGTACACCTCCTCCTCCGTCTCGTTCTTCAGCGCGTTCCTCGCGATGCACTGGAACGCCGCCTCGACGTTGTAATCCTCCTTCGCGGACGTCTCGAAATACGGAATGTTCCCTTTCCCTGCGCACCAGCTCTTCGCCTTCTTCTCGCTCACGACCCTCGCCTTGCCCTCGTCCACGTCCACCTTGTTCCCCAACACGACGAACGGGAAGCTGTCCGCGTCCGCGGGGTTGGCCTGGATCAGGAACTCGTCCCTCCAGTTGTCGATGTTCTCGAACGTCTTGCCCGCGTTGACGTCGTAGGTGAGCACGCAGCAATCCGCGCCGCGATAAAACGCGACGCCGAGCGACTGGAAGCGCTCCTGCCCCGCGGTGTCCCAGATCTGCATCGTGACGAGTCGGTCGTCCACCTGTACCTCCTTCGTGAGGAAGTCCGCGCCGATCGTCGCCTTGTACTGCTTGCTGAACTTCCTGTTCACGTACTGGTTCATCAGCGACGTCTTTCCGACGCTGTGGACGGACGACGACGACGCGCGCGATGGGTCGGGCGGGGGGGGGGCGACAGAGGGGGGGGTTGCGCGGACGGATGACATGATCCGGGTCGGAGCCGGCCGGCGGGCGCG
>Ga0181559_10007565_pt1 | contig 10098 bp, 20 predicted proteins | sample 011ome_21_FD_133752 | JGI IMG/M metagenome (GOLD analysis project Ga0181559, IMG submission 133752) | Coastal salt marsh microbial communities from the Groves Creek Marsh, Skidaway Island, Georgia - 011508AT metaG (megahit assembly) | ecosystem: Environmental > Aquatic > Marine > Intertidal... | reverse complement strand
CTAAACCCTCCAGTAATAGCTCAATGTAGTGTTTAGCTTTCTGTAGATCAGCGGCTAATCCTTTATTCTTATACCTACAAACATACTTTACCACATTACCTTCACAAAAGCCCAGCTTATTTTGAATGCAGAAGTCTACAGGTTGGATAGCCATATCTTTATAGTGTGAGCCTCCTACTTGTCTATTCATAGCCTTTGCTGCAACGTGATCACCGAAGGTAAGCTCTTTCTGATGGATCGCATAACTAGCTCGCCATGCTGCTGAATCCCATTCGCTTTCTAATGCGTCATTTAGTTTACTCATTGTCGTCTAACTCCTCAAATATTTCAATGTTGTCCAGTATCTTATCTTCCAGTGCATCGACAAGCTGTTCGGTGGTAACTTGTAGTATATCACACAGAAGGTCTGGATCATACTCCTGTATTATTCTTTGTTTAAGTTCAATAAATGTCAGTGACATAATCAATCAACTCATCTGTGTTATCTAAAGTGTAGTGTTTAAATCCTTCTTTTACACACCACTGTCCCATTGTTATTTTACCACCCTTTCTCACTTTAGTGTGAGGGTTAGACAGTACAAAGATTAATTCTGCGTATTGTGATGCTTCAGTATCTGCTGCATTCATCATGTCTCGAATTGCTTTGTACTTTTGTGTATCACCTACCCTGAAGAATCCCTTACATTCAATCAGTACAATATCCTTATAGACAAAGTCTGGTTTGTAGTTCCTGAATGTAGTGTAAGGTACATCGTATGGTTCGTAGTCCATAAATTTAGATGGTAATGCGTCTGCAAACTTCTTCTCTAATCCAGAACGATACTTACCGATACTCTTTCTCTTCTTCTTTACTGGGCGTTTAGAACTCATCTGGTATTGTCTCTTCTACGCGTGGTAGTTTAACTACATCGACTAAATACTTAGGCCCGTAGGCGTAAGCAAATGTCCGTAGGTTTGGGTAGCAATGTTCTTTGTATTGACAGTAGGAGCAACCCATAGCTAACTTTGTATTGCCTGACTTCCCGTCTGGGACTGTGGCGTAACAATGTTCTTTAGGCTCTGGCCCCATAACCATCTTCTTAACGTGTTCTACTCTCTCTACTATATCGTAATCTAAATACTTAAACATTGGGTGATCTTTGTCTTCTTCATCGTACAGCAAGTAAGCAAGATGACCATTCTGTTTATCCATCGCAAGCCAGCCGTACTTAGTTTGTTTCTCTGAGTGAGCATATGCTTTGATCTGTCCAATATATCCGAATGGATCGTCTTGTGCAAGAGTACCATCCTTAAACTTCTTATAGCCGTATGAGCTGGTAGACTTAACGTCTGTTACTACGCCATCAATCTTACAGTCCATACTGCCCCTGATATCCGCTACATGGCAGGTCTTCTGTTCGCAGGTTACTTCATGTCCTGAAGCTTTTGTAAGAAACAGGAGTAGCTCTTCGATGACGTGTCCGTATAAGAATTTAATGTAGGTGTGGGGTTCAAGCTCTTCACCTGCTGTATCGTTGTAGGAATTCCAGAGGTACTTGTCTGTTCTTCCAATGGCCGATAGGCGTAGCTTTCTGCTGTCCCTGCCCTTAAGTACCCCAAACTCTGTACGCATAAGCCCTTTAATGTTCTCGCCAAAGTTCTCAATCGCGTCATCAAGGTCAATATGCTCTCCTACTTCTTTAGTTGATACTAATTTATAGATGTCTTCTACTAGTGTGTCGATGCCCATGACTTTCCTGCCTTATATTCACCATCCAGTGGACAGTTTAAGTTGAAGTAAGTTCCAGCCGCTTGTATACAAGATACAGCTAATCTACCAAATACATCCTCTTTTCCAATCTCTACTTCTGTCTGTATCTCATCGTGGATGTTACCTACAAACCTATACCTTATACCCCATAGTTTAGCATAATGATCTAGCAATGTCAATGCCTTCTTCATCACTACGGCACCCGCTGACTGTAGCAAGGTATTCAGGGCTGCGTGGCTAGATCGGATCATCAATCTTCTACCATCCAGACCTTCTATGTTACCCTTAATAGCCTGTTTCTCTACGTCAGCCCTCAACACAGCCAATGCTGGAGTATTCTCAAGGAACTTAGCCTTAAGCTCCGCACCTTCTGCCCTACCACCGCCTACAATAGAGCCTATCTTCTCATCGCCTGCACCGTACAAGTAAGCATAGATGAATGTCTTAGCCTGTGATCTATCGGTAAGACCAGCAGCAATCATATTGGCTGTGTGTATGTCACCATCAAGGATCTCAGAGGTGTACTTCTCATCGTCCATATAGTGAGCTAACATCCTAAGCTCTAATCCGCTTGCGTCCATACCGACCAGTGAGTAACCTTCAGCAGCTATCCAGCAGCTACGGCTCTCAACACCATAGGGTGAATGACTACTGGGAACCTGCGCCACATTAGGCTTACTGTGTGTCATCCTACCAGTTACTGCACCATTGCTGTTGACGTAACCGTGAACCCTGCCTGTGTCTGAATCTACTGCTTCGATCCAGCTACTGACCAATGCTATTCTCTTCTGTACAGTCAAGTACTCAGAGATTAACTGAGCCTGTGGTATGTCCTCAACACCGGCAAGTATAGTCTCGTCAACCTTGATGTACTTGCCTAATTTCTTGTCAAGCTCAAAGTCTGCTAGTTCAACGTCACGAGTTTTTTGGTTTTCTTCTATCAGTTCTAAGCATTTAATACCTGCGTCAGTCAATGCCGTAGGCTCCCACCCAAAGTGTTGTAACCACCTACCTATCTGCTGTCTTGAACCTAAGTTAAAGATTGGATAGTCCACCCGACTAAACCGGCCACCAACATCAACCCAACTATCTCCGAGAAACTTAAGACCAACGACACTGAACGTACCGTCCTTCTTAACCTTTGGTGTAACCTCAGATATGAAAGTTGGCAGTGGTAGAAACACTGCATGCACTTCTGCTTCAAGTTCATATACTCTCTCCTTTAAGGTAGCAACTAAGTCATAAGCATATCGCTCATCTAGCTGCCAACCGTTGTTTATTTGATCAACAATGATTGACTGTACCTGATGCTCTAGCTCAACACAGTCACCCTTGAAGTGAGCTAACTCAATCTTAAGTTTACTGAATAGCTTCTCATTGACAGCTACATCCTGCTTACAGTAAGACACCATCTCATCGTTTAGGTGTGACCAATCATTGTAGTCACCTTTTGGAAAGCCTAACTCTACACCCCATGACTTCAAACTATGTCCACCTTCCCGTGATGGGTTAGCCAGCCTCGATAGTACCAGCGTGTCCAGCTTAGGGAAGACGGATAAGTCTGCACCCCACAGTCTCTCTAGAACAGGGAAGTCATAAGCTAACCCGTTGTGTGCGACAAGTGTCGTTTCAGTATCCAGATCACGGATAAAAGCATTAAAAGAAACAGCATCGTAATATACTTCTCCATTACTCGCCGCACAACACCAGATGACTGTAGGTTTGAGTCCATCAGTCTCTATGTCCAGTACCAATATCTTCTGTGGTAAGTTCATTCATATTCCTCAGTTCGTCGATAGGAAGGTTATAGCAATCCTTCGACACTTTCCATCCATTTGAAGGGTCAATTGTACCCTTCTCCATAAAGTTTGCAACTTCAAAATACTCTTTAGCTGGCATGTAACCCAACAACCACCCAACACTGAAATCATTCTTAACTCTAGTGAATACGTAGATGTCACAGTCCTGCTTCTTCCCGCTACTCACTGAACAATCGTAGTGCATCTTAGGCTTAACGCTGGTGCGTTTAGTCTTAACGTCTATTCGTACTTCACCACCCATAACCATGTCGTACTCGTAGGTGTTCTCCCAACTAACTATACCACCATTGTCTAGAAGGTATTGATGCACTAACCCTTCACCGATAAACCCAGCTAAGTTTCCTTCACCGCCAGTTATGGATTTGTGGAGTATACCCATCTCTACTGACTTAGCGTGTGCTGTAGTCATGATTGGCGTGGTCACCGGCATCTCTATTACGTCTGATTCAGAAATCATTGTCTACTACCTCTACTGGTTTAGGAACTTCTTTCATACGTCCTGTAAATTTATCGTAGAAGAGGTAACACGCTGGCCCTGTCAAGCCAGTGTATCTGTTCTTCAGTACCCTCACTACTGTTGTGTTCCTGATCTCTTCATCCTCACACTGTTGATCACGCTCAAGACCGATCACGATGTCTGAGAGTTGAGCTATCGACTGACTACCTCGTAGTTCAGACAGGCTAACTCTTCCTCCCTCTTCGTGTGACTGACCGCTAGATCGTTTAAGGTGTGATACAAGGAATAACCCTATACCTAACTCCTGAACTAAAGTCCGTAGGTTGGTCATGATTGAGTCTATCGCCTTTCTCTCGTCGCCATTGTCCTGTGCGGAGACAACGATTGATAGGTGATCCAACACAATCCATTTGCAATCCATAGCTTTAGCCATATACCTAACCTTAGCCATAAGGTTTTCCTCACCAGTAGAACCCCAATGATCCAGCAAGTAGAACCGATTGCTGCCCATTATGGCTTCCCAATAGACTTTGAGGTCGTCTGTGTTCATGTCTTCCTCGTAGTGAAGTGGAGCATCAGCCTCAATAGACATCAAACCCATTACAGACCTATCTACTGACTCCTCCAGTGCAAGTATACCTATGTTGTCGGTGGTTGCTTTGAATAGATAGTATTCCAACTCCTTAATCAACTGTGATTTACCCATACCAGAGCCACTGGTAACTGTAACTAACTCATAGGGGCGCATACCTCTAGTTAGATCATTCAAGCCAGCCCACGGGTACGGTGTAGATTTAGTCTTGCGAGCATTTACGATCATGTCCCATGTGTCAACCCCAGCTACGATGCCATCAGGTCTGTAGACCTTAGCATCCCACCATGCTGCGGTGAACTCTCTAACCTTGTTCTCCTTCAGCATATCCCCTGCATCCTTTAGGGGTAGATTAACTATCTTGAGTTTATTGGGGGAGAACAGATCACGAACAGCCTCGACTGCTTCCTTACCTGCCTTGTCGTTATCGAAGCACAACACTACTGACTCGTAACCTTCAAGGAACTCTAGCTGCTCCTTTACTTCTTTAGCGGCAGATGAAGCACCATTTCGGAGACTAACGACATCCCACTTACAGGTGAACATCTCAGCCACAGCCAGACAGTCCAGCTCGCCTTCAGTGATAGTGATGAATCTACCACTACCTCTACAAGTATCCTGACCGAATAGGGTCAAGCCCTGCGTGGTGCCTGTAGCGTAGAATTCCTTGTCCTTCACTATCCTAACCTTGCTGCCACGAACTATCCCGTCCTTGTCTTTGAATGGATAGTGGTGCTTAGTTATGGCTCCTGCTTCTCTCTCAACAGTAACGCCATACTTCCTACAGGTATCGGCAGAAATACGCCTGTCTGGTATTGCTTCAATAGTTCCCGTCATTTCCAATTTAGCCCGTTTAATTGACGTTACGTTAGTTGTTTCTTGCCCTTCTCCTGCCTCCCAGTGACGACAACCAAAGCAGTAAGCATGACCATCACTATACCTGCTGAGGTTGTCGGAACTGTTGCAGGATGGACAAGGCTCATGCTTCACAAACGTGCTTGTACCTTGTCCTCCCTGCATAGGTTAGAAACCCTCCACAGCGGAGTCTTCGCCCATTGAATCGGCAACCTCAAGAACCCGCACACGATTCAGGTAAGTAGCTACACCGTGAGTTGGGTGATCCTTGCCTTGTTTCCACAAGATACGAACCTTGCTGCCACGTGGTAGGTTGCCAGTATAGGGCTTGTCTTCAAGATCAACCACAGGCACATCGTAGCCGCTTGAGAACTTACGCTGGGCGTTACCCTCATACATCTTCAGCTTCACCCCAGCCTTCTCTACCTTCTCAGCTTCAGCATCAGACAGTGTGAGTGTCAGGGTGAACTTACCAGTAGACTGACCTTGATATTCGTCGTGCTGTTTCAAGGACTCAAATGCCACTAAACCTTCAGTAATTATACTCATATTCTATAGCCTCTTTTTCGTTTAAGTTAAAAATAAACAACCATCGCTGCTTATGTATATATTTTACCACCATTTCTATAACATGCAAGTTTATTTTAGTATAGTGCAGTCCTCCTCTCTCGTTTATTTAACCATTCTTCGGCAGTCTCCAGTGCAGCATCATCTGACTCACCCATACAAATAGTACACAACTCAGCCCAGTCGTTGGTTATGTTGTCACGTCTGAGTAGTTCGTTGTCACTCATTATCTTGTCACATGCTTTGCACCGACTCATAATATTAACTCCAAAAGACTTTTGAATAATGCTCTACCAGTTCAGCATAAGACAACGAATCATAGTGGTCAGCTCTAGAGTGTTCGTATACATCCAGTGCTTCAGCTACTGATACACCCGCAGCATCGAACTCAGCTAGTTCAAACACCATCTGTTCAAATGTCATGGGTTCAGAGTCAGAAGTAACGTCCAACTGTTCTGTGTTTCTCATCTTCAACACCTCGTTAACGTAATCTATTATTGAATTAATTGCTTTTCTCCTTCTTATCTGTTAATGCACCCCAACTGTACTTTAATTCCGGTATGTTGTCAATAGCCTGTTTAATCATAAGTACAACTTCTTTTGTTTCTCTCTGTGCTGTGCTGTGTGTCCGTTGTTCAACGATACGGGCAAAGGCTACCATGCTGCCTGTCCAGTACCATTCAGTCATCATAGACTGTGGTAGGAGCATTCTAGCTTGTTCCATACAGACACCCATAGACAACAGACTCTTATATTCTGCTGTCATCTTCAGCATAGCTCGCCTGTAAGTATCACAGGCTACCTCATTGTGTTGGATAGGGGTATCAGATGATCCTTGCTTAACGCTATCGGCAGCCTTGCGCCATACTTCTGGCTCATAGAACTCAATGTCTGTATCTACATAACGCCTACTGATCTCATTCCACGTTAGCCCCACTTGATGCTTGACTAACTGCCTAGCTACAAATATAGGCGCCTTAACTCTCAAGGTTAGCTGAACGTGGGCAAAGGGCGACCAGTGACCGTGTTTAGACAGGAAAGAAATTAATCCATTGTCTTTTTTATTCAGCTCATCACTGTGGCTGTTGAACGACACCCTTGCAGCATTGACTACAGTTAGGTCAGACCCCATACTGGCAATCAGTGTTGCTTTCATTTTACTCATGCTATTACCTCCAGCATGTTTTTAGCTAGTAACATGCCGCCAGCGAATGACAACAAGCACCCTGCTACGAATATAATTCCCCCCATAAAATAATCCATACTTTGCACCCTTAAGTTATTGTTTAAGTATTACTAATAAGCAATCCGTAAAGTTTCGCTTTGCTCTCTTAAGTATATTTTACAGTAATATAAATATCTGTCAACCTTTAATTGCCCAAATCAGAATAAATATGCTAGTCATTATTGCAATGCACAATAGACCACCTGCTGTCTCTGCTACTAGTTCTGTTTTTGTTCCGCTGTATTGTAGTTTCATTTCACTTACTCCCATTATAGGTTGACACAGTAATCTTCAACGGTAAGCGACACAGTGACATCACCGTCTTCGTGGTCGCTATACATATCTTGAAACAGTTTAAAAATCTTCAGACCTTCCTCGATATGCTTGCTGGGCTGGCTGTAGTCTTTATCAATAACAACCCTTGCCAGCACACAGTCTGTTTTCACTGTGTCCTTCGTCGCTGATCTCATATAAGTAGTAGATATAGCCTCAATCAAGGCACCGCTACACTCTGGATATACTCTTTTGGTTTTCATTCCTGTGCTTCCTCTTCTATAGTGTTTAGGGCGTCACTCACCCTGTCTACCTGCGCTATCAGGTCGCGCATAGTCTCCCAATGAATCGGCATCTTTCGATCTAGCACGTTACTGGTCAACCATTCGGCCATAAATTCTAAATCGTTCACAATCCCGCCAACTGTCTCTCTGTCACTAGCCATATCAATACCCCAAAAATGTCAAAACGTCACTACCCATATACCGGCCACGATATCCGCACGCATCATAAAAATCATTAATTGATATGTTGTGCAGAAGTACTTCCATCACAGCTTCCCTACGGCTAACTTCCGATTCCCATGACTCTAATAGTGCCATTGCTCTACTCCTCGATCCATTGGTTTGTTTTTTTAACGTACACAACAGGAATCAGCTCGGCCATGCTAGATTCGATTGCATCCTGTCCTAATTGCCACGTCATGGCGTCTTCTGTGGCAGACTGTAGCCATGCCTCAAGTGTATCTATAGATCCAGTGTGGGGCATCATATAAAGCCTGTGCTGTTTCATGGTTAATAACCTCCGGTTAAAAGTATTGTGTTGGTTTTTGTGTATACTTCAAAGCATAACCCGCGTTCAACTAAACCCGCAACAATATCTAGCATTTCATTTTGGTCTGTATATTTAATACTCATTTTTCTATTCCTTTTTAATTAACTCATTGTTGCAGCATAATCACCGTTAGGCAATACCCCGAACCCTGTCACCTGTGGCCATTGTCTCTCTGCGGCGTATCTGTCGGCAATGTTGCGCGCTTGCGTCCACAGGTTGACCGAATAATCAAGACTCTCGACGATGGTTCCGGCTTCCGTCCACGCTTTGAGCCGTGACGGTTTGCTGTTGGTTGCGCCTAAGTATTTAATCTGTATCGCTTTCACTTTTCTATTCTCCCATTGTGTAGATTATAAAGGATAAGGCCACAAAGCCAAACCCCATTAAAAGCATAGCATCGAAAATCACTCTAGCCACCATTGGATGCCATAGACCACCATAATAATTACCACCATTAATTGAGCTAGTTCTGGGTTTGTCATTGTCTTAATCCTTTGATAGTACGTGACGGCCAATAATTGATTGACTTAGGTATACATTAAGCGTAGCGGGTGATAATCCTGTTATACGTAAAATATTATCATACGTTAGATCGCCATTGTTACCGACTAGATCTGTTACCGTTTCTTGATTCCAGTTTGTCATTGTCTTATACCTCTTTTAGAGTTGAATTAGTCGGATAACCTTTTTCATGCTTACACCGTGTGCAGGGTATGCGATAACCTTGATGTCTTTAGACCAGCACTGGCGACACGGGCCACATTTACCTTCACGGGTTGAGGCTTCGCATAGTGCCATTGTGGGCGCTATATCGTCAACCGTTGGTATTATAGTGCTACTGGTATCGACGCCTGCTATAGGCGCTACAATCTCACCTGTAACGCTATCAGATGATAGGCGAACAACTACGTTGGGCAATGCCGACATTTCAGCTAGTACAGCTTGAAACTTAGGGAATTTGTGCATTCTAGTCGGTAACCAGTGGGTACAGTGTGGGGTTGACTTCATGATTTCCAGCACTTTTCGAGCTAGTCTAATATCGTACAAGTCGCCAGAATCGAACCAACGAAAATATCGATCGTTGTCGAGTTCAGCTATCATTTCAGTCGCCCATTCGTCGCGTTTCCAATCTATCTGATTCGATAGGCGCGGCGCTTTTACGTTAGGGAATCTGTAGTTGCCTGTAGTAGCGTAGCACCCTTTGCAGGCATCGACTAGCCCGCCATCCGGTGCTTTTGATGCAGGGCAAGTTGTGAGCGCCTGAAGTGACCATGATCGGCAGGGCATTTTTCCTGTTGCGGATAGTTTTAACATCGTATTATTCCTTTTAGTTGTTGACAAGTAGGTTTAAGATTGCGCCATGTCGAGACAAGACGCAAGGTTTAAAGCCACTTAACCCCTATTATAGTGTATCGGTCTTTCATATTGACCACGTTCGGTTCGGTAGATAGAAACATAATGACCGTATCTAGTCCCATCCTCAACTGTATAGCCGAAAGTCTCGCCATAGTTGATTGGGTCGAAGTGGATCTCCCATGTTGATAATAGTCCTTCAGATTCCAGTGCCGCGTTCAAATTGTCGAAGTAATTGTATTTCATGTCTGTATTCCTTTGGTTGTTGGGGGCCATTGCGACCCCCGTTGATGTTATACCAGTGCGCGAATAGCGGCGAGTGTTGCGTGGCTTCGGCTATTGGCGGCGCGTACCATGCTATCTAGTGAACGT
>Ga0181559_10007562_pt1 | contig 10100 bp, 10 predicted proteins | sample 011ome_21_FD_133752 | JGI IMG/M metagenome (GOLD analysis project Ga0181559, IMG submission 133752) | Coastal salt marsh microbial communities from the Groves Creek Marsh, Skidaway Island, Georgia - 011508AT metaG (megahit assembly) | ecosystem: Environmental > Aquatic > Marine > Intertidal... | reverse complement strand
CCGACTGTTCCCTCGGTGATCGTAAATGTCGGTGCGTCGCTCATCAGTTGCCGCTCGGCACAAGGACAGTGCGAACATTGCCCTCAAGGCGGGAGGTCCCGTCATTGAGAGACACTGTCATCACATCCGCCGATAGCGCCGAAGCTCCCATTGTCAGAAGAACCGAGCCGGAGAGCACTAGAATGCCGGTGGTCAAATCATAGTTGGCAGTCTCGGCTTTGGCCGCTTCGTTTGCGGTCACGAAAGTGACCCCACCGCTTGCGACGAAACGGGCTATCGCGCCGGTATCATCCGAATATTCGACACGAACCTCGCCTGCCGAAAGGCGGATCGCACCCTGGCCGATGATGACGTTGCCGACGAAGGTCGCCACGCCGGTATTTTGATCGATCGAAAGGCTATCGGCCGTGACTTCGATCGTGGCGGAGCCGTCAAACTCAAATCCGCTCAAGGCAAGATTGGTGGCCTGGGCCGAGGCGAAAACGGGCCAGAAAGCCACAAGACCGATAGCGAGGATTTTCAGCGGCCGCACGTCGAACTCCCTTAATTCCTAGGCTGATATACCAGCCGCACACCGTTTTGGAAAACCATTTGCTGGCCTCCTGCTTCGGCGTCTCGCAGGATTGTAAGCCGGCCAGCTGAAATCTCTCCAAAGGGCGCCTGAGCTTCAAGCGCCCCAGAAGTCGTTACCGTGCCGCTGCTGATGTCGGCGGTGATACCGCGCGTTTCGAGACTATAGCCGACCGAGGATACGAGCCGGGTCAAACCCAGAAGGCTGACCATATTCGTATTGCCATCATAGTTTGCCCTCGCGGCAGTGATCTCGACCGAGGCACCTTCGGGGTCGGAGAGTAGGAGGCGAATTTTCTCAATGTTGACCACTCGGAGGTCAGCGGGATCTGGCGCTGCGACGCCGGCAGAAACGGTAAAGATCGTTCCGTCATCGGTAATGCCGGAAAAGGTTGGCCCGGTCAGGCGGGCGGAGCGAGCCATTTCCTCGAGCTCTGCCAGCGGCAGGCTGCTTTGATCGGTGTTGCGCGCGAACAGGAAAAGCGTCGACAGAAGCGCGATTCCGGCCATCGGCAGGATGATCTTCGCCCAGCTGACGAAGAGAGAATAAAAGTTGTCCTTCGGCGTCACGGATCAGGCCTCGCCGCCATACGCCCTAATGCGCGAAAATGTCGATCTCGGGCCAGCCCTCGAGATCGAGTAGCGCCCGCGCGGGCAGGAATTCGAAACAGGATTGCGCCAAATTTGTTCGGCCTTCACGCGCCAACAGAACGTCGAGCGCCTCTTTCAGGCGGTGCAGGTAAAGAACATCGGAGGCCGCATAATCGAGCTGGGCGTCGGAGAGGTTCTCGGCGCCCCAATCGCTTTGCTGCTGCTGTTTGGAAATGTCGACGCCGACGAGATCTTGTAGGAGATACTTGAGCCCGTGCCGGTCGGTGAAGGTGCGGGTCATTTTCGAGGCGATCTTGGTGCAATAGACGGGCGCGGCAAGAGCGCCGAAAGCGTGATACATCGCGGCAATATCGAACCGGCCGAAATGAAAGAGCTTGAGGACCTTGGGGTCGGTCAGCATTCGGCAAAGGTTGGGTGCCTCGGTCTGGCCCTTCTCGACCTGCACGAGATGGACGTTGCCGTCGCCGCCCGACATTTGGATCAGGCAAAGGCGATCGCGGTGGGGATTGAGGCCCATCGTCTCGCAATCGATGGCCACGATCGGGCCAAGATCAAGATCGTCAGGAAGATCGCCTTTGTAGAGTAAGTTCGCCATGCGCTCGCCTCGTGTGTTTCCCAAGGCAATACGCTCTGCACGGCTTTGGTGCAACAGACGGCTGCCCGGCACCGGCGGAGGAGGGCCGATGCCGGGCGGGGAGGATTAAAGAAGGGCTTCGATCATCGCGCGTGTGTTGTCATAGGTCATCGGCATAGGGTTGCCTCCGACGCTCGGGTCGTTCAGCGCCGATTTGGTCAGCGCATCAACATCGGCATCTTTGACGCCGATCTCGGTCAACGTTCGCGGAATCCCTAGGCTGGCGTTAAACTCGTCGACAAAGGCGCAGAACCCATCAAAGCCACCCTTGATGCCAAGATAAGCCGCGACCATTTCAAACCGCGCCTCAATGGCGGGGCGGTTGAACTTGAGCACCTCGGGCATACAGACGGCGTTGGTGGTGCCGTGGTGCGTATTGTGCACAGCGCCAACCGGATGGCTGATCGCGTGGATCGCGCCAAGGCCTTTCTGGAAAGCGGTCGCGCCCATCGCGGCGGCGCTCATCATATGGGCGCGGGCTTCGATATCGCTGCCGTCAGCATAGGCGCGCGGCAGGTATTCCTTCACAAGCCGCATCCCCTCGAGCGCGATACCTTGGCTCATCGGGTGATAGTGCGGACTCGAATAGGCCTCGACGCAATGGGCAAAGGCATCAAAGCCGGTGCCTGCGGTGATGAACTTGGGCATACCCACGGTTAGCTCGGGATCGCAGATCACCACAGAAGGCAGCATCTTGGGATGGAAGATGATCTTCTTCTCGTGGATCTCTGAATTGGTGATGAGGCCCGCGCGGCCAACCTCGGATCCGGTGCCGGCGGTGGTCGGGACAGCCACGATGGGATGGATGCCTGCCGGATTGGCGCGGGTCCACCAATCGCCGATATCCTCGAAATCCCATAGGGGACGGGTCTGGCCGGCCATGAAGGCGATGGTCTTGCCCAGATCAAGCGCCGAGCCACCGCCGAAAGCGATCACGCCGTCAAAGCCGCCCTCGCGATAGACCTTGAGTCCGGCGGCAACGTTGAGATCAGAGGGGTTGGGATCAACCTCCGAGAACATCGCGCCGCCGAGGCCGGCAGCTTCGATCAGTGCGCGGGTCTTGGCGGTGATCTCCATGCCCGCGAGGCCACGGTCAGTGACCAAAAGCGGCTTGCGGATGCCAGCCACGCGGCAGGCTTCGGCGATCTCGGCAATGCGTCCGGCACCAAAGCGGACGGAGGTGGGATAGGACCAGTTACCGACGAGTTTCATCGTTCATACTTTCTTGAGGTGATAGGATTTCGGCCGTGTCAGGGCCTGATAGGCAAGGACCGAAAGGCCCGCGCCGCGGCCGGTATCCTTGCAGCCCGTCCAGCACAGGGCCGGATCGAGATAATCGCAGCGGTTCATAAAGACGGTGCCGGTCTCGAGCCTGTCGCCAATGGCTTCGGCGGCAGCGGGATCGCGGGTCCAGATCGAGGCGGTGAGGCCATACTGGCAATCGTTCATCAGAGCGATAGCCTCGTCATCGTCCTTGACCTTCATGATGCCGACCACGGGGCCGAAGCTTTCATCGCGCATGACCCGCATCTTGTGGTTCACGTTGGTCAGGACCTGCGGCGTGAGATAGGCGCCGCCGTCATCGGCATTGGACAGCGGAATATGCGCCACGGCGCCCGCTGCCACAGCTTCGTCAATCTGGGCGCGGACCTCGGCAGCAAAGCGCACGTTGGCCATCGGTCCGATGGTGGTGTCGGGGTCGAGCGGGTTGCCGAGGCGGTAGGTTTTCACAAGGTCGACCGTCTTGGCGACAAACTCGTCATAGAGGCTTTCGTGCACATAGATGCGCTCGATCCCGCAGCAGCACTGGCCCGAATTGAACATCGCGCCATCGACCAGCGTTTCAACCGCAGCGTCGATTTCGGCGTCGGCGCGGACATAGCCCGGATCCTTGCCGCCCAATTCGGTCGAAACGGGAATGAACGTTCCCGCTGCCGCGCGCTCCATCGCCTTGCCGCCTTCGACCGAGCCGGTGAAATTGACGAAATTTACCGCCCTCTGGCTGATCAGGGCCGAGGTAGTGTCATGATCGAGAACCACATTCTGGAAAACGCCTTCGGGCAGGCCCGCGGCGGCGAAGGCATCGGCAAGATGCTCGCCCACTTTCAGGGTCTGCGCAGCGTGTTTGAGGATTACCGCGTTGCCCGCCATCAGGGCAGGCGCGATCGTGTTGATCGCGGTCATATAGGGATAGTTCCACGGCGCGACGACAAGAAAGACGCCCATGGGCTCGCGCTTGATCATCCGTTTGAAAGTGCCGCTGTCTTCGACGAGGTAGGGCTTGAGCGAGTCTTCGGCAATCGAGGCCATATATTGCAGGCGCTCGTTGAAGCCGCGGAACTCGCCACCATAGCGGATCGGGCGGCCCATCTGGTGGGCAAGCTCGGTTGCCATGCGGTCGACGGTCTGGCCGATATAGTCGTTGGCCTTCAGAACGAGGGCGACCCGCTCTTTCACCGGCATCGCGGCCCAAGCCTTTTGTGCGGCGTGCGCGCGAGAGGTGGCGGCAAAGGCCGCTGCTTCGCTTAGAGTCTCGCGCTCAAGATAGACCGATCCGTCGATCGGGGAGATGCAGCGCACCACTTTGCCCATATCAGGCCCTTTCAAAACCGCGGGCGATCTCCCAGTCGGTGACCACCTTGTCAAATTCTTCCTGTTCCCACTCGGCGCAGCGGACATAGTGATCAACCACCCAATCGCCCATCGCCTCGCGCAGCATCTTTGAGCCGCGGAGCGCTTCGGTCGCATCGCGCAGATTCGAGGGGATATGCTGCACGCTGGTGTCGTCGTAAATGTCCCCTTTTGTGGGGCCGGCGAGTTTTAGCTTGTCTTCGATCCCCTTGATGCCGGCGGCCAGCAGGGCGGCCTGCGCGAGATAGGGATTCATGTCCGAGCCGCCAATCCGACATTCGATCCGAACAGCTTTGGAGCCTTCGCCGCAAAGGCGGAAGCCAGCGGTGCGGTTGTCGATCGACCAAGCGATCTTGGTGGGGGCAAAGGTGCCCTTCATGAAGCGCTTGTAGCTGTTGATATAGGGCGCGAAGAAAACCGTGCTTTCGGCGGCATAGGCCAATAGGCCGGCGACGAAGCTCTCCATCATGGCCGACATTCCGTGTTGGCCTTTGGGATCGTGAAAAGCGTTCTTGCCGTCTTTCCAGAGTGACATATGCACATGGCTCGAGCTTCCGGTGCGGCTGTGGTGCCATTTTGGCAGGAACGTCGCGGCGACGCCGTTGGCCCAAGCGATCTCTTTGACCGCGTGCTTGGCGATCGTGTGGTGATCGGCGCAAAGGACGGCCTCGGCGTATTTGATATTGAGCTCTTCCTGCCCAGCCTCAGCCTCGCCCTTGGTATTTTCAACCGGAATGCCGGCAGCGAAAAGGTGGTTGCGCAGGGGGCGCATCACGGCCTCTTCTTTCGAGGTCTGGAGGATGTGATAGTCCTCGTTATAGGCACTGATCGGCTTTAGATCGCGGAAGCCCGTGGCGGCCAGTTCTTTGTAGGTCTGGTCGAAGAGGAAGAATTCCAGCTCGGTTGCCATCATCGCCTCATAGCCCATCGCGGCGAGCCGCGCGGTCTGGGCCTTGAGCACCTGACGGGGCGAATGCGCTACCGGCTCGTGGTGGTGATGGTCGAGAATATCGCACAAGACGAGCGCCGTTCCCTCAAGCCACGGCACAATCCGAAGCGTGGAAAGGTCGGGCTTCATCACATAGTCGCCATAACCGGCACGCCAGCTGGTCGAGGCATAGCCATCGGGTGTGGCCATCTCGAGGTCGGTTGCGAGCAGATAGTTGCAGCAGTGTGTCTCGTCGTGGGAGCTGTCCAGAAAGTTCTGGACGTGAAAGCGTTTGCCCATGAGGCGGCCCTGCATATCGACCATGCAGACCAGAACCGTATCAATAACATTTTCGCCCGCCAGTTCGCGCAGGCGTTGCAGGGTGAGGGTTCCCGACATTTAAATCTCCCGAAACTTAAAGGTGGTGTCTGGGGGAGGCCCCCAGACACCGGGTTTGATCACGAATAGCGATAGGGCCGTCCGGCCTTGTCCATATCCGCGTTATACTTCTTGATGATATCGACGACCTTGGCCTTCGTCTCGCTTTCCGACGCGATTTCGTCCCAGAAGACGCGGGCCGCAGCTTCGACGGTCGACCATTCGGAATCGGGGATCGAAGTAAGCTGCATCTTGGTGCCGTCGACACGCAGCGAGGCTTCGCCGCCGTATTTGAAGGAATATTGGGTGCTCTCGATGCCGCCCCACAGAAGGATACCGAGATAGAAGATCAGGAAGAGCACGCTGAAACTATCGACCCAGGCTTTGCGCCGGTTCGACAGCTCGCCATAGATCAGGTCCATACGCACGTTCGACCCAAGCTGGATCGAATATGGTCCGCCAAGGATATAGTAAGCGACCATCGCGAACTGGGCCATTTCGAGCGTCCAGAGCGAGGGATTGATATCGAAGCCAAGATCGCTGCCGACCTTCGAAAAGCTCGACCAAAGAAGGATCCCCATCATTACGAAGATCCCGTACATCACGATACGCCCGATCCGGCGATTAAAGCCATCGACGATCCTGATGTAGCCTTTCATCAATCCCATCACGTTGCTCCCTGTCGCGTGGTGGTTGGAAGGTTAAGCGCCTCTGCAAAGATCGAGGCGAGCATGGTTCCGAGCTGGTCTGCGCCGGCCTGATCGGAAACGAGATCGTTGCGGACCTCGATCATCACGTTCTCAATGCCGCGCGGAATAGCGTGTTCATGCAACGTATGTGTGACACCGTCGACGGCGGCGTAGGGCTGGTTAAGCTCGGCGCGAAGTGAAGTCTGGTTGCGCGCGGCGGCGAGAACGGCCTCGGCGAGGCTATCGTCTTCGTCGTGGAGGATGCCCAATTCGGTCGCGCGAGGGGTGCCGAACCAAGACGGCGTGAACGTGTGGATCGTTATCATCGCAGGGCGTGTTGCGAAGCCATCGAGCGTGGCGGCGACGAGTTTGCGGAAGGGGTCGTAAATCTCGCTGGTCCGAACGGCTTTGTCGTTTTCGGAAAGACCGCGGTTTCCGGGAACTTCGATTGTCTCGGACCTTTCGGGATAGGCCGATGCAGCGCTGGGCGGGCGGTTGCAATCATAAACAAGACGCGAGACGCGCGAATGAACAAGCGGCGCATCCAGAAGATCGGCAATGTGCATTGCCATGTCGATTGCGCCGATATCCCAAACCGCATGGCTCAGCCGGTCGTTTGCTGCAAGGCCAAGGTCTGCAAGCGAAGCGGGGATGAAAGAGCTTGCGTGCTCACACACCAACAGCACCGGCGCGCGCCCGTCCGCGCGGTAGACCGCAGCGGCGGGGCCCTCATCGGGCGCAAGAATGGGAGCGGCAGCAGGGCTTTTCATGGAAGCATTAGCTACAGCCAATTTTCACCTGTCAAGAAAATTTCGTAGACGTCGCTTCGGTGCGGGACTAGTCTGTAGAAATAATTACAGAGGGTTCCATGAAGCCGCGCAATCACCGCATCGTCAAAGAGATCATTCAGGACAACACCGGCTCGCTGACGCCGGCAGAACGGCAACTGGCCGATGTTCTCTTGCGCGATTATCCGATCGCCGGTCTGCAATCGATTACCAAGCTGGCGGCGGTGGCGGGTGTCTCAACCCCCACAGTGATCCGCATGGCGCGCAAGCTCGGCTTTGACGGCTTCCCCGAGTTTCAAGGCGCCTTGCGTCAGGAAGCTTCAGCCCAAATCAAGAAGCCGATCCGCAAACGCGATGGTTGGCTGGCCAAACAGTCCGACTCGCCTGCCTTCCGCGATTTCGCCGAAGCGGTTTTCGAAAATCTCCAGCACACGATCGAGCGGCTCGATCCGGCAACGTTCAACGCCGTGGCCGAGATCCTCGCAGATCCCTCAAAAACGATTTACCTGTCCGGCGGCCGGATTACACGATCGAACGCGGATTACCTTTTCAACCACCTCCAGATCATCCGCCCTAGCGTGACGCTGCTCGCCCAGTCGCCCAACGTCTGGCCGCAATATCTTCTCGATATGAACGAGAGCTCGGTCCTGATCCTCTTCGACATCCGCCGCTATGAATCAGAGCTGGCCAAACTTGCGCGGCTTGCCAAGGAGCAGGGAACGACGATCATCCTCTTCACCGATCAGTGGGGATCGCCGGTCAGCAAGATCGCCAATCACACGTTCAATGCCATGGTCGAAGTCCCCTCCAGTTGGGACTCGACCATCGCGATCAACCTCATCTCCGAGGCGCTGATTGCGGATGTCCAGTCGCGCGACTGGGAAGAGTCGCGCGAGCGGATTGAGAAGCTTGAAGAGATTTTCCGCTCGACGCGGATCTTCCGCAAAACGCCCTAGGCGTAGGCGATTTCCTGCATCGCAGCGAGGAACTTGGCCACCTCGGCCTCGCTGTTGTAGTGGCACATCGAGACGCGGATACAGCTATCAAGGCCCATCGGATCAAGGATATTGCCCGAATAGTGGTCGGCCTTGCGGGTATGGACCCGAACGCCCCGCTGGCGGAGGGCTTCGACGATCTCAGTCGAGGGTTTGCCCTTGATGGCGAAGGACACGAGCCCTTCGCGCGCGGGATTGTCGACGCCGCCAACGATGATCACGTCGGGCATATCGGCAAGGCCCTTGAGGTTGCCGTAGCCATGCAGCATCGCATTCGTCAGCCGCGCCTCGTGGGCGTGGATTGCTTCGCCCGCCGCGCGGATACGCTCGCGCCGGTCGGTGCTGTCGGTCACGCGGCTGCCGAGCCATTCGAAATAGGCGACCACATCCGAAAAGGTCGCATAGGCGCCGGTATCGCGGGTGCCCATCTCCCACGGGCCGCCGGGGGCATTAAGAAGGTGGTTGTGCGGAAGCTTGGCAAGCCGGTCGGAAAGCCAGGCAACGCCGTAGCCGTGGCGCGAGAACACCTTGTAGGGAGAAACCACATAGCCATCGATGCCATAACTCTCGATATCGAGGCGGCCATGGGCGGCGTGCTGGATGCCGTCGACGATAATGAGGCAATCGGGCGCGACTTTGCGGATCGCCTTCGAGATCGCGGCCACATCCACGCCCATGCCAGTGACCGGCGAGGTATGCAGGATCGTGGCAACCACGGTGTCGGGGGTGATCTCGGGCAAGTAATGCTCAGCCGTCACGATCCCCTTCTCTACGTCATGCGGCACGACGACATAGGGTTTGCCCGCGATCTTGGCCCAGCGATCGCAGGCGCTGCGCGAGGCGGGATGTTCGAGCGACGAGCCGAGAACGCGCCCCTGAGGTGCCCCGAGGGTCGCTGCGCTGATTAGACGGAAGAGAAGCTCTGTCCCGCTTTCGCCGACGAAGAACGAACCCTTCGGCGCCCCGAAGAGAACGCGCATATCCTCTTTCGATTGGTCGATGATCGCCTGAAGCGCCTTGGCGGCGGGATTGTCGCGGCCCTGATTGTCGGGGATCGCGGCGAATTTGGCCGAGGTTTCGACAACCGAGTTGAGCGTGAGCGCACCACCCGCGTTTTCAAAAAAGACGCGCTCGCCCTCGAAGGGACAGGTATCCACATGGGCAAAGCGGGCGCGGATTTCAGAAAGAAGCTCGGGCGAGATGTCGTGCATTTGGGTGATGTCCGTGTCTGGCGGTTAGGAAGCGATCTTGCGCCCGGCCGCCCAGTTCATGCCCAGGACGCCAAGCATCACGATCACTCCGACGAGTTCCAAGCGGAAATCCGGCCAGAACACAAGGACAATAGCGGGCGCAAGAAGCACCCGAAGTGCGACAGATAGCGCGGCAAAGAGGAAGCCTTCGAGCATTGCCGCGAAAGCAACTAGCGCGATGATCGCCAAGAAGCCGTTCCACAGGACATAGTGCAGAGGCCCGCCCAGAACGATCGACTCGTTGAACACCATGAACAGCGGGATGAGATAAAGGCCCTTGGCGTATTTCCAAGCTTGGAAACTCGTCTCCATCGGCTTTGATCCCGAGATGGCAGAGGCCGCGAAACCTGCAAGCGCGACGGGCGGTGTCACGTTGGAATCCTGCGAATACCAGAAGACGACGAGATGCGCGATCAGGAGCGGAACGCCGAACTCTTCGGTCAGGGCAGGGCCTACAAGGATGATGAGCACGATATAGGCGGCCGTCACAGGAAGGCCCATGCCGAGGATCAAGCTGGCGAGGATCACGAGAAGCAAAGCCAGCACGATATTTCCGCCCGAGAAGGCCAGCATCATCGCCGAGAACTTGAGACCAAGACCGGTGAGGCCGACGACGCCGACAATG
>Ga0181559_10007560_pt1 | contig 10101 bp, 5 predicted proteins | sample 011ome_21_FD_133752 | JGI IMG/M metagenome (GOLD analysis project Ga0181559, IMG submission 133752) | Coastal salt marsh microbial communities from the Groves Creek Marsh, Skidaway Island, Georgia - 011508AT metaG (megahit assembly) | ecosystem: Environmental > Aquatic > Marine > Intertidal zone... | reverse complement strand
GCCGACGCTGTCGAGCGAGGTCGAGGTCTTCCGTCCACGGCGACGCGCGAACGTCCTTCTCCCGCAGCAGCTCGAGCAGGCCGTCCCGCGCTAGAGCCACGCGACGCGCGAGCGCGCGCGCGTCCAGGCGCGCGCGCTCTCGTCTCGTCGAGTCCTCGAGGAAGGCGTACGCGAACGCGCGAGGCGACGAGGCGGAGGAGGGGGGGGGGCGGTCCCGCCACGCACGCAGGCCCTCCAGGGGCGTGCAGAGCGGAGGACAGGCGCGCGACTGCGCGTCCGAGGAAGCGACGCCTTCGCGAGAGGGCATGGCGTCGACGGCTGGGGGCGGGTCCCGCCGCGCGCGCGAGGGTGAAGCTCGACGCTTCGAGGTGCCTCGAACGCTTCGTTCGCGCTTCTATTTTTTTCGATCCTCATCCATCGCGTGCCGCGCTGTGATTGGCTGAATCCTTTTGGATCTCCAACACGATTTTCTCTTATGAGCGCGTTCATCGGCCCTTCCGACATACCCGACGGCTCACGACCGCGAACGATGGCTGCCGTCTGTGCCGCCCCTTCGCTGGCGCGCCCCCGCGCGCCCCGCGCGCTCCGCAAGAGCGGCGCGCGCGTGTCCGTGCGCGCCGTGCGCGTCACCGCGACCGCGGACGCGGCCAAGTACGACACCGTCATCATCGGCGCGGGCGTCTCCGGCCTGTCCACCGCGTTCACGCTGAAGAAGGACTGCCCCGCGCACACCATGCTGGTCACCGAGGCGCGCGACCGCGTCGGCGGGAACATCACCACACGCAGCGAGAACGGGTACACCTGGGAGGAGGGCCCCAACTCGTACCAGCCCGGCGATCCCATCTTGACGCTCGCGTGCGACGCGGGGATGAAAGATGACATCCTGCTCGCGGATCCCAACAGCGATCGCTACGTCCTGTGGGACGGCGAGCTGCGCGCGCTGCCCAAGGACATCCCCACCGCGGTGCTTGGCACGTTCCTGACCTGGCCGGGAAAGATCCGCGCCGGCCTCGGCGCGATCGGCATCAGGCCCCCCGCCCCCGACAAGGAGGAGTCGGTGAAGGAGTTCGTGTCGCGCAACCTCGGCGTGGAAGCCTTCGAGCGCCTCATCGAACCTTTCTGCTCGGGCGTCTACGCGGGCGACCCCGCGCAGCTGTCCTCCGTGGCGGCCACCGGGCGCGTGCAGCGGCTGGAGCCGCTCGGGGGCTCGCTCGTCGTCGGCGCGCTCAAGGCGCAGAAGGAAGCCGCGGACAAAAAGAAGCGCGACGGACCGCGCGACCCGCGCCTGCCCGCGGTGCTCGGTCAGACGGTGGGGTCGTTCCGCGGCGGATTGAAAACCTTCCCCGAGGGTTTGGCGAAGAACCTCGGTTCGGAAATCGTCAAGACGGAGTGGCGCGTGAGAACCATCACGAAGAACGAGAACGACGGGTCGTTCACGCTCGTGTACGACACCCCGCAGGGCGAGACGACGATCGTCGCGACCACCGTCGTGATGACGGCGCCGGCGTACGTCGCGGCGGACGTTTGCGCCGCGATGGCGCCCAAAGCGGCGGCGGCGCTGAACAAGTTCTACTACCCCCCGGTGGCGTCCGTGACCGTTTCGTACCCCGAGACGGCGTTCCGGCTGGACGGCGCCTCCGCGCTCCCGAACGGCGGACTCACGGGCTTCGGGCAGCTCCACCCGCGCTCGCAGGGCATCCGCACGCTCGGAACCATCTACTCGTCCTCGCTCTTTAAAGACGACAACCGGCAACCCGACGGCGAGTTCATGATCCTCAACTACATCGGCGGCGCGCGCGACGTCGGCATCGTCGATTTGTCCGAGGAGGAGCTCGTGCGCGCGGTGCACGAGGACGCGCTGAAGACCATCCTCAAGCCCGGGACGCCGCTCCCGAAAACGGTTGGCGTGCGTGTCTGGGAGAAGGCCATCCCGCAGTTCAACCTCGGGCACCTGGACGTGCTGGCGGAGGCCAAGGCGGCGCTCAAAGAGGAGGGGTGCGACGGGCTCCTGCTGGGGGGCAACTACACCGCGGGCGTGGCGCTCGGGCGGTGCGTGGAGTTCGGCGTCGAGCAGGCCAAGGAGCTGGAGGCGTACGTCGCGGGGAAAGCCGCGCAGGTCACGGCGGAAACCGCCGCGCGCTGATGAAGGACCCTTTCTTCTTTGTTTCTTTTTTTAACAGTAAAGTACCTATCCCGCGGCGCGGCGCAAAGAGAGTCACATGAAAACGACTCAAACACGACTCGCTATTAGACCCCCATCAGCCCCCCTCTTCCTTTCCCCTTCTGCGTGAAGAGCCGCTTGACGTAGTTGGCTTGGAACAGCGCCGTGCCGACGAGCGCGGCGGCTTCGAGCAGCGAGTACCCGAACACGCGCCCGCTGATGGTCTCCGTCGTTTTGCGATGCGCGGTTTCGCGTTGCTTCTGGTACGTCACCTCGACCCTGACCTGGCCGGAGACCTGCTTCAGGCTCTGCAGCGCCGCCTCTAAGGCGGTCACGTGCGCGGTGGTGGCGGCGTCGTGCGCGTAGTGGTGCCCCACGACCGCGTTGTAGAAGAGCGTCACCGGAACCTTCTTGATGTTGGTGAAGCAAAACGTGTGATCGCCAGCCTGCTCCGCGGAGAACTCGAACCTGTGCTCGTTCTTGTGGCGCACGGTGTACACGATCTCTTCGCTCGGGTCGCGCACGGTCAGATCGAACGCGCCGTCCCACTTGTTGGCCCGAGACACCTTCTCGCCCTCGTACACGCGCATGAAGCTGCCGGTGAACGTGTCGCCCTCGTTGGACGCGTGCTCGGTGAAACACTCCTTGCCGTTCTGATCGACCTCAACCTTGAGCGCGGCGCCGGCGGGGAGCGACGCCAATACGAGCGCGCACGCGAGCGCCGCACACGAGACCGTCCGCGACCACGAGTGCGCCATCGCGATCGTCCGCGGGTCGCTCGACGCCTTTTCCCGGACGGGCCACGCGACGCGCCTCTTCGCTTTGGCGGAGCGATCGGCCGCGGCCTAATAATGTGATGCCGTCAACGTCAGCACGCCGCGCGATTTTTCGGCATCTCGGGTCGCCGACTCAAGAGCAGACCCTCGATCGCCCCGTCGCGCCCCGCTTCAACCGATTTCGCGCCGCGTCGATTGATGAGCAAAAAGCCACGATCCGTCGCCGCGTCGCGCACACACACACGCGCGCCGACCTTGTGAAGGTCGTCGTGCGCTCCGCACTTCTTAAGTAAAGACTTAAGAGTGTTGGTCAAGTAACCCACTCGGCGGCGACAACGACCGCTCCGCGCCATGGGCGTGCCGAAGTTCTACCGATGGCTCTCCGAGCGGTACCCGATGCTGAATCACTCGTGCGACGCCGGGACGGTGCCGATCATCGACAACCTGTACCTGGACATGAACGGCGTGATCCATAATTGCTCGCACGGCGCGGGCACGGACGTCAACACGCGCATGACCGAGGACGAGGTACGAGTCAACCACGCGACGCCCGTGAAACGCGATTCCAAGAGCCTCATCGCCCCGTCGATCGACGCGCAATCTCGCGCGCCTTTTTTTCGACACGGGGGGCGCGCTTTTCGGCGACGCGGCGAATCCGCCATCGTCGCGTTCGAACGCGTTCGAACGCCGAGACGGCGATCGGATCGCGAGCCCGCGGTCGATCGACCGTGCCGCCATCTTCGACCGCGCGTCTTCGATTCGACCGCACGACACGACACGACGCGACGCGACGCGACGCGCGAAGCGACCCGATACTGACGCGCCGCCCCGTGTCGAAAAAACGCGCTCGCGAAACCGCGCAGATGATGTCCAAAGTTTTCGCGTACCTCGATCACATCTTCCGGATGGTGCGCCCGCGTCGGCTGCTGTACATGGCCATCGACGGCGTCGCGCCGCGCGCGAAGATGAACCAGCAGCGCTCGCGCCGGTTCCGTTCCGCTCTGGAGGCGGAGAAACTGAGAGCCGAAGCCGCCGCGAAAGGCGAGCCCGAAGCCTCGGGCGATCCCTTCGACAGCAACTGCATCACGCCCGGCACGCCCTTCATGGCGCGGCTCAGCGAGCACTTAAAGTTCTACGTGTTGAAGAAGCAGACGGAGGACCCGCTGTGGCAGAAAGCCACGGTTATTTTAAGCGGGCACGAAGTCAGGGGCGAGGGCGAGCACAAGATCATGGAGCACATCCGCTGGGCGCGCGGCGAACCCGGATGGGACCCCAACCAGACGCACTGCCTGTACGGGCTCGACGCCGACCTGATCATGCTCGCGCTCGTCACGCACGAGCCGCACTTCTGTTTGCTACGAGAGGTGGTGAAGTTCGGCGCGGGCGCCAACTCCGGGCAGCCGAGCCGCGAGACGCTTCAGAACCCCACGGACGACGGGTTCCTACTGCTGCACGTCGGGCTGCTGCGCGAGTATCTGGACCAGGAGTTCCGGGAAATCGCCGACGCGTTGCCTTTTCAGTACGACTGCGAACGCGTCGTGGACGATTTCGTGTTGCTCTCCATGCTCGTGGGGAACGACTTCCTGCCCCCCCTGCCGACGCTGGACATCGCCGAGGGCGCCCTGAACACGCTGTTCGCGACGTACCGCGAGCTCCTGCCCTCGCTCGGAGGCTACGTCTCCGGCGACGACGGCGGCGGCACGTTTAACGCGGCGCGCCTGGAGCGCGTCCTGGAGGTGATGGGCGAGATGGAGGCGCGGGTTCTGGCGGACCGCTCGCGCGACGCGGCGGCCAACGAGGAGCGCCAGGCGCGCAAAGCGAGCGGCGGGCGCGGGTTCGGGGGGCGGGACAAGAAGGCGAAGGACGCGCAGGGCGGCCCGGGCAAAAACAAGGCGGCGTCCGAGTCGGACGCGCGTTTCCGCGCGGCGATGGCGGCGTTGGCCGACGGCGCCGGCGCCGACGACGCCGTCGCGGCGGCGATCGCGCCCCTCGAGCCGGAGCCGAACGCCGATTCGGGCATCTCCGCGGACCCCACGATGATGTCCGCGGCGAAGCGCGAGATGTTCGAGGAGGGCGGCGGCGGCATCGAGGGCTGGAAGGAGATGTACTATCGCGAGAAGCTCGGGCTGAAAGTCGGCGAGGCGCCGCCTCTCGCGGAGTTGCGCCAGGCGTACTTCGAGGGTTTGTCCTGGGTCCTGCAGTATTACTACCGCGGCGTCGCGTCGTGGACCTGGTACTACCCGTTCCACTACGCGCCCATGGCCTCGGACTTGGCGGACGGTCTCGGTGAGCTCACCGCGCGGTTCGACTACGGCGTGCCTTTCCGCCCGTTCGAGCAGCTCCTCGCCGTGCAGCCCCCGCAGTCGTCGGCGCTTTTGCCCGAGCCCTTCCGCTGGCTCATGACCGCGCCGCACTCGCCGCTGGCGAGTTTTTTCCCGGACGAGCTCAAGGTGGACTTCGAGGGCAAGCGCAACGACTGGGAAGGCGTCGTGCTGTTGCCGTTCCTGGACGAGCACCTGCTGAAGCAGTGCATCGCGTCCGTCCCGGCGTCGAAGCTCACGGAGGCGCAGATCGCGAGGAACAAACCCGGGTCGCTGGTCGTGTTTCGCCACGCGCCGGACGGAACGGGGACGGTGGCGTCCACGCTCCCGCGGGCGTTTCCCGGGTTGCACCCGTGCAAATCCGAGGCGTTCGAGTCCACGCCGCCGGGGGAGTTCCCCGAGAACAGAAAGTGCTTCGGTGGAACAGACTGTTTGCTTCCCGGCGTGCAGACCGGCGTGAAGCGCCCGCCCGGGTTCCCCACGATGCACACGCTCGCCAGCCGCGGCGACTTGAAGAGCGCGGGGGTGAACGTGTTCGGCACGGCGTCCAAGAAGGAGTCGCTGATTTTGAAGGTGGCCAAGGGCGGAGACGAGGCGCTGCTGTCGCTCGCCGAGAACGACAGCGGCGTCGCAAACGACACCCAGGACGGCTCCCGCGACGTCTCTTCCGCCGCCGCGTACGCGCACTTGGTCGGGCGCCGCGTGCACATCGGCTGGCCGTACCTGCGCGAAGCCGCGGTGACGGCGGTGAGCGACCGCCGCGAGAAGATTTTGGCGCGCGGGCAGCGCGCGCCGCACGGCGCGAGCGAGTGGGGCGCCGCGGCGCAGAAGACGTCGCACGAGCTCCTCGTGACGCGCGGCGTCGATTGCGGCGCCGTCGCCGTGACCATCCACTGCCGCGCGTGCGAGGGCTTGGTGCGCCACCCCGACGGGTCGCTGCAGAAGCGCTTCGGCAAAACCGACAACGCGGTTCCCGCGCAACTCGTGCTCGCCGCGGACCCCAACCCGAGCCCGCGGCTGGCTGAGCGCCCGGCGCTCTCGGCGGATGGCGACGGCGGCGGGGAGGACGCGACGACGGGCGGGTTCACGACGGGCGACGCGGCTTTGTTTTTGGGGCGCTCGCACTTCGGCGCGACGGCGACGGTGACGGGCGCGGACGCGCGCGGCTTGGAGGTTTCCGTCGAGCCCGCGGCGCCGTGCACGGGCGTCGGCCGCCGCATCCTGCAGGGCGTGCAGGGCGGCCGGTACGAGCACTTGGGCGCGGTGGCGCGCAAAGTCGGGCTCAGCCCGCGCGCGCTGTCGCAGCTCACCGGCCCGCTTTGGATCGCGCCGACGAAGGACGCCGGGCGCCACGACCGCGTCGACCTGGGTTTGAACCTGAAGAGCGCGGCGAAGGGTTTGTGCGTCGCGGATTACTCGAGGCCCGGGAAGGACGGGAACGGCTGGGAGTTTTCGCAGCTCACGATTCGGCTTCTGCAGGACTACAAGAAGCACCACGGCTGGGTGTTCCACGCGCTCATGGCAGACGCCGATAACGGCTTCGAAGGCTTGGAGCTGGACGTCGCGCTCGCGCACGTTCCCGAAGCCGAGCGTCTACCCGCGCTCAAGGCGTGCAAAGCCTGGATCAAGGCGACCCCCGCCGCGCGCAGGCCGCTCGTCAGCAAGTTCAGCAAGGTGGCGTCCGAGGCGGCGGTGAAGGCGCTGCACGCGACGCTGGGCGGGACGGAGGCTCTCTCCGCCGCGAACGCCGCCAACGGACCGACCGTCCTGGAGGCGGTGTCCCCGCTGCTGCTGATGCGCCCGGTGCGGCAGGGCGAGACCCTGGACCTGTACGCCGGCGGCGACTTCTCCCTCGGCGACCGCGTCGCGGCGGTGGGCGACGGCGGGTCGCCTCCGTTCGGCGCCAGAGGGTACGTCGTCGCCGTGCACGGCGAGGCGTGCGAAGTGCTGTTCGACCGCGAGTTCGTGGGGGGGACCGATCTGCACGGCGTCCTGCCGGACAAGAGGGGCGTGCTCCTCCCGGGCGCCGAGCTCGTGAACCTGTCGCACCCGCCGGCGATGCCGCTGCTGGGCGACGCCGCGCCCGACCGCGTGGTCGCCGACAAGAAGGGACGGGTCACCAAGGGCGGCTGGGACGAGAAGAGCGCGCGGAGGAAGGGCGCGGGGGGCGAACCGGCCGCGGGGCCCGAGCCTTCCCCGGGCGGGCCCCGCGTGCCGAAGGGCATCCTCGCCATGGCCGCGGCGCTGCTCCCGGGGAAGGCGGGTCTGCCGGCGGGGCCGGGGGGGCAGCCGAGCATGCCCGTGCCCGGCTCGCGCGGCTTCGCCGCCGGCGCAGGCCGCGGCCGCGGGAACGCCGCCGCGGGGGGGCTTCCTGCGCGCGCGCCGGGCAGGCCCATGCCCGGCGCCATCGTCGGAGCGGCGGTGCCCGCCGCGGCGCCCGCGCCGGACCTCGGCGCCATGCTTGCGGGTGCCAACCTCAAGAGCATGCTCATGACCGGCGGCGGAGACGCCGCCGGAGCCGCCGCCGGAGCCGCCGGCGCCGTGTCGCTCGCCGACCTCGAGCAGAGGATGTCCGGCGCTGCCGTGTCGACGGCGCCCGCCGCGCCCGGGCCGGACGACCCGGCGGCGTTCTGGACGATGCTCGCCGGAGGCGCGCCCGCGGCGCCGAAACCCCCCGCGCAGGTGACCATGCCCCCGGCGGCGGCTTCGAAGGCTTCGAAGGCTTCGAAGGCTTCGAAGGCTTCGAAGGCTGTCCCCAAGCCCAAGGGGGGCGGCGGCCCCGCGGCCGCCGCGCCTGTGTCCCTCGACCAGATCGAGGCGGCCGCCGGGGTGACGCCGGTGACGACGGCGCCGGCTCCCGCGACGTCAATCAGCCTTGAGGAGCTCGAGGCGACGACGGCGTCGTCGGCGCCCTCCGGCGGGGACGAGGACCCGCTGGCGTTTTGGGCGGAGCTGCAGGCGCAGCACCGCGCCGAGGCGGACCGGCTCACCGGCACGGTCGAGAAGAAGAACCGACGCGCGCGCGGGAAGAAGGACTAGGACGGTATACGCGACGGTACAGACGTATACGATTCGTACGCCCTCGACCTTCTTCAAAACTCCGTTCCGTCTTCAACAACAAACAGTCACTACTGTCTCGACTCGGGCGTGTCCGGCGCCTTTTCTCCGCGCACGAACGCTTCGAGCGCGGCGTCCCGCTTTTTTCGAGCCAACGCGCCCCAGTCCTCCTCGCGCTCCGTGGTGTTGTTGGTGTTCATGGAAGACGAGCAGTTCTGCTGTGTGTCACGAACCCTGCGTCGTTCGCGCTTATTGGCTTTCTTCGCCGCGCTCGTCAAACGCAGAGTCTGCTTAGCGCGCCCGACAAACGCCGCCGCTTCGGCGTCGCCCTCCTCGCTCGCCCTTCGCCGCGCCGCCTTAACGGCGCGCCGCGTTCTCGCCTCTACGTTTTTCACGACCGATTCGGTCTTGTCGCGTTCGTGCTTTCTTCGCGCGCCCGCCACGCACCCCTTCCGGACGCACATCTCGACGCCCTCCCCGAAGCACTTGGGGCACGAAGGCCCGGGCTTGGGCGACGCGACGGCGCCTTCCGGCGCGTCGGCGTCGCCGGTCCACACCAGGTCCTCGCGCTGTTTCCAGCCGGCGCTCCACTTGATCCTGTCCTTCAGCTCCTTGACCGGCACCCAGACGCCGACGGCGCGGTCGCACGTCGCGGTCAAGCGCACGCTCGCGCTCGAACGAGGGGGCTTCGCTTTCTTGTCCGCGGGGCGCACCTCCGTGGCCTCGAAGTGACGCCAGCCCTCCGTGCGCACGTGCGCGGTCCAGTTGGTGCCCACCACCGACTTGAGGTCCACGTGATTCTTGGCGTGGAACCCGCCGGGAGAGAGCGCGCCCGTGCCCTGGCAGGCGCGGCAAGGCGAGGCGCCCGTGTCGTCGCACCGCGCGCAGGCCGGCGGCGCGCCGCCGCTCGCGCCGAGACCCGAGGACGCGCGGGAGGGGTCCACGAGTCTCGGCGGGGCCGAGTCGTCCGCGGACGCGAGGACACGTGTCGTGCGAACCGGTATCCGGAAGCGCGTCGGGGAAACGCCGACGCGACGGGCACTCCGGTCGAGTCCCCGCGGGTGCGGGAGACGCGGCGCCGAGCGCGGCGCGGGGCATGCGGCGCGAGGCGCGCACAAGATGCCCGGCGGCGCGGTGGCGGCGCACGCCATCACCTGCGGCGCGCTTCGCACTGTGATGGTGTGATGATCGGAGTCTCGGTGAAACTATTCGCGAGCGAAGTCGCGATGCGTAAAGATTCGTTGGATTTCCCGCGCGGCCATCGTCGCGCGCGCGTGGAGGTTTCACGCGCGCGGCGGCGATGCGGAAGGACGTGTCTCCGATGGATTCGCCGCCGGGGGAGCTCACATCTCCCCTGGCGCGGGCGCCCAAGTCGCAGCCTTACCGCACACCCTCGGCTCGCCGTCCCATATACAGCGACTCCTCGGATTCGGAAGTGGACCTGTGGGACGCGCCCGCGAGCGAGATGCTGCTGGGCGCGCGCGTCTCCGGGGGGCGCGAAGGAAGCGACCGGCGGGGTACGTCGGCGCCTAAGCGAGCGCCGCCGAGCTCGAGGCGGGGCATGGCTCGGCGGCGCGTCCGCGACTCGTCTGGGGGTTCCACCTCCACCGAGACGCGGTCTTCCCTGTCCGACACGAACGACGACGCGCGCGCGTTCCGCCACTCCGCGGTGGAACGCGCGGTGGAGCGCGCGGCGGCGTCGCAGGCGACGCACCCCGACGCGGCGTACGAGACGTTCCGAGCGTCTGTGCGCAAGTCCTCCCTGAAGCTGCGGTCGGCGCGTGGC
>Ga0181559_10007549_pt1 | contig 10109 bp, 8 predicted proteins | sample 011ome_21_FD_133752 | JGI IMG/M metagenome (GOLD analysis project Ga0181559, IMG submission 133752) | Coastal salt marsh microbial communities from the Groves Creek Marsh, Skidaway Island, Georgia - 011508AT metaG (megahit assembly) | ecosystem: Environmental > Aquatic > Marine > Intertidal zone... | reverse complement strand
TGGCCTCTGCGGCTCTCGTTGCGTTGGCCCTCGCTACCATCGCCCTCGGTGGAAGGTGGTCGTTGAAGGACAAACGAGCCGTCGTGAGCTCAAAACGTGATGATGATGACATCGACGGTAGTAGTGACGGAGGAGAAGCCCATGAGGGCATCGAGATAAACGAGTACAGCGCGTTTTGGTTCGTCATCATGGCGTCAGCGGTCTTACTCATCTTGTTTTATTCCATGCAACATTGGGTATTCGTGGTGATGAGACTGGTGTTTTCTTTCGCTTCCTTCCAAGGATTGTACGTGATATGTTTCGAGGCGTTGATGTCGAGACGAAAGTCGACCTCGAGGGATTCAAGAGTGCTGTTGCCCATCGTCGGCTCAGTTCACCTTTTGGCCATTCCGGCGGCTGTATTCGCTGGCTTAATCGTTGCCACGTGGCTTATATTCCGGCAAGCCACGTGGGCTTGGATGTTGCAGGATATCATGGGTTTGTCATTCTTGGTAAACGTGTTGCGTTTGGTGCATCTGCCCAACTTCAAGGTGGCCACCATACTTTTATGTTGCGCGATGTTGTACGACATCTTCTGGGTCTACGTTCAGCCACATTTGTTCGGTAAGAAGAGCGTGATGGTCGCCGTTGCGCGCGGCGGAGATGAAGGTGAAAGTTTACCGATGCTATTTTTATTCCCGAGAGCTTCAAGTCCAGGGGATTTCTCCATGCTGGGGTACGGCGACGTCATCCTTCCCGGTTTACTCATCGTGCACAACTTGTTGTTTGACAACAGAAAGCGCGATTTTTCGGATACCAGGTACTATTACTTCTTCTGGAGTATGGTTGCATACGTTGTCGGGATGTGCTTGACGTTCACGGCGCTTTATTTTGAGGTTGGAGGCCAAGGTGGACAACCAGCGTTGACGTATTTAGTTCCCACCGTCGTCGGGACGACGGGAATTTTAGCGTGGAAGCACGACGATTTATCAGACATGTGGTACGGTGTCGACGATGATTACTCGGCATTACCATCGGAGTCCCAATCTATATTGTAAAAAGTAAGATACCGGTAGTTGCGTAGAAACAACCGCACCACTCCACGCGCTCGTGAACGCCTCTCGCGCAGAGAACCCGCATTGTGCCGCTCGTTCGTGCCGTAACCGGGATCTCGCGCGGTAATGCGTGATGAATAGAGACAAAGCGCGACAAGGTCTTAGAGCACCGACTCTGGGCGGTGCGACGAAAGAAGATACCCCCATTGCGCGTCGCGTCGCGTTCCTCCGCGAAGCCGCCCAAGCGTACGTCGAAGACATTCCCGAATTGTCGGCGTGGTTGAGCATGTCAGCGACTACTTTAGCGCGAGAAAACGAGCTATCGCGAACGCAAATAAACGCATACGGGTCTTGTCCGGCGTGTGGCTTACCCAAAGACTCTGAAGAGATCAGTTGTCGACTGTGTGGTTCTCTGCTGAAGAAGAAACAACGCCGTGCGACCAAGGATAGTAGACGAGCGCACGGGAGTAGTTAAAGTACTTGTTTAGGGACATATGTATGAAAAGTAGACGATGCATAGTATCACATATTTCATGTTCGGCACGTATCAAATACCGATCTAAGCGAACGAAACGCCTTTCAAAATTGCCGCACCAGAGCTGGGCAGCGTTGCGAAGAGCGTCGTCGCCATATTGTCAGCAGAAATAAGGCCCGCAGCGATGCGAGAAGAGTAGAAAGACTCGTGCACCGCTTTCAGAACACTCTCTACCGCATCCTTGGCGACAATTGCTACGGCACAACCGCCCCAACCAGCACCAGTAAGACGCGCGCCCAGAGCACCCGCCGCTCTAAATGCATCCACGAGTTCATCCAGCTCCGCGCAAGAGCACTCGTACAGGGCTCTACAAGATTCGTGGCTACCATTCATGTACACGCCCAGCTCCGTTGGGTCGACCTTCATCGCGCACGCCGCAGCGAACAAGTGCACACGACCGGCCTCGGAGTAGACGTGCAACGTCCGCGCCAGAAGCTTATATCCCTTCTCGTTGTGACTCAAGACCAACTTCGACGCTGGTGAAGAGAAGACGTCCATGAATGCTTCTACTCCTATGAGTTCTTCAATCTCTCTTGCATCGTAGTATCCCTCGTGCAAATGTTCCTCGGCCGCAGCCTTAGCGGCAGACATGGAGCCGACAAAGTCTTCGATTTCCTTGAGCGTCTCTATTTTTGACGCTTCTTCCGCGTTCATACCTAGCTTTAAACCTAAAATAATCGCCGCAAGACGGCACTCTACGACGCGCAAATTATAGCGCTCGTGTGCGGTCTCCGCTTTGTTGCTCACTGCGAGGCAGTTGCCTATGATGAACGCCGCTTCCTCCGGAAGGTTGACGTCGTTGGTGCTTATGGGATTGAAATCGACCAATTTTGCCACACCAGCTTCGCCCATGATGGAAATAGCTTGATCCATACCCCCCGACTGCGTTCCTGAGTATCGTTCGCACTTGCACGTGAAGTCAGCAATTTCACCTTGAGTGAAATTCAATCCTAGCGCGTGCATCACCGCCACCGCCACGGCGCAGCACAACGCCGAGGACGAACTCAAACCGCTTCCAGTGGGTACCGTGCCGTCGACGATGATGTCCAACCCAACGGGGGCGGGTGATGCCTTATCGCTCTCTTTCAAGAAATCGAACACCCCCTTGTAGCCGCACATGACGTAATTCGTCCAGTGCAAAGACGCCGCGTCCACGTCTTGTTCGGGCGAGCTCTCGAATGTCTTCGGCGTGTACTTTTCGTTCGTGTTCCCGACCGCGATCTTCCCCGAACTCGCATTCACGGAGATGGCGACGATAGTGTCGAGCCCGATCGCCATCGGCAGCACGGAGTACCCCTCGTAATCGATGTGTTCGCCGATTAAATTCACTCGTCCCGGCGACCTCGCGAACGCGTCCGGCTCGCGTCCGTACGCCTTCACGAACGCATCGCGCACCGTCGCGTACCGCGCGCGCGTGTGCGTCTCCAGCGACGCGGCGTCATATATCTCTTCTAACGAGCTCACCACTCGCACCTCATCATCCGTCCCCATGCTCGCCGTCTCGCGCGCGCGATTGCGACGGCACGCGGCGCGTCGCGCGCGCTCGGCGCCAACGCGTCCGTCGCGCGCGGTGCCGTTTTCATTTTTACGTTTGCCGCGTCGGCTGTTTTTTACGCATTCAACGACACGATACCGCCATCAAGCGCACACCAGGGTTCAACCTCGCCCCTCCAGACGCGCTGAAAATCCCGCGTCGCCGTCTTCGAATGCCGACCGCCGACCGAGGCGCGGGCGAAACGAGTGACGGAGGACGTCCGAGGCGACGCGACGCGACGCGACCGCGCGCGCCGCACAGTTGCGCGCGCGCGGTGCTCGCACGACCGCGTCGGGCGCACGGAGCGAAGCGATCTGACTCGTGAACGACGAACGCGTCGACGAACGCGAACGGCGCGAGCGCGGACGATCGAGCGCGAGCGCGATCGTCGTCGAAGCGCGCGCGAATTCGCGCTTGGAACGAGTGGATCCCACGCTCGAGCGATCTTGGGGGGATTTAAGGCGCGAGTTTGAGGCGCTTTAGGACGCAAATTCACAGCGTCACGGAGGAGGTCGATATCGGTCACGTCGCATCGCGCGCGTTCGCATCGCACGTCAGTCGCGACCGAACACGGACGTCGGATCGTCAACCGCACATCATCTTGATTTCGGCTCGGCGACCATGGCGAAGAGTGCCGAGGTCGTTCTATCCGCTCTCGATGAGTCCATCAAGACGGCTAGCGTGAGCGAATTGGCGAAAATGGGCATCACAATCGAGGGTCTGAGGGATGACATGGACGCGAAGGAGCGTGAGAAACTTTTGAGGATGTACCGACGCAAGATCGCGAATCGCGAGTCTGCCAAGCGTTCAAAGATTAGGAAGAAGGCTGAGGACGCAAAACTGCTCTCCGCCGCAGAGACTCTGCTGCAGGACAGTGCCAGCATGCGTAAAACGATCACGGACTTGCAGAAGAAGGTCGACACATTGTACGCCGAAAACGTCAAGCTTCGGATGAAATTGGGCGAGAAAGTTTCGGAAGACACCGGGCCTTCGATGAAACCGGTCAACCTGCCTCCTGAAGTGGAACCACCGAGTCTGGTCATGAAAGAAGCTCGAAAGAAAAAGCGGGGCATGCTCAAATCAATGTCTGATTCGTCCATCGCCACTACTTTTGAAGAAGAGACTCGCGCTTTGCCCATAGAAGAACCTTCAAAAGTGACGAAGCGCGCCAAAGGCAAGCGTGCCACCATCAACGAGCCCAACCCTCTATTGACGCAAGACCAACTTAATTACCTCAACCACCCAGATGACTCTGGATATGTTCTTCAAAGCTTCTTGATGAATGATTCCAATCGTCCTGGAACTGACTCTCCTTTTTTCACAGACAACTATGCGATGTACGACTTTCAAGACGGCGAAGTTGTCGATGACGGTGTTCCTTTCTTCTGACGATTGATGAACGAAGACTTCCATCATTCCATGTTATTTCCATGTTCCTGTAAAAAACTACGGGGAATTCGTCAAATATTCTGAACAAGAGAGAGATTCTGACGCCCCGTGGCAATAAATCTGCTTTGTAAACTAAAACAGTGCACGCCAAAAAATCAAGAGCTCACTCGCGTAATTTTTGTTCTTGTCTTTCATAATTTTACATGGCACTACAGGTAAGTGCTAATCCCTCACCGGCTGGGTGGTTCTCGCGCATCCCTCGCCTCCTTGCATGTCGATACGTATCCCTCGCGCGCGCTTTCGCGTGCGCAAGTGAAAAGGTGTTGACAGGGACCCCGCGCTCGGCGATATGCGGGAGTTGCGCACTTTGTGTGTGTATGTTCATTCACAAATTATTTATACTAGATGCGATCGTTCGGGATAAAGACAAGAGACTAAAGTGTGACGGATTTACTTGTTCAAGCGAGTACTGAGAACATCCATGACAGCACTGAAGTCGTCTTTGACGATGACCGGCGGGTTGGCGTATCTCGATTCGAGCCCCTCGAGCCTCTTCTCATGGTACGCAACCTTGCTGTGAGTAAACTTCAAGCCATGAGCGGTACTGATGACAACAGTGCGATCACTCGGCGCGATCACTTGTTGCTCACGAAGCTTTTTGAGCGCAGCGAGCGCGACGCCAGTGTGCGGGCAGTTAAACATACCCGTCAAATCGGCTTCCGCGGCAGCATCCATCATTTCCTCTTCCGTCGCCTCCTCAACGATACCGTTCGTTTCCGTGAGCGCATAAATCGCGCGATCGATGGAAACAGGATCACCGATTTGGATCGCGGACGCGAAAGTCGGCTCAGCCTTGACGGCTTCGAACTTATCCCAACCCTTCTTGTAGGCGCGGTACAACGGGTTGGCGTTCGCCGCTTGCGCAACGACCATGCGCGGCAGTCTGTCGACGAGACCAAGGTCCTTGCACATCTTGAACCCCTTGAAGAAAGCGTAGACATTGCCGAGGTTGCCACCCGGGATGATGACGTAATCAGGAACTTCCCAGTTGAACTGTTGGCAGATTTCAATCGCCGCCGTCTTTTGACCTTCGAGGCGCAAAGAGTTCAGAGAGTTCGCCAAGTAGATCGGAAGTTCCGCGGTGACTTCGCGAATGAGACGCATGCATCCGTCAAAATCGGTGTCAATAGAAAGCACAAGCGCGCCGTTGGCGATCGGCTGGACAAGTTGTGCAACAGAGATCTTGTCTGCCGGAAGGAAGACTATGGATGGGATACCCGCAGCGGCCGCGTACGCGCTCAACGCGGCGGAAGTATCACCAGTGGACGCACAGCCGACGGCGGAAAGAGGCTTACCCATCTTACGCATGCGGTTGACTTGGGACACTAACGCGGTCATACCAAGATCCTTGAAAGACCCAGTGTGGGAGTTACCGCACTGCTTCACCCAGAGGTCGCTCATGCCCAGGTACTCTCGTCCGTACCGTTCGGCCCAGAACAAGTTGGAGTTACCTTCGAACATGGACACGATGTCTTCATCGGCGATCCCTGGGAGAACCCACTCCTTCTTACTCCACACCCCAGAACCGTACGGCCACGTAGTCTTGCCAACGCGCTCGTCAAACAACGCCTTCCAATATTCCGGAGGATAGATCGCGAGCGCCTCCATGTCGTGCGTCACGTCGAGCAAGCCACCAGATTTACTTCTGTAAATGACCTCATCCAAGGAATACTCTTCACTCGCATCGCCCGCGAACGGCGTAAACTTCGCGCTGAACAAGTTGGCCTTTTCCAAAGGTTTGTTTTTCCGCGCCGCGGCTTTCCCCAGGTTGGCGTCCGCGTTCGCGCGCACCCCAGCGCGCGCAGAGCGCCCGGCGCGCCCTTCCGCAGCGCGTGTGCGCTGCACAACCTTCGTCTGCGTCACCGCATTTCGTTGCGACAGCATAACGCTCGTCGAGATCGTCGACATCGCCACACAATTCCACGTAGGGTCGCTCGTCCGCTTTGAACCTTCTCGCGCGCGTTAGTGCGCGTCTCTGCGACTCGCGTTCGCGGGTTTCTCTCCGCGCTCGCGCGCAGACGTTGACAAACTCTCCGCTCGCGTGTACGCGCGCGTTGTTCGTGACGCACGGAGCGCGCGTCGACGTGTGCGCCACGATTCGCGCGCGCCGCCCTAGCCACCCTCGCGCCAGACGAGCCGAGCCGCTGACGCGACATCGCATGATTAGGGTTGTTCGGCGCGCGGTCGATCTTTTTTTATCGCGAGTTCGGTGATTTCCATTCGACGGCGTTCGAACGCCGTCGAATGCGTCGTTCGACCGCGAAAATGGAAATCGCCGTCCGAGCGCGGTCGCGAACGTCACGTCACCGCACTCGCGCGCGCGGGAACGCGAACGATGTTGACGGTGACGATGAAGACGGCGACGATGCAGACGACGCGAGCGGTGGTGAAACGTGACACCACTCGTGCTCGCGGTGTCGCGCGAGTGACGAAACGAGGGCGCGACGGCGTGCGCGCGCGGGCGACGCAAGACGGTAAGAACGGGCCGAAGAAGCTCACGAGGGAGAATGAAAAGGAGGCGTGGTTGAGCGAGATGGAGCGCGAGGGGGCGAATCCGTTGAAGGATCCCATGGCGTTGATTGGGATCGGTGGAATCACGGTGCCGTTTATCATCTTGGCCATCGCCTCCGCGGCGGGGTTCATCGGGCAGTGAGCGAAACGAGAGAGGGTGGATAGAGTGCAAGAGCGAGCGCTTTGTTTTCAAACTTGATGTGATACGTACAATTTTTATATTATTATTGATCCGAAGGATGCGATCGCGCGGTACAATTTGGTTTTACACGAGGGATGTCTTCGTATCCTCGGTCTCTGGGGTGAAATCATTCAGGCTTTCAAGCCAGGCGTGGAATTCGAGCGAACCGCGACGCTCAGTCGGCGTCGCGCGTGTCTCCGTTTCTGGCTTCTTTTTCTCGCCACGTTCACGCGAACGCGCGCTGTCGCCCGCTACTGATACAGTGCATATTGATTCATTTCTGTCGTCGTCGTCGAGGATGATATCGAACAAATCAACATCCAAGTAACGGTCGTCGTTCGCGGGCGCCAAGGCGACGTCGTCCCAGCGCGTCGCCAACAGAACCTCTTCGGGAGCGATCCAGTCCACGAACGCGCGCTCGAGCTCTAACTGTGCGGATAAATCACAATTTTCATCCGCGCGCGCTGGCTCCCCACCCATCGCGTCTTCAAGTCGCTCGTCGTCGCCCCCCGCCCCTCGTCGCTCGCTCTCCGCGCCAGCCTCCGTCGCCTCCGCGGCGCCTTCAAACATCTCGCTCACGAGGAATTTGGCGCACGCCGCGTTCACGCCCTTTAATTTCCCATCTCGTTTTCCCATCGCTTCGCCCTCGTCGCCCTCGTCGTCGCGTCCGCGCGTGCGGTCGGCGCGTCGAATTGGTTTACAAAAAATATCATCGCGTAACGACGAAAAACGCACGCCCTTCGCGCACGCCACCAATTCGCGCCGTGACGCCGCGATCCGCGCGTCGCCCCGCACTCGGCGACGATGGCGGACGAGGGCGACGCCGCGAAGCCTCGGCTCGACGCCTCGGCGGCGAGCTTCAACTTTAACCCGAGCGCGAGCGCGTTCGAGTTCAAACCGCGCACCGTGACCCCGGTCGCGGGAGACGACGGGCGCGGGCCGACGCCGCCGCCGGGCGCGCCGCCGGCGAAGGCGGCGTCGCTCTCCATCGGCGGACCGGCCAAGGCGGTGACGATCGGCGGACCGGCCAAGGCGGTGACGATCGGCGGACCGGCCAAGGCGGTGTCGCTGTCCATCGGCGGACCGGCCAAGGCGGTGACGATCGGAGGACCGGCGAAGGCGAAGGCGAGCGAAGACGACGCCGAAGGGGACGAGGCGGCGGCGGCGGCGAGCGCGGCCAAGGTTGAAAAGGTCGCGGCGAAAGTCGCGGAGGTCGTCATCGAGGACGAAGTGGTGGACGATGTCGAAGACGACACGTTCGATCGTCGCGAGCACCTGAACTTGGTGTTCATCGGACACGTCGATGCGGGGAAATCGACGATCGGTGGGCAGATCTTGTTCTTATCGGGCATGGTGGACGATCGCGTGATTCAGAAATACGAGCGAGAGGCGAAGGAGAAAAATCGCGACTCGTGGTACATGGCGTACATCATGGATACCAGCGAAGAAGAGCGTGCGAAAGGGAAGACTGTCGAAGTCGGTCGCGCGCACTTCGAAACGGAAAAGAAGCGTTACACGGTTTTGGACGCTCCGGGTCACAAAAACTACGTACCCAACATGATCGCCGGTACGGCGCAAGCCGACGTGGGGGTGCTCGTTATTTCGGCGCGTAAGGGTGAATTTGAAACTGGTTTCGATAAAGGTGGTCAGACTCGAGAGCATGCGCAGCTTGCAAAGACGTTAGGCGTCACAAAATTAGTCGTCGTCGTGAACAAGATGGATGATCCGAGCGTCGAATGGGCGAAGGAACGTTACGACGAGATTGAAAAGAAAATCACGCCATTTTTGAAGCAGTGTGGTTACAAGATTGATGCAGATGTCACCTTCGTACCGATCTCGGGCTTGACGGGGGCGAACATGCAGAAGAAGGTTGGATCAGACGTGTGCTCGTGGTATGAAGGAAAGTCATTCTTTGACACGCTCGACGATCTCGAGCCGCTTCCTAGAGACCCGAACGCTCTGGTAAGATTACCGGTTATGGACAAATATAACGAAGCAGGTGCGATGGTCATGGGTAAGATTGAATCTGGTACCGTGCGTATGGGTCAGACGCTCATGTTGATGCCAAACAAGGCCGGCGTTAAGGTCGCCGCTTTGTTTCGCGACGAAGTGGAATGCACGAAATGTTTGCCGGGAGAGAACGTACGCTTAAAGTTGACGGGTGTTCAAGAAAGTGATATCCAACCTGGTTTCGTGCTTTGCAGCGTGAAGGAGCCCATTCACATCTGCGAAGAGATTGAATGCCAGCTTGCGCTCTTGGAACTGCTCGAGCACAACTCCGTCTTCACGAAGGGGTACAAGGCTGTGATTCACATCCACACGGCAACGGAAGAAGTCGAGGTGACAAAGCTAGTCTCAGAAATCGACACGAAGCTGCGCAAACCGAAGGAAGGCAAGCCGAAATTCCTGAAGAGTGGTAGCCTCGGTAACGTTCGCCTCCGCTTTGCCCAACCGGTGTGCGTAGAAAAGTTCGCCGACTACGCTCAGCTCGGTCGTTTCACCTTGCGCGACGAAGGACGAACCATCGCCATCGGTAAAGTGACTCGCCTCAAACCCAAATCGAGCGATTAATCATCACCGTCGCGTTCACGCACCTCGTAGACATATTCAATAAGTACAAAAATCTCACGAAGAGTGACCCTCAGTGCGCGTCGCATGCCGTTCATCGTCCACGCACGTCGAGCGTGCGCGCGCGCCGCTCGCGTGCTCGCGCGGCATCGGCGCGAGTACATAGCTCTCAGTGCCGGGAACGGTGATCACGGTCGTCTAGGTCACGGCTCACCCGACGAAGCCCATGACGGATGGTCACCTCGAAGTTCCAACTACTTTCACCCGGTCGAGGGCGTGAGCGATCTCGATGTGCGC
>Ga0181559_10007547_pt1 | contig 10111 bp, 7 predicted proteins | sample 011ome_21_FD_133752 | JGI IMG/M metagenome (GOLD analysis project Ga0181559, IMG submission 133752) | Coastal salt marsh microbial communities from the Groves Creek Marsh, Skidaway Island, Georgia - 011508AT metaG (megahit assembly) | ecosystem: Environmental > Aquatic > Marine > Intertidal zone... | reverse complement strand
TTCATTTCCATTCTCGCGCACTCCTCTGCGCGCACCCATACTCCATTACAAAAAGTGATCCAGTTTGACAGAAATTGATATAGAGTTTGAACCCAGCTCAAGTCGAAATTTTGAAAAAAATTCTTTAAAAAAAAGAGGGTGAGGGGTGAGCCTTCCAACTGGGTGTCGTGAATGCTAACTCTGAACTGAATTATGGCGCTCGAATCGACGCACGGGGGCGTCACCAAAAGAACTTTAACCCCAGCCGCTAATACTTTCACGTCGCGAATGTTCCCTGATTTATATCTCTCGATGCCACTTCTGAAATATTTTTGCAGCACTTGACGACACCACTTGTCGTTTTCTATATGTACGACCACTTCAAAAACCAGCCCGTTAGAAAATGCGATTATTTTTTGTCACCTCCTTACTCTCCTAGTCTAACCTGGTGTCGTGCTCTGCCTTGCGTTCGAGTATTTTATTCGAGAATAGACATATGAGGTTTATTCGAAAGCAAATCACCATATTTGTCCACCTGGATAAAACTATATTGTACCATTAATTTCGCGTTATCGCCAGAACGACCATAATAACTTGGTTCTACCGAAAAGACTCTGAAGCCTCTTTTTTCCATATTCTCGAAGAAATTCAAGACAGCTTTGGCATCACCTAAAAAGTGCAGCTCTATCTGAATCTGAGTAGCAGGAATTATGAGGGGATCTTCAAACAACTTCTTGAAAATATTCCACTCTCCACCCTCTATATCTATCTTCAGTACATCTATCCACGTGTGACCTAAGTTAGACATCAATGTTGCAAGCGTCTGCACTTTGTAGATACTCTTGGTTTTCTGAGTCCATAGAGACTTGCGATTTTTAATTCTCAGCTCACCATCTTCTGCTCCCAAACCTATGTCGTGAAAATGGATATCTTGCAGTAAGGTATCTACATTCTTCCTTTGCTCAAATGTGAGGGTAGGATCAAATATGTGAATTTCACAGTTTGGAAGTTTTTCTTGTACACGAGCTTCAAACGAAAGCTCGCCCTTGGAGCCTATTGAGTATACAGTGAGACTTTTGACTTAGAACTGTCCGAACACCACATAAGCACTTACCCCGTCACCAATTTTCCCAACTCTCTCTTTTCAGTTGAAATTAGGACCAAAGTAATCCCATAAACGAACTTTAGAACCATGTCCTAGAGAAATGATGGTTGGATCTACTATGCCACCAATTCTTGTCAACGCCTCTTTGCTTCTGTTGACAGCTTCAGTGTAGATTTCATTTATTATGTCATATTGTGTCCTTTGATTGACTGAAGCATCACGCTGAAAAAACTTGGAATCACGACTCTTGAACCCGAGAACATAGAAGAAAAAAGGGAGCATATACTTAGTTTTCCTCCTTTTAAACATGCTTTCTAACGTATCAAATGGGTTTCACACAATTGGAGGCTCTGCACCACAGAACGCAGAGGTATGTTTCTGTCTACAGAATTAGTGTTTGAATATCTGAATATGCAGACGGATGGAAGGCGAAGCAAAAAAATAAAGTGCTTATGACGGAGGCTGGCCTACGAAACGAGAAAAAAACCAAACCCATTCGCCAAATTGACTAACCCGTACAATTTTTCTTGTTTGGGGAAAACGATAGTGATATGGACTCCTGAACGCGAATCAGTGCGCGAGAACAATCGCAAAGCAACAAACAATGACAGAGGAACGCTTGCTTTTGTTTTCGTCGGATAATTCAGAGTTTAGTGATAGCTAGGTCTCGTTGAGTAACGACGAGAAGAATTTATAAGGGAAAAACGTCTCTCAAGGACGCTGCGCATTCCAAAACCTCCCCATGGACAAATGCAGATTATTAAACGCAATAAAAACGATCACGAAAGAACAAATGATGATACTGATGATGTTTAAACGCTCTTTCTTGTTTTTTCATAAGATTACATCGCGACGTTTCGCGTGTTTCGAGCCAACATTTACCCCTGGTTTTTAGCTGGTTTTTAGCTGGAAGTCACAGAAGTTAGCCAGGCGGGCGAGCGCGGTTCCCGTTCGGATTGAGAAAATGTGAGAAGATATTTCGGAATACCAAGTCATTGTGGTCTTTCCAATTAAACCAAACTTCATAGTACTCACATGTAAGTTGATTGTGACCGCGTTGACTGCAGATGCCACACAACGTCGTGGCCGCCGCTGGCCCGTTCTCGAACCGATTCTCGGGCGGGCGCCCTAGCTGTTTTGGGGGAAGCGGCTTCGGTGGATACTTAATGACGTCAAACACGTAAGTCGATTCACATGGTAGCTTGATACGATTTGTTTCGAGATCATTTGCAGCTTCAATGAATACTTCTGCAAGAAAATACGGCTGATGTTCCCCAACCGCAAAACGTCACGCGCTTCGAGATACTCATCGGCTTCCATCCTCGCACCATTCCTTTCCTCCAATTGTTCTTGATACTTCCCCCACACCGAAATAGCGTGCTGGCATGCGATTCCATAATGCTGACAGTGCCCACATCCACACGTGCGTTTGTTCAAGTCGACATCGTTCGAACAAACTCTTTTGGCCCGATTTCCTCTTTTACCATTGCGGCTTCGTATGGATCAATGATGATTTGCTCGTCTATCTCCACGTTCACCATTCCGTCCGACGCATCTTGATACTGTTTGCCCACGGTGTCAGGATCGCATCCTCGTCTTTTAGCTCTTGTGCCGCTCGTACAATTTCTCCTTCGACTTTGGAGACCTCCGCGACCCAGGCGTACACAAACTTGAAGGGATTCTGCCTGCTATCCTTCAAGTGCTTCGCATGTTGTTGCTCCGCGGGGTTATTCGATCCTCGCGCGCACCTTGGTACGGCCAAAATAACGTTTTCTCCTCCCAACCTTTCCCTAATTTCTTCGCATTGTACATCATATGCCACGAGTATGTCGCGAAGTGGCGATCATTTCCCAAAGCCTGCCGCGAAACGCCTCGAAACCGTGCTTTGTCGTCGGAGATCACAACCGAACTTCTCTTCTTCAAGTACACCACAATTCATAACTTCAGTGAGCTCCGATTCATTCTTTCCATCCTTTATTACATCGAATAAAGCTTAGTACAAACCTCCGTGCTCCGAGTCATCCATGGATAGTGCAAAAGCACAGTTCGTCAGTGACTTTTCCTTCGTATCTGCGAGCGCCACAACGTTGCCGTACACCTCAGTAGTATGGCTGATAGGAATGACACGATTTTTAAGGAGTTTTAGGGAATGCCGAGAAAAGTCATCTTTGACGCTATTTTTTCCTTGGACTGCCTGTCGTGTGTCAATGTCAAAGTGCCTACCTGCTAAAAATTTTAGGCGAAGTTTTTAGGCAAAAAAAGACCCCAATTTAACTCACTTAGAATTCCGATGTTCAAATCCTACTTCATACTTGCTGTTCTTGCTGCCGTAGCATTTCGTGCAGGAGATATTTTCGGTTTTCAATGTGGATCGAGCGTAAACTTATACGATGATGAAAGTTGCAAAGCATTCTGGCATTGTACTGCAGAAGGTCTGTTGCAATTCATGAACAAGACAGTGAGCAGACAAGATTTTGATAGACTCCACATTGAAGAAATTGGGCATACTCCCATGTGGCTGCGCATCGTATCTGACAAGCTATATTGTGTCAATCATCCTAATTTTAAAAGAAAACGTTATCGTGTAAAGATATACAGAGCTGCCCACTACATCAATAGATTGAATAGATTGTTGAGGCAAGGAAAGCTAAGGGTGGCTGATGGAACAGAGTGGTGGACTCATCATTCAGACTGGGTCAAAGTTCCTGTAGGAAGAGTTACCCCTCCAGTATTTTCAGTATCGGGAGCTGTAGGGTATGCAGATATTGCTGGAATACCTTTCATGTCATTTTCTGATAAAATATCATATTTTGAAAACATTGCCTTCGCGCAGCTAGGAAAAGAAACTAAATTTCTTAGTAATTGGGAACATAGAAAGGAAGCAGCTTTCTTTCGTGGCTCTTTGTCTGACTGTGCAAACGCAGTAAGTATGCATGATGGCGATGTAAAATTCTGTGCAAGAGCTAAAGTAATTTATCACTCTAAACGTTCAAAAAATCCTCTACTTTCTAGTGTCTCCACTTCATCAAGTTTTGAAAAAGTTGGTTTAAATTCCTCTTGTCGTATTTGTACATCTCCCGGACGAAGTGGAAAAAGCTTTGTCCATGATTTACTGGCACATAAATATGTTTTAGATTTTGCTGGAGCAGGGAATTGGAGCCGTCGGATGAGTTTGTTACTAAGAAGTGGAGGATTGATTTTTAAGTCAGAAAGTCCGGGATATCAATTTTATGAGTTTCATTTGAAGCCTGGAGTACATTACATACCTTTCAATCCTGAGATTGGAAAAAGTGGGGTCGGCGACTTGTTGTCGCGATTAGAATGGGCACAGAAGAATGATGAAACAGCTAGGCGTATAGCAAGAACGTCTGTAAGTTTTGGAAGAGTTTGTTTGACTGAGTCAAGTATAGATGAGTTTGTGTCTATGATTCTCATGATTTACTCGAAACGTTTGATCGAGAATCCTGTTGATTACCCTCTCATCGATCTTTCTTCTTGTGTTTCGGATATAAAAGACTACTATAAACTTTCAAAACATTGTGAAGAGACTATTGAAAAATGTTGGGCTACATAATTTCCAGGCAGCTCATTAAATAGAAAAAACGCATTTTTGAAATTATATACTGCCATAAAAAAAAGAATGGCACAACTTCCCTTTACTATGCGCGATGAGATTGGAGAGAGAAAGAAAAAGAGAGAGTTGAAAAAAAGTAGGCATCTTTTTTTCTCGCCAAAACACGTTTTTTGACTCGAGCAAAAAATATGAAAACAAGCAGCTGTCAGATCGCAGATCAGTCGAAATAGTCAAAACTAAGGAGAGGCCGGCCTGCGCCTGAGCCAAGATGTGGAGTACGGTAGCACTTTCACATACTTGATATTCAAGCCGGCGGATGCGAGAGGCTCGAGAGTATGGATGACTGTGGACGTTTCGCCTTGGATCAAAATGTCGCCTGCGAACATCGTTGCAAACAGGTCTTCGAATACGAAGTTCTCATCCTCAGGGCACTTTTCCAAGACTTGAAGAGCTTTTGAAAGCGCGATATTGAACAGTAAGGGGCTTAAGCTCGCTCCTTGAAGCGTGCCACGTCGGTCTGAAGTTGTCCCTTGTAATGAATGCCGTCGAAGCGCATCTTCAAATGTTGCTTACTGTTGTAGGGGTAATTCAGGTAAGGCAGCAGGCGTCGCAACCTGGAAACGGCAGAGTCAGGCGGTGCCTGAGCAGTGTCGTCCGCCCAAGTTTGAAACATGTAGTCCATATTGACGCTATTAAAAGCGTTCCTGATGTCGATGGTCGCAGACACCCAAGAATCATTCAAGGCTATAATCGATTTTTACGCGAAGCACTGCTTTGGAGGATCCCGACCATATCCCACAAGAATATTGAGTCACTTTGTTGAACACACCAGCCGTAACTTTCTTGTCGTTTCCTTCGCCGTCGGCGCCTGAAGGTAGGGGTGGAGGAGAGGGAGCGTTGGAGTCAGTGACAGTAGGATTCAAAAAGGCAACGGCGGCGCTCTTGACGCTAAGACACTTACGCGTCAGATGATATTCTCAGTTCGCTTCATGAAACAATTTGGAATCGGAACGAGAAGACTCGTGCAGAAAATGCGATTGTTTTGATGCGGAACGACGAGCGGGTCCGCCCGAGCGAGTGACTCGAAGGGGAGAGTCAGAAGGTGCAGCACGGGAGACGACACCGTGCGACAGAGAGCTTGGAAGTGGATGTTTTTCCACCCAGAGATTTCTCCGGCCGCCTTCTTCCCTTCTTCGGAGCTGCGCAGATGCCGGAAAAGACATCCTTGGAGGAGAAGAAGACGTAATTACGAACCTTATCCGCATCTTTTACGACAACCGTGCGGGCACCGACGTGCTGCGCGTTGACTGGCAGCATGGAGCTTGAAAAATTATACTCGTTTCGAAACGAGTATACCTCAAAACATGAGTATAGTTTTTGAGGTCTGCTCATTTTTTTCCATGACAGGCTGGTTATTGGTGAACGAAAAGATATGGAGATGGTTCTTCAACGTCGAATTCTTCTCTCTTTGATCAGACGTACGCTTATTGCCTGTTCAGGTCTAACGGGTCTGAGTTTGGGTAAGTCGTTGGAATGAGTATCTATAAATGTCATTATTTTTGTAAGCATCATCGTTATTCACACGCTTTCAAAACGCGAACAAAAACACCTGTCGTCCACGCCTCAATCAATGCACGACCCAAATTCCAAAATCTCACGCCAGCAAGTCCTTCAAGAATCGATGGGGCAGAATGTGATTGTATACACAAAAGAGCATAACACGTAACTAGTGCTCACCAAAGACCGGTGATGAGATGGTGAAACCAGTAATGAAGAGCGATACTCGTGTCGCGAGACCCGATTATTAACTGGAAATTGGATGAATGATATTGCTTACATCATTTCACACTAATATCATATCTTAATGTCACCACCCGCTTTTAGCTTTCCTATATTATAGGCCAGTTATAAATTATCTTATAACAATGATGCAATTGGCATGTCCATATTGCGATCTTTTCCCATCTTTTTTTTTCTTATACTTCTTAGTAGATCTAGCCAAAACGGGCGATTGTAGAACAGACTGGTCATAGGAGAAGTGCATAAGAGGCAAGGGTTGAATCATTTATTCCAGTCACAATCACAAGACTCAATATCTAAGTAAAATGTTCGATTGCGGGGATCTGGTCGCCGCCTAATGTCGCGTTTATTTTGCATAAAAAATAAGTTGTGCTTGGAAAAGCGTTCTTCTATGACAGTGCCTGTCCAACTTGAATACAATGTTCCCGCAAATACTTCAGCTTCTACACAAATTTCCTGCTCAACTCTGCTCAACACATCATTCTCATTTACGTTCATGTGTTTTGATAGTATCTTCATAATATCTGATTTTGTTATTGCCCCAGTTTTTAACTTGAGCGAATGTAAGAGAGCTGGGTCGTGGCAATCAGTGGATATGTAAACGGATTGAAGTCTCCTTTCTTGCTTTAGTTTTTGTATCCAATTTACGATGGCCTTTTCACTGATTAAACGTATCCAAGTTCCATTTCTATTCACTTCCTTTGGTATGATGCCCGCAAAAAAGCAGAGATCTGCAGTCCTATCACTTCTCCTCACCACAGACTTGATCATTTGATTGTGCTTAATGTTGGATGCACGACCAAAACCTATTCCTATACCTAAACCGGCGCATTTCGATTCCTCAAACCTCCAATGGATAGCAAGATATGGCTTCTCTCCGAATATAAGCGCTTTTACCTCATTAACTGCATGCTTTATGCTTTTACTGCTTTGCAAACTCTGCGACCAAAGTAAAAACTCACTTCTCAACTCTTCTAGAACACCAGAAACTGATATGCAATCCTGCAAATTATAACTTGATAAAGATTTCTTTATATGTTTCATTGAATCAAGCTTCCTGCCATAATCTCTGCTTTTAATGACGTAAGTAGGAGGCGGAATGGCTGTAAAACCACTTGATTTTAAGAACTTCTTCTTTGAGCCTGGTCTCCAATTTGGGATTGAAAAAGGTTTTTGAACACTAGAAGTTGAATCCGGAGAAAATTCTACGTAACTATCAATTTTTCTGTTACAACTTGAGGAACACGTGCCTCTATCAGTATTGTGAACGAATCTATTCATTGTTTCTGCGTCAAAGAGCTCTTCAAAAGGAATGAATTCTCTGCCCAATTTTTGTAGATAAAATCTATGGAAAGGCTCAAGACAGAGCACCCTATTTGTAGCTCTTGCTACGATTGCAGCTGTTCTATACTCCCAGAGTTGATTATTCAGTCCTTGACCCTTCAAATAAGGGATCACATATCCTTTCGGTTGATCTTTCATCTGCCCTTCCTCCAAACCCCTAAAACTAGACTCGTCACTCCAACCCTTCCACTTTCTAATAGTGCACAAAGTTGTGAAATAAAGGAGAAATATTGCTGAAAAGAGTTGTGATCTTTTCCATATAATACAAGGCTTAAATCTTGTAGTAATTTGTCTCATCCCTATAATCAGCGACTACTAAACACACCAGTGCAAATTTTCACTCAAAAGTATTGGTTGCCTTTTGATTTGTACTTGTAGGAATTCTTAAACGGCTGGTGACTGAGTGAATTTGTTCGTTTGTTTGATTACACCAAAGACCTTCGGCCTCCCACCCGTTCCTCCCTCTCCCAGCACCTCCTGCGAACCAGGAAAGATTGCTAAATTATCCCCCGAACTAAACTGAGGCCCAGTCTACTGTGAGTTGTGAGTAAATCGCTTCATTGCAAAGACAGAAATTCTATCCCCGGGGACGCACAGTTCAAAACTCCCTTTTTTTAATAGAGTCCTTCAGCAAAAAAAAAGCGACATATATATCCGATTTTTTAAGAGGGCCAGTCTTTAGGGTTTAGAGCCTTTTGAACTTTTTGGTAAGAAGCGACAAAATCAAAAACAAAAACAAGATACCGAATAGAGAGAGAGATCTTCAAGGCATTAACAGTGTAAGGGTTGTCTTCAAATTGTATGCTTCATATGACCATTGCTAAAGTTCTGCATTCCTCAGAAGCTTTAAAAAAGAATGGGAAACTTCGAGAAACTACATATTCTGGGAGCGTGGAGAATTACTCTTCCTTCTTTCACAGATGAGAGAGGGTCTTTCCAGGAAATAATTCATAATGTAAAATATCCATCAGAGATACAACCCGAGGCTGGCATATATTTCATACAGCGTACAAGACACGTTGAGAGGGATGCATTTATCAAAATACAGCAAACATGTCACTGTAATTCATGGGAAAATATATGATGTAATGTGCGATTTAAGGGCTGACAGCCCTACGTTCAGGAGGTGGGCAGTGGTGGAGTTGACTCAGGATAACAAGCAGCAGGTTTTTATACCTGCTGGTGTGGCGCACGGTTTCTATTGCATTGAGAATGCGACGGTATTATATTTGCAAGGAGGTGTTTTCAATCCTCCTGAAGAAGTTGACCTAAACCCTTTTGACTCATATCTTGGAATATTGTGGCAAAAGCCCTTTGCATCTTACATAATTAGCAAGAAAGATCAGGAATCGCAGAGTTTCTTTCAGTTACACCCCACATTTTCTAACTCACTTCCGCTTCGTCGTGTATTGGTTATCGGTGCGAGTGGTCAGGTGGGTCGGGCAATTGTTGAGCTTTATGGGCAATGTAATGTTGTTGGAACTTTTAATTCTCATGAAGAAACGAACATGTTGGAGCTCAGCCTGTCTGGTCTCAAGGATGTTACCCAGCGACTTAGGTATATGATAGAATCAATTCGCCCAGAAGTAGTCTTTATTTGCGCAGGCTTCACATGGGTTGATGGTTGTGAATTAGATCCAGAAAAGGCGTTTGATATAAATGCAAGTTCGCCTGCAGTTATAGCTTCAATAGTTAAAGAAAATGGTGGGAAGACGGTGTATTATTCCACAGATTACGTTTTTGATGGACATGAAAATAAACTTTGGTCAGAAGAAGATGTGGTGAACCCAATTAATGCGTACGGTAGTAGCAAAGCAGAAGGTGAAAAGCGTTTGCTTGAAGCTGATCCAGGAGCATTAGTCATCCGAACAACTGGAGTCTTCGGACCTGACAAGTATGAAAAGAACTTCGTGTACTCATTATGCAAGAAAATCAGTTCAGGCTGCACTTTTAAGTGTGCAAAAGATCAATTTGGTAGTCCAACTTACAGTCGAGACTTAGCTAGATGGTCCGCAAAGCTGTTAGAGTCCAAAGAAGTAGGAATATTTCATTGTGTTGGTCCAAAAGTGTATGACCGCTATTCTTTTGCCATTTTGCTGGCTGATTTTTTTAGTTTACCCAAGGACAAAATTATCCCGGGTACAACTGCGGAGTTGTATGCCGAAACGCAAACAAAGCTTGCTAGACCTGCGCGGCGTGGAGCTTACCTTGGTCTGAGTACAAAAAAGATGGAAGAAATTATCGGAGTAAGAAATAATTCTGACATATTACTTGCATTAACTGATTGGAAAGACTTTCCTGGCGGACTT
>Ga0181559_10007546_pt1 | contig 10111 bp, 10 predicted proteins | sample 011ome_21_FD_133752 | JGI IMG/M metagenome (GOLD analysis project Ga0181559, IMG submission 133752) | Coastal salt marsh microbial communities from the Groves Creek Marsh, Skidaway Island, Georgia - 011508AT metaG (megahit assembly) | ecosystem: Environmental > Aquatic > Marine > Intertidal... | reverse complement strand
TCTTTTCTTAATGCAAATGCTGTATTTGCACCAGCATGCCCTCCTCCAATAATTAAAACTTTAGTCATTTATTGAACCGATTGGATTTAATGAAAACATATCTATACTAATCTCTTATGAAGAATGAAATTGTAGCTCACAACGATCTAAAAATTCGAATAGAAGAAGATTTTTTTAATTCAGCCGATTCAAATAAATTGCTGAAAAAATTTATATCAGAGCTTCCCTGGGAGTCGATGATAATTAAAATGTTTGGTAAGGACACAAAGATTCCTAGATTGCAGTGCTGGATCGGTGATAAGGGGTGTGAATATAGATATTCAGGTAAACAATTAAATCGTCAAATCTGGAGTCAAGATCTAATCATGATTCGAAAGAAAATTTATAAAGAATTAAAGGTCGATTTTAATTCAGTGCTGGCAAATTATTACAGAGACGGTAAAGACTCAATGGGATGGCATTCTGATGATGAAAAAGAACTTGGTCCCAATCCAACAATAGCCTCAATTTCTTTTGGTAGCGAAAGAGATTTAGTTTTTAGAAACAAAATAACCAAAGAGACTCTTGCAATCCCTCAAACTAATGGATGTTTAATCTTGATTGATGGTGAAACACAAAGAAATTGGCAACATTCGATAAAAAAGACTCGAAAAGTCATTGGCCCACGAATTAATCTAACGTTTAGGAATATAATAAACAAAAATAATTTTTAAGGATTTTTAAAATGAGCAGAGTTAAGGTTGTTGTTACTGGTGCCGCAGGTCAAATTAGTTACTCTTTAATACCTAGATTAGTAGATGGACATACATTTGGAGATAAAATTGTTGATCTCGAGTTAGTAGAAATCCCTCAGGTAGTAGACAAATTAGAGGGTCTAGTAATGGAGTTAGAAGACTCTAACTTTCCCAATATGGGAAATGTAAATTACACATCAAATTTTGAAGAAGCTGCAAAAGATGCAGACTGGTTCCTCTTGGTGGGGAGCATTCCTAGGGGAATTGTATTCAATGGTAAAAAAATTGAAGAACGTGCAGACTTACTTCAAATTAATGGAGGTATTTTTGTAGGCCAGGGTCAAGCAATTGGTAGATTTGGTAAATCAGATGCAAAAATCTTAGTGGTAGGCAATCCAGCTAATACGAATGCCCTAATAGGCAGACATGCTGCGAACAATGACTCGCAATTATGGATGGCCATGACGATGCTAGATTCAAGCAGAGCAAGATCTGTTTTATCCAAGAAACTTCATATTGGGATCAGCGATATAAATAAAATGATCATATGGGGCAATCATAGTCCAACTATGTATCCTGACTTTGAAAATATTATTGCAAATGGATCTCCTGGAAAAGATCTTATTGATGACATGGATTGGGTTAATAATGAGTTTTTACCAGTTGTGCAACAAAGGGGTAAAGCTGTGATTGATTCACGTGGCGCATCCTCTGCAACCTCAGCAGCAAAAGCTGCTCTAGATACAGTTGTTGCTTGTGAGAACCCTTCAGCATCTGGAGATTGTTTTAGTGCAGCGGTAATAAGTGATGGTAGTTATGATCTTCCAGAAGATATTATTTGTGGCATGCCATTAATGACCACTCCAGAAGGTAAAGTAGAAATTGTAAGAGATATTGTTTTATCTGATTTTGCAAAAGGAAAAATAAAAATCTCAACAGATGAGTTGATTGACGAAAGAGCAGCAGTTGAGGATTTATTAAAATAAATGAGTAAGAGTGGATTAAATGATTTCCTGCTTGAAGTCATCCACAATGAATCAGTTGCTTCAGTATTAGCAGTTACAGAAAAAAATTTAAGTACTTTTGCAAATGCATGTGAGAACTCACTTAAAAGCATGTCAATTATTAACCTGAGCCACCTTGATTCCAATAGTGCTGTGCCTAATGATTTGTGCATAGTCTTTGACGATATGCCAATATCAAAAACGCAAATTGGCTTAATTAAAAATAGTCTTGCTCAAAAGATATTGGTTCTTAAAAAAAACAAAGATGATCGCGATCATCAAAATTTCATAGAGCTAGGCTTTATTCATGACATTAAAGTATCGCAAGCAAGAGTTTATTCCTATAACTTAAAAACCTACAACAATAAAAGAGGCTGGAATAATCCTGAGGGATGGGCTAACCCCGAAAACTTTGAGAAATATAGATGGTGAATTTATTTTATTGCCTTTTCTTGATCTTCCTTAGCTCTCTGTATTTGCAAATCGGCAAACTCAGAATGTAGCCCCCTTGCATAAATCATTACAGCAACCAAGAAATACAGAAAGAAAAAGTCATACTGAGTTAAAAAATTGTAGGTAGCATGGATTGCAATGGGAAAGACTAAGCTTTTAATTAAAAATTGTCTGGAGTTAGTAAAAGCATATAAACCAAAAAAATAGCCCATGACAATACCGCATGTTGCATGCATTGGAATTGCACTTACCGCCCTGAGAATTGACAGAGAAAATGAATCCATATCAGGGTATGAATAAACATAGGTAATATTTTCAAACGTAGCAAAACCAAGCGAAACCGTTACCCCATAGACAATTGCATCCATGGGTTCATTGAATGCACTTTTTGGTCTTATATAAAAATATAGAACTAAAAACTTTAATACTTCCTCTGTGAGTCCGGCTCGATATGAATATTCATATGATGGAATGATTAAATGATTCAACTCCGCGGCAGGAAAACATATGATAATTCCAGCAAAGAAAGTTTTAATAACCAAATCAGTTGGTTCTCTGAACTTATCAGAATAGATGATTACAAAAACTATAAATAGAGGTACTCCAATAGTTATCAGCAACGTAAGGTTGATCATGGGTGTATCAAGACTTTAATTGAGGAAACAAGATTACGTCTTTTATTGAGCTCTGATCGGTTAACATCATAACTAACCTGTCTATACCAATACCAACCCCAACCGCGGGCGGCATCCCATGCTCCAGTGCAGTAATATAGTCCTCGTCAAACCCCATAGCCTCATCATCACCATCTGCTTTTGCTTTAACTTGTTCTTGAAACCTTGCTGCCTGATCATCAGGATCATTTAATTCACAGAAACCATTTGCAATTTCTTTGCCACCAATAAATAATTCAAATCTATCTGCAATAGAAGGATTTTCATTGTTCCTTCTAGACAATGGAGAAACCTCTACAGGATAATCTGTAACAAAAGTGGGTTGAATAAGATTGGATTCAACTGTCTTTTCAAAAATTTCTAATAATATCTTTCCGACTCCCCATGAGTCCTTAAAAGGTAATTTAAGAGGCTGAGAATAACTTCTTAGCTTTTCTAAGTTATTTAAATCTTCAGCACATAGCTCAGGATTATGCTCTAACACTAAATCATTAAGGGCTTTGGTCGAGAAATTAGAAAGATCAATTTGATCGCCATCCCACTCAATCTCAGCACTATTCCCTATTGCCTTTGATGCTGACTGAATAATATTTTTTGTGAAATCAATTGTTCCATTAAATGTAGCGAACGCAGCGTAAAACTCTAGCATTGTGAACTCAGGATTATGCTTGGTCGACAAGCCCTCATTTCTAAAACTTCTATTGATCTCAAATACTTTTTCAAAACCACCTACAAGCAACCTTTTGAGGTGAAGTTCAGGTGCAATTCTTAAAAAAAGCTCTCTATCAAGAGCATTGTGTTGAGTAATAAAGGGTTTAGCAACAGCTCCTCCAGGTATCGAATGCATCATGGGTGTTTCAACTTCAAGAAAACCATCCTCAAGCATTGAGGATCGTACTGATGCAACAATTTGAGAGCGTTTAATGAAAACCGTTTTTGATGTTGGGCTGCTCATTAAATCCAAGTACCTTTGGCGATATTTAATTTCAATATCAGCTAAACCTTTGTGCTTTTCTGGCATAGGTCTAAGTGATTTGGTAATCAAAACGATTGAATGAGCCTCAATCGTAAGCTCTTCAGTTTTTGTTTTAAATAAATTACCACTAATGCCAATAATGTCGCCAAGATCCCAGGATTTAAAATTTTTATATAAATCTGGATCTAAATTATTCTTACTAATATAGGCTTGAATATCGCCAGAACCATCTCTGATAGTAACAAAGCTTGCATTACCCATTACTCTCTTGAGGACGATTCTGCCAGCAATAGATAAATCAATAATTTTTTTATCCTCAAGCGCTTCTTTGCTTAGATGACCATATAAATCATGCAATTCATTAGCTTTATGAGCAGGTATATAGTTATTTATATAGGCTATATTTTGCTCTCTAAGCTCGTCAAGCTTTCGTCGTCTCTCTTCTAATATAGAGGCCTCACCACCAATATTTGAATCACTCATTTATACTCCTTGGGTTAGACTGGCTTTAATAAAAATATCTATATCTCCGTCTAGAATTGAAGAGATATTACCACTTTCAACGTTTGTTCTTAAGTCTTTAATACGAGATTGGTCTAAAACATACGACCGAATTTGGCTGCCCCAACCAATATCAGACTTACTATCTTCTAATAACTGCTGTTCATCTTTCTGCTTTTGTAATTCAAGCTCATAGAGTTTTGATTTGAGTTGTTTGAAGGCGTTATCTTTATTTTTGTGTTGTGAGCGATCATTCTGACACTGCACAACCGTACCTGTTGGAACATGAGTCAAGCGCACTGCTGAGTCTGTTTTATTGACGTGCTGACCGCCAGCCCCTGATGCTCTGTATGTATCTATTCTCACATCAGCTGGATTTAATTCAACTTCAATTGACTCATCAATTTCTGGTGAGATAAATACAGATGCAAATGATGTATGTCTTCTGCTTCCCGAATCAAAAGGAGATTTTCTAACCAACCTATGAACGCCTGTTTCCGTTCTTAGCCAGCCATATGCATAACTTCCTTTGATCAGTAAAGATGCAGACTTTATTCCGGCGACCTCTCCAGGTGAGTGCTCAATTACCGAAACAGAAAATTCATGCTTTTCAGCCCATCTTGTATACATTCTAAGAAGCATATCAGCCCAATCTTGAGCTTCAGTTCCACCAGAGCCTGATTGAATGTCTATAAAAGCTGAGTTAGGATCCATTTTGTTAGAAAACATTCTATTAAATTCTAGGTCTTCTACACTTGAAATAAGAGCTTGGGCTTCCTCATTAATTTCATTTATAGATGCGTCATCTGATTCTTCAATTGCAATATCTAGAAAATCGAGATTATCGCTTATTGCTTCATCAACTGATAAAAAAAGATCTAAAAATTTTTCTAGATCTGCTTTTTCTTTATTTAGAGACTGTGAGAGCTCTAAATTAGACCAAGTCGACTCATCAGACAGTTTTGAATTAATATTTTCTAAAGAGCTTTGTTTTTGAGCAACGTCAAAGATGCCCCCGGAGATCATTCATGCGATCTCTGAGATCATTAAGGATTGATTTTATTTCACCTATTTCCATAAAGTTGCATTTTAATATCTTTATCGAGTCTATGAAATAGCTAATGAAATAAAGATATGCTTGCTTATGTAAATTATTTTAAAGAATTAACAATAAAATTATTGCGCTTCTCTAATCATGGGAAAAGCAGGAGGTGAGTCTTCGAATTGCACTCTACCGATTTCTACAAATCCATGCCTTTCATACAAAGCTTTGTTCTGCTCATTAGATGCTTCTAAGTAAGCCCTATCCCCTCTCTCATCAATCATCCTCAAAGCCTCTTTTAGTAAAAAGGATCCTATACCTTTTCTTTGTTGAGCTGGATCAACAGCAATGAATGGCAAGTACCATGCATCTTCTGGATGATATTTTTCAAACTCTTCAAAAAACTTTATAACCACCTCGATACGATCTGATGGAATACATTCAAAAGTTGGCTCTAGCGCTGAATTATCAAACTCAACTCCAGGAGGATGCCATAGAGCTGATCCATAAAAATTCTCTTCTGAGTAAACTATATTATTTTCAAAAGAAATTTTTGAAAATTCTTCCATCCATATATCAAAACTCTTCAGATATGAAGAAGCATTAGGAAAGACCCATCTCAATAGCGCATCAGAGGAAAAGCCAAGGGTTAAAACTCCCTTAACTTTATTTAAATCAACGATTGACGCTTGGACTATCTTAGGAGTGCTCATAAAAAATATTTAATTATTAAGTTTAATAAAATCAGTAACTTGATTATAGTCTGCATCAAAAGAATACAAATGCTCTTCTTTTTTATAGAGGCCGCTTAATGCGGCTGGCAACGAATTTATTTCTATGTTTAATTCTTCATACACTTTTGGGAACTTTGCTGGATGTGCGGTAGATAAAACAACAAAATGGTTGTTTGAATCGCTTTTCTTAATAGCCTCAACAGCTGCAACAGCGGTGTGTGGATCTAAGATATAACTATTTGCCTGATATATTTCTTGAATAGTTTTTGTAGTTTCCAAATCATCAACTTTGCTTGATGAGAAAAGGCTATCTTTCCTTTGCCAAGTTTCCATGTCTAGCTCTATAGCTTTAATTGGAAAGTTATCAAACATTTTTGCGCATTTAGAGGAGTCCCTGTTCAAGAAGAAATCATATACCAGCCTTTCAAAATTACTTGCTACGCTAATATCCATGCTAGGAGATATAGTTTCATGAACCAATTGTTTAGAATAATCATTGCTGCTGAAGAATCGATGCAAAATATCATTATCATTTACAGCAACTGATATTTTGTTGATAGGCAACCCCATTTTATGAGCAGAGTAACAAGCAAATACGTTGCCAAAATTTCCTGTTGGAATGGAGAAATTTAGATTTCCTTTTTTATGCAGTTGATTATAAGCATAAAAGTAATAACAAATTTGACCGATAATTCGAGTCCAATTTATTGAATTAACTGCTAATAGATATTGATCAGTTTTCAAAAAATCACGCCGTTTGAAAGCAAGCTTTACCAAGTCTTGGCAATCATCAAATGTTCCATTAATCCTTAAAGCAAATACATTTGCAGCCTTAATGGTGCTCATCTGTCTTCTTTGTACTTCAGACATATTTCCATTGGGAAGCATAATAAAGCTTTTAATTCGATCATAGCTTTTGCATGCATCAATTGCAGCTGAGCCTGTATCACCAGATGTTGCACCCAACACAATTGCTGTTTTATTTTCAGACTCTAAGACCTTATTAAAAAAAGCTGCAGCAAGCTGGAGCCCAAAATCTTTAAATGCTGCAGTGGGGCCATGAAAAAGCTCAAGAATAGATACTGAATCAAATTCTCTTATACCAATCAGATCTTTGTGTTCAAAATCATGCCAAGCTGACTCAACGATGGCTATTGTTTCATCATGAGTAAAAGATGACGTAGTAAATAATGGAACAATACATTTAGCTATATCTACAAACGATTTCTTGGATTTAATTTCATCTAAGTCAATTTCTGGCCAATAATCGGGCATAAAAAGACCCCCATCATCGGCAAGGCCTTGCATTAAAATTGATGCAAAGTCTTTCTTAGAATCTTGACCTCTAGTTGAGTGAAAAAGCATTACAGATCCTCAATTCTTATAATTTTAGAATCTGAGATAACTGGATGATTTTCTAAGCCTTTCAAAGCAGTTTGCATCTCATTTTCAAAAACTGGATCAGTAAAAATTACAACTGGAACATTTCCATTGTCTAATTGATCTTTTTGAATAACCTTATCAAAACTAATGCCTTGATCTGCAAATATTTTACTAATTAATGCTAAAACACCTGGCTCGTCTTTAACCTCCAAATAAACATAATATTTAAAAATCAAATCATCAAAATTAAGCAGATTGGGCTTTTTAGAGAAATCTGGATAGTGCATTGGAGAAGATCCATTGAATCTTGAAAGCGCAAATAAATCAGAAATTAATCCAGATGCTGTTGATTCTCTTCCGGCACCAGATCCAGCTACATGAAATTCTCCTAGGAGATTTGTATCGAATTGAATACCATTTCTCACTCCCTTTAATCCTGCCAAGCTTGAGTTCTTGCTAAGCATTACTGGATGGCTCCTCAACTCAATCCCTTTATCATTTAATTTTGCAACAGCTAAATGCTTGACGGTCAAATTAAATTCACTTGCATATGTAAAATCTTGTGATTTAATATTTTCAATGCCTTCAACATAAAAACCAGACGCTGGAAGACCGCTATTAAAAGCTAAGGCTGCAAGAATTCCTATTTTATGAGCAGCATCTGTTCCGTTAACATCTAGACTAGGATCAGGTTCAGCATATCCCTTTTCTTGTGCTTCCTGTAAAACAGACTCATAAGTAGCACCTTCTTCCATATTACTTAATATGAAATTTGTTGTTCCATTAAGCATGCCTGCAACCTTAGAGATCTTATTTGCAGTCAAGTCATTTGAAAGCATCTTAATCGTCGGAGTACCTGCACAGACAGCAGACTCAAACAACAGCTCAACATCATTTTTTTTTGCTAAATTAATTAATTCTTCGCCATGTTCAAAAATTACTGCTTTATTTGCAGTTACAACGTGTTTACCTGATTTAAGTGCTTGTGCAATCAAATCTTTGGCTGTTTCAACTCCCCCAATTAATTCAACAACAACATCTATATCCTCTTGCAGGACATCAAAAATATCCCTTAAAATTTTTGTTGAGCCAGGATTGCATTTTGGATTATCACGTCGTGCGCCGATACAACATATTTCCCAGTTAGAATAGATCTCATTTCCATTGACTAATTGTTCATATAATCCAGTAGCAACATTACCCCATCCGCAAATACCAATTTTTAATTTAGCCATATTTAATTTAATCTATTTAACAACTCTTCTGGAGGTAGATATCCCGGAAGCAGCTCTCCATTTGACTTAATTATAGCTGGAGTACCTGTAATGCCAATCTTTTGGCCTAATAGAAAATGCGTTTCAACAGGGTGGTCCTGGCACAATGACAACTGAACATCTATGCCTTGTTTCATTTTTGTTAAAGTGTTTTTTGGATCTTTTGAGCACCAGGCTGTAACAATTTTATTATATGAAATAGAATCTAATCCTGACCTTGGAAAGGCAACATAATTTACGGTTATACCAAGATCATTGAAATCTTTAATTTCGTTATGGAACTTTCTGCAATACCCACAATCCACATCTGTAAAAATAGTAACTCTATATTTTTCATTCTCAGATTTAAAACTAATAAAGTCATCCTTTGATAAAGCTTTATCTAGAATACTTTTACGTTTTAAATTTATCTCATCTTTAGTGGTATTTTGCAGCATATTTCCGTTTACTGCATATAGCTCACCATAGAAAAAGAATTCTCCGTTTTTAGAAGCATAAATGGGCTGCAAATCTCCAATATCAACTATAAATAAATTTTCTATTTGGGACTCCTTTATGCTTTGAACAGACATCCCGTCAGGAAGAACTGCATTTATTTTAGATGAAATTAAAAGCTCATCAGATTTTATGCTTGATGAAAAAACTAAAATGAATATGAACATTAATAACTTCATAAAATTAACCTCTTGGATGATGTTGTTTAACCATATCGCTTAGCCTTTGTTTTGCAATATGAGTATATATCTGAGTCGTGGATAGATCACTATGACCTAATAACATTTGAACAGATCTTAGATCTGCACCATTGTTTAATAAATGAGTTGCAAATGCATGTCTGAGAGTATGTGGAGAAATATCTAAAGAAAGTCCTGTTACTTTTAAATAGACCTTAATCCTATGCCAAAAGGCCTGTCTTGAAATTTTTTTGCCTTGTTGGCTAATAAAAAAATCGCGCGAATTAAGAGATAGATTATTCTTCCGCCTAAAATCAATGTAAGTAATTAGCCACGATAAAGCATCATCTCCGAAAGGAATCATTCGCTCCTTTCCACCCTTGCCCATTACCTTTATTAAAGATCTATTCAAATCTATATTCCCATATTCTAAATTTATAAGCTCGCTTATTCTTACTCCTGTGGCATACATTAGCTCTATCATTGTTCTATCTCTTAATCCGATAAAATTAGAACAGTCTGGAGCCTTAATTAAGCTATTCACATCAATGATTGATAGAGATTTTGGGAGAGCTTTGCTGCTCTTCAAGCCTGAGATATTTATTACAGAGTTTGATTTTAAGAGTTTTGCTTTGCTTAAATAACTAAAAAAATGTTTTATA
>Ga0181559_10007542_pt1 | contig 10113 bp, 8 predicted proteins | sample 011ome_21_FD_133752 | JGI IMG/M metagenome (GOLD analysis project Ga0181559, IMG submission 133752) | Coastal salt marsh microbial communities from the Groves Creek Marsh, Skidaway Island, Georgia - 011508AT metaG (megahit assembly) | ecosystem: Environmental > Aquatic > Marine > Intertidal zone... | reverse complement strand
TTCACCTCCGTGCGTCGCGACTTGCGCGCGTCGTGGCGGTCGTTCTTCGAGCGCAGCGCGCTGTGCGTCCGAGGGGAGACGCCCATGGCAGAACGTAGAGGACGCGCGAGCTCCAAAGAGGCGGTCCTTTCCGTCCGGGGCTCCGAGCGCACGCGCGCGATGTCTATGTCGATCAGTCACGTCCACGTCGGGTCGAAAGCGACGCGGAAGCGACGACGGAAGCGTCGCTTCACTTGAGCTGACATTCCCATAAAATGCTTTTGCGCAATAAAATGGCTTTTTCTGATTGGGAAATCGGGGGTCTAATAAATCCTTGGATGTTTATTCACGCACCCATCGCGAGCTCAAGAGCGTCCCCGAAGGCTCCGGAGTGCCCTCTTTTCTGTGCGCTCGGACGCCACAGCAGACACAACAGAAACATCATGGTGCGTACGCTACCATCGCCGTGTTACCGCGAGAGAGCGCGCGCGAACACGCGCCTCGCGTTCGCCTCGGCGCGCGTCTCCATCGCCCGATCCCGGACTCCACTGACCTCGCGCGTTCCGCATCCTCCGCAGGCTGACACGGAAGAACCGGTGGCTGCCCCCGTCGTGGAGGAAATCAAGCCCCACATGCCCAACCCCCGCCAGGGCGAGCACGTGTTCGGTGTCGCGCACATCTTCGCGTCGTTCAACGACACGTTCGTGGTGCGTATCCCTTCCCCCGCGGCGTACACCGGCGCGACCCGGCGCTTTTCCGGCGTCCAAACCCTAGACGAAGATTTCCCGTGAAACCGTCGCGAACCGCCCTCTGACGACCGCCGTACCACCCCCTGACCCACTCGCAGCACGTCACGGATCTCTCGGGCAAGGAAACCATCGTCCGCGTGACTGGTACGTCCCGCGTCCGCGTTTGAAGCGCGTCGGCGCGCGCCGAACGAGCGCGCATCCGGCGCACGCGCGAAGCGCACGTTCTGCGCGAAACCCTGTCTGAGGACAAACGCCCCGAGGCGCTCTCGGACGACGCTCTCCTCGCTCTCCTCGCTGACTGTCTCCTTTCTCTTTTCTTCCGAACGCACAGGTGGCATGAAGGTGAAGGCTGACCGCGACGAGGCGTCCCCCTACGCGGCGATGCTCGCCGCGCAGGATGTCGCGGTGCGGTGCAAGGAGCTCGGCGTGACGGCGCTGCACATCAAGATGCGCGCGACGGGTGGGAACAAGACCAAGAGCCCCGGTCCCGGCGGCCAGTCCGCGCTCCGCGCGCTGTCCCGCTCCGGTCTCAAGATTGGCCGCATCGAGGACGTCACGCCCGTCCCCACCGACTCCACGCGCAAGAAGGGTGGTCGCCGCGGTCGCCGCCTGTAAGCGAAGACGAATATTACGAGATCGGTTTCGCGCCGGCGGCGCGTCGCGACGCGTCGTCGATCCGCGGAGAAGGAGTAGCCTTCTCTCTCGGGATGCGTGTGCCGGCGAAGGGCGATGTTGTGATACGGATGTTGTGATACATGGACTCACCGAAGAGCGTCGCGCGCGAGAGCCCTGCGCGAAAACGATTTCGAAAACGTTCACACGACGAAGAGGGGCACCGCCGCAGGCAAGCCCCCGCGGTCGCGCACCGCCCGCCACGCGCCCGCGCCCACCGCCGCCGCCACGGTCGCGCGCTTCGCAGCCGCCGCGAACCGGCGCGCCTTGGCCTTGCCCGGCGAGGCCAAAGGGGAATCCTTCGGAGCCTGGGGAGCGTTGGCGTCTCGCGCGCGCAAACCGCGCCGCGTCGACGCGTGCATGTTGGTGTCCCCTCTCTTTTCGTTCGTCCCCCCGGGGGACTTTTTTTTTTCAGCCAACTCCGCGGCGCCGTCGACGGCGACGTCGGGCGTCCCCGAACGCGTCTGGGAGACGCGCTCTCGCGTTTTCGTCGCGTTTTCGTCTCGCGGCGAAGAGTGTCTCCGCTCCGAACTTCGCGCGGGAGCGATGGCGCGCGCCTCCGCGAGCGCGGCGCGGAGCCGCTCGCGCTCGGCGTCCGCCCTCGCCCCGGCGTCGCGCGCCGCGGCGAGCCGGGACGCCGCCGCCTCCGCCTCGGCGCCGCGCGCCGCCAGCTTCGCGTCGCGCGCGGCGACGGCGCCGAGAAGCGACGCGCTCTTCGCCTCCGCGAACGCGAGGCGCTCGGTCGTTTCCTGAATTGTTCGCATCAAGTCCTCGTTTGTTTTCGACAAACGTCTGCGAAGGGCGAAGCCCTCGTCCGAACCGGTTTTCCACCGCGCCGCGCGCGCGTCGGCGGCGCGCGTCTCGGCGCGCGCCACTCCTAAACAGCGCTTCGTCTCGTCCTTCTCCTCCGTCACGCGTGTCAGCTTCGTTTCGAGCGCTTTAATCACGGTCTCGAGCTGTTCGACCTGCGCCCTGGCCTCGAACTCGGCTCGGTCCGCCTCGCGACGCGCCCGACTCGCGGCGGCGGCGGACTGAGCCGCATCCGCCTCGGCGCGTTTCACGCGCGCCGTCGTCTCATCCGCCTCCGCGCGCGCGTCTGCGAGCTCGGTGGAGCGCGCGTCGCGCAGAGCGCGCGTCTCCGCGCGCGCGGCGAGCAGAGACCTCTCCATGGCGTCGCGCTCGGCGACGAGCGCGGCGACGCGGGACTCGAGCGCCGCGACGCGATCCGAGGCTGGAGGATGCGTCTCGGGCGGAGCGGGTGCCGCTGCCGCGGGCTCGCGGTGCTTCGCGCGCGCCGCGCGCGTCGCGGAAGCGGCAGCCTCCGCTTCCTCCAGTGCGACGGCGCGCTGGAGAGCCTCGACGTCGTCGTCTTCCCAGTACATGGTCTCAGACGCGAGGGGGCGCGCGTGTGGCGCGCGCGGGGCGCGTCCGAGAATGAAAAGGAAACGCTCTTCTTCCCCCCTTATGAAACGCGTGCCAGCTGCATCATCAGTTTGCAAATAATGCACCATCAATGGCGTTTTTCTTCAACCACGACTCGGATGAGTTCTGCGACAGTTCACACGCCGTCGCGCGACCCGGGTGCCACCCATCGCGCGCGATGACGCGTATCGGCGACCGCGCGCGCTCGGCGGGTGCTGATACGATCGCGGATGACGGGACGACCGAGACCGAAAATCAGATCCTGGTGCGTCCTCTGCCCGGACGCGCAGCTGTGCACAGCTGTGCGGCATCTACTACACACACGAACGCGCGCTGACCCTCCGCGGCTCCACACCCATCCCTGCCCTTCGACTCCAGCGCGCGGAGTTGACCAACGCTCTGGACAAGCTCCGAGCCACGCGCCAGGCTCTGGAGAGGGAGAAGTCCGTGAACGCCGCGCTCACGGCGAAGCTCACCGCGGCCGCGGACACTTACCGCGCCGTCGGGCAAACCTTCAACGCCGTGCGTAGAGGCGTGGACGAGGTTTCCAGCACCTTGTCGCGCGTGGAGGCCCGCCAGGGACGGGGACACGGCGGCGGGGACACGGCCGGGGACGGGGACGGGAACGGGGACCCCGCCGTTGCCGCGCTCGCGCGCCTGGTGGCGGAGTGCGTGCACCGCGACGCGTTCGCCAGGCGCCGCGCGGAGGCGCTTCTCTCGCGCGCGAAGCGCCTCGCCGCGAAACCGCGCCGCGCCGCGCGGTCCGGCTCCCGCTCGGCTTCCGCGCTCGCGCGAAACCTGCGCGTTCGGCTCGAGCACCGCGAGAGCCACATCGTGCGGCTCACGGAACGCCTGGCGCACCAGAGCCAGAGGAGGGCGAGCGCCGCCGCCGGCGGCTCTTTCGCCGCCGCCGCCGCCGAGCTGTTCCGTCCGGCGAACGGACCCGCGCGCGCCGACGACGTCTCCGCCGACGACGTCTCCGGCGCCACCGCCTCGGCCGTCGCGCAGCTCGCGGCGCACCGCGCGGACGTGCTCGCCGCGCGCGCACGCGAGGCTGGCTTGACGTGGCTCCGCGACGCGCGCGACACGGAGGCGCGCGCCGCCGCGGCGGCGCGCGCGGAAAAGCAAACGGAAAAGCAAACGGCGTCGGGGGATTTCCTTTTCCGTTTTCCGTTTTCCGCCGAGGCGCGCTTCGCGGACGACGCCGACCTGGCGCGGGTGGCGGCGGAGCGGGACGCCGCGCTCGCGCTGGCCGAGCGCGCGAGCGTCGGCGCGCGCGCGCGCGTGGACGCGACCGCGCGCCTGCTGGACGCGCGGAACCGCGAGTACGTCGCGGCGACGCGCGAGCGGCAGGCGCGGCGCGAGGCTGTCGAAGAGAGGAAGCGCCTCCTCGCGTCTTCTGGCGCCGACGCGAAAACCGACGCGAAGAGCGCCGACGCGAAAACCGACGCGAAGAGCGCCGACGCGTCCTACCCGAAACGAGGGGCGCCGCGCCTCGCCGCTCGTCGCGACGGCGCGGAGAACGCTGGTCCGGCGAGCGCGAGGCAGGACGCGAGGCAGGACGCGAAGCGACAGAGACGCGCGCCGAGAGAGATGGACCCCTTCGCCGCGCACTTCAACAGCAGCTGCGAGTCGTGACGGGGCGGCGACGAGACGAGACGAAGAGGCGCGAGAGATGGCCTTCGCGAACGACTACGTACGATACGCGCGCGTGAACGACTTGATAACACACCACAAAACACGAGCGAGATTCTTTTTACCTACTACACCTACTACGCCTTGTTGTTGTCGTGCTTCTCCTCGCTCGCCTGGGTCTCCCCCAGCTCCGCCACGGACAAAGCCCCCGCGCTCGCCTCCGCCGCGGCGGCGGCGTCGAGCGATTTGGCGCTCTCCGCCGCCCACTTGCCCGCGATGAACGCGTCGATGAAAAGCTGCGAGACGTGCCCGACGATGCACGGGATGGCGATAAGCCCGTGCCCCCCCCACCTCGCCTCGTCCAGGTACGAGATGACCGTCACCGCCACCGGCAGCGTTTTTTGGCTCGCCATCAGCAACACCGCCCGCCGTTCCTTCTCCGGCAGGCGCAACACCGGCGTGGTCGCCGTCCAGTTGGCGGCGAGCAGCACGACGTGCAGACCTATTCCGGCGAGCACGATGACGCAGATGTTCAGCGCCGACTCGCCCACCAGCATCCCTCGGCTCTTCGAGATGCTCATCCACACGATCGCGATGAGCGCGCTGTTGTTCGTCAGACCCAACTCCACCTTGTACTTCTTCGCGAACCCCGGCGCGGAATCCACCTTCTCGCGCACCGTCTTGCCCGCCGCCATCGGGACGATGATGCTGATGACCAGCTTCAGGAGCAGGGACGACGCCGCCTCCGCCATCTCCGCGTCGCCCGCTCCCGCGCCCGAGTCCGCGCCGGGCGCGGAGTTGAGCACCGCGTTCAAGATGAAGGGCACGGTGAACACGCCGAGCACGTTCGTGGTCACCGTGAGCATGAGCGCGAGCGCGCCGTTCCCCGCCGCGCTCGTCACGAGCGTCACGCCGCTGGTGAGCGTCGTGGGCACGCACGCGAAAAGCGCGAGGCCGTAGCGGAACTGCACGGGCTCGAACGGGATCTGCACGATGGCGAAGCCCAGCATGGGCGTGACCACGAGGATGGTCACGATCCCGTACGCCAGCGCGACGTGCGCGCCGAGCGCGTTCTTGATGTCCTCCGTCTTCAACGTCAGCCCGCTGATGAAGAAGATGACCACGATGCACACCGTCTGCGTTATCGGGAAGTCGCCAGCCTTGGGGGTGCCGAGCTCGCGCCCGGGCAGGGGCCACGCCAGCGCCAGCGTCAGCACGAACGCGAAACCGAGCACCAAGAAGTTCTTCAGGAGCCATGGCTTCCACCGGGACCAGTGCGAGCCGCACCCCGCGGACTCGGGCGAAGGCGCCGGCGCGGCGCTCATGCTTGATGGCGTGCGCGCGTTCGGAATGCGGCGGGCGACACGAGGTGACGAGACGACCGCAAAAATGTAAATCGAGCGCGCGAAACTCTCGAAAAAACGCTTTTCCCAGCCTCTGGAAAAAAAATCTCGTCGACCAATCAAATCTCCAGATTCTTCCGGTTTTGGTTACGAAAGCGCGCATCTGCGCGCATCGGGTGCCATTCAAACACACACACGCAACGATGATTGCCGCTACCTCCTCCTTCGCCGGTGTCCAGCTCACCAAGGCCGTGGCCGCCCCCAAGGCGACCGGCCGCGTCGCCTTCGTCGTCGAGGCGCGCCGCACCAAGGCCTCCGCGCCTTCCAAGGGCGGGACCAAGGTACGCACGGGCGACTTGCTTTTTCCGCGATCGCGCTTCGGCGAACGAACGCGCGCGCCCCGCGACCGCGATTCCCCGAGCCTCCGCTGACGCGCGTTCTCCGCTCGACGCTTTACAGGTTGCCAAGTTCGGCTCCACCGCCCCCCCCGACCTCTACCCCGAGTTCGGCGTCTACCCCGGCGGCGGCGAGTCCCCCATCATCCCCTTCGACGACGACAAGAACGCGGAGCGCGAGATCATCCACGGCCGCTGGGCCATGCTCGGCGTGACCGGCGCGTGGGCCGCCGAGAACGGCACCGGCATCCCCTGGTTCACCGCGGGTACCTTGTGCACCCCCGACGACTGCACCGCCGTCGCGGACAAGTTCCCCGGCGCCGTCGCGCCCCTCGCCCCCGAGGGCTCCGGCTACCCCTCCTTCTGGGCCGTCCTCGCCCTCGAGATCTTCCTCGTCGGCTCCGCGGAGTGCTACCGCACCGGCCTCTTCGAGAACCCCTTCCCCGAGCTCGAGCTCTCCGTCACCCCCGGCGGCCGCTTCGATCCCCTCGGCTTCGCCGAGGCCGGTGACCTCGAGGAGCTCAAGGTGAAGGAGCTCAAGCACTGCCGCCTCTCCATGTTCGCGTGGCTCGGCTGCATCTTCCAGGCGCTCGCCACCCAGGAGGGCCCCATCGCCAACTGGCAGGCGCACGTCGCGGACCCCGTCCACGCCAACGTCCTGACCAACGCCGCCTCCGGCTTCGGCTTCTACTAAGCATCCTTCGTAGCGGGTGCGCGCGAGACGCGTCGTCGATTTGTAAAGTGAGCGGACGACGTAGTAACACCAAGCGCGCAGATTCATTCGACAGACGTCATTTCATACCTACGTCTCAAACGCTTCTCTTCGGAAACCGCGCGCAACAAGCGCGCGGTGCCTCCCCCTTTGCGTCTCATCACTCGACACGCCTCGCGACGAAGCCCACCGCGCGTCGTCGGTCGCGCGGTGTCAATAGTGGTCCTTTCATCAGTTGTACTGCATGTACTTGGCGGTGGAGGAGAACTTCTGGTACCCCTTGATCACCTTCGCGACGGCGTCGAGGAAATCCTTCTCGTTCACCGTCTTGCGCCGCTGCCGGATGGCGAACATGCCCGCCTCGGTGCACACCGAGTGGATCTCGGCGCCGGTGGCGTTGGGGCACAGCCGCGACAGGAGCTCGTACCGCACGTCGCGCTCGACCGCCATCGAGCGCGTGTGGATGCGGAAGATCTGCGTGCGCGACTCCAGGTCGGGCAAACCGAACTCCACCTTGCGGTCCAGGCGCCCGGGTCGTAGGAGCGCCGGATCCAGGGTGTCCGGGCGGTTCGTCGCCATGAGCACCTTGACGTTTCCGCGAGCGTCGAATCCGTCCAGCTGGTTGACGATTTCGAGCATGGTGCGCTGCACCTCGTTGTCCCCCCCCTGCCCGTCGTCGAAGCGCGCGCCGCCGATGGCGTCCACCTCGTCGAAGAAAATAAGGCACGCCTTCTTGCTCCGCGCCATCGTGAAGAGCTCGCGCACCAAGCGCGCGCCCTCGCCCACGTACTTCTGCACCAGCTCCGAGCCGATGACGCGGATGAAGCACGCGTCGGTGCGGTTGGCCACCGCGCGCGCGAGCAGCGTCTTTCCCGTCCCGGGCGGGCCGTAGCACAGCACGCCCTTGGGCGGGTCGATGCCGAGCTGCACGAACTTCTCCGGGTGCAGCAGCGGCAGCTCCACCACCTCCCGCAGCTTCTCCACCTGCTCCTTCGAGCCGCCGACGTCGTTGTACGTCACATCCGGCTTCTCCTCCACCGTCATCATCGTCACCGTGGGGTCGATCTTCGCGGGGAGGGGGATGTGGATGAAGTACTTCGTGCGGTCCACGCCCACGCGCATGCCCTCCTCGATGTCCGTGGGCGCGACGTGCTGCCCGAGCCCCACCACGAACTTCGCGATCTGCTTCACGTTGATCACGTACTGCGCGTCATCCGTCCCGGGGTTGATGATCTTCGTGCACCGCGCGACTTGAAGCGGTTGCTCTTCCTGCATCGCCTGCTTGTCCTGGGTCAGATCCCAAGACGAGGGCTGGGCCAAACCGGTGTCGCTCTCCTTGATCCCGCATAAGTCGTTGACTTTCTTGCTGATGTCTCGCAAGTCCACCTCCAGGCCCTTGATGGAGTCGCTGTACGGGCCGAGGCCGTACGTCTTGAGCAGCGCGATGTCGTCCTCGTCCAGCGGGATGATCTTCTTGTCATCCTCGGGGTCGGGATCCTCCGCGGGCTTTCCCATCGCGCGCGCGCGTTCGGCTCGGCCGCCTGCGTGAGACGCGCGCGAGACGCGGGGGGAGCGAGACGCGTGTTCGCTAAACGGCGGTCAGTCGCGGCGGTCAGTCGCTCGGTCGTCCGTGGTGTGGTCGGAAGGAAGCGAGAGACGGGCGCGCGTCTCTCGAAGCGCGCGCGATCTGAAGACGAACGGGGGTTCCAAACGCCCGAACGGTCTTTTCGCGTGACCGAGATCTGGGCTCCGCGCGCGACGCCGCAGGCGCGAAAGGTGGCGGAGGGGCGAGCGCGCCGCGAGTCGCGTTCGGAGAACGCCTCGCGGGAGATCCCCCGGCGCGAGATCGCGCGGGGTCGTACCTGCGCCTGTGTCGCCTCCGGCCGTGTCACCCACGTCCCTTCGAAGCGGGCGCGGATGAGATGACGAGACTTCTCGAGAGACGCGCTACCGTTCGAGTTCGAACCGCCGCGGGTCGCCTAGGCGCGTCGGGCGCGGGCGCCGATCTGCGAGCGCGTGCGTGACGCGAGCGGGCGCGAACGCGTGGCACGGCTCCGTGCGGAGGCGCGTCCGGGTATGCGCGAGAGGTGATGTTCAAACGAAAACCCACACAGCGCCACGACAGACGCGCTGCGCTCGTGCGCTGCCTGCGTTTTTATGCAGTGCCGTTCGCTGAAAAAGCAGCGATCTTTCAGTTACAAAAAAAAAGGACATTCGATCGTAACTGTCACGGCGTCGAATCGACGCGCGCGAGGCGCGCTACGCCCCGGCGACCTCCTCACCCCCTCGCCGCCGCGCGTCTCTTCCCCGCGGGTACGCGCGCGTCCGTCGAGCCCGCGCGTTTCCCCCCGTTCCCGGTCGCCCTCGCCGCCTTCGCCGCCGCCTTCTCCGCCTTGGCCGCGGCGCGCGCCTCCGCCTTGGCCGCCGCCTTCTCCGCCTTGGCCGCGGCGCGCGCCTCCGCCTTGGCCGCCTTGGCCGCCGCCTTCTCGGCGCCCTTGGCCGCCTCCCTCGCCGCCTTCGCCGCGGCGCGCCGCAGGATGATGTGCCTATTGCGGCACAGCTTGTCCGTCAGGCCCGCGTCCCCCATGTCCCGCGCCACCTGCGCCCACGCCACTACCGTCTCGAAAGCCTCCGCGCTCTCGTCCCCCGCGCTGCGCGTCGTGGTCAGGCGCCGCCGCACCGCCGCCTCCAGCCGCGCGTCCTCCGCCGCGGTCCACGCGCGCGCCTTGCCGGCGGCGCGCGCCGGGTCCAGCACGTTCGTCCAGCGCTCGCGGCACTGCACGTCCGTGCGCTGCGCGACGCGCGCGGCGATCTTGGACCACGGCAGGAACACCTTCCGCCTCGGCGCCGGCGCCGCGCCTGCCGACTCCGCCGCCTCCGCCTCGGCGACGGCGGTGTGCGCGGCGACGGCGAAGCGCAGCGCCTCGTCCTCCTCGGGGCGCCATTGGCCTTTCCTCCTCCCGGGACATAGCACCTTGGTCCAGCGGTGCAGCGCCTGCTGGTGCGTGTGCCCCGGGAGCGCGCGCGCGGCGTCCGCCCAGCGCCCCGCGCCTCGCTCGACGACGTGCCGCCGCAGGATGGCGTCCTCCGCTTCGGTCCAGCTCGAGCGCACCAGGTCCGGGTTCAGGAACGCCTGGTACCGACCCGCGCACTGCGTCGCGCTGCGCAGCTTTTTTCGATGACTGACAGTCGATGACACGTCGTTC
>Ga0181559_10007540_pt1 | contig 10114 bp, 4 predicted proteins | sample 011ome_21_FD_133752 | JGI IMG/M metagenome (GOLD analysis project Ga0181559, IMG submission 133752) | Coastal salt marsh microbial communities from the Groves Creek Marsh, Skidaway Island, Georgia - 011508AT metaG (megahit assembly) | ecosystem: Environmental > Aquatic > Marine > Intertidal zone... | reverse complement strand
TTCGTTCCTTCGGAACACAGGAACACGGCGTGCTCGGTATCGGAAACGTGTTCGTTCGGAAGCGCGGAGGCGCGCGAACGCGAAGGCGTTTCTTTTTCGGGAAAGAAAAAAGCGTCCGACGCCTCGAAAGAAACGCGCGTCGTTGATGAAGCGTCGAAGGCGTTTCCGAGCTCGGAAGCGTCCGACGAGAGCCTCGGCGGCGCGGTCACTGAAACGCGCGGTCGATCGGTGACGCTGCGCCGGAACCCGCCGACGGCGTTCCTCAGCGCGAGGACGCGCATCGAGGCGCTCGCCGAGGACGCGGCGACGCCGGCGCGTCCTCGCGCGGGGGAACAAACGGATGACTCATATGACTCATACGACGACGACGACGAGGCGCGCGGCGTCGCGGAGGACTCCGACGCCCCTCGCGCGCCGTTCGCGTCGCCCCTGGAGACAGCCGAGGGGCGCCGCGTACGTCGCGAGACGGCGGCGCTGCTGGAGGCGGTCACCCCGGTTTTAGCCGAGGCCTCGAGCCGAGGTCTCTCCGAACCCCCCGAGCCCCGAGAAGGGGGGGGGGACGACGGCGACGTCTTCGCCGGAGAATCGGACTCCCCGACCGACGCCGCTTCGCCGCGGCGCCTCGTCGCGCGGTTCGCGCGGCAACTGCGGGAACAGGCGCGTCTGACCGAGGACGCCGCCGCCGCCGCGCGCGAGGCGCGGCGCCGCGCCGCCGCCACGGAGGAGGAGCTCGCGCTGGCGCGCGCGCAGGTGCGCCGCATGGGCGCGCTGTGGGAGGAGCTCACCCAAGCCAGGCGCGAGCTTGAGTCGGCGCGGGAGACGAGGAACGTCTCCGATGGCGTTCCGTCGCGGCTGCACGGCTGCACGTCTTCGTCGCTGCTGGCGACGTTCGAGACCAAGTTCTCGAATAGCGGTGAACGAACGTCGACGCTGAGCGACGGTGAACGCGAGAGCGGTTGGTCCGAGTGCGTGGTGTGGCACGGCGAGCGCGGCGAAGGAAAGAAGAAGGAACATTCGTTCGGCGGGTTGTCGTTCCAGGATTGCGTCACGGGGACGACGCGGCGCGTTCGGCACGGGGACGTGGCGGCGGTTCGCGTCGCGTTCGATGCTCGAAGCGGCGCGAGCGTGTTGGCGGTGACGATCAAAGAAGACACCGAAGCGTTCGCCGCGCTCGGCGCGTGCGTGCGGTGCCGCGTGGACGGCGCCGTCACCGCCAACAGGTGGGCGCTGGAGATTCAGAAACGCGTCGACGAACGCGCCGAGAGGGACGGAAGAGCTTAATAGGCTTAATATGCATACGTGTACGGATTAAAGGGATGAAAGTCCTACTGTACGTACGACCCCTTTCTTTGCTTCGAGACGTCGGCGCCTTCGAATCCGCATCCGATCCGCGCTGGGAGCGCGACTCGGTTGAGCTTTTGCTCGGTTGAGCTCGCTCAGTTGAGCTGGTACAGCCCGAGCGCGGGGCCGACGAGCCGGAACAGCACCCACACGAACGCCAGAGTGCCGGCCCCCCAGTAGGACCCTTTGTTCATCCAGAACATCATCCCGGGCTCGCCGCTCCACGCGCTCCACGCCTTCTCAAACGCGGGCTTCGCGTCCCACGCCGCGGGGTCCGTCTCCCACAAGCCGAGGGGCTCGTCCGACTGCTTCGTGGGGTACGAGTCGAAGTACCCCTCCTTGGGCTTCGACCGCTTGCCCTTGACGCGCCGTTCCATGAGCTCGATGGATGACAAACCCTCCTCGTCCTCCGGGCTCGTCGCGCGAAGCGCGACGCGTCGTCCGCGCCGCGCGGAGAAGGACGACACAGGCGAACGATCGCCGACGCGGCGGGCGTTCGACGCGAGCTCGTCCGACGCGCGTCGCGAGGCGGACACGCGCGTGAGCGGCGCGCCGGAGGCGGCGGCGGTGGCGAACATCTCCAGACGGCGGTGGGACCGTGCGGGTGCGCCGTCACAGATGGCGCGCGCCCCGAGACGTCTCACGTGTCGTATCCGCCATCAGACGCGTGTTTATTATCGTGATTTCGCAGTCTGTCGCGTGATCTCGGTGTCTCAATCTCGAGTCCGGGGCGAGACGAACGGGGATCCTCACATCACAGCGAAGAAAGAGAACGTGATGAACGAATTTCGCGTAGTACGGTACGCGCGTATCGACGACGACGAAAGAAACGTCCGTTCAGAGGTCTCTCTTACCACAAATCACTCACGAACGTTCGCACATTACATCTCGTACGCTTACCGTTAACGCTCAACGTTCACTTCGCGAGCATCCCGTCCACCCCCGGGTTCCGCCAGTCGCGCGCCGGGTCGTCCAGGTGGTCGTCGAAGTCGACGATATTTTTTCCGGCGTCGGTTTCCTCGAGCAGGCGCGCCGCCGACGGCGCCGCCGCCGACGCCACGACGAGCGTCCCGGACTGACCCCCGACCACCTCCCACGTCGCGGCAGTACCGCTTTTGCGCATGAGAACCAACCCACGCGACGACCCGTCGAGCTCGGTGTCGTGGCCGTCGAGCGCGTCGTAGAGCCGCGCGGCGTCCACCGCGAGCGCGACGGCGTTTCCATGGGGCGCCGCGTTTTTAATCACATCCGCCACCGCGGAGGCGTGGGTCCCGAACCCCACGTCCCCCGCGCGCGCGTTCGCCAAGTACGCACCCACTAAGGCCTGGTCGCCGTCCAGCGCGGCGTGGTGCGCGAACTGCTCCAGCGCGATCTCCACGGTCGGGGTCACCGACAGGGGCGTGTGCGTCATCGGCAGCGCGTCGGTGACCTCGACGTCCTCGCCCTTGACGCGGCCCACCAACGCGCCGAGCGCGTCGCACGTCGGGTGCTTCGCCGCGTGAAGCGCCAGCTTGACGTACGCACGCTCGGATAGAGAAACCTTCATCGCGAAGCGGGTCGATCGTGGAACCGTCCGCGACGGGATCGCCCAGGCCGCGCAGCGAGCTCTGGTGGGATCGCGGCGACCGCTTTCCCTTTTTCTCGGGCGCGCCGCGCGCTGGATCGACTCTGAGAAAACTGTCACGACGAAAAGATGTGTGCCGTTGGTTCGCTCGTTTTGGCATCTCGGCTTCGCGCCAGTGACGTCGGCGCCGGCGCCGCGGTGGTGGCCCCCGAGCGACGGGAGGACGCCTCGGAGTGCCGGGTCGTCGTCGAGCGGAAACGCCGGGCTTCGGCGGCGGGTCCGAGGCGTCCGGGGACGACCTGGGTCGGAGAATCCCAGACGGGCGATTCGCTCGGTGACGCGCGGGGTGCCGGTCAACGCGGTTCGTCGCGAGGAGAGGAGATCGATCGGTGCCATGTCTCCCCGCACGACGCTGCCCCGCGCGACGGACGCGCTCATAGAGCCGGATGACCCCCCCGACAAACTCACGCGAATCGTTCGGGAGAAGCACACGCTGCTGGAGCGGCACGCGTTCGAGCGCGTCGGGACGACGACGAGTCAGCCTCCCTCGGGAAGCGCGCGCGCTCGAGAAGAAGGATCGGAAGGCTCCTCTTCCTTCGCCGTGCGTCCGCCCGTGATGCACTTCGGCGGGTTCGAGCTGGGCAAGACGCACACGCAGACGTTTGTCGTGACCAACACGGGCGCCACGAGCCGTCGGCTGGTCGTGATCGACCCGACCACGGAGCACTTCCGGGTGGTTCGCGACGGCGTCGGCGATCGCGACGCGAAAAAAACTTCTACGCGGCGAAAATACGGTAAGCTCGCGCCGGGCGCCAGCGAGGCTATCACCGTCGCCTTCACGCCGATGGACGGCGTGCGGTACTACTACGACTGCTGCCGCGTGCACGCGGAGGCTGTGCCCGGGTTGGTACTCCCGGTGCACGCGTACCCGGTGATGAACGAAGTTACGTTCCCGCGCGCGATCGATTTCGGCGCGTGCGTCGTCGGCGAGACGCGTACGCGGAAAGTCACGATGACGTGCGCGGCGCCCATCGCGTTCGAGTACGAGCTCATTCGGCGTGACGAGAAAACGTCACGAACGGTGAACGATTCTGGCGTTCGAAGAAAACAGCGCTCGTCGGCGTGCTTCTCGGTGACTCCTTCGTTTGGAATCGTCCCGGCGGAGGGGTCGGCGACGGTTTCCGTGACGTTTTCGCCGACGACGGCGGCGACGGCGACGCTCGAGCTGGAGGTGCGCGTCGCGCAGTTCGGGTTCGAGCCGTTCGTGTGTCGGGTGCGCGGCGTGGGGTTCCCCGCGAACGTTCCCCGCGAGTTAAGGCCATCGAGGGACCAGTCTGTGAATTTCGCGCCCGGGGCGCCGCGCTCGGGCCTCGAGAACGGACCCGAGGACGCCGCGAGATACGATCCGAGGACGCCCGCGGTTCGAAAACCGAAGCCTCCCGAGACGAAGCCCCTCCGCGCGGACGCGCTCGTCGCCGCGTTCGAATTGCGCGCCGCGGGGTACGCCAAGGCGGACGCCGAGGCGCTCGTGAAGCGCGGCATCGGCCCGCGCGGGCGTAAGCTCTCGGCGCGCGCGGTGTGCGCGCCTCGGGACGTCTCCTCGCCCGAGACGCTCGACGGGGAGGACGCGTCCGCGTCGGACGGCGACCAAAGCGCGGAGGAGCTCATCGACGGCGTCTTCGTGCCCCGGAAGCTGCGCGGCGCGAGCGACTTCGCGCGCGTCCTGAGCCAGAAGCCCGGGAAGCTCCGCGTGAAGGACATCGAGAAGGCGATGGCGGCGCGCGACTCGCGCGCGCGCGCGGCGGCGACGCTGCGCGCGTCCGTGGCCACCGCGGCGGGCGCCGTCGCTAAGATGAAGGCGTCGGCGGCGGCGGCGGCGTTCAGAAAGCTGCTCGCCGCGGCGACGCGCCCGCGCGCTTTCGCGCACCCGGAAACGGAGGAAACGGAGACGCTTCGAAGTCCCGCTGAGATGAACGGGACGAACGAAGAGGAAGAGTCTTCGTCGAACGCGACGGGCGACGAAACGCTCCTCCGCGACGGCGGCGGGTACGCCGCGCTGCGCGGCGTGTTCGAGGCGGCACGCTTCCGCTCGCGGAGCGAGGACGAGACCATGGCGGCGCTGGACGACCCGAGCCTGGAGCCGGAGGTGAAGGCGCACGTCTTCGAGCGCGAGTTTGAGCGCGTGCGTCAGTTTGAGAAAAAAAAGGAGTGGACGGAGTGCGTCGCCGTCGGCGAGGCGCGCCGCACGGACGCACAGGACGCCGCCGCGGCGGAGCGCCGCCGCGCGCGCGAAGCCGCGACGCGGTACGCGGAGGCGTCCGCGGCGATGGCCGGGCTGGCCAGGGGCGATCCCCCCGCCGACGGCGCGAGGTACGACGCGCGTCGCGGCGGCGGCGACGCCGCCGATCCGGAAGTTGCGCGTCAAGAGTTGAACGTCAAAAACCTTTTGACGTTCAACCCCCTGTCCGCGGACGACTGGCCCAAGCGCCGCGAGGCGCTGGACCGCTTCGCGCAAGCCGGGCGCCGGGTCATCGTGCGAAACCGCGCCGAAAAAAGGCTTCGCGGCGCGCGTCGGCTTCTCCGCGCGTCGCGCGCGCGCGAATCCGGGGAGGCGCTTTTGACTGAAGAAGGCGCCGCCGCCTTTTTCAGTCAGCAAATCGCGCGCGACGTCACGGAGACGATGGCGCGCTCGACCGACGACGCGCACACGAAGGTGTTGGAGCAGACGCTCGACCCCGCACGGCGCGCGTTCGCGCGCGCGCGCGCCGAGGAGGTTCGCGAGGCGCGTCTGGGTGTCGCGCGCCTGGACGCGTTGGCGTCTCTCTTTTTTTTCGAAAAGGCCGAAAAAAGGATTCCAAACTCGACGGCGAACGCGAACGCGCTCGACGGCGTTTCGGCCGACGACGAAACGCCGTCCCGACGAGTCCCGACGAGCCCAGCGCGTCGGTCGCCTTTGTTCCCCGTCGTGCGCGCGTCGGCGTTCACACGCCGCCACGCCGTGGACGACGCCGAGATGGCGCGCTCCGCCATCGCGCCCTGGGAGGAGGTGGCTCCGCTGCCGCTCGCGACGCCGCCGACGTGGCGCGCGCGCGGGTACCGACTCGACGCGGAGGGCGCGCCCCCCGCGCTCGAGGGCGACGGCGCCCCCCCCGGGGACGCGGGGACGAAAGGGTTTAGGTGCTCTCGCGCGGGCGCGCAGGAGGAGGAGACATCGGGTGTGGGTGTCCCCGCGCGTCTCGTTTCGGCGACGGACGAGGCGACGGCCGCCACCGCAAAACGCGAACGCGCGGCGGCGGCGGCGGCGGCGGCGGTGGCGGCGACGCTCGCGCCGGACGCGAAACCCGCGTGGGAAGGGTTAATAAACCGCCCGGCGCGTTTCCCCCCGCGGGTGTCCTCGTTCGCGACACCCGGCCCGAGCTCGCGCGACCGCGTTTTGGAACTCGACGCGCTCCTCCCGGCCACCTACGGCCACGACGACTCGCTCGCCTCGGAGCCCGCGGGGATGAACGCCGTCGTCGCGGACGCGCGCGGAGACGAACGCCGTCTCGAGCGTCTCGCGCGATTCGCGCCGCGCGCGCCGACGGCGTTCGCGGAGAGCGTCTTCTCGGCGGCGCCGCCCGACGCGTGGGCGGCCGAGTGGATGTCCGGCCCGGACCCGCGGGACATCGCGGAGGGCGAGGGCGAGGGCGACACGCCCGCCGCCGCGCCCGCGCCCACGCTCGCGTCCGTCGCCGAGGAGGTGGCGAGGGCGCTCCGCCTTCCGTCCGCGGGGACGAGCGACGCGAGCGACGCGGCTTTCGGATTCGCAAATCCGAGAGACGCTCTCGTCGTTCCCGGCGGCGTCGCGGCGCGCGCGCTGGTCGAGCGCGAGTCGGACGCCGCGGCGGTTTCCGAGCGCGAGGCGCGCATGCGGCGCCTGGAGACGCGCGCCGCCGAAATCGACGCCGCCGTCGCGGACCCGAGGACGCGGTGGCGTCTAGAGGGGTAACGTCGGCGGAGCGAAACACGCGTGGAACTCCGATTGTTCGAAATAGTATGTAGCTACGGTACCTACGTATTAGACGACTCGCTTAGCTCGACTACGTCCGCGCGCGTGGACGACGGACGATCGGCGCGCTTTTTCTCGCGACATCACGCCGCCCCCGTTTTCGCGGGGGGGTCCTGGCCGATCACCTTGGCGAACTCCAGGACCTTCACCCCCATGCGCTCCATGGACTGCAAGAGGTTGCTCTCGGACACCTGGGGGAACTCGGCGAGGCCGGTGGGCAGGTGCGCGAACCCCTCCAGCACGACGTCCTTGCCCGCGCGGTACTCGTCCAGGTCCGTGACCGTGACGCCGTTTTTGTTCAGGAACTCCGTCACCTCGTCCACGATGCCGCGCTTCCACGGGACCGTGAGGCGCGCGTGCCTGACGAAGGGCACCAAAGGGCTGGTGGCGCAATACGGGCCCTTCATGTCCCGCGTCGTCTGGCGCGCCGCCTGGACGTTCAGGTAATCGATGCCGTGGCCGAAATCCTTCAGCGCCGCCTCCACCTTGGCTTCGTCCACGTTCGCCACCAGGAACATCTGGGAAAATCGCCCACCGAGGCGCACGGAGCGCGACTCCTTCACCTCGCCGCCGGTCCCGCAGATGGCTTTGTGCGCGTCGCTGAAGATCTCACCCTGGTCGGTGCCGCCCATGTGGATGAGCACCTGCGAGGAGTACAGGCGGCGCTGCGAGCCGAACGGCGAGGAGGAGACGCGACGCGCGGCGGCGGCGGACGCCGTGACGAGCTTGCGGAGCGACATGCTGGTTCGGCCCGGTTCGGGGTGTGCACCACAAGAGGCTCGTGTGCCAGACAATGCGAACGCGAACGCGCGTGGCCGCAAGATCTTGCGGATAACTGGATTTCCCACTTTCCCAGCACCCGGAGAGTGTCTTCCTGGGGCGATACCGTGGTGGAATACCTCGAAGCGACGCCGCGTAGATTATCATATTAGCTCTACTACACTACGGTAGCTCCTTTCGACGGTAGTACGTAGACGCTACCGTTCCGCTCAGTCTTCCTTGAGCGCGTCGAGCATGCGCCGCTCGGTGGTGTTGACGCACGACGCGCGTAGCACGTTGACCCAGTCCACGACCTCTTCCAGGTCGTCGCTCCCGAACACCTGGATCGGACCGCCGGGGACGGTCACGACGAAGAAGTATTTCTCGCGGATCCGCCACGTCTTTTCCTTTTCCTTCGCGCCGGAGAGCGATCCGACCGCGTCTTCTGACGCCGTGAACGAAGGAGAACGCACGCCACGACCATCCCGCGGACCCGTGTCCTTCCGCGTCTTCTCCTCCTCCTTCCCCCGCCGCGACGAGGTCCGCCGCGTCTTCCTCTCCTCCTCCTTTTTTGTTCCCTCCCCGCCGCGACGATTTTGCGACGATTTGACCCCCGGCGGAGAGCGTCCCGAGCTCCTTCCGAGCTCCGCGTCCGACGGCGCGCCGTCGCTCGCCGACCGCGCCTCCGCCTCGAGCTCCTCCGCGCTGGGCTCGTACCGGTCGCTCGGGTAGTGCCACCCCCCCGCGGTTTGGTTCGAGAGGCTGACGAAGACGCGGCGGATCAACACGCGCGACGACAGGTGGTACACGAGCGGGTTCCGCGCCGTGGCGTGCTCGAAAACGAACAGCACGCCCGGGGTCAAGACGACGTAATCGTTGTTCACCACGCCGAGAATGCCGCCGCGTCGCCTGAGCCATCCTTCCTTGATGTTGTGAGGCAGATGCACCGGCTTGAGCATCGTGAGGTTCTCGGGCTTGCCCCCCCACGGCGCGCGCATAGAGATGAGCACCGGGTTGTTCACCAGCGTGATCGCGAGGAACCAACGCGTGCGCGCGCGCCGTCTTCGCCTAAGCGCGTCGATGTCAAACGCCAGCGCTTCTCTCGCCGCGTCGCTCAAATCGGAGTTTCCGGCGGCGCCGGAAAACAAGTCGTAGAACCGCAAGCGCTTGACCATCGCGTTTTTCACGGAGCGGCCGAGAGACGCGACGCGCGACGATTTGGAATTCACGCCGTTCACGCGCACGTTCGAACGGACGATCGTGGGTAACTCCGCCTCGCCGGAGACTCCGGAGTCTCCTCCGGTGAGCTTCTTCCCCTTCATGGCTTGCGCCTCGAGGGCGAGCCGCGCCCTCCCGTTCGCGCGCCCCGCGTCTCTGAGCACCTCGTAGAAGGCGAAGACGATCGGGCACGAGTACTTGCGGTCGTTGAGCACCACGGAGACGTACGCCATGTGCGGCTTGTCCACGCGTTTCCCGACCATCAGGGGGAAGAACGTCATGTCCGAGCGCATGATGCACGCCGCCTGCAGGACGATACTGACGCCGATGCGTATCAGCACCACGAAGAACGATCTCTGCATGGTGACGTACAACATGAGGTAGTCCGAGAACTGGAACCAGTGCACGTATCTCAGCACGTTGAGCCGCGGCTCGGTGAAGATCTTGATGTGCAGCCTTCGATAAACGACGCCCAGAATGACGCCGCTGATCCACGCCGTCGCCACCGCGAAGACGGCGCCGATTAAACGCCCGCGAAGCGAATCGTTCACCGTCGCGAGCGCGATGATGGGAACGGCGAGTCCGAACGAAATCACGCCGAGCACGACGATGGAGACGAAGTAGGTGATCCCCGACGTCACGAGCTGGTACCCCAGCCACTCGCTCCCGGTGGAGATCTCGGACGCGTCGCGCTGCTTCTTCGTGAACACGGGCTCGCCCCGGCGGAGCGCGGCGATGTCGCTTCGGTACGCGTCGGTGAGCGCGACGAGCTGCCCGAGCACCAGCAGGAACGTGAGGATCGGAAGCGAGACGCAGATGCCCGTCGCGACGTCGTCGATGAGGGAGAAGTCGCGTATGCCGATGGCATGCCACGTGCACCACCGCGCTTTCGAGGACCAGCGAAGCAGTTCCATGAACTTACGCGCCTGCTGCGCCGCGATGAGCGTGCACACCCCCGCCACGAACAGCGTCCCGATGAAGTTCATCCGGAGCCGAGCCGTGAACGCGATCTTGTGCTCGGGAATCGCGCTGGAGCGCCAATCCAGCTTCCCGTCGTCGCTGATGTCGATGAGCTTCGCGGAAGCCCGAGCCTGCATCAGCCGATTCGCGCCGTCGCGCCAAAGCGACATGAGCACGTCGATGTCCCGCGCGGGGCGCTCCTCGCGTTCGGCGGCGTTTTTTGA
>Ga0181559_10007536_pt1 | contig 10116 bp, 6 predicted proteins | sample 011ome_21_FD_133752 | JGI IMG/M metagenome (GOLD analysis project Ga0181559, IMG submission 133752) | Coastal salt marsh microbial communities from the Groves Creek Marsh, Skidaway Island, Georgia - 011508AT metaG (megahit assembly) | ecosystem: Environmental > Aquatic > Marine > Intertidal zone... | reverse complement strand
TGCTCGCCGCCGTGGACCCGAGCGTCGGCGGCGTCGCCATCTACGGCGGCCGCGGGACGTGCAAGACCGTCCTCGCGCGCGCGACGCACGCGCTTCTTCCCCCGCGCGACGTCGTCCCGGGGTCGTGGTGCAACGCGGACCCGGACGGCGACCCGAACGCGTGGGAGAGCGGGCTGCGCGAGTCGGTCGCCGCGAGAGCGCGCCTCGCGCTGCGCGCCACGCCGACCGTCGTCGCGAAGCGCGCGCTCGCCGCCGTAGCATCATCCGATTGGCTCGAAACGCTGTCCGACGACGACGTGGCGGGAGCGGATTGGCCGGACGCGCTGTCCGACGACGTCGCGATACGCGCGGCGATGACCGCGGACCCGGCGTGGTGCCGCGAGACGAGACCGGCGCCGTTCGTCACCGTCCCGCTCGCCGTCGAGGAAGGCATGCTGACCGGCACGATCGACGTCGACGCGTCCGTGAAAGCGGCGCGGCCGGTGTTTCTCCCCGGGTGCCTCGCGCGCGCGCACAGAGGCGTGCTGTACCTCGACGACCTGAACCTGCTCGAGGACTCGCTCGCGAACGCGCTGTCAGTCGCCGTCGGCGGCGACGGCGTGAATCGCGTCGAGCGCGAGAACATGAGCGTAACGCATCCGTGTCGGCCGTTGACGATCGCGACGTTTAATCCGGAGGAGGGGGACGTCCGCGAGCACGTCTTGGATCGCTTCGCGATGATCATCAGCGCGGACGAGACGTTCAGCGTGCGACAGAGGGTCGAGGGCACGATCGTCGCGAGTCGGTGGCAGGCGCGTTCTTTCTATGCGCCGGTGCACGCCGTTCATCGAGGACGTCGCCCGCGTGTTGTATTTCTCTTCGATCACCCTTCGCTCGTTTACGATCCCGACACACCGCGGCGCCTTTCAACTCCATCCGACGCCTTTGAATGCCACCCCGACGTCGCTTTGAAGGACGACTGGCGCGACGTCGCCGACGAGGCGGCGGAGGACGAGGAGGATCTCCGACTGTCCGTCGCGCTCGCGCGCGCGACGCTCCCGCGCGTCGTCATATCCGACGCGCAGATCGCGTATCTCGTCGACCGCGCCATCGCGGGCGCGTGTCAGGGCCACAGACCGGAGATCTTCGCGGCGAAGATCGCGCGCGCGTCCGCGGCGTTGCGAGGGAGCGAGAGCGTGTCGAGCGGGGACCTGAACGTCGCCGTCGCGTTGGCCATCGCGCCGCGGGCGACGGCGCCGTTGGACGTGTCTACGCCGCCGCCGCCGCCGCCGACCGCGCCGCCGCCGCCGCCGCCGTCGCCAAAGGCGGGCGAGGAAGAGGAGGAGAAAGAAGGGGAGGAGGAGGAGGAGGAGGAGGAGACGCCGCCGCCGCCGGAAGAGGAAGAGGAAGAGGAACGGGAAGAGGAAAAACAGGACGAGGAGATCCCGCCCGAGCTCGTCTTCGCGCCGGACGACGCCGCCGCCGCGACGCTCGACCCCGCGCTCGCCGCGATGTTCACGCAATCGCTGCAGCGGAAACCCGGTCGCGCGGGCCGCGCGAAGAAGAACGTCGTCTTCTCGCTCGAGCGCGGGAGATACGTCAAGCCGGTGTTCCCTCGCGGTGGCGTGATCAAACGCGTCGCCATCGACGCGACGCTGCGCGCAGCGGCGCCGCGGCAGCTTTTCCGCCGGCGACGATTACGCCTCCCTCCGGAGTCGAAGCGCGTGATCGTCGCCAAAGACGACCTCCGGAACAAGCGCATGTCGCGCCGCGCGGGATCGTTGACGATCTTCCTCGTCGACGCGTCCGGGAGCATGGCGATGAACCGCATGGCCGCCGCGAAGGGCGCCGCGTTGCGGCTCATCTCGGAGAGCTACACGAAACGCGATTCCGTCGCGCTCGTCGTCGCGCGCGGCGACGCCGCCGCCGTCGCGCTTCCGCCGTCCCGGAGCGTCGTCCTCGCGCGACGACGGCTCGCGGAGCTTCCGTGCGGCGGCGGGACGCCGCTCGCGCACGGGTTGGTGACGGCCGCGCGGGTCGCGATCAACGCGGAGAAAACCGGCCGCTCTGGCGGCGGCGGCGGCGCCAGCCGCGTGCGCGTAGTGTGCCTCACCGACGGCGGCGCGAACGTCGGGTTAGACCGCTCGCAGCAGCCCGAAAACGAGCGATGCGACATCTCCGAGTACGTCCCCTCACGCGCGGCGCTGCGCGATGAGGCGATAGACGCCGCGAAGAGAGTAGGGAAGGCGGGCGTTTCCCTCCTCGTCGTCGACACCGAGTCGCGTTTCGCGCGGCCGCTCGAAGGGCGCCGCGGAGCCGGCCCGGGCGGCGAGAGGGAGGAGAGTCTGACGCGGACGATCGCGCGCGCGTCCGGGGGGCGGTACTACCGACTTCCGATGGCGACGACGAGCGGGAGGGAGGGCGCGGACGCGCTCCGGGGGATCGCGAGCGGCGGAAGGGCGCGGTAGCCGGCGGCGCGCGCGTAGAGAGGCAAAGGAAAGCGCAAGCAGCGAGATCGCCGAGATCCGCTCCGATGATTGGTCAGCCTATCCACAGCCTCTCCTCTCTCGTTCGGCGCGCTCGTCGCGCGCCCGCGCAGAACCGCGCGCACGCGACGTGAACGCCGCACGCGCTTCGACAACATGTCCGCCGTCGCCAACACGGTGCGCGCGCCTTCGAATCCAGCCTCGCGCCGTCCGCCGTCCGCGGTCCGCGGTCGCGGCGTCCGTCCGTCGCGTCGCGCGACGATAAATCGATCGATCCTCGCGTCGTCCGTCGCCGAAACAAACTTCCCTCGCTCGCGTCTCGCTCATCGCCCCGACGACCCCCCGCCCCCGCTCTCAGGTCGCCTGCCGCGCGCCTCTGAGATCCGCGTTCGCGGGCAAGCGCTTTAAGAGCGCGTGCCGCCTCCCCGGCGCGCCCTCGAACGGCACGTCCGTGAAGACCTCCGCGTCGTGGAACCCGTTCGCGCAGAACAGCGACAAGGCGGGGATCGTCGGGAGCCAGGGCCGCGACGACTACGAGGCGGAGGACGTCGAGTATTACTTCAACTACATGGGCATCCTCGCCGACGAGGGGAGCAACGACAGGATGGACGCGCTCGTGGAGGCCGGGAAGCACCCGATCGACATCATCCTGTTGTTCGCCGCCGCGGAGGGGGACACGCCGAAGATCGAGGAGATCTTAGAGGCGGGCGCGGACGCGAGCGTGACGGACTTGGACGGGAACACGCCGATGATGTTAGCGGGGAAGAACAACCCGGAGAAGAAGGCAGCCGTGGAGGCTCTGCTCGCGGGGAAGTAGTGATCGGCGCGGCGCGGCGCGGCGCGAGTCGACGACGCGATGGGTGATGCGATGCGAAGAAACGCTCGCACGGTGAACGTTTCATCCGGGTCGCCGGCGATGGACGAGACGAAAAGGTTTCGACGAAAAAAAGTCCCTAGGCCCTACATATTAAAATCACTCGCCGTTCGGAGACTCGGTGGCGACCAACGGCGCGTGCGAGCTGTGATACTTCACGCTCGCGTCGTACTTCTCCCTGTCGATCGGCACCCCAGACCCGCCCTCCTCCCTCCCGAGCGCGTTCCGCATCATCGTGATCGGCGTCATCGGACACTCGTACCCCTCGAGCTGCCCTTTGATCGAGATGATCCCCCACGGCGCATCCGGCAACTCCGCCCTCTGTTGCTTGCTCGCCATCGCGCCGCGCTCCTTCACGAGCTGCTCGCGCGAGTACAGGATGACGTCCAACACCTCCGCGTCCGGCACGTCCACCTCCCCCGCGGGGAACCATCGCGTGAGGACGGGCAGCTCCGCCGCGCTCCTCGCGCTGTACCCGGACCGCAGCCGATGCGCGTTCGCCTCCGTGATCGCGATCGAACCAACCTTGACGCCCGGGATGAAGTTCTTCACGAAGACGTGCTTGCAGAACGGCGCGTACCCGTCCACGAGCGGCGCGCCGGCGGCGTGCGCGTCGTGGACGCGTCGCACGAACTCAGCCTTGTCGAACCCGAGCATCTTCGTGCCGCTGTACGCGGGATCGTCCCACTGGCGCATCGCGAACTCGTCGAGGAAGAAGGTCTCGCCCGCGAGCGACGAGGCGTCGACGGCGGCGGCGGCGGCGGCCGCGGCGGGCGCGGACGTGGACGTCATCGATCGACGCGCGCGGCGAAGGGGCGGGGTGGCGACGCCGCGGGAGGAGCCCGCGCGGAGAGAAGCGCGGCGGAGCGACGAGAGCGCGGTGACGGCGCTGAACGTGAGCGAACGCGCGCGGTGCATGTTCCACTGGCGACGAACGCGGCGTCGCGTTCGCTGTCATGTCATCGAGTCTCGACGACTGGAAGTTCGGTGAGCGGATCTGTCGTCTCGAGGGCGCGCGGCGGCGGGCGCAGTGTCAGACGCGCGCGAGAGGCGGCGCGACGGCATCCGCGTGAGCGCGCGCGTCGGGGGAGACGCGCACACGAACGCGCGCGCGCGCGTCGAGGGCGGCGCGCGCGAGCGGCGAGCGCGGGAGGGGCGCCGAGCGAGAGGAACGAACCCGCGCGGGCGCGGCGGCGGCGGCGGAAGGCGGAGAGGGATTCGTTCGTTCGCTCGCTCGCTCGCGCTGCCGCGGTGAGGTGAGATTCGCGTCGCGCGAACCCCTCGCGACCCGCCCGCGACGTCGCGATGGGGGAGTACAGAAAGCTCCAGCCGAAGAAGTTCGAGCCGCGGTCGATACGCGAGACCGCGGAGGGGCGGTATTGGCGCGCGTACAAGTCCCCGGCGCTCCTGGACCAAATCTCACAGGTGACGTCCGTGGCGTTCGCGGACGTCTACCCGTACGCGCTCGCGGTGACGTCGTCCGCGCGCGTGACGGTGTACAACTCGCAGAACCGCAGGGCGTTGCGGACGTTCGCGCGATTCAAAGACGTCGCGTACGGCGGCGTCCTGCGAGGCGACGCGAAAGCGCTCGCGGTGGGAGGGCAAGCGGGGATGGTACAGCTGTTCGACATGAGCAGCCGGTCCATCCTGCGGAAATTCACGCAACACGCGCGGGCGGTTCGCGCGGTGCGATTCTCCACGCAGACGCACGCCATCATGGGATCCGCGTCGGACGACACGACGGTGAGGATATGGGACATCGCCGCGGGAGTGTGCAGCAGGCGGCACGACGGGCACACGGACTACGCGCGGTCCATCGCGTCGCATCCAATCTCGATCGATCGATGGGCGACTGGGTCGTACGATCACACGGTGAAACTGTGGGATGATCGCGACGGGTCGATGAAACACTCGTTGAGCCTGAACCACGGCGCGCCCGTGGAGGACATCTCGTGGCTTCCGGGGGGGAACCTCCTCGTCAGCGTCGGCGGCCAGGACGTCTGCGTGTGGGACGTCCTCTCGGGCGGGAAGTTGTTACGGAAGCTGAGGTGTCACCAGAAGACGATCATGTGCTGCCACGTGGCGCCCGACGGCGGTCCGCCGATCGCCGGCGGCCCGGACGGCTCGTCGTTCGCGCGTCGCTCCGCGACCGCGCGATCCGCGCCGCGGTTGCTGACCGGCAGCCTGGACGGCCACGTCAAGGTGCACGAGTTGGACGATTTCACCGTGACGCACGCGGCCAAGTACCCCGGCCCGGTGTTGTCCGTGGCGCTGTCCCCGGACGCAAACGTCCTCGCGGTGGGATGCGCGAACAAGCTCCTGTCGATTCGAAGGAGGAAAGTTCCGAGGGAGGCGGCGTACGGGCTCGGCGGCGTCGGCGGGCGCGTCGGCGTCGGCGGCGGGAAGAAGAGAGGCCCGCGTCGACTGGACGCCGGGAGTTGGCAGTACTTCGTTCGCGGCACGAACGAGAAAGCCGCGGAGGGGCAGATGGTGATCGCGCGACGGAAGCGGATACGCCTGAAACCGTACGACAAGGCTCTCCGGCGGTTCCGCGTCGGCGAGGCGTTGGACGCCGCGCTCGCGACGGGCCGCCCCGAGGTGATTGCCGCCGTCGTGGAGGAGATCGGCGCCAGAGGCGGGACGCGCGCGGCGTTGTCCAACCGCGACGAGGCGAGACTCGGCCCGGTGCTGCGGTTCATCGCGCGGCAGATCGCGAACCCGCGGCACACGCGGCAGCTCGTGGGCGTCGCGGGGAAGGTTTTGGACGTATACGGCGGCGAGGTTGGCGTGTCGCCCGCGGTGGACGGCGCGTTGCGATTGATTCGCGAACGCGTCGCGGGGACGCTGAAGCTTCAGGACGCGTTGGCGAATCTGAGCGGGATCGCCGCGCCGCTGTTGGCCGCGGGGCATCACGCGGCGTACGGGTAGCTCGGTGTTGATCGATCGCTCGCGCGGTGGTAGCGTCGCGCTCGCTGTTGTAATCAAAACGCGTCGAATCGAAGTGCTGTACGTGTACACGTGTACAGCATACGCGTGAAAATCTTGGCACTGCCGACGTTTGAATTTTCCGAATCTGAACCCGACGGCGGGGACACATCCGAGACGCGCGCGGCGTCCGTCGTCGCTCGACCGCGACATGGCGCAGCGCACGATCGCGTCGTTCTTCAACGCGGGCGCGGCGCCCGCGCCGCCCGCGCCGCTTCAGGACGCGACGAACGCGCCGACGCGCGACGACGCGAACGACGCCGCGGGCCGTCCGACGATTTCGACGAAGAAACGCTTCCACCCCTCGGACGCGTCGCCGTCGCGCGCGTCGAAGCGCGTCGCCGCGCCGAGGGCGTTCGCGAAGGGCGCGGACGTCGTCCCGATCCCCGGCGCGTCGCGCTCGGACGGCTCCCTGGAGCTCGTGTCCGCGAACGGCAGGCACTACCTCGTGAACGCGGAGTCGTGGGACTGCGCGAACGTCACGGCGAAGATCGCCGAGTGGAAGCAGAGCGACGCGTCCGCGTCCCGATCCTCCTCCTCCTCCTCCTCCCCAGCACCGCCCAAGTTCGTCGCCGTGAAAGGCACGAACGGCCTCATCGTCAGCGCGCTCGCATCGCGCGGCCCTACCGGCGACGCCGCGACGACGCTGCGCTGCCATAGAGCCCCGCACATCTCGCCCTCCGCGCCGCCGCTCGCGACGATGCGACTGGAATCATCCGGCGGCGACGTCCTGCGGCTCGCGTCGTGCGCCGCCGCGTCCGCGTCGGACCCGAACGTCCTCGTCGTCACCGCGGGCGGCGAGCTGAAGCTGCTCCGCGTCGCCGAGGGAGAGGGCGAGGACGGCACGGGCGTGACGATGACGACGTGCGCGAGCGTGTTGCTCACCGAGGGGACGTTCAAGTACGCGCTGCCGGAGAGCGCCGACGGCGGCGGACGGTTCGGCGCGTGCGTCATGTGTCGCGACGACGCCGACGCCGACGCGGACGTGGACGCGGACGCGGACGCGTCGTCGTCGGCGGCGGCGGCGGCTTGGACGCCGGTCGTCGCCGCGGTGTTCTCCGCGGCGACGGGGACGCTGTGCTTCATCAAGATAACCGCCGCGGGCGCGACGTTACAGAGAACCGTGAACCCGCACCTCGGGAAGGCGCACGCGGCGGCGGCGTGGACGTCGTCGTCGCCCGGCGGCGCCGCCGTCGTCAGCGTCGGCGCGGACGGCGCGCTCGCGGTGACGCACCTTCGCGCGGACGGCCCGGACACCGCGTGGGAGTGCGTCGTGCGAGGGGGGAAGTCGGAGGCGCACGCGGTCGCGGTGGACGACGTGAGCGGCGTCGCGGTGACGGGCAGCCGCGACGAGGACGCGATCTGCGTGTGGCGTTTGCGCGACGAGTCGCGGATGCGCGCGGTGAAGTTGCCGCCCGCGGGCGCGGGCGCGGCGGCGGCGGCGGCGGGCGGGGGCGGGAAGGGCGCGGAGATATTGCGGCACTTCACGCTGGAGAACGTCGCGATCGGCGCGGGGGGGAGGTTGATCGCCGCGAGCAACGGGAACCGCGACGGGGGCGCGACGTTGCAGCTCGTGCGCGGGAGGTAGGCGGCGACGGCGGCCGGGTGTGATGAAGGAGAGCTCGATGCATCACGGCGCGTTGAAATATGATGTTCAGGAAATAATTCATATTCGACTGGACGTCTCGCGACGAACGAGTCGCCGCATTCTCCTCCGCGCGTCGTCGTGATGTCGATCGTGACCCCCCCGCCCGTGAACGAACTCAACAGGGTGCGCGCCGTCGAGCTCGCGTTCGCGTCCACCGCGTCGGCGGGATCGTCTCCTCCGCCCGACCCCGCGCGCGCCGCGATCGTCCGTCGTCGCGCGTCGCGCCGTTCTAAGTCCATCCACCCGATCGATCTAGGGTTATACACTGGTCCCCATACGACCGCGTCGGCGTGGTGAACGCCGATCCTTAAGGACTTTTGCCGGCGTTTCTCTCCGACCCGCTCCGACGATCGCCCGCCCTGCCCTGACGCGTCGCCGTCCCTCCCTTCTCCCGCCCGCGACAGGAGCTCGACGTCCTCCTGGCGCACGAGGACAACACCGTGAACACGGAGGCCGCGGCGCTTCTCGCGAGCGCGACGGCGCGGGTCCGATCCGAGCGCCTCGCCGGGACGAATCCGAACGGCGCGCCGCTGTACGAGAAGAAGGTCGTCGTCGACGGCACGGCCGTGCAGCTTTCGAAGCAGGATCCGCTGAAGACGCTTCTCACGACGCCGAAGCTCCCTGCAGAGCTCGTTGAGCACCTTCCCGCGGAGACGGAGGGGCCGGGGACGCTTCCGTAGCGAAGGCGCGACGGGGGAAGCGGGGATCGGAATTAATTATTAGACTAAACGCAGCTTTAGAAGAAGACGGAAGGAAGCGTCGCGAGCGATGGCGGGGCCTCGCAGGAGCAGGCTCGCCGCGCGCCGCCGGACGATCGCGCGGTGCTGCGCGTGCGTCGTCCTCGCGCTCGCCGCGCTCGCCGCGCGGCCGACCGCGCGCGGCGTGGGCGACGCGCGCGAGCGCGCGCGTCGCCGCGCGTCCGTCGACCCGTCGCTCCTCGAGGAGTGGTCGCGGTCGCGTCTGCCGCCGAAGTGCTCGCGCGCGCTGTCCGGCTCCGTCGACGCCGCGTCCGGGTCGTGGGCGCTCTCGCACGTCGCATCGCGCTCGAAGCTGTACGCGGCGATGGACGCGGAGCTGACGGAGCGAGGACTGACGGCGTTCGACGACGCCGGCGGCGCGCGGACGCAGGGCTCCGGCGTCGACGACCTGTTCGCGTTCGACCGCGTCACCGGGCTCGCGCGCGCGAAGCTGACGCGGCTCGACGTCGCCGTCCGCGCGATCGTGCTCCCGCTGCCGAGGCGCTCGCGCGCGGCGTTTCGGATGCGCCGCGCGACGCGCGCGGTCGTCGCCGCCGCCGGGTATCACGACGGAAGAGACGCGTGGCTCCAAGACCCGGACGCGTATCACTTCTCGATGTTCCACGCGTCGCACCACCTCGCGCCGACGCCCGCGTCCGCGGCGGAGGTCGAGGCGGAGATGCGCGCGGTGGCGCGCGTCGTGCGCGGCGCGTGCGCGATGACGGCGACGATCGAACGCGTCGTCACGACGCCGTCTGGCTCGGTCGTCGCGCTCTGGAACCTCGCCGGCGGGTCCGAACCCAGCGCGTTCCGCGACGCGCTGCGCGCGGCGCTGCCGAACGCGCCCGCGGCGCAGATCGTGAGCGACGAGCACATCATGCACACGACGCTGGCGCGGTTGCTGAGGCCGCCGCCGGGCGCGGGGGGGGACGCGGCGGCGGCGACGGCGGCGGCGGCGGCGATCGCGCGCCAACTCACCGAGCGACTGTGCGGCGTCGAGGTCACGCTCCCGATCGCGTGGTTCGTCCAGGAGCGCGATAAGCTCGCGCTCGCGCTGGGGGGGGCGCACGACGCGACGCCGACGACGTTCGACGCGTGCGGCGGCGGCGGGTGACGCGCCGCGAGGTCGACGAATAGCATTCGTAATAAATGAATGGAACGTTAAACGAAATCACGCGTTCTTTCCTCGCGTCACCTCCCCGCAGTCCGCGATCACGACGTTATACAGCGGCTCCCCAGTGAACGTCCCGCAGTTCATCTCGCACCACTTCACGTGCTCGTACCCGCTCAGCACCTGACCGAACACGACGTGCTTGCCGTCCAACCACTTCGTCTTGGCGTGCGTGATGAAAAACTGAGGGACGCCATACAAAAAAAGTTCACCGGTCAGTTGAAAGGAGACGCGAT
>Ga0181559_10007528_pt1 | contig 10123 bp, 8 predicted proteins | sample 011ome_21_FD_133752 | JGI IMG/M metagenome (GOLD analysis project Ga0181559, IMG submission 133752) | Coastal salt marsh microbial communities from the Groves Creek Marsh, Skidaway Island, Georgia - 011508AT metaG (megahit assembly) | ecosystem: Environmental > Aquatic > Marine > Intertidal zone... | reverse complement strand
GCTCGCGCAATCGAGACAAGCGTCCGATGCCGCTGTGAGACGCGCTTTCGATTACTTCGATGTCGATGGGGATGGTTCCATCACGGTGCAAGAATTTGAAGAAGCCTTCAAGAAGATGTCTGACGTTGAGCGTGCCAACTTGGGAGACATTGGCGAGTTGATTGCCAGCGCCGACACTGACGGTGATGGTTGCATCGATTTCAACGAGTTCATGGCTATGATGAAAGCGGACAAGTAGGCTGCGCGCGCATCGCTGGGCCGTATTTAATACTGCCGGTACTATATTTTCAATCTCTCGTTTTCATATAATTAACAAGAAGGTACCGTAAATGAGAAACGAAGCGCTCCGCGCTCGTCGCTCGCAACCAACGCGCAAACATTTGCCATCGCGTACTATCGTAGACGAACGGCGACGAAACCATCGTAACAGAAGGCGCGACTGATTAAACGCCCACCTTGACGAGCTCCATCTCGAAAATGAGCACGGAGTCCGGCTTGATGAGCGGCGTAGGGGATGATTTACCGTACGCCAGCTCGGACGGAATTACGAGTTCCCACTTATCGCCCTCCTTCATGAGCTGCATCGCCTCGGTCCAGCCACTGATGACTTGATTCGGCGCGAACGTCGTCGGTTGACCGCGCTTGTACGACGAATCAAACTCCTCGCCCTGGATATTCTTCCCAGAGTAGTGACACGAGCACGGCGTCGACTTCGAGGGCGAGGGCCCACCCTCCGGTCCAGATTTCAAAACGCGATACTGCAACCCCGACGGCAGCTCGACCACGCCCGGTTTCAACTTATTGGCCTGCGTCGCGCGACGAACCATCGTCGTCAGTCACATCGCGTCGTCGGACGCGTCCGGTTCGTCGAGTCATCGAACCATCCCATCATCGCGCGCGCGCATTCGTTCGCCGCGCACCGCGAGAAACGCCGCGCCGTCGCTCTTCGCGTCCGCCATGCCGCCGACGAACGCGCAACCGATCAACGCGATCACCGCCAGGACGAGCGCGAGCGTCGTCGATCGTCGCCCGCGAGCCATCGCGGAGTGCGGATTCGCCGATCGCGCGCGCGTCGACCGATCGATCGACCGATCGACCGATCGACCGACCGATCGATCGACCGACCGCGTCGAGCGTCGGCCGAATCCGATCGCGACGCGACGATTCGATTCGTCACACTGGTCGAGACGCGCGTCGAGACGCGCGCGCGCGCTCGACGCGCGCGCGGCACACGACGACGACGACGCGCGCGGCGCGCGACGAGTGATTTTTAGAGAAAGCTCGCGCGCGCGACGCGACGCGACGCGACGAGGGCGCGGCGGGGATGACGGCGAAGAAACGCGCGGAGGAACGCGCGAGGCGAGGGGAGACGAAGCGCTGCGGCAACGCGCCGTGCGGGAGCGAGGTGGGACGATCGATCGGCGCGATCGCGGACGACGGGACTGACGATGATTGGTAATCGTGCGCGCAGGAGACGCCGATGTGGCGTAAGGGGTGGATCGATGATGATGGGGTTGAGGTGGACTTGTGTAACGCGTGCGGTGCGCGGCGCGCGCGCGACGAGACGAAGACGACGCGAAAGCGCGCGGACGACGATGCGCGTGACACGCGACTGACGCGCGCGCGCTTGAATCGTAGGTTTGATTTTCAAGCGAGGGTGGTGGTGCGCGTGGTGTGCGTTGCCGTATCGCAAAGTGGGTGAAAACGATGAGGCGTTGCGTTCGCGGTGGGTTCCTTGCGAGTATTGTCATCGGTTTACACATTACGACTGCGAGAAACGCGAAGCGCCGGAGGCTTTGGAGGCTGAGCGATACGCGTGTCCGACGTGCAGAAATTTGAAAAAACTTCCGAAGCCTGCGAAAGAGATTGACCCCCCGAAGAGCTCGGAGGCGCAAATGATCGATGGACTTTTGGTGGTGATTCGTCCGTACGATCGAGCGCCGAAGAAATTCGACGAGGTCGGGGAAGTAAAGATCGTCAAGAAGACCGCGCATCGCCCGAGCGTGTCCACGAAACGTCCACGAAGTGCAGATGGGAAATCAAGCCGCACCGCACGAGTGCTCAAGTCGTCGTCTTCGGAGAAAGAGAAGAAGAAGCTTCCGTTATCGTCGAATGCGCCGCGGCGCGCAGTGTCAAAATCGATTCGCGGAGGCAAGCCGACGGGGCTCGCATCACTGGCCAAGGTGGCGACTCGAGTGTTACCAGAGCGTATGGTTCGATCTGAAGCTTACAAACGCGCGCAAGCAGCAGAGGAAGCGAAAGAGGAGGAGCTCGCATTGAGTACTCGTCGAAGCGGACGCGCGCCAAAGGAGTTGGCGAAGGCCGCCGGGCAAGATTTCTTGCACGAACCTCGACATCAATCTCGTCCAAGTCAACCAGTTTTTCGAAGCGGTGTCCGTCAGCAGTCAACTGTCAATGAATCGTTGTACGCCGAACCTTTTTACGGTCAACACGGTGGTCTTGGTTTCGCCGCATCCATGGAAGCGCGATTGGTACACAACGAATTGTCACCGCAAGGCGTCCTGTATCCCGAAGAAACGGGTGGTATGGTTGGTCCGCTACGTACGTTGGGTATGGGTACTAAGACTCCGGATCAAACCTTCGTTCGACGACCCCCGCTCGCTCCAAAGCAGCAACGCGGGTCTCCAAAAGTTCCAGACCAATTGACGTCTTCGACGGTGAAGAAGTCAATTCGTCGGGAAAGCGGAGGGCGCGCGGAAGAACACGAGCTCATGACGGTTGCATCGCAATTGATCGAGGCACAGTGTGAAGCATACGATCAATACACGGTCACAATCAATGTTTGTAGACTGCTGAACAAGCTCGACGTGATGCGCGGATACACGACGCGCGATATGATCGTCAAGTTCAATTTGCATCGCATCGTTGGAGATCTCTTGATGAATGATGACATTCGCATCCGTCTTGCGGCTGACAAGTTGCTGAAAATTCCATCATGGCGCGAGGCTATCTGCGGAAACGCGACGCCTCAGCGTTCGATGCAATTGCCCGTGATGCCGACGCACCAGCCTTTCGCATCGTTACAAGCCGCTCCTTCGATGGAGGCGGCTGCACCGCCGACGCATATCGTGAGCAAGCCCGTACCACGACGTCCTCGAGCGCCACGCGAAGCGAAAGCAATGGCCTTAATGGCGTCGCAGTCTTCACCCACCGAGACGATCACTCCACCTCAGACTCAGTATCCGTACTTTGAGACGGCGAGCCAGGATGTCGCTGACATCGACAACGCGCTCTTGCTCTCTGGTGGTCAAGATGCGAGTCAACGAATGATTTAGAAGATATGTGCGCATGAATTTTACTACACTCTACTAAAGTTCGTCTCGAACGCTCGGATTCGCACTCGTGCCTTCTTCGCCCAAAAGGTCTTCATCTTCTTTGTCAGCATCTTCGTTGGCGTCTTCCATAACGTTGTCTTCGGGAATTGGTGGTGTTGGTTTCGGAGGCTGCGGCGGTTTCTTTTGTTTGGCATCGAACGTCCAACCCGCGGGTTTTGATTTCGGCAAACGCGCCGATCCTCGCGGTGCCTTTGGAGATGACGAGTCACACTGCGCGACTTCGCGCTCAAGCATCGCGTTGCGTTGTCTCAACGCGAGGTTTTCCTTTTGAAGCGTTTCGAGCTCCTCTAATGAGCCAGCGGCTTCGGTGTATTCGTTCGCCATATCACGATGAGCCGCGGTGAGTCCCGCGAGACCGCACAACCATTGCTCAGGGACGAGAGTTTTGTCACCCTTACCGTGACCGTCGAGCAAATCGAGCAAATCGGCTTTGATGAATTCCCACGCGCTTGGCGGCGGCATCAACTCGTAAGCTTGCTCTTCTTGACCTTCCACCGCTTGCGCATACTCGGGATGAATTGAGTTCGCAGCGAGCTCCCAAACGGCGTTTGCGCATACGACATCGATCGTCGATTCCATCATCGCTGCGTATCCGAGTTCGCGCTCGGCCTCAATCAAAGTCTCGGCGATTTCGTAATAGTTAAGCGTTTCGTTTTGTCGACGAATCAATCTCACCTCTACTCGTTTCGCATGATCATCGTCTTCTATGCTTTCCATCTTCGGCACGAATAACAACCCGGCGACCCCTGCTTCGTGAAATGGCAATCCCATGATGTACCTCGATCCGACGAGCGACGACGCCCTGGCGTACGCCACCTTCCCGTCGAACGATTTTGCCAACACTTTCAACCACGGCACCTCCTCCAATAAAATCGCCCGCACTACCGTCTCATTACGTTCGACAAACTCTAACACTTCGTGTCTCGAGCGCACCTCCTCCACCTCCTCGAATCGATTCTCTGGAACGTACTTCACCATCCAATTCGCCAACGCGTCGCCGTCGGTCGCGTCCCCTTCGAACATGTGCATCTCGTTACTTATCGCCAGCGCGATGAACCCGCACCCCGCCTTCCTCGCTCTCGCGCGCATCCCGTGTCGATCCGTTGGTTTCGAGAGCGCCTTCACCTCCGCGATTCTCGACACATCCGTCCCTTCGTGCGTCGCCTCCGCCACGACGACGTCTCGCAGTCGTCCCGCGCCGTCGATCGCCCGCGCGAACCGTCGCCACGACGCTTTCACGCTCGAGCCCTCGCAATACGACGACGTGTCTTCGGGAAACACACCGAGGACGTAATCTGCGCTGGCGCTCATGAGCTTCATCTCGATCTCGACGAATCGCACGCGCGCGACGGTTTTCGGCAGCGCCAGCGCGGTGTCGTTCGCGTCGCCTCCTATGGCGAACGCGTGCGCTCGAGGCGCGTCCGCGCGCGACGAGCGAACCATCAGCGCGCATGTGACCGCCAGCGCGCACGCGCGCGCGAGGCGACGACGTCTCATCGCTCGAGGCGCGGAATGCAGGTCGAACGCCAACCGGATTACCGTCGACGCCGGCGGATTACGGTTGGCGACGCGTCGTCGAAGTCGCGATGCGTTCGCTAGATATTGTATCCTCGTATTACATTCATGCGTGCATTCATTCATTCATTCATTCACTCATCGCGCCGTTTCATCAATCATCCGTCGCGTCGCGTCGCCGCGCGACGGTCGCCGCCCTCACGCGCGCTTCTCCTTCGCCTTCGACGCCTCTCTCAACTCGCTCAGCTCGCTTCGCATCCCCAACCAAAACATCAGCGCTCCCACGAGGGCGATGTTCTTAAAAAACATAATCATTTCGATTCCCGCCGTCGCCTCGTCGCCCAGCACCGCGGCTTCGCTCGCGCTTCGCCAAAACGGATGCATCGCGAGCGACACGCTCAGCGTGAACAGAATCAACATCTTCGCCCCGAGCGCGTACCCGCACGCGAAGAGCGCGGATCCCGCGAGCTCCACGACCGTCGCCGCTCTCACCAGCGCGTGATCGCTCGGAAGCAGCGCGCACAGATCGACGCCGACGTTGGCGTTGATTGAAGATTTGAGCGACCGCAGCGCCGGCGTGACGGATTGGAAGAGCGCGGCGTCGGCGCCGTGCGCGCGAAGGGCGCGCCATTTCTCCAGGGCGCTGGCGAGGAAGATGAAAGAGAAGAGCGCGCGGCCGATGGCGGTGGTCGCGGCCATGGTCGCGTCGAGGAGTGACGCGGCGGTCGAAGCGAGCGCGCGAGCGCGTGATTCGACCGATTGGCGCGTTTGAAGCGTTGAATTGGACAAACAACAGTCGCGTGTGTTGGGTTATTAAAATCGTCTCGAGCGTGTCTTCGCTTGGTGCGACGCGATTTCGACGCCATGAATGTGCGCTCACGAAGAGCGGCGGACGCGGCGCTTGGACGGGGTCTTCTTCTCGTCTTCGGCCGGCGGCTCGTTTTCGTCGCCCTCGTTTTCGTCGTCGTCGTCCTCCTTGACGTCGTCGTCCTTCTTCTTCTTCGCGTCCTTGGCTTGTTGCGCCTTCTTCGACTTTTGCTCGTCGGTCGGGCGCATGGACTTGACGGCGATGAAGAGAATGATCAACGCGATGGGGAGAGTGACGAAAGTGAGGTAGTAGTGGAGGGCGTTGGTGGCAAAGTGCGACATGGCATCTTGCGCGAAGACGCCGACGGGGCCCGGGATTTTGTCGGCGATGGACTCGAAGAAACGGAGACCGATCGGAGCCGAGGGCTCGCGAGCGGCTTCGGCGTCAGCCTTGGCCTTCGCTTCTTTTTCGCGAGCTTCGACGGCAGAGTTCACCGCTTCAGCCTTGGCCTCAAACGCATCCTTACCGAAAGCCTTGACGGCGGCGATGTCTTCGTCGGCGACAATGTTGTCGAGCACTAAGCCCTTGGACATGGTCCAGACTTCGACACCAACGGCACCAATCTTACCGATGTTCGCCAATGGAGTCTTGTCTTCGTAGAACTTCGGGTTCGCGATTTGCTTCGGCTTCCATTCGCCCTTGTACTTCGGGTTGTCGATCATCGGCGCGTACCACTTGCCCTTGTACTCCGGGTTGGGCTTTTCCGGACGAGTCCACTCGCCGCAACCAGAAACTTCGGCGCACGCCGGGTTGGGCACCATCGGAGCTTCCCAGTCACCGTCTTCTTCGACGTCCCAGTCTTCGGGGATGACGGCTTCCTCGTCTTCGACTTGGGCCGGTTCGTCGTCGAGCCAGTCATCCGGCTTGACGGCGTCCATGTCCGGAATCATCGCCGGAGCGTCTTCGTCCCAGTCCGCCGGCTTCTTCGCCTTGGGATCCGGAATCTTGTCTTCATCGACCCAATCTTCGGGCTTCTTGTCATCGGGATCGTCAATCTCCTTGGGCGGGTTGAACGGCGGCTCAAAGTCCTCGAACAGAGAGCCCGTGCGTTCCTCCTTGCCGTCGATGGAGACGGTGTACGTGTTATCCTCGTTGACCTCCAAAGAGTAGAGATGCACCTTCTCGTCGACCGGCATGCGCGGTGGGTTCTTCAAGTGCTTCTCTTCGACTTCGCCGTCGAGCGGGGACTTGTGCTTGAAGATGACGTGCACCTTGTTCGTACCGCCGCACTTATCCGGACCAAACATCACCGTGTACGGCGTGTCTCCATCGAACGAATCCGCGTCGTACTCGTCGGCGTTCAAGTACTTCAAGTACGCACCACCGCATTCCAACCCTTCTTCTTGGCGCGCTTCGAACTGAAGCGCGAAACCGTTGGACGGATCGAGCGGGGAAGACAACGCCTTGGACACGCCGTAGTGCCGCGCCTCCTTCGGAAGATACAACCCGTAGTCATCCGTATCCTTCGCCTTCTTCGCGATCGCCTTACCTACATCGCGCGAAACCATCGATCGTTCGAGTCAGTCACGCATCGCGACGCGCGTTTCGTCCCATCCCGTCGCCGTCGTCCCCCCGTCGTCGATTCCCGTCCCGTCGCCGTCTTTCATCGCTCGCGCGATCTCGGATCTCCGTCTCGCCTCGCGCGTCCCCCTCCCGCCCCTCCGCGCGCGCCTCGACGCCCGCTCGACCCTCTCGAAGCGCCTCCGCGCGTCTTCCCGCGCCCGCGCGTCCATCCTCGCGCGCGCGTCCCGATCGCGCGCGCGTCATCACTCGCGCCTCCGCCATCGAATCTCGTCGAAGCCGCCGTCCATCGCGATGGGCGTCTCTCTTTGCGATCGTCGCGTCTCTTTGTCGCGCACCCGTGTACTTCGCCTCGCTCGAGTGCGTCCATCCCGCGAGCGCGCCGTCGTCGAACGTCTCCGCGAGCTTGAGCGCGCTCGCGGGCGCGCAGAGCGCGCCGAGGGCGACCGCGCACGCGACGCGCGTCGCGCGCGTCGGCATCGCGTCGTCGAGTGGCGACGCGACGCGGCGATCGCGCGCCAATCGGATCGCGCGGCGCGCGCGATCGCATATCGTGTGGGCATACAGTCCGGCGATCGGACGCGCGGAGACAGCGCGATCCCCCGCGAGGAGGGTGTTTCGCCGGGCGAGTGTTTTTCGCCCGGGGAGGGTTTTTCGCCCGGCGAGGGTGTTTTTCGCGTCGTCGTCGGGCGCGGGTGCATTCGCGCGTCGCGACGGCGCGACATCCGACGCCCCGCGGCGCGCGGCGCGCGCGCGATGCGCGCGACGACGACGACGACGACGACGCGCGTCCGCGTCCGCGTCCGCGTCCGACCGCGCGGGCGGCGCGAGGACGCGCGGACGGCGCGAGGACGCGCGACGCGCGGCGACGGACGGGACGACGCGCGCGCGATCGATCGACGCGCGGTGACGGTCGCGAAGGCGGCGCTCGCGCTGGGGGAGGCGCTCGCGTTCCCGTGGCTCACGGAGGCGGCGACGCGGCCGCGCGCGAACGGGGACGAGGACGCGCGAACGGGGACGCGGGCGTGGTTCGCGTCGTTGCTGCCCGCGGAGCGCGACGCGAGGGCGATGGAGGAGGCGGTCGCGGCGCTGGCGCGCGGCGAGCGGGCGTTGGGGGAGAAAAATGCGAAAGCCGCGATCGAGGCGCTGTCGAAGATCGAGACGCTGGTGCCGCGGGAGTACAAGCTGAATCAACGCGCCGGGTTGCTGCTGAGCGAGGCGTACAAGCTCGCGGGCGATAACGCGAGGTATCTGGAGTATAAAAATCGCGTGTGGTGGTGGGGAAGGGGTTTGCGATGGCCGGGTTGGTACATAATCGCGTATCTGAGCGCTCGAAGCGCGTATTTCGACGCTAAAGAGGACGACGAGGCGGCGTTTTCGATGTCGGAAGCCGGCGTCGTCGCGCCGCTGTGGGTCGGTTTGCTGTTCCTGCTCGTGGAATACGGCTTGCCCGATTACTAGCGGATAGATTGCGGATAGATAGCGGATAGATAACGCGCGGTTAGTTGACGATTTGTTTGTTTCATCATTATTTGCGCGCATCATCGCGCATCATCATTTGCGCGCCGTCGTCCGCGAGCCTCGAGCGACGACTCTGCGCGAGCGCTCCGAGCGGTCGAGCATCTGGAAGACGTCACCGTCGCGCGCGCGACGTGCGTCGGCGTCCCGCGCGCGCGCGACGCATGCCGTGGCGCGGACGCGCGCGAGAGGCACGCGTACCTCGCGCGTTCGACGCGAACCGAAGCCTCAGACGCGGCGCGAACGGTGTCGACGACGCCGAGGACGATGCGCCTCGACAAACCAGGCACTCGCGCGCGACGACGTCGTACGTCGTCTCTTCGCCGCCGCGCGACGACGAAAGACTGAGCGATTTGTTCGCGGGCGCGACGTTCTACTTCGACGGGTACGTCCCCGAGGGCGCGAGCGTCGTGCGGACGCTCGCGGAGCGACACGGGGGGAGGGTGGCGCTGGTGTGGAGCAAGACGGCGAAGATTACGCACTACGTCGTCGAGGATTACGGATGCATGGACGAAATGGCGCGAGATAGACATAGAAGAGGCAAGAGTAAAGAAATGCGATGCGTGCGCTCGTCCTGGATCATGCGATCGATCGATGATGGGCGACTGGTTGAGGATTACGCCGCGCACGCGCCGAGAGGGACGCCGCGCGCGTCTCCGAAGAAATCGAAGCGAGAGGCGGCGCTGACGGAGATGGATTTGGTGGACCTCATCATCGACACCGCGTGGAACGGTACCGGTGGTGTGTCGACGCAGAAGGCGCTGCGCGAGACGTGGGTGATTCGCGTGATTTTTGACCGCGTCGTCAAGGTGATGCAGGACGGCAGGACGAAGGACGCCGACGTTCGATTGATTTCATTCAAGGCGTATAACGCGTTGAAACAAGTCGTTCACGAAAGGTGGATCGTGCCAGTGAGTGCATCGGAGGCGTTAGTTCACATCGAAGGCACAAAAAACATAGGTAAGCGAAACAATTTCGTCACTTCGCAATCGTCGCCGACGGATGCGGCGCAGGCGCTCGAGTGGATTATGGTGGATGAAAAGGGCGTCAACGTAACCGCGACGATGCACGACGTCCGTAGTGACGGTTGGGATCCGTCGTGGTTAACCGAGCGCGCTTCAGCGGACGCTTCAGTGGGAGTCGTGACGCGGCGCGCGAGTCGAGCCGCGGCGGCGTCGCAGGATGAGCAAGATTTGCGAACTTTGTCTCAATTGTCAAACATTGATCCGGAAGATTTGGAGGCGCTCGACCCTCAGACTAGATACGAGTGGTCTAAAGCGCGCGCGGATAGAGAGAATCAGCGCTTACAACATCGAAATGCGGCGAACTCTTCGGCGTTCCAGCT
>Ga0181559_10007517_pt1 | contig 10130 bp, 4 predicted proteins | sample 011ome_21_FD_133752 | JGI IMG/M metagenome (GOLD analysis project Ga0181559, IMG submission 133752) | Coastal salt marsh microbial communities from the Groves Creek Marsh, Skidaway Island, Georgia - 011508AT metaG (megahit assembly) | ecosystem: Environmental > Aquatic > Marine > Intertidal zone... | reverse complement strand
GCGCGCGCCGCCGCCGCCGTCCTCGTCGTCGTCGTCGTCCATCGGCAGCGTCCCGCTCGCGACCGCGTGCGCGCGCATCGCCGCGGCGATCGCCGGCGCGCACTCCGCGTCGTACAAGGACACGAGCTCCGCGCCGAGCGCGTGCAGGCCTCTGAGGCACTCGATCCCGACGCACGACTCGAACGGGTGCAACGTCGCCGCGGCGAACGCGGGCCTGCCGACGCCGGCGCCGAGGTCAACGAGCTTGGCGCCCTCGCGGGGTATCCGCGCGCGGTGCGTCTCGAAGAACGCGACGAGGGACATGAACCCGAACTCGCCGTACACGAGGTCGCGCACGGACTCGTCCTCGTCCCTCGCGAAGACCTCGTCGCGGCATCGCTCGCGCGCGAGCGACCCGGGGTGGTCTCTGAAGAGCTCCTCCAGGAGGAGCATCGCGCGTCGCGGCGGGAGGACGCCGGAGGACGCGTCCGGGGTTTCCACCGGAGGCGGGCGCGTCGCCGCGGCCGCGAGGCGGGCTCTGATGGCTTCGGCTGCGGGTTTCGAGATGGGGATCGGGACGGATGGGGGTGGGGTGGGGGATCAGACAGGACGGACGCGTCGAGGAGGGAGAGGCCGTTCGTTCGTTTCGACTCGCGCGTTCCGCGACGAGGGAGACGAGACGTAGACGTCCGCGTCCGCGTCCTGTCGTCGAGCGAGGCGCGCGCGCGACGCGAGCGCGACGCACCTCGGACCGCGTCCGCCTCGGCGCGGAAGTTCATCAGGCTCGGGCCGTACGCCACGAGCGTGTCCCTCGCCCCCGCCCTCGCGTCCTCGTCGTCCTCGTCCGACATCGCGCGCGGCGGATTTTGAAGGGCCGGCGCTTCCATCAGCGCCGGTTCGCGGCGCCGCGCCGGGCGACGTACGCGTACGTACGTGCTATTTATACTATTTGCTCATAGACATCGTAGATCTCGTTTCTCACGTCTCTGGGCGACGTGGCGGCCCTCCGCGCCAGGGTTTTGGTGGCGACGGAGCCGGCGACGTCATTATCCTCGCCGCGCACTCGCACGGTCGTCATGGCGTCCGCTGTCGCACTCTCCGCGCTCCCCACGGTCACGCGTAAGCCGCCGACGCGCGCGGTCGCGCTCCGCAGCCGCGCCGCGTTCGCGTGCCGCGCGTCGTCCTCCGGCGATAAGGACGTCGTCGATTTCGGAGCGATTCCGAGAGGCATGGGCTTTCCGAAAGGCGAGGGCTTCGCCTTCGGCGACGCCGACGCGGCGACGAAGACGTCCACCACGCCGTCGTCGTCCATGACGCTGTTCTCCTCCCCGCTCGCGACCGCCGCGCCGCTCTTCGCGCTCGCGGAGGGGTTGCGAGACGACATCAAGCCGTCGTACTTCGCCACGCTCGGGCTCTTCGTCCTCTCCGCGCCCGGCCTGTGGTCGCTCGTGAAGCGCAGCGCGAAGAGCAAAGTCGATCGAAAGACGTTCGAGGTCGCGGGACCGAGCGCGACGCCGTCGATGCCGCTGGACGAGCTCGCGCGGGAGATCGCGGCGTTCTTCAGGCGGAACAACTACGTCGTCGCGGACGCGGGGGAGGTCATCACGTTCGAGGGAAACATCGCCCCGGAGAAGGGCACGGCGGCGTACATCACGTTTTGCGTCGCCGTCGGGTTGCTGTGCATCGCGCTCGTGTGCTCGATCGCGCTGCCGGGCGGGAACTTGTGGTACTCCATCGCGCTCATCTCGCCGCTGTCGGGGACGTATTACATGGTGCGTTCGTCGCGTCGCGGTTTGTTTGTCGCGCCTCGTTCGGTTCGTCTCTCTCTCGCGTTTTCCGTCCGCACAGCCGTGCGTCTCGCCGACCGACGATCGCTCCCCGCTCACCTCCGCTTCCTCTCGTCTCCGCCCCATCGCAGGACAACGCCGGGAGGAAGGAGAAGGTGAAGGTGAAGATGGTGACCGCGGACGACGACATGACGACGGACATCATCGTGGAGGGGGACGTGGAGGAGATCGAACGCATGCGCCGGGACCTGAACCTCGTGGAGAAGGGCAAGGTGTACGTGAAAGGCATCCTCGAGCAGTGATGAGCGCGAGATAGATATTTTTTCGTCGAGAGGCGCGCGCTTGTACATACGAAGCGAGCACGTTACGCGCGCGCGTCGCGTCGTCGTCGGTCGTCGTGGCTGCCGCGCGGTCTGCGGACTTCCCGCGGCGGCGGCGGCGGCGGCCCGACCGAAAACCGCTCGAGGCGAAATTGCGATTTTCGCGAGATCTGGAACGCGAAGCGTCAGCGTCAGCAGATCTGACGACACGCTCCGGCGGGGCGCACGCCGGCGACATGGCGCGCCAACGCAAAACGTTTAATTTCCGCGTCGCGCAGATGTTCGTCTACTTCCCGGGTGCGTCCGTCGTCCGCGCGCGCGCGCCGCGCCCCCGCGTCGCGCGCGGCCGCTCTCACCTCGCCGCGACTCGCCCCTCTCGTTCGTAACTGACATCTGACGCGACACCCGCGCATCGTTGCATCTCGTTTCGTCCCCGCGCGCGCAGGCGTCGTCGTCCTCTTCAACGTCGCCGCCGTGGGCGTCATGGCGTGGGCGCTCTCCCGCGTGACGATGGAAATCGACACGACGTTGGACTCGTACAAGCAGAGCGACACCGTCGCGAGCTTCCGCGAGGACCAGGCCGCGATGTTCTACTACTACGACGAAGCGCTGTTCCACCCGCCGCTGGGGGAAAACGCGACGTTCCTCGCGGAGATGCGCGCGCTGCGAGCCGCCGCCGCGGCCGCGGGGACCCTGAACGCCGCGCCCGCGATCCCCTCGCCGAACGCGCCGCGCTCGTCGCTGGACGCCGCGCTGATGAACCCCACCGCGGGGCTCGGCGGCGGCGGCGGCGCGGACGAGCTCCACGTCTTGGTTCGCGCGTCCGACGACGCCGGCGACGTGTTCGCGCCCGACATCTCCCGCGCGACGTGCGAGCTGAAACGCGCGATCGAGCGCGACGCGATGTACGCGGGCGAGGTGTGCGAGCGGGCGGGGCGGGGGCGCGACGGGCCGTGCCATTCGACGTTCTCCGCGTTCGACGTTCGAACGGCGTACCGGATGATCGGCCTCGGCGGCGCGTTCGATGGGTTCGTGGCGCTCGCGACGTCGCTCGCGAGCTTCGAAGAGAGCGGCGGCGGCGGCGCGGGGAACGAGACCGTCGCGGATGCGCTGAGGCGCGCGCGCGACGCGTGCGCCGCGGGCGAGAGAGGCGAGGTCGACGCGGGGGAGGTTTTGTGCGCGTCGACGCCGTCCTTGGGTTGCGACGCCGCCGCGTGCGCCGGCGACGAGCTCGGCGCGAAGGCGTGCGTCGTCGGCGGCGGGCTCATCGACGCGTGCGCGTGGCTGGACGCGTCGGCGGTGACGCCCGCGGACGTCCGCGCGCTCGCGGCGTTCCCGACGACGCCGCTCGACGCGGGCGAGTGCGGCGCGCTCGCGTCCGCGTCAGGCGGCGACGAGATGCGAGCCGCGTTGCGCGTCGGCGCGGTCGCGATACGATGGGCGCGCGCGGGCGAGCGACGGATGGCGTCGTTCGCGATGCCGTGGCGGCTCCTCGCATCCGATACTTTCGGTGAAACTGTCGGACGGGACGTGTCGGACGTGTCGGACGCGGACGCGCTCCGGAGCGACGTCACGCGGCTCGTGTTTCGCCTGCGCGGCAAGGACCTCTCGCAGAAGGTGTCGGCCGCGACGAAGTGGGCGATGCACGACGTCGGCCCGAACGTGATCGAGACGTGGCGCGCGAGGAGCGGCGACGGCGGGCGCGTCGTCGCCGCCGCGTCGTGGCGCCAGACGTGGGCGTTCCGGGAGCTCGGGCTCGCGACGCTGTGGGAAGACCTGAGGTGGGCGATCGGGTCGGGCGCGCTCACGTTCGCGTTCGTGTGGTGGCACACCTCGTCGCTGTTTCTCACGGTCGGCGGGATGGCGGCCGTGTGCTCGTCGCTGATCGCCGCGCAGTTCGTGTACGTGTACGTCGTCGGCGTGACGTGGGTCGGTCTGTTGAATTTCATCGGGATATTCCTCATTTTGGGCATCGGCGTGGACGACGTGTTCATCATCTTAGAATTTTGGAGGCAAGCCGCGGACGAGCACGGAGACGGAACCGACGCGACGCGAGGGGAAGACGCGACGGGGGCCCTCGGCGACAACGCTCTCGTGAACCGGATGACGTGGACCGTGAGAAAATCGCAGTATGTCGTCACGATGACCTCCCTCACGACCGCGATGGCGTTCGCGATAAACCTGTCGTCGCAGATCGCGCCCATTCGGCTCTTCGGCGCGTTCATGACCGCTCTCGTGGCGTGCAACTACTGGCTCGTGTGCACGTCGTTCCCCGCGCTGCTCGTGCTGCGGCACCGGTGGGGCCCGCGGACGCGCCGCGCAGCACGCCGCGCGCTCGCGGGCGTCGCGCGCGGGTGGCGCCGCGCGACGCGGCGCCGGCGACGACGACGGGACGCGCCGCGCGAGGAGGCATCGGCGTCGACCGCCGCGGAGGCGGACGCCGCCGCGGCGGTGGTGGAACGCGCGCACGGGTTGCCGCCCGCGACCGTCGTCGCGCGACGGCGGTCGTCCTACGGCCACGTCTACGCGGTGGCGCATCGGCGTAGGCCGAGCGGCGGGTTCGGCGGCGGCGGCGGCGCGAGGGGCGCGCACCACCGGCGGTTTCACTCCACGGTGCCGTGCGCGTTTCACCCCGACGACGGCGGCGTCTTCAGCCCGAAGAAGCCGTCGTTTTCGTCCGTCGGCGCGGTGGGCGCGACGGCGAGCGAGAGGAAGGCGGCGTCGCGGACGACGCGACGGACCGTCTCCCTCGGCGGCGGCGCGACAGGAATCGCCGGACGCGATTCGAAGCACGACTTTTTCTTCGACGCGCTCGCGTCCCCGGACAGCGCGATGGACATCTACGAGTACTTCAAAGACGTCGCCGGGACGAGCTCGAGCGACGACGCCGCCGACGAATACCCAGACTTCGTCACCGCCGCCGGGAGCGTCGCGGACGCCGACGAACGACGCGCCGCGCGGCGGCGCCTCCTCCCGTGCTGCGGCGCCGGCTCGGACCCGGACTCGAACCGGAAAGGCGACTGCGTCGACCGCGCGATTCACCGCCTCGCGGACTTTGTCGTCGCCGCGCGCTGGCCCATCGTGATCGTCGCCGTCGCGCTGTTCGTCGGCGCGGCCGTCCTCGCGTCGCGGATCGAACCGTCGCCGCAGACCGGGTTCACGATCTTCCCCGAGGACCACAACGTCCAGCGGTACGCGCGTTGGTCGTCGCTCTTCGGATTCGCGTCGTACGAGGAAGCCGTCAGGGTGCGGTTCGTGTGGGGGCTCGAAGACGCCCCGGACTCGTACGCGTCCGCGGAGGAGATGGAATCGGAGAGTCGTCACCCGTTCGCGCCGAAGCGGCTCGCGATCGCCGCGAAGATGGCCGCGAGCGAGTTTGAAACGCCCGGCGCGCTGAACAAACGCGAGCAAGACCCGACGCTCGACGCCGGCTTCGACGTCGAGCCCGAGGCGTCGCAGGCGTGGCTGCTCTCCTTCTGCGACGCGCTGCGGCGCTCGGAGGAAACGTCCGCGCGGCTCGCGGACCCGTCGGTTGGCGCGAACGTGGACTGCTTCATCGAGGACGTGAACGCGCGCGTCGTCGCGTTGTCCGGCGGCGGCGCGGCGTTGCCGCTCCCGCGCGACGCGTTTCGCGCCGCGCTCGCGACGTACGAGCTCGACGACGCGCGCGCGTACGCGAGGCAGATACGGTGGTTCCGGAAGAACGAGACCGAAAACGGACACGTCGCGAGCGTTTCCATCCACGCGGTTCTCCGCGCGTCCGCGCTGCGAACGAGCGCGGAGACGCTCACGCGCGAGGCTGCGTTTTGGGAGCGTTGGTTCCGCGCCGCGCTCGAGACGGCGCCCGTCGGCCTCAGAGGCGGATTCCAGACCTCCGAGACGTGGATCCGCGTCTCCACGGAACGCGAGGTCGTGACCGCGGCGTGGAGCGCGCTCGCCTTCTCCCTCGCGTTCGCGTTCGGCGTGTTATACGGCGCGTCTCGATCCGCGCGTCTCGCCGCGCTCGCGACCGTCTCCGTCGGCCACGTCGCGACGACGTTTCTCGCCTTCGCCGTCCTCCGCGGCTGGAGCGTCGGCGTCGTGGAGGCTGTCTGCACGATGGTCCTCGTCGGCTTATCCTTGGATTACATCCTGCACGTCGCCGGGGCGTACGTCAGGATCGAGGACGGGTGCATGAAGACGAGAGCGCGCGGCGCGCTCACCGCGGTCACGCGGAGCGTGGCGTCCGGGTGCAGCACGACGGTTGGCGCGGCTTTGTTTTTGCTCGGGTGCACGGTGACTTTTTTCACGAAGTTCGGGTTGTTCATCACGTGGACGCTGACCGCGGCGCTCGTGCAGGCGTGCGTGGTGTTTCCCGCGACGTGCGCGGTGTGCGGGCCGGAGGGGAGGAAGGTCGGGGGGGGGGAGGGGGACGAAGAGCGCGGGGTGGGGGTGGGAAGAGAGAACGACGACGCGCGACCCTGATGACGTAGATGTATTCGTACTCGTATCGACGACGACGACGACGACGATGACGACGTACAGTAAGCGCACGTCACTCAGTCGTTGTACGGATCCCGTGTGTAGTCTCCGTCGGGATCTTCAGGGCAAGCGCCCCAATCGAGGCACTGCATGCAGTACCTTCCATTCGACCATCCGCCTGGAACGTTGTTCTCCACGCCGCAGGCGTCGCAATACCTGATGTCCCACGGCCAAGACGGTTTATACCCTCTTGAACCCTTCGATGCTTCGACGTACGTTCGACAGCGCTCTGTCGTGAACACGCGGACATCCCCAGTGGGAGTGTTCTGGTCTACTACTGGGCGTCTGACCTTAATGAGCCGCTTGTCTTGTGCGTGAGGGGTCGATTTTTGAAACTCGCACTCGAGGCCCAGCCACGTCGTCGTGACGCTCACCCGGCAGCTGTACTCGCCGGATCCTGCGAAGGGCGCGTCGACGTCGATCCACGGGTACGGGGTTCTTCGGGGGGAATCGATGGTTTCATCGATATATAGAATCGAGCTCCAAGGGGAGAGCAACGCGGCTTTCGCGGCTTTCTTCAACGAAGACACGACGTCGACCGGGAGGTTCACCCCCGACGCGTCGAGACGGCTGGCGAACCAAGCCTCGAAGTGATGATCGAGGACCTCGGGCGGGGTCTCGGCGAGGTCGCGGAGGCGGAGCTCGGCGAACGCCATGTCGGACAGGGGCTCGACCATGGTGGGACCGACGCCACGCACGTCCGCGCGGCGGCGAGAAGTGCTCGACTTGTTGTTGCTTTTCTGGAAAAAAGTGAACAACGAGTGGAAGGACGAGAACGACGTCGGAAGCGGGCGCGGACCTCTCAGAGGCGAGCGCGCGGCGGCGGTGGAGGAGCTTATGCGCGCGGGCGCTCTCGCGAGGAGGTTGACATCGATCGCGCGAGGATCGATCCCCGCCGCGTCGCATCGCGCGCCGTCCGGGGCGACGGCGACGCCGCCCCCGGAGCATCGTCAGCCGTGGACTCGCCGCACGCACGTCTCGAGGGCGTTCGCGGCGACGTCGCGCCATCCCCTCGCGCCCGTCTGCGGCGCTCTCGACGACGCGAGGACATCGATGACGTCGCGCCCGAGCGGCGGCGGCGGCCATCACCCCGCGAAGCGCGCGAAGGCGACGACGGCGACGCCGACGCCGCCGCGAGATGCGGACTCATCAGCGCGCGATCGCTTCACCGCCGCGCTCGCCGCGGAGCTCGGCCTCGCGCGGCGTCACGTCCGCGACGCGGTCGCGCTCATGGACGACGAGCACACGGTGCCGTTCATCGCGCGGTACCGCAAGGAGCGCACCGGCGGGATGGACGAGACGACGCTCCGCGCGGTCGCCGCGCGGCTCGTCGCGGCGGACAAACTCGAAGCGCGCCGCGAGGCGATCCTCGCCGCGCTACTGAAACGATTCGGTCCCGGGCAAATCCCGCGCGAGCTCGAGGACGCGGTGCGCGGCGCGGAGACGTCACACGCGCTCGAGGACGCGTACGCGCCGCACAAGCCAAAGGCGGCGGCGTCGAGGGCGGCGACGGCGACGGCGCGCGGGCTCGCGCCGCTGGCGGCGGCGATTTTGGACGGCGAAGAGAGCGCCGGCGCGTCGTCGATCGCCGCTCGCGCGCGGGCGTTTCTGAGCGACGACGTCAAGACGGTCGAGGACGCGATCGCGGGCGCGAGCGATATCATCGCCGAGGCGGCGGCGTCGTGCGTGGAGGCGAGGGAGAGCGCGAGGAAGGCGTTGTGGCGTCGCGGGAAACTGGTCGTGACGGAAAAGAAGGAGAAGGAGAAGGAGACGACGAAAGCGGCGAAGCGCGTGAGGGAGCAGACGAGGGATTACTTCGGCACCGAACGCGCGGTGTGCGCCGTTCCCGAGCACCAGGTGTTGGCGATCACTCGCGCGGAGGCTGCGGGCGTCGCGCGCGTGTCGTTCGATTGGGGGAAAGCGTCTCCGCCGAATTCGCCGTCGCGCGCGGCGAGGGCGTCCGTCGCGCCGTCGTTCGATCGACTCCCTCGCGACCAAAGAGCGATCGTCGAGCGCGCGATCGACGACGGCGTGCATCGGCTGCTGCGGCCGTCCATCGAGCGGTGGGCGAGAGGGGAGCTCCGCGAGAGAGCGCTGCGACGCGCGGTGCGAGACTTTGGCGCGAACCTCCGCGCGTTGCTGCTGCATCCGCCGATGCGCCCGGCGTCCGTCGTCGTCGGCGTGGACCCCGCGTTTAGGACCGGGTGTAAGCTCGCGGCCGTGGACGCGACCGGCGCGGTCGTCGCGACCGGCGTCGTGTATCTCCCGGGGTTCGAACCCCGGGGGGCGCGAACCCCGGGAACCCCGGCGCCGGCGGCGTTGAGAGCCTTCGTCGAGGCGCATGGCGCCACAGCGATCGCCATCGGCGACGGGCAGGGCACGCGCGAGGCGGAGAAACTCGTCGCGGACGCCAATCTCGGCGACGCCGTCGGGTGGAGAGTCGTCAGCGAAGCCGGCGCGAGCGTCTACAGCGCGTCGCCGCTCGCCGTCGAGGAGCTGCCGTCGCTCGACGTTTCGTCGCGCGGCGCGGTGTCCATCGCTCGGCGGCTTCAGGACCCGCTCTCGGAGCTCGTGAAGATCGACCCGCAGTCCTTGGGCGTGGGTCTGTACCAGCACGACGTGAAGGAGGCTGAGCTCGCGGGCGAGCTCAGCGCGGTGGTGGAGTCGGCGGTGGCGGAGGCGGGGGTCAACGTGAACACGGCGTCCGCGTCGCTCCTCGCGCGCGTTCCGGGGCTGTCCAAGTCCATCGCTGGGAAGATCGCGAGTCACCGCGACGCGAACGGCGCGTTCGCGGACCGCGCCGGGTTGTTGCGCGTGAGAGGGTTGGGCGCGAAGACGTTCACGCAGTGCGCCGGGTTCTTGAGGGTTGACGGCGCGGCGGACGCGTTGGAGATGACCTCGGTGCATCCGGAGAGTTACGACCTCGCACGCGCGGCGCTTCGAGAAATTCTGAGCGACGGGTTCGTCGAAGACGCCTTCGGCTGCGGGGAGGATGACGTGGACGTGGTCGAAATCGACGACAGCGACAGCGACGGCGACGGCGACGTCGTGTACGTGGGAACGACGACGACGACGACGACGACGACGACGAGCGGCGGTACAAAACGGAAACGCGCCTCGAGCGGCGGCGCGACGGCGTCGTCGTCGTCGTCGACGACGACGACGACGACGGAGACGCTGGCGCGCGCGCGCCCCATCCTCGCGCGGCTCCTGACCCCCGCGCGCTCGCCGCGCGTCGACGCGCTCGCGACGTCCCTCGACGCGCACCCGCTCGCGCTGCGTGGCGTCCTCGCGTCGCTCGCGGCGAAGCCCGGCGCGGACGATCGACGCGGCGCGGACCGCGCGTCGCTGCTGCGAACGCACGCGGCGACGGCGAAGGACTTGGGCGTCGGCGACGTGCTGGACGGGGTGGTTCGTAACGTCGTCCCGTTCGGCGCGTTCGTGGACGTCGGCGTCGGCGACTCCGGGCTCGTGCACCGGTCGACGCTGGGAGCGGGATCGGCGGGCGCGGGCGGGGGCGGGG
>Ga0181559_10007511_pt1 | contig 10135 bp, 15 predicted proteins | sample 011ome_21_FD_133752 | JGI IMG/M metagenome (GOLD analysis project Ga0181559, IMG submission 133752) | Coastal salt marsh microbial communities from the Groves Creek Marsh, Skidaway Island, Georgia - 011508AT metaG (megahit assembly) | ecosystem: Environmental > Aquatic > Marine > Intertidal... | reverse complement strand
TTTATAATAATTTTATTTCTCTCCTCATCAAGCAAACGGGGATACAAGAAACCGATACACTTTCACCAATATCGTCGATATCGACAATTATCCCCAAAGCAATGAACTATTCGGATGTAGAAACGATGGCATTTCACCTTTCGCTTCAATTACATTATTTAGAAAAACAGGGGTTTAGTTTATTTTTTTGGCAACCAAGCGATATTAGCGTTATTCGTATTATGCATAAGCATATGGAACAAACCCTCTATTTATTATCAAATTTATCGCAATTAGTGCCGCTGTATAAACAAGATTTATCGCAATTATCACTAGTATATCCATCTGTTTTTCCTTTCCCACCCGAGAGATGTGCGCCCGAATTATTTAATATGAAAGTATTGCCTTTTATTACACATCGTAGTGCAAGTTATTATAGCTTAGGTTTATTATGTTTATGGTGTTTAAATATTTCATACGAAAATCTCTCTTTAGAAAAATTACAAGGGACAAAACTATTTTATTTTTTAGAGAGATGTTTGAAAAAGATTCCAACCGAAAGGGTATTATTATACCTTTGAGAAAGGTATAGCCAAACTATTTTTAAAAACGGCATAGCCAAACTATTTTTAAAAACGCCATATATATATAATATATCTATGTCGATTGTTGCATTAAAACGAAATTCAAGAAGGTTTCAAGTGCCTGTTTCAGCAAATGGGTTTTCTTTAAACGGTGGACATCGTAATCAGCGCATCTTTGGAAACACTAATCTCTCGGCTTTAACCAACGGACAATACAATTATTGTTCAGGCAATGACCCCACCATAGTTAAAACATCAACCAAGAACACCAAAGGCTTTCTCTATTCTACAGTGAATTTCCCAACTTGTCCTAATGGAAGCACTTGTGGTGGAGTGGGTGCTCAAGCAAATTGGGTGAAAAACTTTTCGCCCGAAGATCACAGTGCGGGGCAATATATTAAAGATGTAGTACAAGCTAGTGCAGCAACATGCGTCACCAAAAAGATTGATTCAGGCGAAGAAGTGTGTTTGCCGGATTGCAAAGCACGATCTTATCATATTGGCGGTAAACGCGTTTATACAACCTATAATGCAAAAAATAGTGGCGAGTATGGACAAGGGGCAATTACCGCTGGTGAATACTTGAAAGCCGGACTATTGAAATATAAGAAATACAATTGTAATACGACAGTTGAATCAATTGCTCCTTTGCCGCCTGCTTTATTAAACAGCGGATGCTATCATTGTTAATTATATAAATATGTATATTAATAAATATATAAAACCAACTGGTATTATATGTTTATATCCAATTTTATTATGTCGACGACCGCTCATTATTTACTTAAATTGAAGTTGCCCGCCGATTTGCCGCCCCAAATACACAATATGTATGTTGAGGCGGTCTCATCGCATAATGAGAGTATTAATACCCAATGTTATTATGACGCGGGGTTTAACCTGATTTGTCCCGCAGATGTAAAAGTCGCTGGATTAAGCACGGTTAAGGTTGACCTTGGCGTCCGCGGTGCCATGTCTTATATATGCGAACCGGTGCCTAAGACAAATAGTACAACTACAACTACAAGCACACCCGTCGGTTATTTCCTTTACCCGCGCTCTAGCACCGGCACGAAAACACCTCTCCGCTTGGCCAACTCGGTAGGTGTGATTGATTCAGGCTATCGCGGCAACTATATTGCGGCTTTTGATAATGTACGCATTGAGAGTTTTCAGATTGAACAAGCCCAGCGCCTCGTGCAGATTTGTTCGCCGAATTTGACCTATCCTTTACGCGTCGAGTTGGTAGAAGAATTAGATATGGATACGGTGCGCGGGGAAGGAGGGTTTGGTTCAACGGGGAGGTGAAATTAGGGTTAATGACGGATGGCTACCAAATGTTTTTATGGTATAATCATTCGCGTATTTTGTTAAAATAGGAGCTATTTTAGGTTTATTGTATTTTATCATCCATTCAACCTCATCTCGTTCTTGACTACCACCTTCTAATAACATTATACCCGTTGGAGAAAGTTTGGGTAAATAATGTTGAATCGCATACTCGTATGTATCGCCATTATTAGCTATATCAATATGAATAATATCTATGTTGTTATCTATATTTTTATATACTTCATAAAAATCACCATAATTAATTGATACATTATGATTATTTTTAAATCTCTCTTTTAATTCAAATTCCATAGCATGATTTCCATTAAATTTGTCAAAAATATCATAGGCTTGAATAGTTGTTGTTTTACTATTGTTACTGTTGGTACTATTAATAAAATGATGCAAAGAATAACCATCTAAAATACCAATTTCTACAATTGATTTGGGATTTTGACACAAGGTAATCGCTTCAATTAGTTCACCATAATCAATATCTTTATTTTTATACGATGAATTCATTATATTAATAATTAAGTATTAATATTTAAATACTTATATTTATATTTATTATCTATATTTATTATCTCTATGTTATCATTATTTAAAGTTTTTATGAGCGAAGATGTATTGAAACCTGTCAATGAGGTGTTAATGTCCGGACAAATTACACAAGGCCCTAAAGTTGAAGAATTTGAAAAGGCTTTAAAAGAATATATGGATAATCCTTATATTCTAACATTGAATTCAGCAACGGCAGGCTTGACGCTGGCTTTACGCTTGTTAAAAAACAAAGATGAACGCTTTCAGTGGCCAGGCTTTAATGAAGAAACGGATATTGTTTTAACGCCAGCATTAACATGTTTTGCAACAACAGCCGCTATATTAGCCAATCAAGTTAATATGCAATGGTTAGATGTCGATTTGGAAAGTGCCAATATTGATTTAATTGATTTGAAAAATAAACTGAATGAAAAGACAAAAGTTATTTATTTGGTACATTGGGGAGTAAACCCGATTGATTTGGATGAATTAAATAAAATATGCGAAGAACACAAAGAAAAATATGGATTTAAACCCATGGTGGTAGAAGATTGTGCTCACGCTTTTGGAGCAGAGTATAATGGCGGAAAAATTGGGGGGAAAGGAAGTGAGGGACATATTTGTGTTTTTAGTTTACAGGCGATTAAACATTTAACAACCGGCGATGGTGGATTTATTACTTTGCCAAATGAATACTTATATGACCGATGTAAATTATTACGCTGGTATGGGATTGATCGTGATAAACGCAATTATAAAGGTAAAGATTTACGCTTGGAAAATGATATTGTGGAATATGGCTATAAGTTTCATATGAATGATATTAATGCGACACTTGGTTTATATAATTTGCCCCATATGGATGACCTGTTACGAAAAAATAGAGAGAATGCAGCCTATTTTGACGAACATTTGAAAGAAGTATCTGGTATTCAATTAATGAATGCTAATAAAAAATGTAACTCGGCCTATTGGCTTTATTCCATTCGTGTGTTGAATGGAAAAAAACAAGAATTTATGGAAAAAATGAAAGAAGCAGGTATTATGACGAGTCAGGTTCATAACCGCAATGACATTAATAGTTGTGTAAAGGATTTTCAAGAATCATTGCCGAATTTGGATATATTGGAAAAAGAATTGGTATGTATTCCGGTAGGGTGGTGGTTGGAAAAGAAAGACTTAGAAAAAATCGTTAAAAATTGTTATTTATAATAATAGAATATATAAATGGATTTATTAGTACAATGTTATTTGGGTTTTCCAAAAGAAGTAAGGCATGAATATTTTTATAAATTATGTGACGAAAAAATACGAATGTTTGATATAGAAAATAAAAATATTTTAGAAGTCCATCATAATATAACAAAAGAACCATGGCATGAAAAAATTTTTCATATATGTGGTTAACATTGGTTCAAGAAATTCCCTCTAATTTTAAATTCTTAGAAATTGGAGTATTTAAAGGTCGCATTTTATCATTAATTGAGTTATTAAGTAAACATTTACACCTTTGAACATTTAAAACGCTGACTTAATTCATATATTTTTTAGGTTTTCGTTTTCTCGTTGATGGTCGTTTTACATATTTTTCATTTCTATCGTATGCTCCTTTTATTAGATTTTTATAAATATGTATTGGTATTTCATCTAATACATCTTTTACATTATTAACTAATTCATTATATATTAATCCTTTTTTCTTTTGTAATCGGGATTTCAATACATTAAAATATCCCTCTATTGCATTTGTATAATGTTGATACGGAACAGAATACAATAAATTATTATTCTTTTTAATTACATCTTTTACCAGTTTATTTCTATGACTACTCGCATTATCTAAAATGATTAATTTATTTTTGTATTTTCCATTTATAAACTTGTTAATAAAATCAACCATTCTATTACTATCAATACCTCCTTTTTTATATACCTCACATCCAATAACACCTTTTGAAGAAATAGCAAATATCCCAGTATATTTTTTGAAAACTTCTTGACTTTTCGTTTTTCACTACGCACCTTTTACCTATTTCTTCATAACATTTCCTTCTAATTATAAATGAGTTTAATGATGTTTCATCAATACATATAATATCATCTAATTTATATTATTTATTATATTATTTATTATATTATTTAATTTTTATACAATAAATAATATAATATCAATTAAATTTTACCTTAACACTTTAATGTTCGCCCATTCACTTTTGGCGGAACACATACTTGGTATTTAGATTTAAGAAAATACGGAGTTTCTGAAGTTCCCATATATTTCGGCGCAGTTGTTCCAAACGTCGTTTTAAATGATGCAGCATTTTTATTAATTGCGTTTAATTTCAATCTCGCAATACGCGAACTGCTATCCACCGCACCTTGTTGAGAAAAAGTCGTATTATTCGGTTTATAAATAGTTGTGGAGTCAGTTAAATTTGAACAATGATTGCAATTTTGGGTTTTTCTTACCTGCGGTCCATCACTCGCATCGGATGGTTTAAGCAAATTATTATTAGCATCTAAATATGTTATTGTTGAAACTGGCAACGCCGTTAATTTCTGTTCATATAATTGATTACGTGCTCGCAAATAACTCTTCATATCAGGATAATATGGTTTTTCTTTATTAATAATTGTTGTGCCTCGTTTAATAATTTTTTTGACCGGATCGCATGCACCTATAATACATCCACTCGCGTCATTGTATAAAGAAAAATTAGTATCATTATATCTAACAATATTTTCTTTAATACCTACAGTGCTATCTGTTCCGTTTAATAAACACGTCGTATTACTAGCAACATCCCCTAAATAAACAGAACCGCCTGGCGTATCAAACGGTATTCCAACACCAGCACGACGGTTTCGCCCTCCACTTTCAGAATTCGGTATTAATTGTTTACGCCAATGATTAATCGGTCGTGCTTTAAAATCAGGACCACTTGCATTTAAATCGGGTCTAGAATTAGATGGAACTGCACTATTTGTTGATATACTCTTCCAAGTGACATAAGGTGATATAGACATTAAGACCATTATTTATTATATAGAGAGATATATTTTAGAAATAAAACTATGTTTATAATATAAAATGATACTTTTAAATTCTCTCATGGTTTTACTTTCGATCGTTATTGTGCTTCATTTTATCAAGTATTTAAAAGACCGCAATAAGAAGAGAGAAGGATTCAGTGAATTTAAATCCGAAGAGGTTACTATTAATCCTGCAGAGGTTACTATTAATCCTGCAGAGGTTACTATTAATCCTGCAGAGGTTACTCATAATACGATTGTAAATAAAATGAAAAATAGTAATACTAATAAAAATAAAAATAATATTAAAAATAGTACTAAAAGCAAAGAAGAAATTAAAAGTGAACAACACAATCAACGTATTGTATCTGAAATAAAAGACGATATTAAAGAAATAATGAGTATAAATGATGACATTAAAAAATTAAACGAAAGTTTTAAATCACGAAAATAATAGAATTATAAATATAAAATAGAATTATATAATAGTATAAGATGGGTAGTAAACCAACTGGTCAATTTGGAGAAGTAGAACAAGAAAATGGTGTTGATAAATTACAAGATAAGATAATGGGTCCTGATTATGATTATTCTAGACGAATTAAGACACCGCAACAAATGAGTATGAGCGGGAAAGGTACTTGGAGTGCATTGGGTAAGAATATTAATGGTTTATTGGGATATATAGAACTTATGGTTGTTGGTGAATGTAAAGGATTGGGCAAATGTGCTAACACTACCGGACGAGCTTTAGGAAGTAAATTTTTTGTGGATACTCCTTTAAAATGCACTGATAAAAAAACTAGACAAAAAGTGAAGAGGTCTTTATATATTAATAATGTTCCTGATGGGTCTATTCCATTTATTTCAAATATGTCCAATGTCTATTTTGATACATTTAAAGGGTTGTTGCCAGGTCTTATGAGTAATGCGTCACAGTTAAATCCAATGCAGATTTTATTATCTTTTGTATCTGGACCTACATCAACTTGTCAAGAAATTACAATGGAAACAATTGATTCTGCAGATAGACGTGGAACAGAATCTGCTTATGTTTTAAATAAAGATATTGAACTTATGAACCCAGCGTGGTTTTCTTCGGCATTCCCAAAACCATCTAGTGAGCAGTTAAGAGAATTAACACCTGAAGAAGAAGAAGAAATTATTGTGACTTCCGACAAAGAGGATGATGAAGGTTCCGAAGAAGCATTTAGTGGAATGAATGGAAATTCTTCTTTAAAAGGAACGAGAATAGATTACAGTAAAATGCCAAATGATATTTTAATTAAATTTTACTACACTTGTTTGGGGTTACTGGGATTATACTTCTTATTTAAAATTTTAATGAAAAAAAATAAGAAATGAAATTAATAGAATGAAATTATTATTTTCTTTTACTTTCGCTTAACATTTCGTTTTTTGGTAAAAGCGCGTTTTTTTAATCCACGTTTTTTGGTAGTTCCTTTTTTTAAGTGCTTCTTGTTAGTATGTTTTTTATGTTTTGTTCTTCTTCGTCTTCGCCCTCCTTCCTGAGGTTCAGTGATTGCGTTATTCACGGGTTGTTGAACTTGTTGCTCGTTGGTACCAATAAAATTATTAATAGGTCCCATTATACCATGTGCTAGAATTTTTGTTTTTTTTTTTGCATCATCAGCACTTTGTTTTACAATTCCAACAGCATCAGTTTGAACTTTCTTTAAGTTACCCTCACTGTTCTTAAAAAAATTAGCAAAAAAACCTGTTTGTTTGGGTTCTTTCATTCTCTCTTCACAAACGGGGCAAGGAGGACAATTATCCGGTCTATCTTCTCCACCTTTCATTATACTATACTATTATAGTATAATAAATTAAAAAACAAAATTTTAAAAAGCATATATTTTAAAAGCATACCATATATTTTAAAAGCATACCATATATTTTAAAAGCATACCATATATTTTAAAAGCATACCATATATTTTAAAAGCATACCATATATTTTAAAAGCATACCATATATTTTTAAAAGCATATATTTTAATAAGCGCCTTTTTTCTTAGGAGCAACCGACCCACTTCCTCTAGAACGCGCTAAAGCAGATTTCACAGTTGTTTGATCGGAACCAGCAAATGAAAATGTCTGCGTATTAATTTGATTGGTGCTGCCTTTACCTGTCGCTTGAACACCTTTTAATCTAATATGTTCAGCACTCGTGCGAGAGGAAGAAGCACCATACCATTTCTTCTTTGCATTAACATTATTTTCAAAAGATTTCCCTACACCATCAACATTTTGGTTTACATTTTTATTATATAATTGTCTAGACATTGAGAAAAAACTACCCTGGGTCATCGTATTCGGTTTAAAGGGAAGACCCATCACAGCACTTGATTGGTTGTTCGGTATGTTTTGTTTTAAAGGAATTGATGCATCGCCGACAGTTTGAGGTTTAATCATACTCATTTATAATATATTTATAATGATATTATATTTGATATTATATATAATATCATGTATTCTTCTTCACAGTTTCAAAAATATTTAGTTGAGTTTTTCGGAACCTTATTTTTTCTCTATGTCATTATTTCAGTTGGACACCCTATTGCTATTGGTGCAGCATTAACAGTTGCTATTTTTATCGGTGGTAAAATATCGGGTGGATACTTTAACCCTGCAGTAACCATTATGATGACAATGGCAAAAAAAATGAAAATGGTAGACGCCTTTCCTTATATTGTTGCACAAGTATTAGGTGGTATTGCTGCCCTCCACACTCTCCAATTATATAAAATAATGTAATATATTAATTACTATAGAAATTAACTTCTAACTCGTCGTAACGCTTGACTCACAGTAGACCCATTTTCTCCACCAAAACTAGAATCGTTGTATGATCTATTACCCGCTTGTATCTTTTTAAAACGGACGTAATCCGAACCGTCATACACCTTCTTCGGGTCTCCAGTATAAAAAGCGTCACCAGTGCTTGTTCCGCGCTGATTTGCATGAATACGCGAAACCATGCTGTTTCCGCTTTGATTAATAGGCGTGCCTAAAAGAGGCGAGGGTCCAGAATTAACAGTTCCGGCGGTATCACCTGCATTAAAATAACGCCTAAATGGCGTAATTACTTGAGGATTATTATTAGGAAACACTTTATGACCCATCACACGTCGCATAAATAAACGGTCTAATCCACGCTGCCCGCCACCTTCCATTCCAGAACCACTACCCCGACTACCATTTGCACCGCCACCTAATAATCCTCCTTTGGGTTGAGCGCCGGGAATGCCTCCACCTAATATACTTCTCATAGTATCACCAGTAAATCCAGACATCTTATTTATATACAATAGAAATATAAAATAATATATAATATTTTATTAATCATAATATATAAAATGAATTTCATTTATTTTTCTGGTGTAGTTTCACTCACTATACAAGTTATTACAGCATTATTTCAAGCATATGTTATTAAGTTGCCAACACCTCCAAGTTTTTATCTAATTAATGAGTTGCTTATAATTGATTTTATAGTTCAAGTTGTAGAGGCAATCTTTTATATTTGGTTAATAACAAATTTTAAAACGATTAAAGATGTAACGCATTTTAGATACTACGATTGGGTTATAACAACACCTACAATGTTAATTACTTTTATATTTTATTTAATGTTTTTAAAAGAGAGAGAGAATGGTATTGAAATCAAGACAATTATGACCAAATTAAAAGAAAATTGGCAACTTATTCTTAAAGTTTCACTATTAGATTGGTTAATGTTGTTATGTGGTTATTTAGGGGAAATACATATTTTCTCATTTGTATCTACTACTATTGCTGGGTTCATTCCATTCTTTTTAATGTTTTATTTGATTTATGTAAATGTTGCTTCCTATAGTAAAACAGGTAGAAGACTATTTTGGTATTTTTCTATTGTATGGGCAATTTATGGTGTTGCAGCAGTTTTGCCTTATCGCATTAAGAATACAATGTATAACATATTAGACTTGTTTGCCAAAAACTTCTTTGGTGTCTTCCTTGCTTATGTTCTGTATAATGCAAGAAACAACATATAATTATATCATGTAAAAATTACTATTATAATAAAATTGATTAAACATTATTTTATTATATCTATTTAAAATTAAAATTTATATACCTAGATATGTCTACGCGTGTAATTATTATTGTTAATTGGACCTTATCTTATGATTCTATTATCCATGCATGGATTCCCAAGGATTTACATATATCGCAACCTTATACAAAAATCAAATCGTGTTATACTGGTCGCACCACCGGTGAAATAATTGGCAATCGCCTAGAGGTGCTTTATGAATATAAGTTGCAGGTCACTAACTTAATTAAAATTAAAGAAGAGGATTGTAATAATTGTGATAATTGTGATGTATATTGGCAAGGATATTATAATAATCATTTGGTAGCATTTGATTTCTCCACTAGAAATAAAAATTTAAAATATAATATCCAGACGATTCAGGAAATTGATGGAATTGTGCGTGCTTCTTCAATGTCAAAATTAACGCCTATTGTAGACAATGACACTGACACAATTAGTAATATAACCACTACCAGTACCACTACCAGTACCACTACCAGTACCACTACCACTACCACTACCACTACCAGTACCACTACCACTACCACTACGTCAGACAATATT
>Ga0181559_10007503_pt1 | contig 10141 bp, 10 predicted proteins | sample 011ome_21_FD_133752 | JGI IMG/M metagenome (GOLD analysis project Ga0181559, IMG submission 133752) | Coastal salt marsh microbial communities from the Groves Creek Marsh, Skidaway Island, Georgia - 011508AT metaG (megahit assembly) | ecosystem: Environmental > Aquatic > Marine > Intertidal... | reverse complement strand
GCACGCATTCCTTTACCTCCACCTCCGGCAGTTGCTTTGATCATTACTGGGTATCCTATTTGTTCTGCTAACTTTTTAGCTTCTTTTACGTCTTTGATGAGACCCTCTGATCCTGGAATCGTAGGGACTCCTGCATTTTTCATGGTTTCTTTAGCAGTAGCTTTGTCCCCCATGCGATCAATCATATCGGCAGATGCGCCAATAAATTTGATTTTATGCTCTGCACAAATTTTTGAAAAATTAGCATTTTCAGATAAAAATCCATAACCAGGGTGTATCGCATCCGCATTGGTAATTTCAGCAGCCGCAATTATATTTGGAATCTTTAGATAAGACTCACTGCTTTGAGCTGGTCCAATACAAACAGCCTCATCAGCAAAGCGAACATGAAGACTTTCTTCATCTGCCTTTGAGTAAACAGCAACGGTCTTAATACCCATCTCACGACAAGTTCTAATGACTCTTAACGCTATTTCTCCTCTATTGGCAATTAATATTTTTTTAAACATAAGCCGTTTAATTAGTTCCTAGATTGGTTGGCTTCCCTATGATGGGTCTACCAAGAATAATGGTTGGTCAAATTCTACTGGAGAAGCATCATCAACCAAAACCTTAACGATCTTTCCTGATACTTCACTTTCAATCTCATTGAAAAGTTTCATCGCTTCAATTACACATAGTGCGTCGCCTTCAGAAATTGAAGATCCTACCTCAACAAAATTAGGTTTGTCTGGAGAAGGTCTTCTGTAAAAGGTACCGATAATGGGAGATTTTACAGTGATATAACTACTGTTATCATCACTTGAAGCCTTTACTGGAGCAGCGATAGGTTCGACAGAAACAGCTGCAGCAGCAACAGGTGCAGCAGCAACAGGCGCAGCAGCAACAGGCGCTTGTTGAATATAGGTCACATCAGATGATTTATGAGCAGAACCCGTTTTAATAGTAATCTTCAAATCTTCTATCTCTAGTTTTACTTCACTAGCGCCAGATTTAGCAACAAATTTAATCAGTTGTTGAATTTCTTTAACATCCATAGTATAATGATTTAATTATTTTTGGTTTATTAAGGCTCATAAGCCCAGGTTAAATAGGAGGCTCCCCAGGTAAATCCACCACCAAATGCAGCAAAAACTAGTGCGTCTCCTTTTTTTAATTGATGTTCATAATCTGCTAATAATAACGGTAAAGTTGCCGAAGTCGTATTACCATAACGCTCAATATTCATCATTACCTTCTCTTTATCCAACTCCATTCGATTAGCCGTTGCGTCTATAATGCGTTTATTGGCCTGATGAGGCACTAACCAATTAACATCATCATGTGTGAGCTTATTGCGCTCCATTATTTTTGCAGCAGCATCGGCCATGTTTGAAACAGCAAATTTAAACACTGTTTTTCCGTCTTGGTATACGTAATGTTGATTGTTTTTAAGGGTTTCTTCTGAAGCTGGTAACAGAGATCCCCCAGCCTCAATTCTTAAAAAATCCCTTCCTACTCCATCGGTTCTTAAGTATTCATCTTGATAACCATATCCTTCTGAGTTAGGTTCAAATAAAACAGCTCCAGCACCATCTCCAAATATAATACAGGTCGCTCTATCCGTATAATCAATGATAGATGACATTTTATCCGCACCGATTAACAACACCTTTTTATAGCGTCCACTTTCAATGTATGCTGCGGCTGTTGACATGCCATAAAGGAAACTAGAACAAGCAGCTTGAAGATCATAAGAGAAAGCATTGATAGCACCAATTTTTGAGGCTACATATGCCGCAGTTGAAGCTACGGGTAAGTCAGGAGTTGCCGTCGCTACAAGCACCAAATCAATCTCTTGAGGATCTAATTGTTTTTTTTCAATCAAATCTTTTGCAGCCTTTATGGCTAGATAAGAGGTCCCTTTGTCTTTATCTTTTAAAATGCGTCTTTCTTTGATTCCAGTGCGGGAGGTAATCCACTCATCATTAGTGTCTACCATGGTCTCCAACTCTTGGTTTGAAAGAACAAAATCAGGAACATAAGATCCCACAGCAGTTATTGCAGCTGATTGTTTGGTCATAGTCTGAAGTTGATTAAAATTCGAAGAATCTCTTCAATTTTAAGGGAAAATTAGTAAAAAATGAGCACTTTGAGTCTAAAAATCAATTTTTCTTATCTTTTTTAATAAAAAAACTCTCACGTTTTGAAGGTGAGAGTATATTTTTATCTGTGCTGTTTTACTGCTTAAGCAGAAACTTCTTCCGTTTGGTCAATCAAAACTTGACCTCTGTAATAAAGCTTTCCTTCATGCCAGTGAGCTCTGTGGTATAAGTGCAATTCTCCTGTAGTAGGATCTTTAGCAATTGTTGGCGCAGTCGCTTTGTAATGAGTTCTTCTCTTGTCTCTTCTGGTTTTTGATATTTTTCTCTTTGGATGTGCCATTGTTACTTATTTTTATCCGTTTTTAACTTTTTTAATGCATCCCATCTAGGATCCGTATTATCTTGTTCTTTTTCTTCTTTTAGTTCTTTAACTGACAATTTATCTAACAAATCCAATGCAGGAGAAGATAAACTACCATCTGCTACTTTTGGATGAACCCTTTTTAAGGGAACTGCTAAAACTGACATCTCGTACATGTATTGTGCGAGATTGATTTTATGATCTTGATGAGGAATAATTAATAATGACTCATTTTCGTCATCATATTGATCCCCATACTTAATCACTAAATCTAACTCAGCTTCAATGGGAAGATCAAAAGGCAAGTCGGTAAGGTCGCAATTAACATTGACCGTTCCGCTTACATTGATTTTAGCTTCCATAAAGGTGCTGAGCTTGTTTAAAATCAGCTCCATCTTTAAATTGGCGCTGTTAAACTCATCATAGTTATAGTACTCAAAGAACGAATTATTGATCGCGTATTCAAACTCATGTTTCCCCAGCTTTAATCCCGTAAAAGGAATATCGAACTCCTTATTTTTCATTTTGCGAGTAATTGAAACGTTCACAATAGTACCTAAAAGGCGGGTGCAAAGATACTATTATTATATTAATAAACAATTTATTAACAAAAATTATAGCTATTTTTAGTCATCAGAAATCCTGCTTAATTTTTTTGACGTTTGAGGTGCTTCATCGTAACCTTTTCCAATGGGTTTGAGGTCAACTCTTCATATTGAGATCGCGTTTTAAACAGTTTTATAGCTAAAAAGATGGCCTCTTTAAAGGATTCCTCATTGGCGATTCCTTTACCTGCAATATCAAATGCCGTACCGTGATCTGGAGATGTTCTAATTTTAGAGAGTCCAGCGGTATAATTTACACCTTGTCCAAAGGATAGGGTTTTAAATGGAATTAATCCTTGGTCGTGATAAGCAGCAAGCACGGCATCAAAGTTCCTGTAGTTTTCTGATCCAAAAAATCCATCAGCAGCATAGGGGCCAAACACTAAGGTTCCTTCTTCTTGTAATTGAGCAATAGTCGGTCGGAGTATTTGATCATCTTCTTTTCCGATAACTCCTTGATCACCACTATGAGGATTGATTCCTAATAACGCTATTTTGGGTTTGACAATTCCAAAATCTTTTTGAAGTGTTTGCTTAATGGTTTGTACTTTAGAGCTAATCAACTCCGATGTAATATGTTCACTGATTAAATTAATGGGAATATGATCGGTTAATAAGCCCACTCTGAGGGAACCGGAAATCATAAACATCAAACTATTTCCGTCCAATTCCTGAGCTAAATAGTCGGTGTGACCTGGAAATTTAAACTCATCTGATTGAATATTGTTCTTGTCGATAGGTGCGGTAACCAATACATCAACCAAATCCTCCTTCAATGACTTAACGGCCGCTTGAAGTGATTTTAAAGCATAGGCTCCCCCTACTTTAGTAGATACTCCAGGGGTAATTTCTGGTGTTTCGTTCCATACATTAACAATATTAAATTTACCATCAAGAGCTTGCGTAGCTGATTGAATTCCGTTACACTTTATTTGGTAATTATAGAGCTTTAACGCTTGTGTAATCGTTTTGTTAGAAGCAAAGATAACCGGAGTACATAACTCTAGCATTCTTGGGTCCAAAAAGGACTTAAAAATTAGTTCACATCCAATCCCATTGAGATCTCCTACAGAGATTCCTACTTTTATTTTTTTTGCTTCTTGCATACTATCTGCTGCTTATTAAGTAACTTTGAAGTGTAAAATTAGCTAATAAAAACGACACATGTTTACAGGGATCATTGAAACTTTTGGAAGTCTTCTAAATTTAGAGCACGATCGAGGAAATCTACACCTTACGATCTCCACCCCATTGGCTGCAGAACTGAAAGTAGACCAGAGCGTTGCGCATAATGGTGTATGTCTAACTGTAGTTGCCTGTGATGACCAACAATACCGAGTTACTGCAATAGCAGAAACACTTGATAAAACTAATTTAGGAGAGCTCACTATTGGAGCTCAAATTAATTTAGAACGCGCCATGATTATGGGAACGCGTCTTGATGGTCATATCGTTCAAGGTCATGTAGATCAAATTGGCGTTTGTGAAGAAATCACTGAAGAAGAGGGATCTTGGCGTTTTAGGTTTTCTTATGATGCCACTAAAGGCAATACAACCATAGAAAAAGGCTCCATCACTGTTGACGGAACTTCATTAACTGTAGTAGATGCAACCGTTGATGGGTTTTCAGTAGCCATCATTCCATACACCTATGAACATACGAGATTTCATACCTATACGATAGGAACTCGAGTTAATTTAGAATTTGATGTACTTGGAAAATACGTTGCTCGTTATATGAAACTTTTAAATACATAATATGAGTTATCACTTATTGTTTTCTGGAACAGCTATAGAGGTGATGCTCCTAAAAGGCCTCTTAGAAGAAGAAGGGATTCATCCCATAACTAAAGATCGAGCTACCTCAGGTGTTTTAGCTGGGTTTTATGGAGGAGATGTTGTTCAACTCTTTGTGATGGAAACAGCACACGAAAAAGCGCAACAAATCCTAGAAGAATTCCAAACAAATAAAGAAAATTAAAGACGCCTAAAAGACGTCTTTTCTAAGTTTTTTCCAAACGGACAACAACCACACGACCATTCCTATCGCCAAAGCTAATAGGCCCATAGCTTGTAGTATATTTCCGTAGATAAGATTTCCAACAGCAAACATCACTGAATAGATCAATACAGCACTGATGAGTACGGCTAAAATACCAGAAGGGACCGTCCACTTTTTGTCATCTGAAGCACAAGCTTCTGCCTGCTTCTTCCAGCCTGGCCCTCCGGGTTTAATCTTATCGTAAAATCCTTGTAGGGTCGCATCAGATTCTTTTGGAGTCATATAAGTAACCACGATCCAAACTACAGAGGTGATCAAGACCACAAATGGATATTTAAACCATGTAGGGAAAACACCATCTTCAGCAGCAAACAATACCGCTCCTATGGAAGTAAAGTTCAACAAAATTGAAATAATTCCTGAGGATACCATTGCAGAGAGTTCACTCCAAGCGTTGATTCTCCACCAAAACCATCTGAGAATAAAAATGAGTCCTGTTCCTGCTCCAAACATTAAAATAATATCAAAAAGCTGTAGTGCATTTTGTAGCACTAGTGCAAAAAGAGCAGAAAAAACCATCAACAATACGGTGGCTATTCTACCGACCAATACTAAGTGTTTTTCAGAAGCATTCTTTCCAAAGTTAATACGGTATACATCGTTAACAATGTAAGAAGCTCCCCAGTTGAGATGGGTTGATAAGGTAGACATATAGGCGGCTCCTAAAGAAGCTAACACTAATCCAAGAAGGCCTGCTGGCAATTTAGTCAACATGGCAGAATAGGCTAAATCATGACCTAATTTACTGGCTTCTACATTTGGGAATGCCTCTTGAATACTCGCTAAGTCAGGATACACTACAAGTGATGCTAAAGCAACCAATATCCAGGGCCATGGTCTTAAGGCGTAATGCATAATATTAAAAAAGAACGTAGCTCCTATGGCGTGATTTTCATCTTTTGCTGCCAGCATACGCTGAGCGATATAACCTCCACCTCCTGGTTCAGCACCGGGATACCAGGCACTCCACCATTGAACAGCAAGTGGAATAATTAGCAGCATAATTAAGCTATCGGAGTCACTCATGTCTGGTAGTATCGATAGTTTATCGACAACATTTGAATTGGTTACCAAATTTGAAATTCCTCCAACTTCAGGAATATTAACCAAAAAATAGGCTGCTCCAATGGCACCTCCCATGGCTACAAAAAAGAGAATGAAGTCCGTATATACCACCCCTTTAAAACCACCGACAGCACTAAACACCATAGTGATAGAACCGGCAATTACAACAGTCTCTATTGGGCTTAATCCAAGCATAACCTGTCCTATTTTAATGGCAGCAAGTGTTACTGCAGACATGGCCATAATATTAAATAGTACCCCGAGATAGAACGCTCTAAACCATCTCAAAAAATGAGCAGGTTTACCTCCGTATCGAAGTTCGTAGAACTCCATATCGGTATTAACATCGGAGCGTCTCCATAGTTTGGCATAGACGAATACCGTTAATAGGCCTGTGATAAGAAACGCCCACCAGACCCAGTTTCCTGAAACACCGTTCGTTCTAACAATATCAGTAACCAGGTTAGGCGTATCGGTTGAAAAAGTGGTGGCCACCATAGAGAAGCCTAAAAGCCACCATGGCATACTTCTGCCTGATAAAAAGAATTCTGAGGTGTTTTTTCCAGATGATTTGGAGACATAAAGTCCAACGCCCAATACTAGGGCGAAAAATCCAAAAATGATTACATAGTCGATTGTTGCTAATTGCATAGAGAGAGGGGTTTGGTTTTTATTTAGGTTAAATATATTATTTTATTTCTAATGAATTGCTTTATGTACCTTTGAAATATGGACTTTCTCAACTATATCAATCTTACTGCAGAGCAATTTATAGCTGCTTTTTTAGGCGCCTATATCCTTGGTGTCTCCAAAGCTGGTGTTAAAGGAATCGCAGTTTTAATCGTTACTTTAATGGCATTTGCTTTTGGAGCCAGATCATCGACAGGGACATTGATGCCCCTGTTAATCACAGGAGATATCTTTGCAATTTTCTATTATAATAGACATACGAAATGGGTTTATTTAAGGCGATTTCTTCCCTGGATGATGCTAGGAGTTCTCATCGGAGCTTTTATTGGAAAAGACCTTCCCGAACGCCTCTTTCAAATTACCATGGCCCTTATTATCCTGATTACGGTAATGATGTTGTGGTGGTGGGGCAAAAAAGATCGAAAGGTTCCAACTCACTGGTCTTTTGCAGGATTTACTGGGACTCTGGCAGGTATTACCACCATGATTGGAAACTTAGCAGGCGCATTTTCCAATATCTTTTTTTTGGCGATGAAGCTTCCAAAAAACGAATTTATCGGAACTGCTGCTTGGTTGTTTTTCTTCATCAACCTTTTTAAACTTCCTTTTCACATCTTTGTATGGAAAACGGTGACTGTTGAAACTTTTGAAGTTTATCTCTATTTATTACCCGCGGTGATTGCAGGATTGCTTTCTGGGCTATTTTTAGTCAAAAAGTTTTCAGATCGTTTTTTTAGACAACTGATTTTACTCTTAACCGCTATTGGAGCTGTACTTTTGTTTTTTAAATAATGATTCCCTCAATCGCCGATGAACTATAAATTAACTCTCGTCATTTTAATGTTTTCTTGTGCTACTCTTGGAGCACAGCAACTAAAGGATAGCATACCAACTCAAGCCCTAGATGAAGTCGTTTTAAACGTAGCTCGTATAGCGTCAAAGTCCTTAAACCTTCCGATGGCTGCGAGTTTAATTCTGAGCTCTAAAAACGCACTTTTAGAACCTCAGCTCTCTATTAACGAATCGCTAATCAGTGTTCCTGGGCTATTTGCTCAAAATGCCTATAATTACAATCAAGATTTAAGAGTTTCTATTAGAGGCTTTGGAGCTAGAGCTGCTTTTGGAATTCGAGGAGTCAAGCTTATCGTAGATGGGATCCCTGAAACAACTCCAGATGGGCAGGGGCAGATCGACAACTTAATCGTAGGGCTCATCGATCAGATTGAAATTTTAAGGGGCCCTGCTGCTGCGTTATATGGGAATGCCTCCGGAGGTGTTATTTACCTCAACACCCTTGATACAATTCAAGAACAGTTTCGTGTTAATTTAAGTGGGGGAAGTTATGGGCTAAGGCTTGCTCAAGCACTGATTAATCTGAACAATAAAGAGGATAAAACAGCCCTTTTAGCTGTAAATTATATCCAATCAGATTCTTATAGAGATCATGCTGGGTTTGGTCAACTTCAGACTAATTATAAAAGCAAAAGAACCCTTACAAAACAACACCAACTCCTTTGGCAAATTAATTACACCAACAGTCCTAAAGCATTTGATCCAGGGGGGATAACGTTAGAACAAGTAACTGAAGCGCCAACAGCTGCTTGGGATGCAAACATCAGTTATGATGCTAGAGAATCGATTCATCATATTAAAACAGGTTGGCAACTCAAAAGCACCCTTAAAAATGGAGTGATGAATAACCGACTGTATGTTGCTAATCGAATCTTTGAAGGATTTTTACCTTTTAAGTCTGGAGGGGTCTCTGCTTTTAATCGTCTTTATTGGGGATTAGGAACCTCCTATCAAACTAGTTTAAATACGACTGAACTTGAAATGGGCTGGAGTCACGATCGACAGTTAGATCAACGAGAGCGCTTTGATAATCTCAACGGAATCAAAGGTGCACTTCAAGAGCAGCAAGATGAGCAGTATACAAATACCGCTCTTTACCTAACTGCCCACAAAAATTTAGGGCATTGGTCTGTGCAATCTGGACTACGAGTAGATCATATTGGAATTCGGCTTAAAGAATCCAGTCAACATCAAAATTATGTAGTGCTCAATCCAAGTCTTGCTCTTGGTTTCCAGGCAGGAGCTCATGCTGCGTTCTATACTCGCTACAGCGAAAGTTTCGAGACACCAAGCCTAAGTGAGCTTAGTGCCGATCCTAACGGTTCGCTAGGATTTAACCCGGAATTGAACCCCAATAAAGCTCAGAATTATGAGCTGGGTTTCAAATTTCAACATTCAAAAAGTCTTCTAGAAATTGCCCTATTCGCTATTCAATCGTCGGATGAACTAATCTCTTATACCCTTGAAGAATATCCTGGGCGTAGTTTTTACAAAAATGCTGGGGGGACCAATAGAAAGGGCGTTGAAGTAAGTTTCAACCACCAATGGGGGAATTTTAAACTTCAACAATCCTACACCTTTAGTGATTTTAAATTATCTAATACCGCTACCGGAACTTATTTACCAGGTATTCCTAAACACAATGGTTTCAATCGAATGAGTCAAGAGTTTTCAAAAGGTGTTCAACTAGCGCTTACCACTGTTTATTGGGGATCCTTATATGCCAACAGCACTAATAGCATAGCTATTAAAGACCAGTATTTTTCCAATTTTAGCTTAAGTAAGCGCTTTAACTTCACTAATGATGTCTTCGCGATTAAGGTAGGAATCAACAATCTAACAAATGCTGATTATTTCGATAACATAAGAGTCAACGCCTGGGGAGGTCGTTATTATGAACCAGCACCCAAAAGAAACTTCTATCTGGGAGCCCAATGGAGCCTGAACTAATTTATTCGGGGCAGCTTCCATTTGACCACGATTGAACTCCAAGGCTTTGTGCCTGACATTCATTGGAGTACGTAACCCCATCACAGCCACATACAGGGTTATAATTCATGGTACAGACACCATTAGTAATATCCTGTACATTGATGCAATCCGATGAAACCGAACCTCTAATGAACTGATAGCTGATTTCATCGTCTGCTATCTGAGGATGGTCTTTATATTGGAGGCTTAACTGATCTCCTTCTATTAGTATTCTGTAGGTTCTTTTCGTGTCCGTAAATGATAATTCTTTATTAATAATACGATAGGAATATACGCCAGGAGTTTTAAATGTAGCTTCTGAACTTACTCCATGAGCCGTCATGATGCCTTGAGCTCCATAAAAGGAAATATAGTGCTTATCAAACTTTGGGTCAGCACTAAATGCACAGAAACAACTAACATCTTGTAATATCCAAACGCCATCAAGAAG
>Ga0181559_10007502_pt1 | contig 10143 bp, 7 predicted proteins | sample 011ome_21_FD_133752 | JGI IMG/M metagenome (GOLD analysis project Ga0181559, IMG submission 133752) | Coastal salt marsh microbial communities from the Groves Creek Marsh, Skidaway Island, Georgia - 011508AT metaG (megahit assembly) | ecosystem: Environmental > Aquatic > Marine > Intertidal zone... | reverse complement strand
CGATGCAACCAGCACTTCGGTCGTGAAGCCGTCGTAATTGGCGTAAATGCTGCAGATTTCCTCGATCAGGCCCATGCCGTCACGGCTGATATCGTCCAGTCGGCCGACGAAGGGGGAGACGAATGTCGCCCCCGCTTTGGCGGCAAGGATTGCCTGGCCTGCGGAAAAGCAAAGCGTCACGTTTACCTGGGTCCCGGCATCGGACAGAACCTTGCAGGTCTTCAGCCCGTCCGGCGTCAGCGGCACCTTAACGGCAACATTGCTGGCGATCTGTGCGAGTTTCTGCCCTTCTTTGATCATGGTTTCGTGATCCGTCGCGGCGACTTCGGCACTGACCGGTCCATCGACGAGGTCGCAGATTTCCGCGATCACTTCGAAAAAATTGCGGCCCGATTTGGCGATGATCGATGGGTTGGTGGTGACGCCGTCAACCAGACCTGTCGATGCCAGATCCCTGATCTCGGCGACATCTGCCGTATCCACGAAAAACTTCATAATATCCCTTCAGTTCTGGCCCGCCCGTCCGAACCTGCCGGTTCGTCTTCGCGGTGGGGTCCGCGGTAAATTGTTTCGCAAAAGCGTTGCTCTGGCCGTCAGCCGATTGGCCCCTCCGGCATTGCTGGGATAGAGTGTATCCGATGGACCCCACCCTTTCTATATGCCCCGATACCGGAACGATGAGTGCCGTCAGCGTTCTGCTACCGCTGCCGCTGATCGCGCCGTACGACTATCTGGTGCCCGCAGATCTGGCGGTCGGCCCCGGATCCTATGTTGAGGTACCGCTGGGCGCGCGCCAGGCCACAGGCGTCGTATGGGGCGCTGCGCGGGGCGATGTGAACCCTGAAAAACTGCGAGAAATCAGCGCTGTACTGGACCTCCCGCCGATGCCCGACAACCTCCGTCAGTTCGTCGACTGGGTGGCAGCGTACACGCTGGCGCGGCTTGGCACAGTGCTCCGGATGACCATGAGCGTGCCCAAGGCGCTGAGCCCGTTGAAGCCCGTCACGGCCTACCGGATCGCCCCTGCGGTCGATCTGGAAAGCGAATCACTTCCGGGTGGCGTGCGCCTGACGGATGCCCGCCGGCGTGTTCTACACGCCCTCGCGGATGGGACGGTACGAAAGGGGGCCGACCTCGCGCGGATGTCGGGGAGTTCGCCGGCGGTGATACGGGCGATGGCCGATGCGCAGATGCTCGAACAAATCGCTCTGACCGAAGAGGACCCGGTCGGCCGCCCCGATCCCGACCTGCCGGGTGCAGATCTGTCGGATGCCCAATCGGCGGCGGCGGCCACATTGTGCGCCGATATCGGTGCTGGCTATTCCGTGACGCTGCTCGACGGTGTGACGGGGTCGGGCAAGACCGAGGTCTATTTCGAGGCGATTGCCGCCGCCCTCCGGGCCGACAGGCAGGTCATCGTTCTGTTGCCGGAAATCGCCCTGACGGCCGACTGGCTTGGACGGTTCGAACGCCGCTTCGGCGTCCGGCCAGTGGTCTGGCATTCCGATCTGCCGATGTCCGAGCGCCGCCGCAACTGGCGCGCGGTGCTTTACGGTGAGGCAAAACTCGTCGTCGGCGCGCGGTCTGCCCTGATGTTGCCGTATCGCGATCTCGGGCTGATCGTTATCGACGAAGAGCACGATCCGAGCTTCAAGCAGGACGAGGGCGTAATCTACAATGCCCGCGATATGGCGGTCGTCCGCGGGCATATCGGCGGGTTTCCGGTCATTCTTGCATCGGCGACGCCGTCGCTGGAAACCGTCGACAATGTCTGGCGGGAACGCTACCGGCGTCTGTCGCTGCCGGAGCGTTTCGCCGGCGCGTCCCTGCCGGATATTGCGGCGATCGATATGCGCACGGAAACACTCGACCGGCAGAGCTGGCTTTCGCCGAGCCTGGTGCGTGCCGTATCCGAGACCGCCGCGGCTGGCGAACAGTCCATGCTGTTTCTGAACCGGCGGGGATACGCGCCGCTGACCCTGTGCCGTGCCTGCGGGCACCGGCTGAACTGTCCTCAATGCACCGCCTGGCTGGTCGAACACCGGCTCCTCGACCGTTTGCAGTGTCATCACTGTGGCTACAGCGCGCCGCCGCCCCTGACCTGCCCGTCCTGCGAGGCCGAGAGCCGTTTTGCCGCCTGCGGACCGGGTGTCGAGCGGCTTGCCGAGGAGGCGCGGGCGAAGTTCCCCGACCTCAGGTTCGAGATCATGTCGAGCGACACGGTGCATAAACCGGCGGATGCGCTCGCGCTGGTACGGCGCATGGAGAACCGGGAGATAGACGTGCTCATCGGCACGCAGATCATGGCGAAGGGGTTTCACTTTCCGGCATTGACGCTGGTTGGCGTCATCGATGCCGATCTCGGGCTCGCCGGCGGGGATTTGCGGGCGGCAGAGCGGACCTATCAGCTCCTGCACCAGGTATCGGGCAGGGCGGGTCGCGCCGACAGGCCGGGGCGCGTCCTCTTGCAGACCTACCAGCCGGAACACCCGGTCATGCAGGCGCTGATCGGCGGCGACCGGGACAACTTTATCAGGACCGAGGCGTCGGCCCGGAAACAGCACAATATGCCGCCTTACGGACGGCTGGCGGCGATTATCGTGTCTGGGCGGGACGAGCGCGCCGTCGACGATGCGGCGAACGCGCTCGGCAGATCCGCGCCGCGCCGCGAGGGGCTGCGCGTGCTCGGCCCGGCACCCGCGCCGATTTCCGTCGTTCGCGGCCGGCACAGACGCCGGCTGCTCGTCCGGGCGCGAAAGGACCTGAATATCCAGGATATTCTGCGGCGCTGGGTCTATACCCATAAAGTGGCGGGCGGTGTCCGCATAGCGGTCGATATCGATCCATACAGCTTTATGTAGCCATTCATTCAGTGAAAGTCGTTTTGACTTTTCCGGTGCAGGCACTACGTCGAGAAAATGCCGAAAACGAAATTTTTTAACGAGATGCGGGCCGACGATAACACCGTCCGCGCCGCCTATTCGGACATCGCAAGATGGCTGGATTCGCTGCCTGAGGGACATCTCGGGATCAAGACCGAAGAAGCGGAACTGCTGTTCCGCCGTATGGGCATTACTTTCCTCGTCTACGGGCGCGAAGGCAGCAACGAACGGCTTATCCCCTTCGACGTTATACCGCGGGTTTTCTCGGCGCCTGAATGGGATCTGCTGTCAAAGGGGTCCATCCAGCGTGTCCGCGCGCTCAACATGTTTCTGGATGACCTCTATCACGGCGCGGAAATCGTCAGGGCCGGCAAAATCCCGGCTGAACTCGTCTTCAACAACGATTATTACCAGATTCAGATGCACGGGCTCGACGTGCCGGGCGGTGTGTATGCCCATATCGCCGGGATCGATCTGGTCCGCGTAAGCGAGAGCGAATTCTACGTGCTCGAAGACAACCTGCGCGCGCCGTCCGGCGTGTCCTACATGCTTGAAAACCGCGCGATCATGATGCGGCTGTTCCCCGAACTGTTTAACGACAATGCCGTGGCGCCGGTTGACCACTACCCGGACGAATTATTGCGGAATCTGCGCGCCGTCGCGCCTCCCGGCGTCGGCGAACCGACGGTCGTCCTGCTGACGCCCGGCGCATTCAACAGTGCGTATTTCGAACACGCCTATCTGGCAGACTCCATGGGGATCGAACTCGTGGAGGCGCCGGACCTGTTTGTCCGCGACAGCAGGGTCTTTATGCGCACGACCGAGGGCCCGCAACGTGTCGATGTTATATACCGGCGCATAGACGACGAATTTATCGACCCGCTGGCATTCCGCGCTGATTCACTATTGGGCGTGCCCGGGTTGCTGTCGGTTTACCGGTCCGGCGGCGTCACGGTTGCGAACGCGATGGGCACCGGGGTGGCGGACGACAAGTCCGTCTATCCGTATGTGCCGGATATCATCCGGTTCTACCTGGATGAAGAGCCGATCCTAAATAACGTGCCGACATACATGCTCCGCGATCCCGAGGACCTGAAATATACGCTGGATAACCTCGCGGACCTGGTCGTCAAGGAAGTTCACGGATCGGGCGGCTACGGAATGCTTGTCGGACCCGCCAGTACCAAAAAAGAACAGGAAGACTATCGCGCGAGGGTGCTTGAAAACCCGTCCGGCTTCATTGCCCAGCCGACGCTTTCGCTGTCGACCTGCCCGACCTATGTCGAGTCCGGCGTCGCTCCGAGGCATGTCGATCTGCGGCCGTTCGTCCTGTCGGGTGAGGACGTGACGGTCGTCCCCGGCGGGCTTACCCGCGTCGCTCTCACCGAAGGGTCTCTGGTCGTCAACTCCTCGCAGGGTGGCGGTACTAAAGACACCTGGGTTCTGCAGGAATAGCCATGCTGGGACGTGTTGCAGATCAACTCTACTGGATGGCGCGCTACTCGGAGCGCACCGAGAACATGGCACGCATTATCGACGTCGCCGACCGGATGACCCTGACGCCGCAAACCGATGAGACGCGCCAGAGCGCCTGGGTTTCCGCCCTCGAAGTCGCCGGCGCGCAAAGCGGCTATGGCGAGAAACACGGCGACATCAACGGCGCCGATGTCGTTCACTATCTCGCAATGGATCCGGACAACCCGGCGAGCATTTACTCTTCGATCCGGGCAACGCGGGAAAATGCCCGCGCACTTCGCGGCTCCATAACGACCGAAATGTTCGAGAGCATTAATGCGACGTGGCTTGAGCTTCAGGCGATGAATACCGACGTTCTAAGACCGGGCGCCCGGCGCGACTTTTTCCTCTGGGTGAAAGATCGTGCCCATCTGTTCCGTGGCGTCGCCGAGGGAACGATGCTGCAGGACGAGGCCATGTGTTTTATGAACATAGGTCTATATATCGAGCGGGCGGACTGCACGGCCAGGCTGCTGGATTCCAAATACCATGTGTTGCTGCCCGCATCCGAAGAGGTCGGCGGCGCGCTGGACTACTACCAGTGGGGGACCCTGCTCCGGTCGCTCAGCGCGTTTCGCGCCTACCACAAGATATACCGTGACCGTATTTCGGCGTCCCGGGTTGCCGATCTGATTATCCTGAATGCACAGATGCCGCGCTCGCTCCGGAGTTGCTATGACAGGCTCTCCGAGACGCTGGAGGATCTGTGCGGCACCGGCGCGCCTGAATGTCAGCGTCTCGTGGGCAGGCTGCATTCCGGCCTGCGTTACCAGCGGATAGACCAGATTTTCGCGACCGGCCTGCACGAATTCCTGACGGCGTTCATCGAGGGCAATGCCCAGGTCGGCCAGCAGCTCGCCCGCGATTTCATGATGGTCCGGTAACTGAAATGCGCCTCAATATTACTCACAAGACGACCTACCGGTACGAGGATCCGCCGATTTTTTCGGCGGAAGTCATCAGGCTGACGCCGCGCACGAACATAAGCCAGCATCTTGTCCGTTGGCGCATCGAGCCTGCTTCCGGGCTCAGCGCCTGGACCGATGCGTTCGGGAATGTGTCTCACATGCTGGTCGTCGACGAACCGCGGGACCGGATCGACATCATCGCATCCGGTGAAGTCATGACGTCGGAGACAAATGGTGTCCTGCCGCGCGAGGATGGCGAATTGCCGCTGGAAGTCTTCCTCCGGCGGACGAAGCAGACGACGCTGAACGCCGAGATCAGGGGTTTTGCCAGAAGTTTCAGCGACCGGATTTCGGAGAATGCGCTGGATGGCCTGCACCAGCTGATGGGGGCGATCCGCGAGCGCGTGGACTATCATACCGGCAGCACGGATGCGCTTGCGACCGCAGTCGAAGCGTTCGCCGCCGGCCGCGGCGTGTGCCAGGATCACGCGCATATCTTCATCGGTTGTGCGCGCGCGCTCGGGTTTCCGGCTAGATATATTTCAGGCTATCTCTACGATGGCGAGCAGGGCGAGGCCTATGTCGCCGGCCACGCCTGGGCTGCGGCCTGGGTCGATGCCCTCGGATGGGTCAGCTTCGACGTTTCGAACACGAAGTCTGCGACGGAAAACTATGTCAGCGTGGCGGTCGGCCTCGATTACGAGACGGCGGCGCCAATCCGGGGTGTCAGGTCCGGCGGCGCCGGCGATGAAGATCTCGACGTCGAAGTCCACGTAAGCGCGTCTCAGCAATAGATTACCCGAACAATTAATTAACGACATGTCCGGCGCAGCCGGGCGTCGTGCAGGAATGGCTTTGGAATCGTGGCGCGATGGCGTAATGCATTGTGCTCACGATTACCCCAATCAGGACCAATGATGCGACCATGACGTATTGCCTGGGTGTTTTGCTGAAGGACGGGTTGGTAATGGCCGCCGATTCGCGGACCAATGCCGGTGTCGATTATGTTTCGACCTTTCGCAAACTGACTGTCTTTGAAGAGCCGGGCGAGCGGGTCATCGCGCTGGCGACCGCCGGCAACCTGGCGACGAGCCAGGCTGTGACCAGTATCGTCAGCGAGCGTCTCGGTGCCCGACAGGGCGAGGACAGCATTTATACGTCGAAGACGATGTTTAACGTCGCGCAGATCATCGGACGAACCCTGCGACAGGTGATCGACGAGCACGGACAGCACGTGCGCGACAGTGGCGGCGATCCAACCGCCAGTTTTATCGTGGGTGGACAGATAAGGGACCGCTCGCCACGGCTTTTCCTGATTTACGCTGCCGGCAACTTCATTGAAGCGACGGCGGAAACGCCTTTTCTCCAGATCGGCGAGAACAAATACGGCGAGCCGATCCTCGACCGGACGATAAGCTATGACATGCCCGTCGAGCGGGCTGTGACCGCGTCCCTTGTGTCGTTCGATTCGACGATGCGGAGTAACCTGTCGGTGGGGCCGCCGATTGATCTGATTACAATACTGACCGGCAAGCAGCGGGTGGAGCGTCAAGTGTCTATCGGGGAGAATGATCCCTATTTTACGGCGCTCCGGCAAAGCTACGGGGACGGCATTGTCTCGCTCTTCGGAACCCTGCCCGATCCGGATATCCGGAACTGGCCGCCGGGCCCATCCTGTTAGGGCGGAAAGGGCATCTGTCGCGACGCTTTGACGCGAATTTCCGGGTTCGTTGGGTTGCAACGCACAAAAGGCTGTGTTACCCAACGCTGCCTTCACGGGCAGTCGAAAAGGATGCCCTCGAGAGGGCGGAATTCTTCGATTAAAAACAACAAGTTCGTTTATGTCTGCGGGAAGTTTTCGAGGTAAATTGGGTGTCGTCTGAATCGTCAGCCGTTTCCGGTGTGGCAGGCCGTTATGCGGCAGCGCTTTTTGAGCTCGCCGGGGAACAGAAAAAACTGGACGAAATCGCCGAAGATATGGCGACTATTCGTGCATTACTGGCCGAATCCGCGGATTTGCGCCGCCTTGTCGCCAGTCCTGTCCTTGGACGGGAGGCTCAGGGAGCCGCTCTTGCTGCCGTGCTTGAAAAAGCAGGCGTCTCCGAAATGACCCGGAATTTTGCCGCTGTGGTCGCCCGGAATCGCCGGTTGTTCGTACTCGACGCCATGTGCGCCGGCTACCGGCAGCTCCTGGCCAAGGCCCGGGGCGAGATGACCGCGGAAATCATGACGGCGCAGCCGTTGACAGACGCTCAGCACCAGTCGCTGGAACAGGAACTTAGAACCGCCATGGGCTCCAAGGTGACACTTGATACACGTGTCGATCCCGCGCTGCTGGGCGGCATGATCGTCAAGGTCGGCTCGCGTATGGTCGATTCATCTCTTCGTACAAAGCTTCAACGTCTAGAAATCTCATTGAAAGGGGCAGCGTGATGGACATCCGCGCCGCAGAAATCTCCTCAATCCTCAAGGATCAGATCGCTAATTTCGGGACCGAATCCGAAGTCGCGGAAGTCGGACAGGTCCTGTCTGTCGGTGACGGTATCGCCCGTGTTTACGGGCTCGACAGCGTGCAGGCCGGCGAGATGGTCGAATTCCCCGGCGGCATCAAGGGCATGGCGCTCAATCTCGAGACCGACAATGTCGGTGTCGTTATTTTCGGGTCCGACTCGAACATCAAGGAAGGCGATATCGTCAAGCGGACGGGCACGATTGTGGACGTGCCGGTCGGCAAGGGGCTGCTGGGCCGCGTCGTTGACGCGCTGGGCGAACCGATCGACGGCAAGGGTCCGATTGAATCGACCGAACGCCGCCGTGTTGACGTCAAGGCGCCCGGTATCATTCCGCGCCAGTCGGTCAGCGAGCCGATGCAGACCGGCATCAAGGCGATCGACAGCCTGATCCCCGTCGGCCGCGGCCAGCGAGAACTGATTATCGGCGACCGCCAGACCGGCAAGACCGCCATCGCGGTCGACACCATTATCAACCAGAAAAAAGCCTTCGATGAAGGCGATACCGACAAGCAGCTTTTCTGCATTTATGTCGCAGTAGGTCAGAAACGCTCGACCGTCGCCCAGATCGTCAAGCAGCTCGAAGAAGTCGGTGCGATGGAATACACCATCGTCGTCGCCGCGACCGCGTCGGAGCCGGCGCCCCTGCAGTTCCTGGCCCCCTATGGCGGCTGCACGATGGGCGAATATTTCCGCGATAACGGCATGCACGCCCTGATCATTTACGATGATCTCTCGAAGCAGGCGGTTGCCTATCGTCAGATGTCGCTGCTGCTTCGCCGTCCGCCGGGACGTGAAGCCTATCCGGGTGACGTTTTCTATCTGCATTCCCGCCTGCTGGAACGCGCAGCGAAGATGAGCGATGAGAATGGCGGCGGCTCTCTGACCGCACTGCCGATCATCGAAACCCAGGCAGGCGACGTGTCGGCCTATATCCCGACGAACGTTATCTCGATCACGGACGGACAGATCTTCCTCGAAACGGAACTGTTCTATTCAGGTATTCGACCGGCGGTAAACGTCGGCCTGTCCGTCAGCCGCGTCGGTTCGGCCGCCCAGATCAAGGCGATGAAACAGGTTGCCGGCTCGATCAAGCTGGAACTTGCGCAGTACCGTGAAATGGCGGCGTTTGCCCAGTTCGCTTCCGATCTCGATGCGGCGACCCAGAAACTTCTGGGGCGTGGCGAGCGCCTGACCGAGCTTCTGAAGCAGGGTCAGTATTCGCCGATGCCCGTCGAGGAGCAGGTTGTATCCATCTTCGCCGGCGTGAACGGGTATCTCGACAATATCCCGGCGCGCGCCGTCACGCAGTTCGAGCATGGGTTTTTGTCGGAACTGAGGGCAAACCACAAAGACATCCTTGATGCGATCCGCAAAGAGCTGGCGGTTTCCGACGATACCAAAGCGAAGATCACGGCGTTCCTCGATGGATATGCCAAGACCTTCGTCTCAGCCTGATCGACACCAGGGTAAACAGGAACCGGTAACGGGATATGCCAAGCCTTAAAGACCTCCGCATGCGGATCGATAGCGTCAAGTCGACGCAAAAGATCACGTCGGCGATGAAAATGGTCGCGGCGGCAAAGCTGCGTCGCGCGCAGGAGCAGGCCGAGGCCGCGCGCCCCTATGCGGAACGCATGGAGCGGATGCTCGGATCGCTCGCCGGTTCAATGGCGTCTGCCGCCGGCGCGCCGAAACTGCTGGCCGGAACCGGAAAAGACGATATGCATCTTATCGTCATGATGACCTCCGATCGCGGGCTGTGCGGGGCGTTCAATTCATCCATCGTCCGCGATACCCGCCGCCTGGTCGCCCAGCTTCAGGCCGACGGCAAGGAAGTCAAAATCCTGTGCGTCGGCCGCAAGGGCTGGGCGCAGGTGCGGCGCGAATTCGGGCCGATGATCGTCGATCTGATCGAAGGCGTCGGACGCCCGCGTCTCAACTTTGACGATGCGCAGGGAATATCGACCCGTGTGCTCGAAATGTTCGAGGCGGGCGAGTTCGATGTCTGCACACTGGTCTATAACCGGTTCAAATCCGTCATTTCGCAGGTCGTTACCCGGCAACAGGTTATTCCGTTTGCCGTCGAAGCCGCGCAGGAAGGCGAAGAAGTGTCTGCGGCAAATGTGAAATACGAATACGAGCCCGACGAGGCCGAGATTCTCGAGGTTCTGCTGCCGCGCAATCTGAGCGTGCAGGTTTACCGGTCTCTTCTGGAAAACAACGCCAGCGAACATGGCGCGCGGATGAGTGCGATGGATAATGCGACCCGCAACGCCGGCGAAATGATCGACTCGCTGACGCTGAACTACAACCGGACGCGTCAGG
>Ga0181559_10007498_pt1 | contig 10145 bp, 3 predicted proteins | sample 011ome_21_FD_133752 | JGI IMG/M metagenome (GOLD analysis project Ga0181559, IMG submission 133752) | Coastal salt marsh microbial communities from the Groves Creek Marsh, Skidaway Island, Georgia - 011508AT metaG (megahit assembly) | ecosystem: Environmental > Aquatic > Marine > Intertidal zone... | reverse complement strand
GGCGGGGGGGGGGGGGGGGGGGGGGGGGGGGGGGGGTGGGGGTGGAGCGCGCGGAACTGTGCACCCGCGTTCGGAGCGTTTCGCCTGATGCTTAAGTGCACAGAATCTGATAACTCGACCGGGAACCGATCGGATCCTGCTTTGAAAGTGTCGCGATGATGCGTCAAGTTGAAAGCGACCCTCGCTGCTGACCGGCGGGAAAACCGACCGACCGTGAGACAAAAAAATGCAAGTTCAAAATAGTCGTTGTGTCCAATCGCGCGCGCGAAGGGCGAGGACACAACGCGCGGCGCGGACGAGCGACGTCTCCGCGCGCGTCGTATCGCGATGGACGACTCGCTCATAAGCGAGGGGACGCGCGTCCGCGAGCGCGCGCGGGCGCAGCTCAGCGCGTTCGCGGCCGCGGACGGCGGCGCTCGCGGCGATGGAGCCTCCTCGGGCGACGCCGTCGCGACCACGACCACGACGCGGATGCCGCCGCCGACGCCGCGCGCGCCTCCGTCGGAGACCGCGGCGAGCGACGCGCCGTCGAGCGCGCCGACGACCGTGCACGCCGCCGCACGCGCGAGAGCGACGAACCGCGACGAGCTGCGACGCGTGGAGGCGTCGTTGTCGGCGCTATCCTCCGTGAGCGACGCGGCGTACCACAATCGCGCGCGACAGACGACGACGACGACGACGCACGCCGCGGCCGCGACGCCGGCGTGGGCGAAGACGCCGCCCCCCGCGAAGGAGTACGCGAAGGAGAACGACCCGACGCGCGCGAGGCCGACCGTGGAGGACGCGCGCCGCGACCCCGCGGCGATGCCGCGCGCGCCCGCCGACGACGAGGGGTTCGCGAAGTGGCGCGCGATTCAGGTGTGGGCGTCCATCGACTCAGTGGAAGCCGCGGCGGACCCGGGAGGAGGAGAGGGAGCGGCGCGAACGAGGAAACCCACCCCTCCCTCGTCGCCGCCCAAGGACCAGGACGGCGAAATCTCCATCGGCGGCGGTGTCGTGCGCGGCGTCGGCGTCGTGAACGACGACGACGACGACGACGCGGCTCTGCGCGGACTCCCGGACACGCTCTCCCCGGCGGTGTACCGAGCGCAACGCGCGGAGCCGCCGACGACGGCGGTCATCGCGGAGATCCAACCCGCGCTGCTTCGCTCGCACGCCGCGACGCGCTTCCGCGGCGAGGCGACGGCGACGCGCGCGCCGGCGACCGCGCGCGACGCGCGAACCCCGGGCGAGGAGACGGCGGCGGACGGCGACGACGACGCCGCGACGCCGCCGCCGGAGTGGCTGACGCCGCCGCCGGCGGGCGCCGCGCCCGCGAACGCGTCCACGACGCCCGCGTCCGCGACGCCCGCGGGCGACGCCGCGCTCGAGATCGAGGTCACGCGTCGACGCGAGCGCGAGGCGCGCCGCGCGATCGACAAGATGGACGCCGCGATGCGCAAGCTGCGACGCGAACGCGACGACGCGAGCGAGCGCGCACTGCGAGATCGCGCCGCGTTGACGGCGCTCGGCGCCAGGGAACGCGAAGCCGCCGCCGACGCCGTGCGCGCGAAGACGGAGTGTGACGACCTGAGGAAGCGCGCGGACGCCGCGGTGGCGGCCGCGCGCGCGTTCGAGACGCGGCTGAGGGAGCTGACGGAGTCCGCGAGTCGCGAGAGCGGCTCGAAGGCGAAGGCGGTGGAGGAACTAGAGGCGGCGTTGATCGTCGAAAAAGAAAAAGTCGCCGCGTTGGAAGCGAGCGAAGGGTGGGAGCGCGCGCGGTGCGAAGAGAAGGACGTCGCGCTGCTCCGCGCGAAGACCGCCGCGGAGGAGGACGCGAAGGAGAGGGCGCGAGCGATCGCCGCGCTGGAAGACGAGGTGCAGGTTTTGCGCGCGCGAGTGTCGGCGGGGGACGCGCGTCGGAAAGAATTCGACGCGCGAGAGGCGGACGTCGCGCGCGTCAAAGAGGAACTGAAGCGCGCGCAGGGCGGCGTGAGCGGCGTCGTCGCCGCGTCGCTGCGGCGCGCGCGCGCGATGCTCCGCGGCGCGCTCGGCGAGGGCGCGGCGGCGGCGCATGACGTCGACGAATCGGGCGAGAAGGACGCGGAGTCGTCGTCGTCGTCCCCGGAGTCGGAGGCGTCGAAGCTCGTCGCTGTCGTCGAGTCCGCCGCCGACGCGCTCGCCGCGCGCCTCGACGCCGCCGCATCCGACCGCGAGATCCTCACGCGGCGCCTCAAGGCTGCGGGCGACTTCGAGCGCGGCGCCGCGGAGCTCCGAGACGCGGTCGTCCGCGCCACGGAGGCGTCCGCGAAGGCGGCAGAGGCGGCGGAGGAGGCGAGGCTCGAACGCGACGCCGCCGTCCGCGAGGCGGACGCGGCGACGACGCGCGCGAAGGACGCGGTCGACGCCGCGCGACGCGAGCGCGCCAAGGCGTGCGAGATCGAGGCGCGCGCGGAGGCGACCGAGGACGCGCGGACCGCCGCGATCCAAGCCGCGGAGGCGCGCGCGGACGCCGCGGAGGCGAAGGCCGCGGCGGCGACGCGCGAGGCGAAGACTTCGGAACGCGGCGCAAAGGCTGAGGCGAAGGCGGCGGCGAAGGCGCGAGCGATCGCGGAGGAGGAGCGCGACGCCGCGCGGAGGGAGCGCGACGCGGCGGTGAAACGCGCGCTCGCGAGTGAGGCTGCGACCGCGGCGGCGACCGCGGAGGCGGGCGCGAAGGAAGCCGCCGCGTTGGCCGCGACGAGCGCCGGCGAGGAGCTCACGACGCTCGTCGCCAAGTACTCGAAGGATACGAAATCGGCTAAAATGGAGGCGTTACAAGCGTGCGACCGCGCTGCGAACGCGGAAGCGGACGCGGCCGCCGCAAAAGCCGCGGAGCGCGCCGCGGCGGAGCGCGCGACCGCCGCGGAAGCGAGCGCGGCGCTCGCGCGCGAGGAAGCCGCCGCCGCGAGGGAGGACGCCGCGGTGAAGACGGAGCGCATCAGAGAGCTCCGCGGCGCCGTCGCGGACGCGCTCGGCGCCAGGGCGGACGACGAGAGCAAAGTCCGCGAGCTGGACGACGTCGCGTCCGCGGCGGCGGCGAAGATCACGACGTTGCAGTCCGCGGTCATCGCCGCGGAGACGGCGCGAGACGACGCGCGCGCGCGCTTGATCGACGCCGCCGCGGGAGCCGACGCCGACGCGAAAAAAATCGCCGCGTTGGACGCGGAAGTCGCGAGCGCGCGGATCGCGTTGGAGTCGCTCCGCGTCGCCGCGGACGAGGAAAAACGCGCGCGCGTCGTCGCGGAGAAGGTCGCGGTGAGCGCGGAGTCGCGCGTCGGCGCCGCGGAGGAAACGGCTAAAATGGAGGCGTTACAAGCGACGGCGACGAAGGCGACGCTGGAGGAGACGCGTCGCGCGGCGACGTCGCGAGAGGAGGAGAGCAGAGCCGCGTTCGCCGCGATTCTGAGCGCGTTGGACTCCGCCGTCGCGGGCGCGTTCGCCGCGCCAGGTGCCGACTTTGACGACGAGAATCAGGAGGGTGCCGAAGAAGGTGCCGAAGCGTCGACGACGTCCCCGGTCCCGGACTTTGCCGCGCTTCGCCCCGCGTCGCTCGCGCCGCCGACGGGGACGACGCTCGATCACGGCTTTTTCCTCCGCCGCGCGGATGACGAAGTCGAAGACGCGTCCGCCGCCGGCGCCGGCTCTCCCCCGCTCTCCGGGGATAAAATCGCGGCCGCGGCGACCGCGCGCGGCGTGTGGGCGGTCTCGCAGCTCGCCGAGCGCGTCCTCGCGATCGCCGCGGCGAGCGACGCGCGCGGTCGCGTCGCGAGGGCGGCGACGGCGAAAGCGGCGGAACGCGCGGAAGCCGCCGCCGCCGCGGCGACCGAGCGTCTCGTCGCCGACGGCGCCGCGCGCGCGGAGACCGCGGAGGCGGCGCGCGCGGAGGCGATCGACGCCGCGGCGCGCGCGAACGACGCGCTGCGCGCCTCGGAGGCGCGCGTCGACGACCTCGAACGCGCGCTCGACGCGGTGAAGACAGCCGCGCTCGACGCCGCCGCGGAGGCGTCGGCGGCGTCCGAACGCGCGGCGATGGCGGAGGAGGCGTCCGTCGCGACGCGCGCGGACGCCGCCGCCGCGGAGGCGGTCGCCGCGGAGGCGACGTCCCAGGCGACGGTCGCGGCCGCGGAGGCGACGCGACTCGGCGAGGCGCTGACGGCGGCGCGCGCGGACGCGGCGGCGGCGCGCGCGGAGGCGGAGGCGCACGCGACGATCGCGCAAAAGGCGCAGGACGAGGCGCTCGCGGCGACGATCGCGCGGTGCGATCTCGAGAAGGATCTCGCCGCGGTCGTCACCGGGCAGCAGACCGCGATGCGAGCGCTCGAGTCCGCGGTGCGACGCGCGGAGGAGTACGCCAAGGAGGCGGCGACGCTGCGATGCCGTCTCCCGTTGACGTCGAGTCGCGTCGCCGCGGCGCGTCGCGCGCGATCCGCCGCGCTCGCGAAGGCGACCGCGACGCGCCGCGAGCTCATCCGCGCGAAGGAGACGATCGCGCGCGGGATCGAAGAGCGCGCGACGCTGCGCCGCGTCGCGGAGAAGGCGGAGGCGAGCGCGGCGAGAGCGGTCGACGCCGCGAAGAGGGACGCGATCGCGTCCGCGGCGAAGGCGGCGGACGCGGAGAAGGAGGCCAAGGTGCGTTCTACACACTGGTCCCCATACGACCGCGTTCGCGTTGTGAACGCCGATCCTTAAGGACTTTTCTCGGCGTGTCTCATCGCCCACCCCACGGTTTCAATCCCCGCCCTCGATGCCTTTCAACTTGCACTGACGCCTTTCAACTCCACCCCGACGTTCGCTCGTATGGAACGACCCTAAGGCGACGACGCGGAAGCACGACGCTCTGAAACGCGCGCTCAAGAACAGCGCGGAGCGGCTCGCGAGCTCGGAGAAGGAAGCCGTCGCGACGCTCGCGGCGTCGGAGCGGCGCGTCGAGGTCGCGGAGGCGTCGTCCAAGGCGGCGAGGGAGCGCGCGACGGCGGCGGCGAAGGCGTCGCGAAGGATGGAGAAGCAGTGCGCCGAGTTGACCGAGGCGAACGCGTCGGCGCGCGCGAGCGCGGCGGCGGCGAACGCGCGCGCGTCGGACCTCGCCGCGAGGCTGAAGGCGGCGGAGGCGGCGCTCGCGGCGGCGGCGAACGCGCGCGGAAGACGAAACGGCGAGGAAGACGAAACGTCGCTTCGCGCCGCGCTCGCCGCCGCGCTCGCCGCGAAAGCCTCCGTGGAGGAAAAGCTCTCCGTGGACGTCAAGCGCCTCGAGGACGAGTTCGTCGCCGCGCTCGCGGCCGCGCGCGCGGCGAACACGGCGAACACGGCGGGCGGCGAGTCGTTCTCGGACGCGATCGCGTCGTTGGAGTCCGAGCTCGCGGCGTCTCGCACGGAGTGCGAAGCGCTGCGAACCGCCGCCGACGCCGCCGCCGACGCCGCGCGCGACGCGCGGCTTCGCGAGGAGAAGATGGAGGCGGCGCTCGTCGCCAACGCGCTGCCGCCGACGCCGCCGGGGGCGCTGTTCAAGCACGACGACTCGCTGTCGCCGGCGCCGGCGACGCCGGACGTCTTGGCGGCGGCGGCGGACACTAGTGTCGGACGACAACACGCGCCGCCGTCGGAAAACGACGCCGTCGCCTTCGCCGACGCCGTCGCCGCGGCGACGGCGACGTTCCAAGCCGAGGCGACGCGCGCCAAGGCGGAGTCGTCGCGCGCGCGGAAAGACGCGGAGTCGATCCTCGTCGCGGCCGAGGCGACGCGCGACGAGGCTGTCGCCGCGCGCGACGCCGCCGCGAAGGCGACGGCGGAGCGCGACGCGCTCCGCGAAGAGGTGGCGACGCTCGAGGCGAAGCTCGCCGCCGCCGTCGCGGAGGCGGAGGCGTTCGCGGAAGCCGCGGCGGCGTCGCCCGCGGCGCCCGCGTCGCCGGCGACGGCGCGGCTCGCGAACGACGACGACGACGACGGGAGCGCGCGCGCGTCCGCGATGAGCGGGTCGAGCGACTCGGACGCGATCGTCTCCGCGGTGGCGACGGCGCACCCCGCCGTCGACGCGATTCGACGCGACGGCGGCGGCGGCGGCAGCGGCGGGTCCAGCCGGTCCGCGTCGCCGCCGCCGATGCCGTCGATCCCAGAGCATCGCGCCGCGCTCCCGGCCTCGACCTCGGCCTCGACCTCGACCTCCTCCTCCTCCCTCCACGCGCACGCGCACAGCGAGCGCGAGGTGTTGCGGCAGGTGGCGCTCGAGGCTGCGTCCGAGGCGCGCGCGGCGATCGCGAAGGAGCTCGCCGTCGCGCGCGCCGTTGCGAAGGAGGCGGAGGAGAGAGCCGCGGGGGCGACGACGCGCGCGTCCAAGGCGGAGAAGATCGCGGAGGACGTGCTCCAGCACGCGGAGGCGGCGGAGCGCGCGTACGAGGCGAAGCTCAGGGACGCGGTCGACGCGAGGCGCGCGCTGGAGGAGGAGCTGAGGGAGACGCGGCGCGAGAAGCCGACGGCGAAAAAGCAAAAGCCGCCGCCGCCGACGACGACGACGACGTCGACGTCCGTCGCGACGTCCACGACGCAGACGGAAGCGGATGCGGATGCGCCGGCTGCGTCCGAAGCGCCGCGCGAGGCGGCGGCGCTGGCGTTCGACGACGCCGCGCTCGAAGAACTCCGCGCGCGCGCGGACGCCGCGGAGGCGGCGGCGGAGGCGACGCGCGTCGAGCTCGAGACGGCGCGCGAAGAATGCGCGAGACTGACCGCTCACGGCGCGTCGCTCGAAAAAGCCGCGTGCGCGGCCGCCGCGACCGCGGACGAGGCGCGCGCGCAGGCTGCCGACGCCGCGTCCAAGGCGGAAGCGCGTTCCGCGGCGACGGAGACGGAGCTGCGCGCCGCGATCGACGCCGCGACGTCGAGAGCGGACGGCTTCGAGGCGGCGCTCGCGGAAAAGTCCGCGGAAGGTGCGTTCTATACACTGGTCCCCATACGACGCCGTTTGCGTGGTGAACGCCGTTCCTAAAGGACTTTGCCCTCCGTCTCTCTCCGCCCAGGGTCCCACGCTTTCAATCCCAGACCGCGATGCCTTTCAACTCCTACTGACGCCTTTCAACTCCACCCCGACGTCGCTTTGTATGGAACGACCCTAAGACGCCGACGCGCGCGAGACGATGACGCGCGCGGCGAAGGAGCTCGAGGCGTGCCGCGCGCGATACCGCGCCGCGGAGGACGCGGCGAACAACGCCGCGGACGCGCGCGTCATCGCCGCGGAGGAGTCGCGCGCGATGCGGAGCGCGGCGGCGCAGCAGGCGGCGCGCGCTGACGCCGCGGAGGGGAAAATTTCCGCGCTCGAGTCCTCCGCGCGCCTCGCCGCCGCCGCGCTCGCGGAGGCGCGCGCGTCCGCGACCGCGGCCGCGACCGCGGCCGCGCGCGCGGAGGAGAAGGCTGTCGCCGCGGAGCAGAGGGCGGCGTCGTCGAGAGCGGCGATGGACGCGGCCGCGCACGCGAGGGACGACGCGGAGGCTGCCGCGGTTGGCGCCGCCGCCGAGGCGTCGTCGCTGCGGACGCGTCTGGAGCGGACGCTTGAGGAGCTGGAGCGCGTGAAATCCGACGCCGCCGTCGCGGCGCGCGAGCGCGACGACGTCGCGGGCAGTCCGCGGACGCCGGCGACGACGCGCGGCGGTTCAGGCGGCGGTCGCGCGTCGCCCTTCGGCGTCGACGTCGCGGCGGCGGCGTCGCCGTCGCGGTACACGAACGAGGAGACCGCGGCGATGACGGATGAGATCGTGCGTCGCCGAGTGCGCGAGGCGCAGCTCGAGGCGGACGCCGCGCGGCTGCGCGCGTCCCTAGACGCCGCGGAGGGGGCGCTGCGGGAGACGAGGGAGAAGCTCGCGGACGCCGAGGCGGCGGCGGCGGCGGCGGCGGCCCGCGACGACGACGGCGACGACGACGACGTCGCCGCGCTTCGCAAAGCGCTCGCGGAGAGCCGCGCGACGAGCGAGAACTTCCGCGCGATGCTCGAATCCAAGGCGGCCGCGCTCAAGGAGACGGAGCGCCGCGCCGTGAACGCCGCGGAGGCGGCGGCGAAGGCGGCGGCGCTCGCCGCGCGCGGCTCGAACTCGAACGCGAACGACGCGTCGTCAGACGACGACGACGCCGTCGCCGCCGCCGTCGCCGCCGCCGTCGCGACGAAAATGCGCGACGTCCAGTCCGTGATCGAGACGTGGAAGACCGTCTGCGCGACGAAGCAGCGCGAGATCACGGCGGCGACGCGCGAGAGGGACCGCGCGACGAGAGCGCTGGCGACGACGCGCGAAGAAGCGGAGCGCCTCGCCGCCGCGTTTGAAACCTCGGAAGCCGCCGTCGCGACGCTCGAGGCGTCTCTCGCGGACCTGCGCGCGAAGACGCAGAGCGGCGCCGCGACGGACGACGAGCGCGCGCGTCTGGTGTCGGAGTGGAGCGCGCGCGTGGAAGCCGCCGGCGCAAAGCTGGGCAGGGCGGAGGAGGAGGCGCGCGTCGCCGCGGCGGCGCTGGCCAGGGCGCTCGTCGGCGACGGCGACGGCGACGACGGCGACGACGACGACGACGCGTCGGCGGCGGAGGACGGCGACGCCGAAGAAGACGAAGCGACGCTGACGAAGAAGAAGACGAAGCGTCGTCGTCGCTCGACGAAGAAGGCGAAGGCGATGCCCCTCGCCGCCGCCGTCGACGCCGCGACCGCGCGCTTATCCTACCTCTCGCGTCGCCTCGAAGTCATCGAGGCAGAGAACGCGAGAGCGCTGCGCGCGGACGAGCGCGCCTCCGCGGCGGAGGAGAAGGCGCTCCTCGCCGCGGAGACGCGCGCGGAGGACCTCGCGACGCGACTGCGCGCGGCGTCCGCCGCGCTGACGGAGACGAAAGCGCTCCTCGCGGACGCGGAGGCGAATCGCGCGACGCTCGCGCTGCGCCTCGACGCCGCGGACGACGGCGTCGAGAAGGCGGAGGCGGCGCGTCGCGCCGTCGAGGAGAAGCTGGCGGCGACGGCGGCGGAGCAGACTTCGACGCAGTCGCGGTCGCTGATGCTCCACGCGGAGTGCGCGGAGCTTCGCGAGAAGGTGGAACGGCGGAACCGCGAGGTGCGCGAGCTGAACCAGATGCTCAAGGCGTGGGAGGCGATGCGGCACTCGAAGGATAAGCAGATCGCGCAGCTCGTGGAGCGGTGTAAGCGTTTCGAGGACGACTCGTTCGAGAAGCAACGCAGCGTGGACGCGATGCGCGCGCGCATGGGCAGAGAGCGCGTTGGGGGTGGCGGCGGCGGTTCTTCTTCTTCTCCGAGTTTTGGTAACGGCACGCCAGGGAGCGTTTCAGGGAGGGGCCTTTCCAGAGGCAGTCCCGCGGCGTCGAACAGCGCGGCGTCGTCGTTTGCCTTTGAAACTGCGAGGTCAAAAAAACCGGCGGGCGCGCGCGGGTTGAACCTCCTCGATCGGCGGCCGGGGGCGTCAACCTCGATCGACAAGGAGAACCCACCCACGCCGGCGTCGGTCGGCAGCGTCAAGACGATCGCGAGCGGCGGCGGCGGCGAGACGACGCCGGAGATGATGGGCGGCGGCGACGGCGGCCGAGAGAAGACGGGGCGCGCGGCGGGTGCGCACGGAGCGTCCGACGACGCGCCGTCCGCGCGCGCGCTGCGAGCGCTCGGCGACGCGAGCGCGGTGACGCGCGCGGCGACGAGCACCCTCTCCGCGCTGCGATGACGACGCGAAGGAGAGGAAGAGGAGGAGGAGTATGATCATTAGAGATAGACCCCGCGACTCGACGGACGAGCGAGCGCGGACTAAGTTAATACCACCACGCGAGACACGCGAGAAAAATGTCGTCACTCGATCGTCGCCCACGCGCCGGCACGCGCCGCCAAAAGCCGGCCGACCGGCTGATGACAGAAATGGCCACGACATCAGGTTCTCTCGTCATCCTCACTCGTCGCGGCGGCGAGTGAAGCGAGACGACGACGGCGATGGCGCCCGATCCCGCGCCGTCGGGGTCCGACGACGCCGTCGACGCCGCGGCGCGCTCTCCGAACGACGCGAACGTGCCGCTTCGGCAGCGCGCGGCCGCCGCCGGCGTCGCCGCGTTCGTCTCCGCGGTCGTCGTCAATCCCCTCGACGTCGTCAAGACGCGCATCCAAGCGCAGT
>Ga0181559_10007493_pt1 | contig 10150 bp, 10 predicted proteins | sample 011ome_21_FD_133752 | JGI IMG/M metagenome (GOLD analysis project Ga0181559, IMG submission 133752) | Coastal salt marsh microbial communities from the Groves Creek Marsh, Skidaway Island, Georgia - 011508AT metaG (megahit assembly) | ecosystem: Environmental > Aquatic > Marine > Intertidal... | reverse complement strand
TATCCACATGCAGCGCATCGCGGTTCATGTGTTGCGAAACGCTGGCCCCAAAACCGCTTAAGAATCCCGCGCACCATTCAGCCAAACCCATGAGCCGCACGACCAGAGATTCTGCGTCACTGGGTATAAGTGGGCTAAACCCTAGCTCCTCAGAGTAGAAATCTTCCAGACTTGCCGTTACAAAATTGCTGACCGAGGCCTCGTCAGACAATGATTCGGCACTCGCCAACTGTACAAAATCGGTCAGCGAAAAGTCTGGCGGATCACCCGCGGCAAATCCGCACACCATGCCATGCAGTTCGGCGGGGGTGATGACACTTGACGCATGCTGCGCTTTTACTTCTAAATCTGACACAATATTTCCACTACACAACGCAAAATAATCAGCGCAAACTATCGCCTAACGATCGCGCAATTGCCACAGACAACCAACCGCTAAATGGCAAGCGCCAGGCGCTTCGATAAATTTGGCAGGATGCAGTCCAATGCAACGCCACAATCTGTCAAAAGAATGAATAGAGAACATGCAACGAATAGAGAGTAGAGAGTAGAAAATGGACGCCACTGCAGAGACCGAGCAACTGGCTAAACTTGAGCAACAGATTGATGAGCTGCTGCTACTGACTCAGGTTCTCGGTAAAGAAAATCGCGCACTGCGGACGCAACAAAGAAATTGGTCTACCGAGCGCGCCAAATTGATCGAAAAAAACGAGCTCGCTAAAAGTCGCGTAGAGTCTATGATCACGCGCCTGAAAGCACTCGAGAATGATTAACGAGCAACAATTATCATGAGCAACGCTTCCAGCACCGTAACAGTGACGATTCTCGGCAAACAATACCAGGTCGCTTGCCCCGCCGAAGAGGTAGAGGCGTTAACTCAAGCGGCTCAATTTCTAGACGGCAAGATGGAAGACATACGGTCATCCGGAAAAGTCGTTGGCCTTGATCGCGTAGCCGTGATGGCTGCATTAAACATCACCCACGACTACCTGTCCGGCAAGAGTGCTTTGACCGAGACCAAAAGTCTGGTCGTTGAAAAAATCGCTGGACTCTCCGACAAAGTGGGTCATGTCCTTGCCGAACATAAACAACTCGACCTGTAAACTGGTTTGGCACCATAGGGTTAACTGACTCCCATACTCCTTTAAAACTTAAATACAAGTCTTGGCCCGCTTGCCCGGCGCGTTATACTGTGGGCGTTCCTGGGATGCTCGCCAACTGGTCGCGTCCTTGAGCCGTTAGAGAAACCTCAGGAGAATCTGGGGCCAATGTCCGTGTGCACACCCAATCTGATGGGCCGCCTTAGACATTGCACAGACCTCCGCCTTGAACCATAACGGTTCAGGGCAAACCAGTAGCGGCATCTCCGGGAATAAACTGACACCGGCCTGATAACCATGAGATCACCATCGACGCCCACCGCCAGCAAGCCGCCCGAACTCAGCGCGGCCACCAAAACACAACGCGCTGAATTACGCAGTCAATTCAAGCAACGACGCGACGCTTTATCCTGCGAGCAACGCTACAGCGCTAACCAACATATTGCTGATTATCTAAGCCAGCTCGATGAGTTGAACGGCGCTGACTGCATCGCCGCATTTGCCGGCACGATCAGCGAGGTCGACCTGACACCTTGGATTACCGAACACCTCTCCGCCGGAGGCCGCATCGCCCTTCCCAGGGTCGGCTTTGGAGGCCAAATGACTTTTCACGATCACCGCTTAGAAATACCGTTAGAACCCAATCGCTTCGGCATTCTGGAACCGAGCGCTGCCAGTCCACACCTCTCGCCTAGCGACATCCAGGCGGTCTTGGTTCCACTGGTTGCGTTCGACCGGGATGGCCACCGACTGGGGATGGGAGGCGGGTACTACGACCGCTTTCTGCCAAACCTCGGGGGGCAGGTGCCGATTATCGGTGTTGCATTCGCATGCCAGCTATCGGCACACCCGCTACCGAGCGAATCATGGGATGTTCCTTTGCACTGCGCCGTCACCGAACAAGGCGTGCACCGATGGATGCCAAACAATTGATCACGAGGAGGCACGATGGCCGTAAGACGCATCATTAACATGGGCCACCCTAACTTGCGCCAAGTTGCGAAACCGGTGCCCGAAGCGATGCTAGCCAGTGAAGAGATCACCCGGCTGATAGCCGATATGCAAGATACCCTGCGCGATTATGGTGGCATAGGCCTGGCAGCACCGCAAATTGATGTGCCGCTGCGTTTGGCTATCGTAGAAATTCCCGGAGGACCCACTCGCTACGGCCAGCTTGCGCCCATGCCATTGACTACTTTTATCAACCCAAGCATCGAAGTTTTAGACGATCGTTGCGCCGGCTTTTGGGAAGGGTGTCTGTCGGTTCCTGGCCTGCGGGGCTTTGTCACTCGACCACAGCATGTGCGCGTTCGTTACACCGACATCGAAGGTCAGTCGGTATCCTTGGAACAAAAGGGGTTTCCCGCAACTGTCTTTCAACACGAATTCGACCACCTCGACGGCCGCTTGTTCATTGACCGCATGGACGACATGAGCCAACTCATGTTTGAGGCGGAATTTGACAAGTACGGTCCGATCGGAGACTGAACGGCTACTCGCCCTGCCACACTCACGGCAAGACCGTCTCTCAAAACTGGACCGGGCTGTCATCCAGACCCCGAAAAAGCCCCGAACTCTACTTCAAAAACAGCTGATAAGCGGGATTATCATTTTCCTCCCAAAATCGATACTCAATACGTTTCAGATAAGACACCAAACGCTTACGGTCCCGCGGCCCAGCCTGAAAACCGACCAGCACTCGACCATACGCGGCGCCATGATTACGGTAGTGAAACAACGTGATGTTCCAATCTGCCCCCACGCCATTGAGGAACTCCAACAGTGCCCCTGGGCGCTCGGGAAATTCAAATCGAAACAACAATTCGTCACTGACCCCCAAGTTACGACCACCCACCATGTGGCGAACGTGTAACTTAGCGGTTTCGTTATCCGTCATATCAACAACCGGATACCCTCTATTGCTGAGCTGCGTCACTACTTCAGACCGGTCTGCCGGGGAATTCACTTGCACGCCAACGTAGATATGAGCCTCGTTTTCGCGCGCCCAGCGATAATTGAACTCGGTGATCGCCCGCTTTCCCAAGGCACGACAAAATTTCAGGAAGCTGCCTTGAGCTTCGTCAATCGCGACGGCAAATATCGCCTCGCGCTGCTCCCCGATCTCAGCCCGCTCAGATATGTGTCGGAGCCGGTCAAAATTAACATTTGCACCACTAATGACCGCCACCGCTGAGCTAAGGTCACTGTGTTTAAGATACTGCTTCATGCCCGCAACCGACAGTGCGCCAGCCGGTTCGGCAACCACTCTGGTTTCCTCAAACACATCTTTAATAGCTGCGCAGATTTCATCAACGCTGGCGACAATCACTTCGTCTACATAGCGCTTGGCAATTTTAAACGTTTGCTGACCTGCCTGAGCCACCGCTACGCCATCAGCAAATCGGTCCAAACTGCCTTCAGGCAGGGTGACGCGACGGCCCGCCTGCATGGCCGCCTGCATACACGCTGAGCCTTGCGCTTCAACGCCAATAATGCGGGTTTTTGGATGCAAATACTTCACGTACGCAGCTATCCCTGCAATCAAACCGCCGCCGCCAACTGGGACAAAAATGGCTTCAGGAGAACCCGCATGCTGATTGATAATTTCCATACCCACCGTGCCCTGGCCAGCAATCACCTCAACATCATCGTAAGGATGTACGTAAATTAAATTCTGTTCCGCCTGCAAACGCGCCGCATGTTGAGCCGCCTGGGTAAAACCATCGCCATGCAGCACGACTTTTGCACCTCGCGCACGTACGGCATCCACTTTTATTACCGGCGTGTTGCGCCCCATCACGATAGTCGCTTTTATACCTAAACGGGCCGCTGCCATAGCTACGCCTTGGGCATGATTACCCGCCGAAGCAGCGATCACACCACGACGCTGCTCTGCTGCACTCAATTGCGCCATCTTGTTGTAAGAGCCCCTAATCTTGAAACTGAATATGGGCTGCAGGTCTTCGCGTTTAAGCGACACCTGCACACCCAGACGCCTCGACAACAGGGGCGCCGGCGTTAGCGGAGTTTCCGTCGCGAGGTCATAAACTCGCGAGGCGAGAATCTTCTTTACATAGCTTTCCAGCATGGGCACCATCTTTTTTGTTTAGTCAGTCGCAAGGGCAGTCCGATCGATAATTCTCAAGATTCAAAGAAACGACAAGCCGCATTAGCCGCGCTGGAACATGTCAAACCTAAACTCACCACCAAAAGTGTGGTCGGCATCGGTACCGGTTCTACAGCAAATTTTTTCATCGACGCTCTCGCCAGTGTAAGCCACCTATTCGATGCTGCGGTCGCTTCCTCCAATGCATCAGCGGATCGATTACGGGGGCACGGTATTCAGGTTATGGACCTTAACGCCACACCCCACTTAGATGTATACGTTGATGGCGCAGATGAGGTCAATCCACAGCGCCAATTAATCAAAGGCGCGGGTGCCGCACTCACGCGAGAAAAAATCGTTGCGCACGCGGCCGACGAGTTTATTTGCATTGTGGACGAAAGCAAGCTGGTAAACACCCTGGGTCGATTTCCATTACCCATCGAAGTCATTCCCATGGCACGTTCCTCAGTCGCTCGCGCTGTGGTTGCACTAGGCGGCACTCCGATCTGGCGGGAGGGTGTAGAGACTGACAACGGGAACTGGATTATCGATGTTCACGAATTCATGATCGAGCAGCCCCTGGAAACCGAAATGGCGCTCAACAACATTGCTGGCGTAGTGTGCAATGGTATCTTCGCGATGGACTCCGCTGACGTGGTGCTCGTCGCGGGCAGCGGCGGCATACAACAACTTTAGCGACTGAGCGTCGGGCGAAATTAAAGCAATTTGCCGGGATTCAGAATTTGGTTCGGATCAAACAACTGTTTTATGCCGCGCATTAGCTCTATTTCTGCCTCGCTTCGAGAGTACTCAAGAAAATCACGCTTTAATAAGCCCACCCCATGCTCGGCAGAGATACTGCCTCCCCGGCGTGCAACCAACTCAAATATTTTTGGGCTTATCGCATGACCTTTTGCCATGAATGATTCAATGCTGAGATGCGGCGGACGCAAAATGTTCAAATGCAGGTTGCCATCACCAATATGGCCGTACCAGCAGACTTCAAAATCCGGATAACTTTCTGCAACAAAAGCGTCGACTTCTGCAAGAAACTCGGGAACCTGGTGAATACAGACCGAGAGGTCGTTCTTATACGGTGTGTACGCCGCGATACTTTCAGATATGCCTTCACGTAGTTGCCACAAGGCATTCGCCTGTGCCTGCGACTGACTGATCACCGCATCCACCGCCCACCCTTCCTGCATACATCGTTCGAACGCTGCCGTGGCCGCGGACATCGCTGACTCATCGAACTCAAGCAGGGCATAGTGCTCAACCCTATTGGCCAGCGGGGCTTGCAGGCCACGATGAGCCTGCACTTTTTCCAACGCCAGGTCGGAAAAAAACTCGAATGCTGACAACGTCAATCGACGGTTAAAACTATCCAGCACATTGAGCAGATCGGCGACTCTGGGGACACCGATCACCATGACAATCTGGGGTTCAGGCATAGAGGCCAGCCGCATGTCGACCTCTGTGATCAGACCCAAGGTTCCTTCAGAACCAGTCATCAGGTGTCGCAGATCATATCCTGTTGCGTTCTTGACTAACCCACCGTTGCACGCCAAACGGGCCCCAGCACCAGTCACTACGCGCATCCCGGCAACCCAGTCTCGTGTAAGCCCATAGCGGATCACTTTGATTCCACCAGCGTTAGTTGCGACGTTACCCCCGATCTGGCTGGAGCCGGCAGACGCGAAATCTACCGGATAAAAAAGGCCTTGCTCGGTAGCAAACTCCTGCAGCACCTGTGTCACCACGCCAGCTTGACACGTCACCAGTCGGTCCTGTGCCTTGAAGTCAAGAATCTGATTCATGCGATCGAAAGAAACGACCACCTCTCCGTTGCTCGCGACCGCGCCACCTGACAATCCAGTCCGCCCCCCCGAGGGCACCAAAGCAACACCCGCATCATTGGCATATTTTACCAGCTCGAGCACCTGTTGCTCGTGACTCGGGAAGACGATCGCGCTTGGGGCAACGCGGAAACCGTTCGTCCAATCCTTACCCCACGTTGCGAGCGATTCAGGATCGGTCGCAATTTGCTTTTCAGACACGACGTTTGTCAGCATTTTCGGCTCCAGAATTCATCCATAGGCGAAGACAATTGATTGTACGACGGATAGACGGCCACCATCGGCCTCCCTTTAAGCAAACTCTACCAACGACCCTGTTGATCAAGGAAAGCCCAAATTTGCGCACGTTTGCTGGACGATTCGTTGGCCAGATGATGGCGCCCACCGTCAAGAATCAATTGGCGCGTCCCAGGGTAGCGCCGTGCATAAGTTTGCAGGCCATACTTCCAGTCGACCGTGCGATCTGCATTTCCCTGAACCAACAGTGGCGTTTGCTGTGATATCGGATAACGAACAAATCTTGTCTGCCAGTTAACCATCGCCTGCACCCAGGCCACAGGCAAAACATGGGCTTGTAGAGGATCTTTTTTTTGTAACGCATGAAACTCAGGATTCTCAGCGTTATCCGTCAATGTCCGCGCGCGCTCGGTAATCAAACGTTTTGCCAGCGCAAACACCCAGCGATTGACACCCCAGGCGTAAGGTCTAATCAATGGGGCGAACAAGATGACTTCACCCGTTGCACCCGGTTGAGATGGATATTGTTGGTGATATTCCATGACTACCGCCCCACCCATACTTTGGCCAAACCAATGCCACGGTTTATCGTCCTGGAGATCAAGGCGGGCAAATTCATACACTACACGAGTCGCTTCGACATAGCGGTCAAAATTATCGATCGTCACGGGCCTCCCTCCAGAGAGGCCATGACCTATTTGATCATAGGCCACCACCGCAATGCCGCGCTCCAAAAAATATTGGATCACGTGCCCATATAAACCAACGTGGTCATAGTAGCCGTGGCACAACATCACATAGCCGTCTACCTGGTCCGGCAAAAAGTATTGCACCGCCAGACGATATTGCCCACTGGAAAGACAGAACAGGCGATGCTGATGCGGCAGCGCCTTGTAGTCTAAACCGTAGAACTGGCGGTATTGGCTGACATGTGCGGGTGACAACTGCTGGCCATTAGGAAGATCGGCCAATAATCCACGCAAGGCGGCCGCATCGAATGCTTGGCTACCTCGCTCACCCAATGAAGGACCGGGTAAGTCGCTAATGGACGACCGGATCTAACTCACCACTTTCGTAGCGCAAGAACATATCGTCTAGTGACACCGGACTCAGCTTGTCGGCCTGACCAGACGTGCCGAATGCTTCATAACGTTCAATCACTACCTTTTTCATCGCGTCTTGAGAGTCTTTGAGGTATTTGCGTGGGTCAAACTCGGCACGGTTCATTGCCAGATGACGCCGGATGGCTGCAGTCGACGCCAAGCGTAAGTCGGTGTCGATATTGACCTTGCGCACGCCATGCTTGATTCCCTCTTGAATTTCCTGCAAAGGCACACCGTAGGTTTCCGGAATCTCGCCGCCATATTCATTGATCATCGCCAACAAATCCTGTGGCACAGAGCTGCTGCCATGCATCACCAGGTGGGTATTGGGTACGCGAGCGTTGATTGCTTTTATTTGTTCGATCGCCAGAATATCCCCGGTCGGCGGGCGACTAAATTTATAGGCACCGTGCGAGGTACCTATGGCGATTGCCAGTGCGTCGACGCCCGTCAGTTTAACGAAGTCAGCCGCCTGCTCCGGGTCAGTCAGCAATTGCTCCATGGACAGAACACCTGCGGCGCCCACCCCGTCTTCTTCTCCAGCCTCACCGGTTTCCAAAGACCCGAGGCACCCTAACTCGCCTTCCACCGAGACACCACAGGCATGCGCCATATCCACGGTTTGCCGGGTGACGTCTACGTTGTACTCGTATTCTGCGGGTGTTTTTTGATCGTCTAACAAAGAACCGTCCATCATCACCGATGAGAAACCCAGCTGTATGGATCGCTGGCACACCGCCGGAGACGCCCCGTGGTCCTGGTGCATACATACCGGGATGTGCGGAAATTCTTCGACCGCCGCCAGAATAAGATGGCGCAAAAAGTTAGGGCCAGCATACTTGCGGGCGCCCGCCGAGGCCTGCACGATTACCGGACTGTTTGTTTCATGAGCGCCTTCCATGATCGCGCGCATTTGTTCGAGGTTGTTAACGTTAAAAGCAGGCACGCCGTACCCGTTTTCGGCCGCGTGGTCGAGCAGTTGACGCATGCTGATCAAGGCCATGAAATACTCCAAAGTGGAAAAAAGTTGCCATCATTTTAGTGGGCTTACCCACTTAAGTCATCGGCTGAAATGGAAGAACTTGTAAACGTTATTACGGACCTAACTGGACGCAGCATGGCGCTCTTCCAGCGCCACCACTGCAGGCAACTGCTTGCCTTCGACAAATTCTAGGAACGCTCCACCACCCGTGGAGATATAAGATATCTGATCCTGCACACCATACTTATCAATCGCTGCGAGCGTGTCGCCACCGCCAGCTATCGAGAAGCCAGCACTGCCGGCGATCGCTTCTGCCAGCACCCGGGTGCCTTCACCAAACTGGTCGAATTCAAACACCCCAACCGGACCGTTCCACATAATGGTCTTCGCCGCGGCCAGTTGTTCCGCCCAGGCTCTGGCCGTGACGGGACCGATGTCCAAAATCATTTCATCGTCGGCGACGTCATCCATCGCCTTCACCGTTGCCGTCGCTGACGCGTCGAGTGATTGCGACACCACAACATCCTGCGGGATAGGTATATCAACTTTCGCCGCAATTGCTGCTGCCGATGACACAAGGTCAGCCTCGTATAGTGATACCCCAACGTTATAGCCGGCTGCCGCAATGAAGGTATTGGCGATACCGCCACCCACAATAATTTGGTCTGCAACCTCCGCCAGCGCACCTAAAACATCAAGCTTTGTTGAAACCTTCGCACCGCCGACAATCGCTAGCATAGGGCTCGCCGGTGCGGCCAGCGCCTTACCCAACGCGCTCAGCTCCGCTTCCAACAATAACCCGGCACAGGCAATCGGCGCGAATTTAGCCACCCCGTGGGTGGACGCCTGCGCACGATGGGCAGTACCGAAGGCGTCCATAACAAAGATGTCACATTGGTCCGCTAACCGCTTGGCGAGCCTCTCATCATCAGCCTTTTCTCCGACAAAAAATCGAACATTCTCGAGCAACGCAACACTGCCAGCCTGAACATCCGCGCATGCGGCTATGTTCGGCAACAACTCAACCGGACGACCTAACAATTCCGACAAGCGCGTAGCGACTGGCGCTAGCGAGGACTCCGCATCAAATTCCCCCTCTTTGGGTCGGCCAAGATGAGACATCACCACAACGCTTGCATTGGCCGAGAGCGCCTGTTGGATCGTGGCTAGCGACGCTCGAATACGGGCATCGCTGGTCACTACACCTTGCTGAATTGGAACATTGAGATCCGCACGAATCAGTACCCGCTTACCGCTGAGATCAACTGCCCCCATAGAAAGAACCTCAGCCATCATTTTTCCTTTTGTTGTTTACACCCTGCATGCTCTTTCCAAGCAACCCTTTGCCCTGACGGCATTTAACGCCCTTTGGCCACACGCCTACTGGCTTCGACCACCGCCTCTACGGTTATGCCTAACGCTTCCATGGCCTGAGCACCTGGGGCAGATAAGCCAAATCGACGAATACCCACCACGGCACCGTCTAACCCGACAAAACGATACCAATAATCCGGATGCGCCGCCTCGACTGCTACCCGGGCGCGCTGGTCCGCCGGCAAAACCATTTCCTGATAAGCCTCGTCCTGGGCCAAAAAACGCTCTGCGCACGGCATGGAAACAACCCGTGCCATTATGCCCTGCCCGCTTAATACCGACGCCGCCTGCACCGCTATCTCAACCTCAGAACCCGTGCTAATGAGCACTACATCTGCCGCACCATCAGGATCAACCAGCACGTAGCCACCGCGCTCAATACCGGCGAAAGC
>Ga0181559_10007492_pt1 | contig 10154 bp, 5 predicted proteins | sample 011ome_21_FD_133752 | JGI IMG/M metagenome (GOLD analysis project Ga0181559, IMG submission 133752) | Coastal salt marsh microbial communities from the Groves Creek Marsh, Skidaway Island, Georgia - 011508AT metaG (megahit assembly) | ecosystem: Environmental > Aquatic > Marine > Intertidal zone... | reverse complement strand
CCTGGGGGAAATGGAGGACGTCGCCGTTCCCCAGCCGGTGGACGGGGAGGTTCTGACCTACGATACCACCCTGAACCAGTGGGTCGCCAGGGAGGTGCCGGTGCCCCTGAACATAGATGTCACCCCCGCCCAGGACCAGGACATACTTGTGTTCTCGGCCGATTCGGGGAAGTGGGTGGCCCACACCCACGAACACGCCCTCTCGGAATTGACTGATGTCAATATTGCAGTTCCCCAGGGGGGACAGGTCCTCATGTATGACACACTCTCCAATCGGTGGGAAGCGGGGGATGTCGGAGGGGTGACCACGTTGTCTGATCTGGAAGATGTGAACCCCACCACCCCCCTCGACGGACAAATCCTGATGTGGGACGCATCCACCGCCACGTGGATTAATTCCATGATATCGCTGGGGGACCTGAATGGGGTGGATCTCAACAGTGATACCGCAGAGGTCGACGATGTACTCGTGTGGGATGGCCTCAACTGGGTGCCACGCATTCACGAACACACCCTGGAATCCCTCTCGAATGTGGATCTCACGGTGCCCGCCCTCGACAAGGAAGTTCTGGAATATGATGCAGCCACCGGTACGTGGAAGGCGTCTATGCACGAATATGAGCTGGGAGAACTGACAAACGTCAACATGAATGTCGTGGGGGGCGTGCAGGAAAAGGATTTCCTGGTGTACGACTCGTCGGGGGGAGAGTGGGTGCCCTCCAGCGCGTCCCTGGACGTCCTGGAAGATGTGGATGTCACCTCCACCGTCCCCCTCGAGGGACAAACGCTGGTGTATGACACCAACGTCAATAAGTGGGTTCCAGGAACAATTGCCTCACCGGGAGCCACCATCCCCCAGGGAAGTAGCGATGGCCAGCACCTGGAGTGGAATGAAGGCATCCAGATGTGGATTCCGGTGGATCACCAGGACGGGGGGAGCCAGGTGGCATCCCTGATGGACCTGACAGATGTACAGGGAACACCCGCAGTGGGCGACATAATCACGTACGACGGGACCCAGTGGAACACGGGGCAGCTGATGATTGGTAACGCGGGGGACGTGGATGTGACAACCACACCCCCGGTGGACGGAAATGCTCTGGTGTGGGAGGGGGACCGGTGGGTGACCTCCCCGGGAATTCTCCCCACGTTCCAGGATTCCCCCGCTTTCTCCGGCCAGATATTGTCATTCAGTGGGGACTCCAACTCGTGGGTGCCCACGTGGATACAGGTGGGAGGAGACGTGGTGGATTATAAGCTATCGTCGCTGACCATGTCCCTGGAGGGGGTGCTCACGTCCACCATCACAGCCAACATCTCCCGGGACTCTGTCTATATCACTCTGCCAGCCATACAAGAATTCGACCTGGAAATTCAACCCGGGGGGGTTCTCGCATTTTCGGGGGACCCCCCCTCCCACGTCTACGGGGGGGCGGGGAACCAGCTGAAGTTTAACCGCGGGGGGGACTGGACGGGATTCACACTGGCCACCCAGGACGTGACCCACACCGTGGACGCACAGGGGGACCTCCTGATCCAGGTCGACGCAAACACACCGGAAACAATCATCCTGTATCTCCAGGAGGATCCCACCCAGTACCTGTCCGTGAACTTCAGGAGCGGAGATGAACTGATTTTCGTACCATCCACCGCGTTCCTGTCGGTGGATCAGGGGGGAATTCTCAGCTCGGGGGGAATCTACAAGGCCTACGTCTGCATCAACCACCTCATCTCGGTGGTGTGGTGGGACACGGAATGGATTGTCGCGGAGGGAGACGTCACCACCGCCAACCCGGGAGATGTGATCTACCCGCATTCACCCACCCTCTCGGGTCTGCTCAACCACACCGGATTGCTGTATCCCACGGGGGATAACGTGGAATATAAAGACTATACATATTCAGACTCCAATTCCCTGTCGGTGGAAATTGGACTAAATCAACTGAAGGACGTGGTGGTGGGGGCACCCGCCGAAAATGACATCATTCGGTGTGGGGCGGGGGGAATATTCACCAACGTTCCAGATAATCTATCGTCCAAAAATGACGTGGATGTCGCGGGGCTGGAGGTCGGAAGCTCCCTCCGGTGGAATGGGACCGCGTGGGTCGTGTCAAACTTGCCAACGTTTGAGGGGGATCCCCTGGATGGACAAATCTTCAAGTACGATTCGCAGAGCCAGACATTCGTTCCCCACACACCCGTGCTGTCCGACATGGATAACGTCGATCTGGAGGGGGCGGTGGATGGATCTGTATTGCAATTCAATGCCAACACGGGAACGTGGTACGCGGGACCCAAACCCACTGATTTCGTGACATCCTCCATTACCATCGATGACGAGGGGAATATAACTACGGTGGTGGAGGATCGGAATGAGGCCACCCTCAATTTTGATTTCTAGGTCATGACAATTTTTTTAATATTATATAGTAAACACTCATGACAGAACGCCTCAACTTCTATTCGGGAACGTTCTCCCTCGACCCCCAGAATGCCAACCAGATTGCAGCAGAACTTGGAAACTTTGATGATGAACTCTCAGATATCGAGTACATTGCCGATATTCACGTACGCAGGGAGGACCTCATCCGGGTCATCAACGCCGTGAGGATCCGCTATGCATATGACCTCACCGGGGATGATTTCCTGCAGACCATTTCTGGAACAGATGATACCACGTCGCTGGAAAGCATCCGCACCTATCAGGATGCGTCGGAGAGGGCGAATGCGGACCCGGCGAACCCAGATGTCGTCAATATCAGGTCATTCGACATGAACTACACGGGAGAGGTGCTGGGGAGGATGCCCACCCAGCTCAAGGGTAAGTACGTCACCTACAACGATACGGGAGCCGATTCATTCGTATTCGGGGTGTCTCGCAATGTCGTCACCACGGTGGATGACTTCGGTGCCCAGGTTACGGGGGGCGCCCTCGAGGCGACATTCAACACGTCGACGGAGGCGGCGGGGGACCTCGTCAGTCTCACCTCGGGGTACGACAATCTCAACCTCATGGCGGGGGCCGTCGCACGCGCCCTGTCCTCCCAGTTTCCCCACAACGCACACGACCAAAATCTCCTCAAGATCCTGGTGGAACAGTCTAGCTATGAAAATCTCATGAAGATTGCCCTGGACGGGTGCACCACCACCACCGGATCCACGGTGTCCATCCAGTCCCTCCTCCACTCCAACACCGTCGCCAAGGGACACGGCATCAACATGCAGGACCTCCGCGACAAGGTCTTTGACGAGAACCTCCCCTCGAGCCGGGCGCTGGGCCACGAGATCCTCCTGGCCATCTTCGACAAGTGCCCCGCCAGCCTGGGGGATGACTCGGGGGCCCAACGCACCGTCGCGTACCTGGGAGAGGACAATACCACCGACAAGAGGCCCTGGAAGGTGATCTCCCTGGAGGGGGGCTCAGATGGCGATGCCCTCCAGTTAGAGTACGCTGCAAACCTCGTCAATAATGTGACGGGCAACGTTATCGATGTCACCCTGCAGTTTGTGCTGAAAACTAAACTTACCATGACCCTCCGGGATGGGACGAGCCTCCAGACCCTGGAGTCACCCGACCCCAAGCTTTACGACTCGGCCGGGGCGGTAATTAATGTTGCGACTCGCTCAGCAGATCCCGTGACAGCAATTATTTCAGAGGGAGGTGATTACTATGCTTACTCAATGGCCGCCGACGAAAAGATGGTCTGGGTCAAAGAAAATGAGGTGGGCGGGCAGTGGTATAAGGTCAGTGACGGAGGACTTCGGTATGATGAGTACGACGGGGCAAAAAAGAGGTTCATCGATAATCTGGAGGGAGATGGGACGGGCGCCGCCCTCCCCGTCGATAGCGTTGTATTCACACCGCACCTCGCAACCGAGCATCAGTACCCCGCCGTCATCACGGAGGTGGAGGGTCTGTCCAGCTTGTCAACCGGCGGGTCAACCCTCGATGTGATGGAGTGGGGGGTTAGGCCGAACAGGTATCCCGGTATTGTGGGAAATGGGGTGTGGAAACGGTTGCCATCGGCCTTCAATGGGATTTTCTACTATTACTATGGAGTAGATGCTGAAGGGATTGGTCTGGGCCCCGTAGAGGGAACCAAGGGAGCCGTGTGGGTCCGAGATAGTTATTTTACATCAGGAGGGGTTGCTAATAATTATGACGGTTGGAGGCCCACTCCTAGCCAAAGTAACAATATGAAATGCTGGGTCAACATGGAAAATACACAGTTTCTGGTGCCCCTTGTAAGAGGCGACCTGGTCGATAAACCCATTCGGTGGATAGCGATCGATGTTAACGAGACAACGAAGTGGGGGGTGTGGGCTAAGAATACGGACTGGGCCGCATCGTGGGATGGACTACAGATGGCGCACCAGTGGGGAACGGCTGTCGGACCCACGGGACCAAACTCCGTGGTTGATGACATTGGAGACGCCACTTATGACGCCACCTCTTACGATAACTCCAAGTACTACTTTCCCCGGCTCGCCAGTTATCCCTCATATATGTGGGTCTATACTCTTGACGGAACGGGCGATAGGCCAGATAGCGGGAGTGCGTGGACGGGGAATGAGGTTCCAGTTCCGGGATTCTCTAAGATCCTTCTGAATGTCATTTTCGACCGCGACCAGTAAATTATACACCCTATATCCAGTGGGGGGCGGGAGTCGGGAAGGTCTGTGTGTCGGGACCCACTACAAGTAGTTTGTGCTTAAATTTTATCTGAGTAGATAACTTTTTCATTTTAAGATTAAATTTATCTACCACGATTCTAGCTTGCTCCACAAGATCGTGGGGGTCGTACTGGTTTCGGAGGAATGCGTCAAGCACGATTCGGATTTCAACCAGGGAGGGATTGAGGTGGTTCTGGTACAACTCAAGTCGCTCGTGCTGACGCTCGTTGTTGACCAGGGCACGCTTGTATTGCTCCTCGCTCATTATACCCTCGAAGTATCCGAAGGACAGGGATTGCCTCTTTTCCTCGGCAGAATAATATGGAAGCATTATCGGGAAAGTGGACGAAAGGTGCTGGAGGGACAGACCCAGGTTCAGCATGGTGGGGGTGGGGAGGGTGGAGGAGGGGTCCTCCGCCTTGTATCTCCTGGTCAACCACATGACCCTCTCGTTGTCGTCGTATTCCACGACCTGGCCAGGATCGGCGAGACCGTCCTGGGGGTCGCGGGACAGGTCACCCACCACCCTCCGATAATAATCGTAATATTCTGGGTTGTGATTCTTACCGTACCGCCTCTCACCAGACTCGAAGGAAAACATGGTGTGACACTGGGTGCACCACCCCAGGTCGCATCCAGATGACTTCGTTATCGCAGTGTTACAGGTCGGGCAGGACGTTGTGTCCCTTCGAATCATCGATATGGTGGCAAGGTCGTCGGAATTACAAATGTGGTCGGGGGACGACGGCCTAAGACATTCGATGCAGGTGCTACCGTTGCATATAACACAGTGACCACCCGAGTCGCACAGACCCACACACCCGGGGGTGGTGCACGTCACCCGGATCCTCCGCGGGAGGGGGGCGTCTCCCTCCTCGTAGTATTTTTCGATGAAACGGCTAATGCTCATTCCCAGGTGATTGAATTCGTCGTGGAGGTCCAGTATCTCCCGCTGGGGAATGCCGTCACTGTGACACATGATCCTCAACATGTAGGACGTATGACCCCCAGAGTACCACGGAGTGTAGGGACGGTAAATCAGGGGACCCTCCACCTCGAGCAGGTGGACCTCCCTCCAGTAATTCTCGTCAGAGTGAAGTAATTCGTTAAATCGGTTCATTATTTCAACGACGGATTTTCGTATCTGGTTTACCTCGGGGGGGAGGATTTTCCAGAAGTCGTCCACGTCCAACTTGTAATTATGAAAGTTACTCACCGAAGTCGTCCACATTACGTGCCACGGCCGTACGCCACTGTGGGTCTGCAGGTCAGAATTACCAACGCGATATATGGAATTCAACAGAGTCCTCATGCACCACACCAAATCTCCCATGGCTCGCTTCGTTTTTACTCTTGTATATCTTTCGAATAATTCAGAACGCCGGGCATATTCGCGGGCGTAAAGCAATTCCTCGCAGTGCCGGAGGAACTCGGGGGACTTAAGAAATGAGGGCTTACATATGAGATACTTTGAAAGCTTCCAACTGGCGTGACATTTCATGCACCGGGGCTCGTCCACGGAACTGACCAAGTATCTCTTCACACAGTCGTGACAGGCGTTGTAACCACACGCATCGCATTCGGTGGGTGAACGCCTGACCTTGTTGAAGTTTTCGCAACATACAGGACACACATCCATGGCTAATCTGTATTTACGAGTGTCTTTAAGTTCATTTGAGACAGATTGTGTCAACCCGTGTCAAATGAATGTTAACCTTGATTTTATTGAGCGGTAGGGGCTTGGTTGGATTCCATGTTATTCAAATTTTCTTTTATCTTCTGTAGATAGTCGTATGTCTTCGTGTGGACATCGTGCTGTAATGTAGATTTATCTGTTGCACAAGGGGTCATCAAACCAACAATTACGTTTTTTTGTATTGTGCCTTCTTCTGGCATTAAGCATTGCACGAAATTTGTCACAACCCTTTCCTCATTACTGTTATTCAGACGCACTTTTATTTGTTTCCTATTTTCCTTTAATTGATTTTGGGTCGGGCCACCTTTAATCTTCCATAATGTTGGAACCACTCGGAAACTGACATCATCGTTGAGCCCAAATACTTTTGAAGATGAATTTTTATTTTGTCCTTTAGGATATTTTTTGAGGGAACCCGGAGCAAATATTTCGTTCAATTCGTGCAGTGTCCGCGTTATGTAGATTCCTTCGAATACACGCTTCAGGGATTCCTCTATGTAAAAATTACCAAATGTTTTGTAATAGTCTTTAATTAATTGCCAATCGCTTTTTAGTATTATACTTTTCCCTTTTTTGTCTAATTCTTTTTGCTTTATGATCAATGCTTCTTTGTCATCCGTGATGACTTTGTCATCCTTGTGCAGGTGAATTAAAGTTTTAGTATTTATGTAGTACGTTTCCGCGTAATCTTGAAGTTTTTGACGAGTGTTGCGATTATTGATAAATGCAAGATCGAGGGACGGGGGCATCTTATATTTTGTTTGGTTTTGAGGAATTTGATATTCGTTACCAAGATGACTATAAGAAAATGGGTTCGTGGTTCCATCCCTCCTTATTTTCGGTTTAGCCCAATCTAAATCTGAGACTACCTTCAGGTGCCGCTGTGTATCTAGAAGTCCGGTATTTTTACTACACGTTCTACTAAAATGTTTAGAACATGAAATCTCTAATCCGAGTTCATGCACATAATAATTGTAGATTGCAGTTAGTTGTTCTTGGGAGTCTTTTATTTCTACAGGACATCCTAATTGTTTCAAGACGCCCCCTTCTATCTTTATTTTTGTAGGTAGTGATTGCAGCGAAGCAAAATGGCGCGGACCCACCCTACCTCGTTCAAGTATGTTGATACCGAGCATCTTCATACTCATTAAAGCAGGGTTTTCTAATCCGGCGAGGTCGTATAGTTTTATATTTTTCTTCACATTTTTGATTATTTTTGTGTTTAGGTTAACACCCTCGTATATACTGTGGGCCCGTGAACTATTGGGATTGAATGGGGTGGGTCTGATGTATAATTCCTCGAATTTTTTCAGGGACATCGTACTCTTTTTATCTTGAAACCTGAGATATGTCTGATCGTGTCTCTCACCCGGGTACTTACGGTGCTCGAACGATATCACGGGGGTGAATACTGTCACCTCTATATCGGCACTAGACATCGACTCTTCGATTTTACGTCGAAATGCATCAATTACGATAGTAGTCTTACCTGATCCTGAGGGACCCAATACCATCAAATTCTGCTTTATATTCTTGGGCATTTCATTCACAGAGTTCAACATAGTTTGCTGTAGCTTTTCCTTGATATCGTCTCTGTTGAGGGGTAGGATGTAATTGAATTTTGCCCCAGGGCGGAAATTTTTATCAATGTAAGACTTAATCTTTAGGGTGTGATCGACTCCTGTAGAACGAAAAACATGATTCATGGACTTTCCTTCAAGCACGCTTATTAAATTTTTATTGTTGTTGCTTGTATTGCCCTCGATTTCTGCTTTGTTCAGGAACATAATCACACGGGGGGCAGCTCTAGCATCGTTGATCTTATTCTTTATATTGGCGATCGATTTACCCGTTGTCTCTTTTCGTTTTTTATCTAAATCCTCTGTGTTTTCTGTGGAATTTTGGAAAGGATCTTTCTTCATAATACTAAGAATATCGATTTCATGCTTCTTATCAGTATCTGAAATTACGCAGTTCAGCAGATTGTAATATAATCCTTGCATGATATTGCCCTTCCCATCCTGCAGGAGAGCGTTCACCGAATTTCTGATGATTTCCAGGTTTTTTGTGTTCGTATTTTTCAATGTAGTATTGACGAGCTTTTTTTTCAAAGGTCCAATATCACCTCCTATATTCTTCTCTTTGTAAATCTTCAAATCTCTAAGAAATTCCTTTTGATTCCTCCTTTTCTTGTGTTCTTTCATCAAATTTTTACGTGCTTCGTGATGTTTTATTAATTTCTGTTTAAGTTCTGTCTTGGATTCTCTGAACTTCTTGGTCGTGCTATCATTTGGTATGGAATCAACCTCTTTAAGCATCAAATGTGTCACCGCCATAATATAGTAACACAAGAAATTTTATTTCAATTATAAAATTATAAGATGTTCCACGAGACAGATGACTTCTGGAGGAGGACGTTTAAGCCGCGCCGTTCTCAATATTCCGCCAGGGACATATCGTTCGCTCCGTCTGTGGCCATACGATTCAGAAGAACCAGTAACCCACATATCATACGGAGGGTCGAGGTAATCCTCGGGATGTCCCCACGGGAGTTCTCCCGCCGTCTGGGACGCACCAGGTCCCAGACGTGGAAATCCTATGGAACCGGGTGGTATGTGCATCCCGTCCCGGGAGGGGGGTGGGAAACCCGGAATCGAGCTCGAGAATAAATTAATAAATGTTGAAAGTTGAAATTAGAGAATTTCCACGTCGAATTGCCCGCACTCGATGTGGGCGTCGACGTGCTTTCGAGATTTGCTGTGGTAATAGCAGAATATGACTTTCATGTACCCATTTTGTTCGTATTCATGGTCCCCGTGAAGAATGTCTTCGAGAATCTCGGCAACCTTCTCCGCTCTCTCTTCCTTCGAAACACGTCCTCCGTCGTACGCGTCCGGATTCACCCGGATGGTATAAACTGGTATGCATTCGCACCCCTCCGACAACTGAATCGATTCGTTCTGCTCACTGATCTTTGTCAGTTCACAGGAAGATTCTCTATCAGAGTGAGAATCCTCGTCGATCTCTACGACCACGGCGACCTTCCCGGGATAAATCCACAGGAGGTCTGGGCGTCGATTCGAAATGCCTCGACACGAGGAACCGGATGCCATTGTCTCATCCCTGGCGTTGGGTGGGTATCCAAATGCCTCGATGATCGCGTTTCCGAATGTTTTCTCGGTCCTTTCTGGTACTTCGGAATCGCAGCCGGCACAGATTCCTTTTTTTATGCGTTTAGGACTCAGTAACGTGGTAAGACATACTTTACAAATGGAAGATGGAATTGTCTTGTGGGGGCACTCGGTACATGAACGTCGTTGCCGTCCGTGTTCACAGACCTCACTTCCTCCACAGTCTTTGCAGCGAGATCTTCTCCTTCCATGTTCGCAAATTCCGGATCCTCCACATTCCTTGCATTGTGTTCGCTGCCTTCCATGTTCGCAAATACCGGATCCTCCACAATCCTTGCAGATAGTTCGCATCCTTCCATGAGTACAATGAAGTCTCCACTGTTTCCCGTTAAACTTCTGGTATTCCGTACTATTTTCGATTGGTCTTCTTTCATCTTCTCTCGGGCACTGGTCACAGTCGGATCTCAGATTGCCGTGAGTGCAAATTGCACAACGTTCGCAACTAGATTTCCGGATTTTGTGCAAGCAGAAAAGTCTCCACACTTTCCCGTCCCACTTCTGGTATTCCGTACTATTTTCGATTGGTCTAATATCGCCTTTATTCGGTGTCATATTATTTAAACTAGTAAATTATCTTTAACTTGACCAGATAT
>Ga0181559_10007487_pt1 | contig 10156 bp, 1 predicted proteins | sample 011ome_21_FD_133752 | JGI IMG/M metagenome (GOLD analysis project Ga0181559, IMG submission 133752) | Coastal salt marsh microbial communities from the Groves Creek Marsh, Skidaway Island, Georgia - 011508AT metaG (megahit assembly) | ecosystem: Environmental > Aquatic > Marine > Intertidal zone... | reverse complement strand
TCGCCAGTGCCGAGCTGCCCGTAGTAATTATAGCCCATGACTTGGAGGGAGCCATCGTTCATGAGGATGAGGGAATGGTAGTATCCTGTCGCAATCACGCCATTGAGAGAAGCAACACGGGAATGCTGGCGCAGAGAGAGAGGAAACCAGGAACCACGGGGAAGGGGTACTGTGGAGGAGACCGAACGGTTGCCATCGGAAAGAATCAATTGGGTATCGGTGGCAGTCGGCGAAATGTGGAGGGAGAGATTATCATCCACTAGGATTGAACTGTTCTCCTCCGTTCGCACCCAGGTGGATAGAGTCCAGAAAGGAGTGGGTGGAGAGGGATTGTCCGAAAGGGTAGTAGCGTTGGGGTCGAAGAGGGAAAGATCCAAAAATTCCTCAATATCTAGGGTGACGGAGGTGTTATGTTCCTCCTCCGGGAATAAACCATGGAAGGTGGGGTCAATTAAAGTGGTGGCATTGAAATCGTCTCCAATACTGGCGGGCAGGGAATCTGCCAGGTCCACATCGCCTGAAAAGAATCGATCCAGGTCGGTGGTGACGATAGTTTGGTTGGCATCATCAAGGAAGTTGTGCTTTTCAACGAGGGCCCGTTCCAGTCCATCGAGCTCCTGGGCAAATTCCTCCTCGTCCACAAAATCATCTTCATGAAGAACAAAAAGGTTTTGTGGATCCTCGGTGCCCTGAGCAAAGCGCCCGTCCTCGCGAAGCAGGGGGGATGCGATTTGGTACTGATCAATGGCAAGTTGCAAATATTCGCGCCCCAGGGCGAGTTGGGAAGCATCGCGCACCCCAAGTAGTTGGGGGTGCTCCCGGCGTAAATCCTCCACCGTGTAGTTGCCCAACCCCTGTTCCATTTCCTGGAGCAGACCCACGCGGACATCCCAGTCGTACCCAGATTGCAGGGAGGCGACCCCGGCCAATAAATTAACCAGGGTGCGGAGGACGGCGATGTCTGCCTGGTCGACCACCAGTTCGTCATCCATTCCGGAAAAATTGGAATCGATCACCACTGGCTCAAGCACCCGGGCGAGGTGGGCATCTGTTTGCACTAGATCGGGAACGAGGGAGTTTTGGAAAAATTCGGCCAGTCGGCCGATTTGGAATTCGGGATTGAGAGAGAAGTCATAGCTCCCGAGCATGGGGCTGTCGGAGAGGGAAAAGAATAGAAAGGATTTTTCCAGACCCAGTTCGATGGCAAAATGTTTGAGCGATCCGATTTCGGAGGATTCGAAAATTTCCAGCAATTCATGAAATCCCTTTAGAAAATGATAACGGCTGGAAAGATCCCCGATCTGCAATTCATTCTCCAACCGGGTATGGAACTCAGGGAAATCGCTGCCTTCATCGAGGGAGAATTCCCCAGTCTCTGTTTTGGGGAAGTAGCGGATGGCGGGGAGATCGACCGAGGTGCCGGCGGAGAGCACCACCGCCTGATCCTCAAACCCTGCCCGGTCCGAGACAAAGGAGAGATTAAGATCGTCTGAGAGGGGGCCGTAATTGCCATCAAAACCGGCCAGGAAACGTTCTTTTAAATGGGTCTCACCCCGCAGGTCCTCAAAAGAAACCTGGCCTTTGAAAGAACCGAGGGCAAGCAGGCGGCCGGAGGTGTCGACGGTAAGATCCCGAACCGCAGAGAAATGGGTGGAAGGCACGGAGGCAGAATCGAGAATGGCTCCGTTTAACGGGTCGACCAGGCAGACAAATCCATAGGTGTGGTTCCCTTCGGCGGAGTGGTAACGGTCTCCAAACAGGGCGGTGCCCGAGAAGGATCCACCCACAAAGAGACGTGGGAGTTCGGACACTTTGGATGGTTGGTAAAAAAGGCAGGTGGCGTTGTCCTCCCTTCTGCCACCCAAGGAAGTTGCCCAGAGGGGAGTGCCCTGAGAGTCGATCCGTACGATGAAACCATCATTGTTGCCGAGCGAGGACAGACTCAGAGAGCCAAACTGGGCCGTTCCCTGAAAAGTGCCAGTCGCAAAGACACCGCCTTGCCCATCTGGTTCGAGCGACATCCCGATATCGTCGGATTCCCCGCCCAGGGAAAGGGACCAAAGCAGATTTCCGGAAGGGCCGAACTTGGCCAGGACGGCATCGTTCTCGCCATAAGCACCGGCGGGTTGACCGGCGATGGAACCATTGCCATCGATCGATCCAATGAGGTAGGCGTTCCCCTCCTCATCGGTGGCTACCTCAAGAATCTGATCGGCCAGGCCGCCCCCGATCTGGGTGATGGATTTACTTTCTTCCAGGGGCAGGGCGTTGCCAAAGTTAAGACCAGTAAGCGTAGTGATCTCGGGTAATTCGATGAGATGATTATTGGCCGCTGACTCGCCCACCCGGATGGCCACCCAGGTGGGTTGGGTGCGGTTTACATTGATGGTGGAGGCACCGAGTTTGACGGGATCGGCACTGGAATATGATTCTTCCTCATTGTAGGAGTTGGTAGGGTAACCATGATTCCTGATGATTTCTGCCACAATCCAGGCACCCTTACCCGGTTCCACCGGAAACACCTCCTGAATGGTGAGGTGGTGTTCCTCATACGCATCGTAATCGAGCAAAGTGCCAAGCCGGACCCTCCCATCTGTCTCTATTTTGGTGAGGAATGAAACATGGGGGGGGAAATCGCCAAAGTTGTTCCAACTCCAATTTGAGGAAGGTACGGGAAGCATGGAGCGGTCTGAACTGGCAGGAGTTTGAACTAATAGGTAGTTGTCGTAATCTGAATTTGTGAATCTTCCAGGTCGACCACCGGCTCTACGGTAAGTAACTGAATCTCCCCATCCCCAAAAAGTACCTGATTGGTGGTCGAGGGAGTGCTTGAAAGATCCGGTGGTGTAATTAGGATATGCTGATAAGTTTAACATTCCTTCCGCTTGGGTGGATAGGTTGGCAGACCAGATGGAAAGTTCCTCGTCCTTGGAAAACAGAGTGAGTTTGTTTTGGTATTCAGTATTTGAAGTGCTGGAGTCAAGAATGAGACCAAAGTGGTTGGACGCATTGAGGGAGTGATGAATGAATTGAGGATTCAGAATCTGCGAGGAAGATGAGGGCGGTAGCCCGGGTGCAGGTTGAACATAAGGGGTTTCGGAAGTAAGTGCTTTTTCGGCAAGAATGTCCCCGTTCTCCCCGAATAATACAAGAGAGCGGGTACGATTTTGATCCACGGCGGCATTGCCTTCGGAAACTTCCACCCAACCGGATAAGAATCCACGGGCGGCAGCCGTGGAGAGATAATCGCGGGAGTTTTGATCCTCCTCATTCCCCGTGACGGAGTCGAGTAAGGTGCCGTTCCCATCCATCAACCAAAGTTGATGAAAAGAGGATTGTTTATTTGTGTTTGGATCGAAACCAGTGGATGAATGATCAAAGGTGGCAAGAATGTTTCCCTTTGGAGCAGGCAAAAGAGTGAGCGAATTTGTGCGGGTGGAATCAGAGGTTTGGTTGTTCTCAAACGCGTATGAATTGTCGAAGGAGAATAGGGAGGTGAACTCGACCGAAAGATCCGGGGAAAGACCCGCAAAAAGAAGCGAATAATTGCCATCGAGGGTCTCCTGCACCTGCGTGTCACCGACCGAAAGGGAGCCATCCAGTAGGGCGGAGAAATAGAGAGTATGATTCCCATCAGCAAGGAAACTGGGCAGGAGAATGGATGCGTTCTCGTCTGTCCGGTCCAGCCCGAAGGAAAGAGAGGAACTGCCATTGGCATCAAGCAAATGAGCCAGGGTGAGGGCGTGGGTCGCATTGACCTCTTCTTCCCCGAGGGTGAAGGAAATTTCACGGGGTAAGGGATAACCCAATAAATTATGCCCTAGACCACCATCAAAATGATCGAGGTTGTTGAGATTGAGCAAAAGGAGAACCCCGGAGTCGTGCTGGGCAAGGCTTATTCCGGGGGAGTAAGAATAGTAAGGATCGTTGTCGTCGGACGCAGCCTGGTAGAAAACCTCGGTGGAAAATTCAAGATTGCCCACCGGATTGTAAGTTTCGAGATGGTAGCGGTACTGCCCGTCGAAGTTGCCCGATATTTGAAAAAGAGAGTGGTGGTAGGAACTGGAATCTATGAGGTAATCGGTAAGCGATTCAAGGTTGAGAGAAGGGGAGGACGGCCCGATTAATGGAAAGGCCCGGGTGGGGTCCATTTCATCCCTCACCGAATTATTGGGAAATGTCTGGGCCCAGCCGTGAGGGATGATCTCAGTGACCGAGTAGGTTCCGGGTAGTAGATCGATAAAGGAATAGGAGCCATCGCTCCCTGTCTGTGCGATGGGTTCGCCGGGTGATAATTCGCCATTGAAATCGAGATCAAGAAAGATTTCCCAGCCTGGTAAATAAGTTTCTTGCTTGGATTTGAGGGTATCGTGGTCGGTATCGAACCATACCTTTCCGTGGATTTCGGATGGGCCCATCAATAAGCGAACCGATTCTTTTGCCAGCTGGTTGCCAGCGAGGTCGCGAAGATGGGTGTGGACTGTCAATCGATAGTGGCCGGGCTGCAGATAGGAGGGCAGGGTGGCCCGGATGCCGTAGAGGGATTGATCGTAGCTGATATTTTCCAGGGGCAGGGTTTGGCCCACTGGAATGTCCGGATTCGACCCCAAGAATTCAAGGGTTAATCCCTTTTCGATATCCGAAGCATTTAAATCTTCGGAAAAGAGTACCAGTACGGATTCATTTGCCCGGATGACATCGGATTCAGCAGGGAAAATAGCAGAGACGAGGGGAGGAGTAACATCGTCAGAGATCTTGTAAGTGAAGAGTTCTGAGCTGACTTCATTACCACCCGTATCACGGGCAACCACCATCGCGGTGAAACTTTCCGATTCGGAGAGTAGGGGGACGCGGTACTGGAGGGAAAAGGGAAAGCCACCGTCGGTCTTGACCAATTGTCCATTGATCCAAAACTCGACATTCTTGACCTGAATATCATCAAAAACAATTGCCCGGAGGGAAAACACCGAGCCTTCTTCAACCGAGCCATTTAAATCATTAGCACGGACCTCAAGTTCGGGAGGGACGGAACCGATCTCGTAGGAACGGTAGGAAACAACCTGTAACCCGGAGTATCCGTCGGCCACATAGGCAAGACCATTGTAGACGGCAACATCCCGGGCATCGCCAGGGGTTGATAACGTGGTTTCAAAATTTTCAAGGTATCCACCTGGGCGAAAAAAGGAACCGTCCTTGCTCACGGTGTAAAGGCTAAGGTCGGCTGGGCGCCAGTAGGTGGCTGCTTCGATGGAAAGAGCCAGGCCCGAGCCATTGCCGATGAAGCGGCGCCAGCCAATGGAGCGGGTATCATTATTTTGGGGAGAGGCTGATTCCTGCAGAGGGGAGAGATAGTTAAAACCCTCGATGTAGGAGACATAAGCGTAGTCATCGGCGATGAAAAGCCGGCGGCCAGCTTTGTAAGGACGGTAACCATAAAGGTCATGTCTGTAGTTTTGAGAGAACTCACCATTGGTATCTCCAAAAAATCCATTTTTTACCGTGAGGGCGTGAAAAAAACTACGGTAGGATCCCCAGGTGCGATACATAGGAGCATCGATCAGGGCATAAAGAGTGTCTTGGTAAAATACCAAGTCGTCCAGACTGCGGTGTTGTTTCTCCTCCGCAAAGGAAAGGTGGTCAATCTGGTGCCCCATCATCGCATCCATGCTCATAACCTCTCCGTTTTGGAGGCCCACAAATAAAATGCTTCCAACCAAAGCAACGCAGTTGGCAGGTGAGTGGGTGGGGTGGGTATGAAGGAGTTTCGGGTTTGAGGGGTCCGTGTAGTCTATTATGGCGACACCTCGGTCTGCATTGGCAACGGCAAGGTAGGGGTGATCAAAACTTAACCCCTTGATGGTTCCTGTGGTGTCGATGGAAGAAAGAAAAATGGGTTGAGTTCCAGATCCAATATCGAAGCAGTCCACGCCATCGGGACCATTCCCGAGAAATGCGAGGCCATTCTCTGTGATAATCTTGTCGGAAAATCCTCCCGTGGATGATTCCGCAGAAGCAATCACCCCGGTAAAGACCGGATTCTCCCCATTGGGGTCGGAACCGTTGAGAATTTCCTGTCCATCCTTGATCGAATCGCCATCGGTATCCGCATTGTTTGGATGGGTACCAACGATGCGTTCACCCCGGTCGCTGAGTTCATCGTAATCTGAATCGGTCGATTGGTCAGGGCAAAGGGCAATGGGGGGGATTTTACGGTTGGCTCCATTGGATGGAGAGACAAAGATTAAGCCACCTATTTGGAGTTGCCCAGGCTCGAGCATCCACGCCTCATAAACACTGTCCGGACGGACAATGACATCGAAGGATCCACCTTTACCCAGCCTTAAGCGCTGGGCGGCAATAGGTGGGGTGGAGCTTTCTTCGGCAGATGATCCGATTCTTTTGATGTATACAAAGGATTTGCCCTGATAGAGGGAAAGATTATCCCCAAGGGATAGGGAGAGAAAAGTTTGCCATTGCCTGATCAAATTAAGGCACAATTGATCGAGTCTTTTCCTGCCGCTGGGGAGGCCTAGAAAGGTTTCGTTGTATAACTTTAGCCTGGCATCAATACTCTTATCAGATGGGGAAGCACTTGCAGATGCTTTAGTGAGGGAGATGATAGCACGGGAGAATTTCCGGTAAGATACCAGCTGGGCAAACATGTTTTTGCGGATTTTCCCGATTTCTTCAAGAAGACTGTCGTAAGCAGTTTCGATTGTATCAACCAAGGAGGAATTGTTTTTTTCCATCGCACAATGAATGGCTGCATCCCTTATTGACTGGGCTTTGTTGGTAATGTTGGACCAGGTGGAATTGTTCTCCAAAAGAGAAACGACTTCTTTGCCGATGGATTGTTGATCAGTTAGAAAATCCCGCCCCATCAAGTCCTTGAGGTACGCCTGTAAAGTCTGAGGAGAATTCGAAGAAAGAAAGTCTTTGATGTGTGCAGAAATAATACCAAGCCTGTCGCGCCAGGGACTTGAACGCTCGATTAAAAAGAATGACTCCTCAAGCCCGGCTGCGAGTCGTCCAATTTTGATAAATTCTTCTTCTGCAGCCTCAATGGAAGCGATGGAGGCGGCACAGCTTTTTTCATCGATCTCTTTAATAGATGGACCGCAAAAAGCTCCCGTTCCGAAAATCTGGGCTCCCGGTGATGAGCCGTGCCAACCGGGTTGACGGATACCAACACCTGGGTCGGTGACGATGGTTAGGCCATCTTCGCTAACCGTCATGGGCCCCGCGATCTCCCATTTACCGATATCGTGATTGAAACTCCATAATGCGGATTTGGAACCAGGGGGGAGATTTTGAACATTGGGAAACCCCGCAGGTATGGGGACATCAAATGTTGAAGGTCCGCTGGTTTGAATGGTGATGACGAAAGGTAGATTGAGGCCGTTAGGGAGAGGCTCTGGCAAGCGGTCGGCGGAGACAGGGGCAATGCCGATACTGCCTCCTACGGTGCCATCATCGGAGATGAGGGCACCAGGGGGGATCGTAAGCGTGGTTGCAGCAAGGAGGGAACGGACTTCCTCGGAGGCTTCTTCTACATATCCATCCCCAAAAGTGATAAGGGTTTCCTCAGTGGGATTTACTTCAATTAAGGTGCCTTTCTTAATCAGAGGGAGGTAGATTTTGCCGTCGCGAGGGTCCGGAATATAAGCACCTGTATCGTCGTAGTCCCCATAATGTGTGGCCAGGTTTGATCTTCCCGCAGTACATTTCCATGCTTTGCTTACAAATGTGTAGTAATCACGGTCTACCCATTTTCGGTCATCGAGAGTTTCACTGTCACCGGCTCCGACTAAACGCCCATCTACCGTCACAAAAAAGGTGCCAATCGGAGCAGGGGATAACCTAAAGTAACCGTTCTGGTCGGTAATGGCGGTCAGCTCTTCTTCGCTTCCAGGAATGGAAATGACAACACCGGCTAAGGGTACATCATCCCCCAGAGAAGAGTCAGAATCATAGACCCAGCCTTCAACTGCGGTGTTGATATCTCCGCTAATGGAACTCACAGTGGTAAATGTCCAAGAAGCATCACCCCCCGCAACCCCATCTTTGTCGAGATCCAGTTGTCTGCCCAAAACATCAACTAAATCATTCCCTTTGAGATGAACCGAAATCTGTGAACTAGATGGCCATCGTTGACCGGATAAGTAAAGAGAAACTCTCATGCGGTCACTGGATAGTCTGGCCGCAGTAAAGACAGTTTCGCTATTTTGTCCGGCAGTGGCATAGAACGACTGCGGAGATAATTCAACTTGCTCGCTCAAGGGCATGGTAAATCGAACAATAAACTCTCTTCCCAAGGAGACATCGGCCTCGCCGGAGTAGGGAGATACGGATAGCACCCCACCCAGTGGAAGTTTGGGGGCATTGGGGTGATTGAACCTGTACTTCATCGCCTCTTCCAGGTCGTAAGAGTTGATCAATCCATCTCCGTTTACATCCGCTTGTAAGATTGCTTCGGGATTGGTGATATATTCTATGCCCTGAATATGATTAACGACAGATACAAAATCGATTAAGTTAATCTTACCGTCGCCATTGACATCTCCCATCAGAAAAGTGCCCCATGCTTTGGCTGGAATTGAGAAATTTAAAACGCACAGGAATCCAAAGCAAATCTGCTTAATGACTGCGGAATATATTTTCTTTAGAAAAAACAAATTAAGGGGAAGGAGTAGGGTTGAGAAACTGGGAATGTATGAATCGAGCAATTTTTTTACCAGATATCAACCCTTTTTTGTTGGAGAATGAGAAGTGAATCCCCCCCCACAGTCTACTGTTTGCAATTTCTTCGGCACAGGTTGTGAAGTTGGAAAAAATTCGGTACTCATCCGGGATTGAATCACTTTTAGCAACAAACCTGGTTTTTTCTTCGGCGAAATACTCAGATAATATGGTGGAGGCAGCACCTGAATAACAAGCGTGCCCAGAAATGTATTCTGGATGGGGGGGGCTTTCCAGCAGAGGTTTCCATGATGGATCCCATAATTTAACGGTAGAGGGTACTTGATTCGCATTACGGATGGCATCAATCGGGCGCCAAAGATGGTATTTAAATTTGGCCTTCCAAGCGGTGATACCTGCATCCGTCATTGCTAAATTGAGAAGTGCAAACAAGCGGGCCTCTTTGATTGGAGTTAAGTCTTTTTGGTTAGCAATGATTTGGGCAATTTCATTCCAGTGTCCGGGAGGGGTGGAGGAATATCCAAAGTCTTTCCAGAATTTTGCGATCAAAGTTTGTTCCTGCGTTCGTAATGGGCTGTCTTGTTTTCCCCATAGTTTCACTTCCTCAACGGCTTCTCGATATGCTCGGGAATTCAGATCTGGAGGTGGGGGGGGAAGAAATGATTCCAAATGGATGCAAAAGGGACGAACATTCATCCAGTGCGGTTGTTGAGGAGGAAGAAATAATTGTGGGGTCCTTCTCCATAAACCAATTTCTGTGGTGGCAACATAGGTTGTTTTAGTTGCTGCGCCGTCTCCCATTCTATCCTTAAGAATGCGGTTCGCAATGGAACGTCCGAATTCGTAGGAGGCGGTATCAGGCATATTGCCCGAAGCAAGTGAGTGGGCATGGGCAATTTTCGAGAAACTTGATTTTCGTGATGGGTGGAGAGTGGTGGCAAGAGTGAGTGCACAGCCTCGCAGTGCTGAACTAACCTGATAATCTGGAGGTGGGAGATCGGGTTTTTCCCAGTATGATTTATAATGAAAATCTTGGGCATTAATGGTTTCGAACATTCCCAAGCAAAGAATGCCAAGATTCCTTACAACTAAGTTTGGAGGGAGGGCTTCTGCTTTGGCAGCCATAATTAAGCCATCTCTCCATACTCCTTGTTCACTAGTAGGTTTTGCCTGAATGAAAAGGGGGAGAAGAAAAACTAAAGTAAAGTATCTAGGCATAAAGTTCTACAAGGTATGTTTTGGAACGATTGATGTCAAAATTGCTTGCTGAAGTAACTTCATCATTTTGATTAAAATTGACCGGCATTCCAATTGAAAGAAAATTGGCATAGTCCAATGAAATTTTCGAAGGTCTTGTCTTTACTAACACTCTTGGGGTTTATGAATATATATCTACATGCTTATGATGTGGTTATATATGGTGGGACTCCTGCGGCCATAACTGCAGCTTTACAGG
>Ga0181559_10007482_pt1 | contig 10161 bp, 10 predicted proteins | sample 011ome_21_FD_133752 | JGI IMG/M metagenome (GOLD analysis project Ga0181559, IMG submission 133752) | Coastal salt marsh microbial communities from the Groves Creek Marsh, Skidaway Island, Georgia - 011508AT metaG (megahit assembly) | ecosystem: Environmental > Aquatic > Marine > Intertidal... | reverse complement strand
CGCCGTCGTCTTCCCAGCAGACTCGAAAGGTAATGATGCGATCGGGTTCGGCCATGCGACGCAGGATTTGCATCTGATGATAAATTTCTTTGTCAGAGATGTAGTCATAAACGTTTGCCGCGACTTCATACACCGCTTGATGAAATTCTATTTCGCCTGGATTTCTGCGCCGCAATCCGCGCATGAATCCTTCTAGATCTACATGATCGGTTACTGCCATTTTTTGTCCTTGGGCTGGATCAAACCGCAGAAGGCTAGCCCCCTGCTATGTTTGTAGGATTCTAGGTCTGACTCAGGTGCGTTGCGAATTGCCCGAGCCGCCAAATCGGCCGTTGGTTAGGTACCATTGCCGATGCAGAATCTTACGCGTGATAGGGCACGTTGCAACCCGCGAGCAAAACTTGCGGAGTTGACTGCTGTCCCGGTTTGCCTGGTGCCGGGATTGCAAAATGACGAGGTATTGCTGGGCTAGTCAGGCAGGCCCAGCACGCGTTTGGCAATAATGTTCATCTGCACTTCGTTGGTGCCCCCATAGATTGTCACCGCACGATCGCGTAACCAACTGCGGGTTGCTTCCAATTCTTCATCGCTGAAACCTTCACCGGCCCAGGCTAGTCCTGCTGTGCCCCTGAGCGTGGCGCGCAATTGGGAGCCTTCTTTGGCCAGAGTCGAGCCAACCAGTTTAAATATGGAGGTCGCGGCGCCCGGTGCACCGGTCTCTTTGCTTTCATCCAACACCCGCAGTGTGGTGAGGCCCAGGGCCCGTTCCTGAATGACCTGAGTCAGCACGGCCTCACGTGCGCTGTGGTCGGCGATACGGCCTTGTTGATCCTCACCGATGTAGTCTTTAGCAATCGCCGCATACGGATTAAGCTGAATCTTTGCTTTTTTCGACTTGGGGGCGCGTCGGGTGCTGCCATTGCGTTCGTACTGCAGGAGGCGCTTGCCGACGGTCCAACCCTTGTTGAGTTCACCGATCAAATCTGCGCGATCGGCTTCGGCATTGTCGAAGAACGTTTCGCAAAACGGCGACGAACCGGAAATGAGCTTGATGGGTTTGATGGTAACGCCGGGCTGATCCATTGATAGCAGAACAAAGCTGATGCCCTCATGTTTGGCTGCGTTCGGGTCGGTGCGGACCAGCGCGAACATCCAGTTGGCGTGTTGCGCCCCTGAAGTCCAGATTTTTTGGCCATTGAGAATGAACTTGTCACCTTCTAAAACCGCTTTGGTCTGTAAACCAGCGAGATCAGAGCCCGCGCCAGGCTCCGAGTAGCCTTGGCACCACTGGGCTTCTCCTGACACAATTTTTGGAATGTGCCGTTGCTTCTGTTCTTCGGTACCGAATTCGAGCAGCGTGGGGCCGATCATGGCCAAACCCATACCTGTAGCGGGCGGCAGCGCTTTTACCCGGGCCATTTCCTGACTGAGAATCTGCGCCTGTTGATTGGTCAGTCCGCCGCCACCGTAGGCGGTTGGCCACGTGGGCGCTGTCCAACCCCTGGAAGCGGCCGCATCACGCCAGGCGATGGCGTCGTCACTTTGATAAATGTCGTAAGCATCCTCAAAATGCACGGCGCCCAAGCGCATGCTTTGCGGACAATGGGTCTCGATCCAATCTTGTGCTTCTTGTCTAAACTCGGTTGAACTCATAGTTGTTTCTCCTCGGCTGCTCAATGGATGACCCAATGCGCGTGTTTAAGTGTGTTAACAATAGCGCTGCAAGGGCGCCTTTGTGATAGCAAACGGTCAGACAATCATGCATGTTCAGGTCAAATCTGCCAGTCGATTGGCACGTGACATGAAGGCGGTGACGGCACTTTCCAATCGCCAAATCTTGTATTTTAGTTCGATGGTTTCCGGTAGGTAGGTGGGAGGATCGCTGGCTAGATTGCGGATTCGTAGGCTGCAGTCCAGATTGCGACAAATATAATTGCCAATCCGCCGGCGACCCTGGGAACCCGTCACTCCGGTGCTAAACATAGCGGTGCCGTGGCTGCGATAAACATGGTGGCACCAGGAGCACATGTGGGTGCGCGGGCGGGCGGCATGATTCACCATCCGCCTGAGCTTCAGGCCACGCAATTGTCCTTGCACGGGCATCGCCATGTAGCCTATCTGGCCGTTGGGGTGAATCCAGCCGAAATAGTCCAGCACCCCCCAATCCACGGGCGCCAGGTCTGGCAGTCCAAGTTCAGAACTTCGCGTACCGCCAAAAAGCGCTCGCAATTGGTCTGTGGTGATGGTGTCGATAATCAGGTCCCGTACGCAGTGAGCGTGGAAGTTTACCCGTCTTTGCAGCTCTTGCCATTAGCGCGCGAACGAGCGATGGTATACGGCTCTTAGCCTGTATGACCTGAGGACGACGACAATGAGCGATTTACCCACCCGCAACCTACAGCTGCAATCAACGGTGACCCGTGCAGGTCAGCTGCAGCTTACCCTGGCCGATGTCGGCGTCGCTGCGCCGGGTGAGAATGAGGTGGTTGTGCGAGTCGAGGCGGCTCCGATCAATCCATCCGATTTGGGGTTATTGCTGGGTATGGCGGATGTGTCCTCCGCCGTCAGCAATGGTGATGCCGGGCAGCCAACGCTGACGGCAGATATTCCCGCGGGTCTCCTCAAGCATTTGGGAGGACGTCTGGATCAGCCGATGCCCGTGGGTAATGAGGGCGCGGGCACTGTGGTTGCGGCTGGCGCCTCAGCTGCAGCGCAGGCTATGTTAGGGCGCACGGTGGGTGTGTTGGGTGGAGCAATGTACACGCAATACCGCACGCTGAATGTGCATCAGTGCCTGTTGATGAACGAAGGTGTGACCGCCGCCGAAAGCGCAGCGTGTTTTGTTAACCCATTGACCGCGCTGGGTATGGTGGAAACCATGCGCATGGAGGGTTACACGGCGCTTATTCATACCGCTGCGGCCTCTAACCTGGGTCAAATGCTTCAGAAAATTTGTGTTGCGGACGGTGTCGCTCTGGTGAACATAGTGCGTAAGCCTGAGCAAGCTCAGCTGTTGCGTGATATTGGCGCGCAGTATGTCTGTGATTCTTCACAAGACACATTTGCGCAGGATTTGGTCGAGGCGATTGTCGCAACTGGAGCGTATCTTGCGTTTGATGCAACCGGTGGTGGTGAACTGGCAGATCAGATTTTGGTGGCGATGGAGGCGGCTGCCAATGCCTCTGGCGGGGAATACAGTCGCTATGGTTCCACTCAGCATAAGCAGGTCTATATCTACGGGGGCTTGGATACCTCAGTCACCCGGCTGCGCCGCAGCTACGGTATGTACTGGGGATTAGGTGGCTGGCTGCTCACACCATTCCTGCAAAAAATAGGGCGCGACCGCGCGGATGAACTCCGGCAGCGCGTAGCCGATGAAGTGCGAACTACTTTTGCCAGTAGTTATGCCGCCGAGATATCACTGGCGGAGGCGCTCGCCGTAGATAATGTCCGAGCATACGAAAAGAAAGCCACTGGCGAAAAGTATCTCATAAATCCAAATGCCTGATTGTAGGGCAGCCCGAACAACCAGTTTGAAATGGAGGGGATGATGAAAAAAACGATCATGGGGTGTGCACTAATCATACTTGTTGGGTGCGGTGGGCCGAATTCCGACACACCGGAGGTGTCGGTGGCAGCGGACACGCCAACAACGGACGAATTGTCTTCCGGTACGTCTGCGGATATTGCAGTGAATCCGTTGAATAACGCTTACTTCGGCGACACGCACATTCATACGATTCTATCGTTTGACGCGTACATCATGGGCACTCGGCGTACTCCGGAAGACGCCTACGAGTTTGCTAAAGGTGCCGCGATTGAGCATGCGTCGGGCTTTAAAATGCAGATGAAAAAACCGCTCGATTTTTTGGCAGTTTCGGATCACGCATTTTATCTGGGTATGATGCGAGAACTGGGACGGGGTGACGGACCTTACGCTGAGCATCGTTTGGCCGATACGATTGCGGCAGCGACCTCAGCAGAGGGGTCAACGGCGGCATTCGCGGCGGTGATCGATCATTTAACCAATCGCGATCCCGAGCAGCCGGACGACTTAGACGATCGAGTTGTGGCTCGCAGTGCCTGGCAGGAGGTTATTCAAGCCGCGGAGCGTCATAACGATCCGGGAACTTTCACCACGTTTATTGGTTACGAGTACACCAGTTCCGGCCCGGCTTTTGAAAACCTGCATCGCAACGTCATTTTTCGTGGCAGCGAAGTACCGGAACAACCTTTTGCGCGCCTTGATTCGATGAACCCGGAAGATTTATGGGATTGGATGGATGGTTTGCGTGAGGGCGCATCAGACGTCATTGCGATTCCGCATAATTCAAACGGGTCCAACGGATGGATGTTTTCCAAAACCAAGTTCATGAGTGATGAACCGCTGGATGCCGCTTATGCTGAACAACGGATGCGCAACGAACCTCTGGTGGAAAATACTCAGGTTAAGGGCACCTCAGATACCCACCCCTTGTTATCACCGAATGATGAGTGGGCAAATTTTGAAATTATGCCGATTCGGGTCGCCTCAACCTTACCCAGCCAACCCAATGGCAGCTATGTACGAGAGGCTTATTTAAATGGCCTCTTGATGGAGCAGGAATCCGGGTTTAATCCCTATAAATTTGGCGTGATCGGTTCGTCAGATACGCACAACGCGGCGGGGTCTTTTGAAGAAGACAACTATTGGAGTAAGACCGGACTTATGGATATTGAGCCTGAGTTGCGGGGTTCGGTGCCTTTGTCAGGCTCAGACCCTGATGATCCAGAATATGCTGATGGGGCTTCGCAGTATTGGGGAGCCTCCGGTCTGGCGGGTGTTTGGGCCGAGTCAAACACGCGTGATGCAATTTTCGACGCGTTCCGTCGTAAAGAAACGTTCAGTACCAGTGGCCCGCACATCAAGCTGCGCTTTTTTGCCGGGTATGACTTGGATGAGCAGATTGCGGGTGCTGATGATGCCATCGCAAAAGCATACGCGGGTGGGGTGCCCATGGGGGCAGATCTGACTCGCCAGGCGGATGACGCGCCACGGTTCTACGCCTGGGCCAGTCGAGATCCTGACACGAATAATTTACAGCGCTTGCAGATCATCAAAGGCTGGATTGAGGAGGGTGAAGCCCGCGAGTCAGTGATTGATGTTGCTTGTTCAGATGGCCTGGCGGTAGACCCCGAAAGTCAACGTTGTGCCGATAACGGCGCCAAAGTCTCGCTCACCGATTGTTCGGTGACGCCAGATGTGGGGGATGCAGAACTCAGTGTGGTCTGGCAGGACCCGGACTTTGATCCTGCGCAGCGTGCCTTTTATTACGCGCGGGTTCTGGAGAACCCGAGTTGCCGCTGGTCGACCAGAGACGCGATTCGTGCCGGGGTAGCGCCGCGACCGGACATGCAGGCGACGATACAGGACCGTGCTTGGAGCTCGCCGATTTGGTATCTACCCTGATCTATGGCTATCGAACGTGCCTCAGATTCTGGGGTACGCTGATGCAGAGTTATAGGTCAGCGCACGCTTGATGAGCAATTTGGTAGCTCCTCAAGCGTGCCTGCTGATCATAAATTTGCCCGACGATTATCAGTTCGTCAGCATCGGTTTGTCGTAGGAATGCTTCAACGCCCTCACGGACCTGCTCAGCGGTGCCCACCGCAGACGCTGAGCTGACTTGCGCCAGAACCTGCTGTTGCTGAGGATTGAGCTGACTTTCCAGCCCGGCGACGGGTTTTGGCAGCTTACCCGGGTTGCCAAAGCGTAAATTAAGGAACGCCTGCAGGCTGGAGGAGCGCAGATAGTGCGCTTCTTCCTCGCTGTCGGCTGCACAAATGTTGTATCCCAGAATGACGTGGGGTGCGCTCAGTTGCTCTGAAGGTTCGAACTCGCGCCGGTAGATTTCAATCGCCTGCATCATCGCCTGAGGCGCAAAATGTGATGCGAAGGCAAAAGGCAGGCCCAGTATCGCTGCGAGTTGCGCGCCAAACAGGCTGGATCCGAGGATGTATAGCGGTACGTTAGAGCCGTGACCTGGAACGGCGGTGACCTTTTGTTCCGGTGCGGCCTCTTTCAGGTACTCTCGCAGTTCTATCACATCCTGTGGAAATTTATTGGGGTCGCTGTTCATGGTACGACGCAGGGCATGGGCCGTGATGCCATCGGTACCGGGTGCCCGCCCCAGTCCAAGGTCGATTCTGCCGGGGAACAAAGCGTCCAGGGTGCCAAACTGTTCAGCGACCATCAGCGGCGCGTGGTTGGGCAGCATAATGCCTCCGGAGCCGACTCTGATCCGATGGGTACCCGCAGCCACATGGCCGATCACTACCGCGGTGGCAGCGCTGGCAATGCCCCGCATATTGTGGTGCTCGGCCAGCCAGTAGCGCTCATACCCTTGAGCTTCTGCATGCTGGGCCAATGACAGTGAAGCCGCGAGGGCGTCCGCTGCGCAGCCACCCTCAACGATGGGTGACAGATCTAGAACTGAAAGTGCGACCATAGTGCAGATTACTTACTTCTCGGAGGATATCATTGTAGGCTCTAAAGGCCCGTGGGGTGAAGAGGGGATATGAGGCACTTGCACCGTGACAGATAACATTGACCTGGACATTTTTGATGAAATCTTGAGCACGGCGCGTTCGGTGCGTCGGAAGCTGGACTTTGAGCGGCCGCTGCCGCGCCAGCTGTTGTTTGATTGCATTGATGTGGCGGTCCAAGCACCGACGGGAATCAGCGGTGAGTCCTGGCGTTTTTTGATTGTTGATGAGCCCGCGGCCAAGCAAGCGATTGCTGAACTGTATCGTGAGGTATTGTTGACCTTGCTTGAGGAGCGGGGGATGCCTTTGAAGGCCACTCACAAAGCATTGATTGATCGGTTGCACGATATCCCAGCGATGATTTTTGTGTGTGTCAACGACGAACCGTTGGATGAGCAAGTCTCTTCTCAGGTGGCGTACTATGGTTCAATACTGCCCGCGGCTTGGTCACTTATGCTGGCGTTGCGTGCTCGCGGTGTTGGGTCAACCTGGACGACTCTGCTCTCATCGCGGCAGCAGGAGGTGGCGCAGGTTCTGGGTATGCCGAATGGCTCTCGGCACACCGTCATGTTACCCGTTGGGTATACCAAGGGTGCGGTGTTGCGACGGGCAGAGCGTCTACCGGCTCAGGAAGTCACGTTCTGGAATAGCTGGGGCGGGCAATAGTTGGCCTTGATTCACTGATTCTTTTACAGTCATGGTTATGCCAAGGCGATACTGTATCCGGCCACTTAGATGCCGTGACAACGAACACTAAGGAAAACCAATGACTATACAAAATGAGGGGACACGATGACGGATTTAGCAGAGGATCGATGGGCAATTCAGGATGTTATGCAGCGTTATGCTGCGGGCGTCGATGAACGTGATCTTGATCTATACCGCAGCTGCTTCGCTGATGATGTAGAGGTGGTCGGTTTTGGTGATGAGCCCACATACGGCGGAGATGCGTGGACTGCATTTGTGCGGCAGGCGCTGGAAGCGTACAACGAAACACAACATATGTTGTCGCCGGTCTATGCCACTATCGAGGGGGATATTGCAGAAGCTCGGACCGATGTGCAGGCACTACACTACATGAAGGCGCAGCCCGGTGCGATCCTGACACTTTGGGCCACGTATCTTACTCGTATGCAGCGGGATGGAGCCGGAGGTTGGAAGATCGTGCGCCACGAACTTGTTCGTCGTGGCACTCAAATCTCGCCGCCTCCGGCATAGGGCGCCGCAGATTTTATTTCGGTGCGGGGCCGCCCGTACCAGTGAATTCGGGGTCAGGCTCATTGCCTAGGAATATACTACCGAGATCCTGATAGAGGGGATGTGATACCCAGCGATGGGTTGCACATCCGTGGGCGTCTCGCAGCTTACGCTCAAGAGGGCTATACATACGCATGCCGCTGGTCCCGGCCGTGTTGTGCAAGGTGTCGACCACTTTCATACAGACATTGGCACCATGGGTGCAGGCCAGTCGCGCATTCACTGTGGTTTCTGGACCGGGTGCTGGAGCACCGGCGGCCAGTTCGTCCTCAACATCCTGCATCGCCTGCAAAACATAGCTGCGCACGGCACGATACTCGGCCATCGCTTCGCCCATGCGGTATTGTGCGATCGGGCGCTTGGCCAGAGAGCTGGTGGACATCATCGGAATTTTATTCTGGGCAAGATCGGCGAACGTTTCTAACGCCCCTTTGGCCACACCGAGTGCTACGGCGACTTTGTTGAACGACAGCCGTAAAGGCACAGGCATCCGGTAAACGGGGTTGTCGTAGTGGGCTGGGGTGGTCATTAGGTCGACATCAACAAATCGCGGCTCAACGTAAGCCCCGTCGGCTTTGACGTCGTTGCTGCCTGATCCGCGTAGACCGGCAACATCCCACGTGTCGATAATTTCCCACTGGTCGCGATGCAGCATCCACAACTTCATGGTCGGCTGGCCTTGGGCATTAAGTTCAGGCTCATCGCCTTTCATCAAGGGAGCGGCCATAAAACACCAGGTGGCGTTGTGACAACCACTGATGAAGGTCGATTGCCCCCAGACACGCACGCCGCCATCCTCGGTCCGCTCTGCACGTGGGGGTGTAGAACCGGGGCCACCGCCGCCGCACATCACTACCTTGGGGTTGTCCAAGTAAACCTCTTTGGCGAGTTCTGGATCCATGCCTCCCGCCGCCATGGCGTTGATTTCTGAACCGAGCATGACGTTCCAGGCGGTTGAGGCGTCGATCGCGGCCAAGGCCTCCAGAATTTTGATGGTATCGAGGGAGCTTGCATCTTCACCGCCCAGTTCAGGGGGGAGAGTAAAGCGAAAAAAACCGTTATCGACGAGTTTGTCGACCAGGTCGTCTGGTAAGCGACGAATTTCCTGAGCTTGATCGCCGCCGGCGAGAATGTCGCTGCGCATCATCTCAACGATGTCTAATCGGTTTTGTAATAGGGCCTGATTCACTTATGGTTCTCCATTAAATTGTTTTTGCATTTCGTAGAGGGGGTCGTCTGGTGCTCGACCACCCCGGGCTAGTCCGCTAAAGGTCGGTCCCTCAAAAACCGCGCTGGTTGTGAGGTTTTGATTCCATTCCATGACCACCCGCCGGAACATAATCTTCCATACATTATGGCGTTTTTGCATGTGGTCTATGTATCGACCGATGTAGGTTAATTCAGTATCGTTTGTGTCCTCGTTAGCCTGATAATGGTAAGCAGTGACGTACGATTCCACCACTGCATTATCTTCATAAAAATCAATAGAAATGTTCGTGACGCGATGCGCAGTCGCCTCATATCGCTTGATGGAGACGGGCAATGCCTCGCAGAAGGTGTGCGCAAGGCCATTGAAACCACCGTATGCGACTTCGGCCTCGGGCCAATACGCGCTTTTCAAAACGACTGCATCAGCACGATCGACACCGCGACTGTGTTTATGCAAGACGTCTTCAATCGCCATGCGGTTAGCGATTTCCTCGATTGATGGAATATGTCCTGTTTCAGTCATGGTGTGCTCGATCTTCTCCCCATTGGCGTATTAGCCAGTTTTGCCCGTTCGTCGGTACGAATTTCATAAATTTCGATAACGTTGCCGAAAGGGTCACTACCGTATACCGCAGCACTGTCGCCAAATTCAACTGGCGGTCCGACAAAGTTCATGCCGGCGGCACTCAGGCGAGCGTGTTCAGCATGGATGTCTTCGACCTCAAGTGCAAAGTGTGGGTAGCCAAAATCACAGGGTCGGCTGCGCAAATCCTGAGGTTCAGGGTGCTCGTACTGCCACAATTCAATGTACGCATTGCCACCTCGAAGCATAGCCATCTTTGCGCTAGGTTCAGGCAGGCCAATGGCGGCCTCGACCGTAGGGTTAGGTCCGGAAAAAGACGTTTGCTGTACCACTTCGAAGCCGATGACCTCTGTATAGAAAGCCAGCCCGGCCTCGAAGTCTGGTACCCCGATGGCCACGTGGTGTATGCCTAGAATCATCTCTCCCCCCATGCGTTTGCTTGTCTGCTCTTAACTTCATGCCATCACCAAATTAGCACTCTTTCATGGGGAATGTAATGATCGACCGGCGGTGATTCTTTTGGGGGTGCGTGGTTTAGCAGTTAGCCAAGACGCGTTCAGGCCAGATTCAAAATCTGGCCTGAATTT
>Ga0181559_10007480_pt1 | contig 10163 bp, 6 predicted proteins | sample 011ome_21_FD_133752 | JGI IMG/M metagenome (GOLD analysis project Ga0181559, IMG submission 133752) | Coastal salt marsh microbial communities from the Groves Creek Marsh, Skidaway Island, Georgia - 011508AT metaG (megahit assembly) | ecosystem: Environmental > Aquatic > Marine > Intertidal zone... | reverse complement strand
TAGAGCGTATTATAAGGAGTCGACGCCGCACCTTGATGATAGTGAAATACACTATCTGCTGGAAGATAATTTCTCTTAAGATGAAGAATTGGATGTTGAGAGAGATATTAAGAAAAAGCAGATAGCAATTAAAGAAGAATTATACAAGGCTAGAAACCACTTTGAAAGTATGAAGGAAAAGTTCAAGGCTCCGCTTGAGTCAAGTGCTGCTTCTCTTCCAGATGACTATCAAGAGGCTTACAGCTTTTATAATGACTATAAACAGAAATCAGCGACAGAAGAACAAATTCTAGAGCAGAGGTCTAAAGTTTTTGCTGAGAAAACAAATGCTTTATTCAATGAGGAGTTCAAAGGTTTTGAATTTAACCTCGGAGATAAGAAAGCTGTGTTCGAAGTAAAAGACGCATCTACGGTAAAACAGACACAGTCTGATATATCTAATTTTTTTAGTAGGCATCTTGATGATAATGGCTTTATAAAGGATCCAAAGTCATACCACAAAGAGATGTACGCAGCTACAAACGCTGACACAATAGCAAGACATTTTTACGAGCAAGGCTTAGCCGACGCAACTAAAGATATTGTTAAGGAAACTAAGAATATAGATATGGACGTTAGAACTAACGCCAGCGTAGATTCAAAAGCACCTAAGTTCAGAATAGTTGACTCTGGAGATGATTTCACCATGAAAATTAAAAAACGCTAAAACAAAAAACAAATGGCTGTAACTTTATCAGGTGTTGGTGGTGCATTAACCCCAGCTCCTTCAAAATCAACACTTTCAACAAACTATATTGGATCAAGCATTGAGTTCACTTCTCAGTACTTACCAGAAGTTTACGAAAAAGAATTCGAGAAATACGGAAACCGTTCTGTATCTTCTTTTTTAAGAATGGTAGGCGCTGAAATGCCTTTTGCTTCTGATGTTATTCAGTGGGCAGAGCAAGGACGTCTACACTTAGCTGTATCAGGTGCTACTAGATCAGGTGATGAAATCACTTCTGCTGGTCACCCATTCAGATTAAACCAAACAGTTATCATCACTGACGCTGCTGGTGTTCAAGACAAAGCTCTTGTAACAGTTGTTGGAGCTGACTCTTTCGAGGTTGCTTCTTACTCTGGTGCTACTTTAGATGCTTCTTTAGCAACTAGTGGATTAAGTGTTTACGCTTTTGGTTCTGAGTTCAAAAAAGGAACTGCTGGAATGGAAGGTTCTTTAGAGGCTGCAAAAGATATTCGTTCAACTACTCCTATTATCTTAAAAGATAAGTACGAAGTAAACGGTTCTGACATGGCTCAGATCGGATGGATTGAAGTAACAACTGAGAATGGAGCAACAGGATACTTATGGTACTTGAAGTCTGAGCACGAAACAAGATTACGTTTCGAAGATTACTTAGAGACTTCTATGATCGAAGGAAGACCTGCTGCTGCTGGATCAGCTGCTGCTAACGCTGGATACAATGGTACTAAAGGTTTATTCTACGAAGTAGAAGACAGAGGTAACATCGCGTCTGGATCTATCGATACTAAAGGCGATATTGAAAACATCATCAAATTGTTAGACAAAGAAGGAGCAATCCAAGAAAACGTAATCTTCAACAACAGAGCTAAATCTTTCGAGATTGACAATGTTCTTGCTGGATTAAACAACTTCGGATCTGCTGGTGCTTCTTTTGGTTTATTCGACAACGATGAGTCTATGGCTTTATCTTTAGGATTCAAAGGATTCAACTTAGGATATGACTTCTACAAAACTGACTGGAAATACTTAAACGATCCAACAACTGGAGGTCTTTCTTCTGGTGTTGATGGATTGATTGTTCCTGTTGGTTCTAAAACTATCTACGATCAAGTATTAGGAAAGAACGCTACAGTTCCTTTCTTACACGTGAAATATAGAAAGTCAGAAGCAGAAGACAGAAAGTACAAATCATGGGTTGTAGGATCTGCTGGTGGTGCATCTACTAGTGACCTTGACGCAATGCAAGTACACTTCTTATCTGAAAGAGCTCTATGTGTAATGGGAGCAAACAACTTCGTATTATTGAAGTAAAATAAACAATGGACGGGGATGGGTTCGCTCATCCCCTTATCCATTTATTAAATCAAATTAAATCATAATTATAATGGCAACAAAGAAAACACCAGCCACCCAAGAGTGGGAGGTTAAAGACAGAGTATATGTCTTAAAAAATGGATCAACACCAGTAAACTTCATACTAAGATCCAGACACAGTAACAATAAACCACTACAATTTTTTGACGGTAAAATGCAGCGAGCTATGCGCTACGCTACAAACCAGTCATCTGTATTTATAGATGAGCAAATGGGTGATGCAACATTACCTCCTATTGTATTTGAAAATGGTAAATTGTTTGTATCAAAAGAAAATGTGTTACTACAAGAGTTTTTATCAAAATACCACCCAGACAACGGTAAGGTTTTTGTTGAGTTTGATGCGTCTAAAATTGCTGATGACGAGGTTAAGAACATTGACTTAGAGTTGGATGCTATGGTTCTTTGTCGTGAGATGGAGATTGAAGACCTTGAAGCAGTAGCTAGAGTCGTATTAAGAGGTAGAGTTACCGATATGAGCTCAAAAGAAATTAGAAGAGATATGCTTAACTACGCTAGAAAGAACCCTACTGAGTTCATTAATATAGCTAACGATGAGAATATCAAATTAAGAAATATTGCAATCAGATCAGTTGAGATGGGTGTACTAAGAGTACAAGACGATAACGTGACTGTTTGCTGGAATGACAAGAAAAAAGAAAAAGTTATTGTAGCTCCTTACGGGGAGAATGTATATAGTGCACTAGCGAAGTTCTTTAAGACTGACGAAGGCCTTGATGTAATGCAAGCCATAGTCAATAAGCTTTAAGATAGTATTACTCTAGGAAAAGGGGAGGTCAGAAATGATCTCCCTTTTTTTTGTATTTTTGTATCAAATAATAAGGTATGATTAATCACGTTAGGAACACTGTTCTGACTATACTTAACAAGGAAAATAGAGGGTACTTGACGCCTGAGCAGTTCAATCTGTACGCTCAGCATGCGCAACAGAATATATTTAACCTTTACTTTTCTGAGTACAGCAGAATGAGTACGATGAAGAATGCTAGGAGGCTTAGTCAAGACTATGGTGATAGGGTTAGAGATTTAAAGAACAAAATAGATAAGTTTACTACGGTTGTTAACCTACCTAAAAAAGACTCAGTTTACTTAAAGCCTTGTGATATGTATATGCCACACTCTTTAAGAGCTAATGGTGTTGAGATAGATGAGGTGCCAGTTTACAAGGAAACATTCTTAGATAACGCAAACCTTTGTGGTCCAACTGAAATGTATCCTGTTTATATAGATAAGAATAACTCTTATACAGTTAAACCTGATACTATAACTTGTGTAGAGCTAGTTTATAGCAGACAACCTAAAGACCCTAAGTGGACGTACGTTATGATTGGTGGTGAACCAATATTCAATAACAGCGCGAACGACTATATGGATTTTGAGTTAGGAGAGGAAGAAGAGGTTGCTTTAGTTATGGAAATCTGCAAGTTAGCGGGTGTATCAATAAGAGAAGCTGAGGTAACAAATGCTGCTATGGGGTTAGATACTCAAGGAGCACAAAAAGAAACTATTTAAGAAATGGCTATAACTGATCAACAATACTATAGTGACTCTTCAAACTGGGGAGAAAGTCAATATGTAAAGCTATCTGACGTTATTAACAACTTTATGATTATAAATGTTGGTGACGGAAAACTGATAAACGACATATCAAGATTTGATGTAATATTCCACGCAAAAAGAGGCTTACAGGAGCTTCATTACGACGCTTTAAAGGAGGTTAGGTCTATAGAGATGGAAATGCCTGAAACACTTCAGATAACTCTTCCTAGAGACTACGTTGGCTTAGTTAGATTATCATGGGTTGATGACAGAGGAAGACTTCATCCTATGACTACTGGAAAACACACTACAAGCGTAGATAAGGCGTTCCTCCAGGACGACCAGGGTAATATATTATTTTCAGCAGGCGCTGATGGAGAAGCTCTTGAAGGTACTCCACTCATGGATATACGTAACATGCAGGTTGCTGAAAGTCAAGATACGAGTAACGATCCACTAAACGATTTCATTCAAGGAGGTAGGTTTGGAATGGATACTTCTACTGCAAACATAAATGGTACTTATAATATAAACAAAAGCTTAGGCGTTGTTAGATTTAGTTCTGACGTATACGGTAAGCTGATAGTTATGGAGTACCTTACTGATGGCCTTTCAGATGTTTCTGACTCTGACTTAAAGCTTCACAAGTTTGCAGAGGACTTTTTATACAAGTATATTCTTTACGAAGTTGTAAGGAATAAGTTTGGTATACAAGAGTATATAGTAACCAGAGCAAAGAGAGATTATTTCGCATCTTTAAAGAACACCAAGTTGAGAATGATGGATGTACATCCTTTGGATATACTTCAGGCAATGAAAGGTAAAAATAAGTGGATTAGATAATGAAGTTAAAAAACGTATTCACATCTGGAAAAATGAATAAAGACTCCGATGAGAGGCTTATTCAAAAGGGAGAGTATAGACATGCACTAAACGTTAGGGTTGCAAACTCTAATGGTTCAGATGTCGGAGCCGTTGAAAACGCGTTATCTAACGAGAAAATGTCTTCTATAAACTTTGGTAGCAATGCAAAAACCATTGGTACTGTAGAGGATGATGCGGCTAATAAGATTTACTGGTGCGTAGTTTCTGACAACGGATCATTTGTTTGTGAGTTTTCAAAATACTCTAACCAAGCTGCAATTATATTATCAGATAATAGATCTGGAGACGCAAACATTCTAGGTTTTACACCTGGGAATATGGTTGATATGTCTATACTAAATGATGCTGAGAACAATAAGAGTTTTTTGTTTTTGACGGATGGAGTTTCTGAGCCTAAGTATTTTGAGATAAATACAGCTAAAGATTTAACTAATAATTCATTTACATTTGAAGATGTTTCTCTTATAAAGGCAGCGCCATTTACAGCTCCAACTATAGAGTTGCAAAAAACTGACACAGAAGAAGAAAACTACATACAAGACAAGTTTTTCTCTTTTGCTTATAGGTACATATATGAGAATGACGAAATAAGTGCTATATCTCCTTTTTCTGAATTTGCATTTATGCCTGATGAATTTAGGTATGATTACAATTCAGGGACCAATAAGTCGATGCAGAATAAATACAACAAGGTATCGGTAGACTTCAACACAGGGTCAAAAAATGTAAAAAAGATAGAGATTCTAGCCAAACAGTCAGGCGACAATGTAACTTATATTGTTGAGAAGCTAGACAAGAAAGACAAAGGCTGGTCTGATGATTCAACACAAACATTCATATTTACAAATAGCAAAGTATATAAGGCTTTGCCTGAGACTCAATTAAGGAGGGTTTATGATAATGTGCCTAGAAAAGCAAAAACGCTAGAAATAATAGGTAATAGAATTGTATTTGGAAACTATACTGAGAATTATAATATTTCAAACAATGGTTCTGATATAATCCCAAAGATAAACCTGTCATACTCTTCAAGCCCTGGTATTGACGGATTACCACATAAAACCATGAAGTCGAACATGGACTATGAGGTTGGTATATCTTATATTGACGGGAAAGGTAGAATGACAACTCCTTTTACTAGTGAAGGTAACACCGTTCACATACCAATAACTAAAAGTAATAAGAAGAACGAACTTAGTGTTGAAATTTCTTCTCAAGCTCCAGATTGGGCTAGCGGATATAGGTTCTTCATAAAACAAAGTAAGAATGATTATGACGTAATATCTCCAGTAGTATTTCATAAAGACGGAGAGTATGTTTACATAAAGATAGAGGGTGAAGATATTAATAAGGTAAAGGAGGGAGATTTTCTTTTCGTTAAGTCGGATACCTCCGGTATAAAATCTAAACCAACAAAAATAAAAATACTAGAATCTACTAACAAAGATAGAAACTTCTTAGAGAGAGATTCAGAAGAAAACACACTACAAGAGGCTGGTAACTATATAAAAATAGATACAGAAGGAATATCTTTAGATGAAACTTCTATAGACACATTCACATATGAAGGGTATGCTTTTAGATCTAGAAACTCAAGCAACAATATTATCAACCCTCAAGACTATGTTGAGGATTCAGTTTTTTACGGTAAAGGAGTTGACGACATTAATGTTTCAGGAAGCTACAATAATGCTTCAGATTTAAGGTACGAAATAAAAGTTGTAAGTACCACACCTACAGATACTGTAAAGTGGAGAGTTTTAGATTGTAGAGAAAACACATATTCTTCATGGGAAGATAATAATGGTTTAGGATACTCAACGGGCAGTTCAATATCCATAGGAAACGGACTAAGTATATCTTTTTCCTCTTCGTCCGGACATGAAGCAGAAGATAGATGGATAATAAGCGCGAAGTCGTACGATAGATGCAAGCTTTGGGATGACAACGACGAATCTTCCGCTGGTGATGACGGGAGAAGGGCTATAATGAGCTTCAAAACTGGTACTGTAGGAAATGAATCAATAAAAGCAGGATCTGTTATAACTCTGGAGTATGACGACACTCCATCCGAGGATTACGATAACGCATCTGGATATGTTTATCAAAGATTTGTTTCTAGTGCTAATTATGAAAACTTAGAAGAGTGGTTTTGGGAGGATGAAGTAATTTCTAAAATGAGTTACCCTCAAGATCTTTCCGACTTGATGTTTAGAAGGGGGTCTTTAAGTTCAAACAAGGAAAGAATGACCGTAGACCCATCGGGTGACTTACACTTGATGATGTTGTCTGAATCAAACTATCTTGGCGGAGGTAAAGTGAGAGTTGATTTAAACTTAAAAATACTACAGCTAGATAATGCTATCATATTTGAAACGGATTATAAATTTGCAAGCTCAGAGGTTTTTTATGAACTACCTAAGACATATGAAGTATCTAACGGAAATCACCTAGGTGATGTTAACCAAGTTTTTGGAACAACCAATGCACTGGTAAATTTAGACCATTTTAATGCTTTTGGGTGGTATAATGGTTACGAGTCTATTAAGTTTTCTGATGGATTCAATCAAAGCAAGATGCTAGTTGACTCAAAGCCATTAGTTCCTTTAGATAATTACAAGGAAATAACCAGAGTCGCTTCACTAACTTATAGTGGCATTTATGAAGCAACAACTTCTTACAACGGAATAAACGAATTTAACTTATCTAAAGCAAATTATAAAGATTTAGATCCAAGTTTTGGTAAGATAGCTAAAATTATATCAAGGAATGGAGACTTAACGGTTATACAAAATAACAGAGTATCTAGAGTTCTTTATAGCAAGAGTGTTATATATAATGCTGATGGATCAGGTAACGTAAGTCAAAACAACAACGTTCTAGGACAAGAAGTTCCTTACCAAGGAGAGTTTGGTATAACAAACAATATATACTCTGCTACCAAATGGAATGGAGACATATATTTTGCTGATGAAAGAAGAGGATCTGTAATTAGGTTAACTGATAACGGAATATTCCCAATATCAACATATGGGATGATTAGCTGGTTTAACGACCATTTATATGTTGGCTCTAATGTTGTTTCTTCTTTTGACCCTAATAACGATCAATTTGTATTAAGTATATCTAACCCGAATACAGAATGGATAGAAGATACTTATGAGTGTGCACAGCTAGTAACTACAACTACAACTGAAGCACCAATAGTTGATGACACAAAATGTTTTGTTGATGTAGAGATACCTGAAAATCCTTGTTTAGTTGACTGGAGAGTTCACACTTACGTATGTCAAGATATTGAATGGAGAGAGCATACTTACACTTGTAGCGAATCAGAATGGTTAGAGGATACTTACGAGTGTAGCGAATCAGAATGGCTAGAAGACACGTATGAATGCGAGGGAGGCGCTACAACAACAGTGGCTCCTACAACAGTGGCTCCTACAACAGCAGCTCCTACAACAGCAGCTCCTACTACAGCAGCACCTACAACAGTGGCTCCTACAACTATTCCACCAGTATACGGAACAGGTGCATGTAACATAACACAGAACGGAGCTTCTTCTGGCGCTGGATATTGGGAGTACACCATTCAATTGGGCGGTAATGTTGGAGAAGTTTTATTGAATTACGACGCTTATATGATTCCAGATAAATTTGTAGTGGAATATGATGGAGAGGTTGTTATTGACACTGGTTTTGTTGGGGATTCTACATACAATAGTCAGCTATTAAATCTAGGATATACCACTGTAACAGGGGATGGACAGGGTACAGCTAGCTTTATTAAGTCTACTTCTACTCCTGAAACGGCTGTAGTAAAAGTAACAGCTCCTTTGTATAGTACCGCTTGGGAATTCACAATGACTTGTCCCCCAGATTCGCCTAACACTACAACAGTGGCACCGACAACAGTGGCACCTACAACAGTGGCACCTACAACGGCAGCACCTACAACGGCAGCACCTACAACGGCAGCACCTACAACAGCGGAACCTACTACTACAGCACCGACAACAGTGGCACCTACAACGGCAGCACCTACAACAGTGGCACCTACTACGGCAGCACCTACAACAGTGGCACCTACTACGGCAGCACCGACAACAGTGGCTCCTACTACGGTTACACCTACGGCGGCACCTACAACAGTGGCTCCTACTACGGTTACACCTACGGCGGCACCTACAACAGTGGCACCGACAACGACGACTACTACGACAGTAGCTCCGACAACGGATCCTAATGCGGCTAAACCTACGGTAGCACCTACAACGACAGTAGCTCCGACAACGGTTACACCTACGGCAGCACCTACAACAGTGGCACCTACTACGGTTCCACCTACGGCAGCTCCTACAACAACTACTACTACTACTATTCCACCAACTACTCAAATACCAGCAGGTACACTTATTAGTACTTATTGCGCTGGATTTGATAGAATAAATATATATGCAGATGGTAATGGAGGTTCTTATCAAGAAGAAGAAGTGAACAGCCCTAGTTGTGGATACGTTGCTCCTACAACAACTACTACTTTCACACCGGCAGGTACTTTATTAGGTACTTATTGTGATGGCACCACTAAGACGGGAACATACGCTGACGGAAGTGGAGGTTCTTACAATCAAGTTATAGAAAATAATAGCTACGATTGCGGCTATGTAGATCCAGCTGGTACTTTGTTAAGTACTTTCTGTTCTGGTTTCGACTTGTACGGTACATACGCTGACGGAAGCGGTGGATCATACAACCAATTAATAGAAACTAATAGCTCTAGCTGTGGGTACGTTCCACCTACGGAAGCTCCTACAACGGTTCCACCTACGGAAGCTCCTACAACGGTTCCACCAACTACTCAAACCCCATCAGGTACTTTATTAAGTACATTCTGCTTTAATTTTGATTATTTCGGTGAATACGCTGATGGAAGTGGAGGAACATATACTGAACTAATAGAGTCAAACAGTACTAATTGTGGATACGTTGCTCCTACGACAACTACAACTACAACAGCAGCTCCGACGACAACTGCTGCTCCTACAACAACTCCATCGACAAATGTGTTTGTTGTAGAAAGAACGACTGATGGGTTCTCTACATATGTACAGAAAAAGAAAGGTATTGTTGTTGGTGTGGATATAGTTATAATATCTACAGATCCATCCAACTGTTATCAAGTCATGAGTGAAGCATATGTCGTAAACCCTGGATCTTTTGGAGTAATAGACGGTTTCTGTGGATTTTAAAAAATAACTATCTTTGTAACATAAACAACAAACAAAACAATGGCAAACACAGGAATTAAAACAGTCCTTACATTAAGAAAGTATGTGGACGGCGTCGCGACAAGCGAGGTTAAAATCAACGATCCGGCAGATCCAGACTACATCGCTCCTTATGAGGATTTAGTTGACTGCCCTGTATCTGGAGGCGTAACACCTACAACGGTTGCTCCTACAACAGCTACACCAACGACTCAAGCTCAGACGACTCAAGCTCAGACGACTCAAGCTCAAACGACTCAGTCTCAGACTACTCAAGCTGCTACAACAACTACAGTAGGAGGTACAACAACTACAGTAGGAGGTACAAC
>Ga0181559_10007477_pt1 | contig 10164 bp, 7 predicted proteins | sample 011ome_21_FD_133752 | JGI IMG/M metagenome (GOLD analysis project Ga0181559, IMG submission 133752) | Coastal salt marsh microbial communities from the Groves Creek Marsh, Skidaway Island, Georgia - 011508AT metaG (megahit assembly) | ecosystem: Environmental > Aquatic > Marine > Intertidal zone... | reverse complement strand
TACCGTATGCTGCCGCGCTACAGGCTATTCTTCGTAGTCTACCTACCTCAGTTACGTAGCTACGTACTGAACACCAAAAAACAAACGAACGACGCGAACGGCGCTTCGAAACGGTTCGCGGTTCGCGGTTCGCGCGGTCCGTCTTCCCCCCCCTCATCCCCCTCGCGTCGCGTTCGGGGGCGTGCGTATCAACGCGTCGTAGCGCACGGTGTTTCCGGTGAGGTGCTCCGCGAGCGCCTCCGCGTGCTCCACGCACGTGTTTCTCCTGTCCGGGCGAAGGCACAGCCGCGAAGGGTACCGGCGGTGAAACGCGCGCGCCGCGGCGTGCGCGTCGGAACCGCCGGAATACGACGTCGACGTCGGTTCCGTTTTCGGCAGACTGCGCGTCGAGCGCGCCTCGATTGGAACGTACGCGCCCACCTTCCAGCACCGCCGCGAGGGCACGCCGCGCAGAGGGCGCTCGCGTAGGTCGCCCGCGACTTCGCCGCCGCTCAGCATCGCCGCCGCGGTGGCGGGCGCCAGGGGGTCGACGGGCAAGAAATCGTAGCACACCACCGTGGAGGTCTCCTCGCCGCTCCCCGCGCGGTCGAACCGGCGCACCAACACCATGACGTGCTCGAGCTGGCTTGGATACGCGTCGCCGAGCGCGGCGCCGACAGCCTCGAACCCGACGAGCGGGACGCACGCCAGGAACACCTCCGCCGGTTTCGGTTTCGGTGGGTTTTCGGTGTGTCCGCTAGCGGCTTTCGGGAGATGCCGGTGCCGACTGCTACCGTGACGACTGCGGGATCCGCGGGGTCGCCACAGCGCTGAGCTTGCCGCCAGAGCCGCCATCGTCCGCGGTATAGCGCGCGTCCCGTCAGCCGTGTGACGCCCAGATGCGCCTGGAGCAGTGGCTGGGGTGCCCGCCGGGGCTCGCCCTACCGAAATCTTGCCGAGTCGGTCGTCCCGTCAAACCGACGACGCGAAAGTCACCTGCAGGGTTTGTCGTGGTGATGGCTTCACTCCGTCCGACACCCGGTCCGGGTCATTCCTTGACCTCTCCTCTTCCCGGGCACCCCGGAACCCGACCGGAGAAGGACGATGCCGACCCCCGCGGAAGAGGCGGCGGAGGCCACATCGGCTGCGGCCGACCTGCTCGCCGCGCTCGCCGATCCCGGCGTGCCCGAACACCTGGTGGCGAAGGTTCGCGCCGCCGCTCCGGACCCCGAGTCGCCCTCCGGCGCGGTGTTCTTCGAGGCTCCCCTGGCGGCGGTGAAGTCTCTCGCGACGGTCATGGAGCGCGCCAAGGCTCTCCCCGCCGAGTCGCGGTACAAGGCGTTCGCGCCCAAGTGCCGCCTGGTGGCGGGGTCGGACGTGGAGAGCGCGATCGGGTGCGGGCTGCCCACCGCGCACGTCGCGATGGTGACTTCTCTGTGCGCGACGCCGCTGGCGGACTCGACGCAGTACGCGGTGGTGGTCTCCGTCGCGCTGGCGTGCGGCACGAACGTGGTACGCGGCGCCTCTTACGCGGCGGGCGGCGAGGGCGTGCGGGCGAGCGTCTCGGAGACCGTCGCGGACCCCGCGGCGCCGAGCGTGTGGGCCCTGCGCCTGAAACACGACCCCGAGAATCCCAACCCGTCCGAGCCGTGGCTCTTCTGCATGTCGCGCGGGCGGTCGCGCGCGGAGAAGATGCCCCCCTTTAACTACGCCGGCCCCCTGCGGCCGGCGCCCATCATGACCCCCCGGAACGCGCTTCACCTGCGCGAGGTGCCCGCGGGGATCCCCCGGCCGGACTACGCCGAGACCGCGGACCCGGTTTCCGAGACGGAGAGCAAGCTCCAGCGGATCAACTACGCGTACGACGCGGCGCAGCTGGCGACGCTGCGCGAGTGCTGCGCGGTGGCGCGCGGCGCGCTGGACGCGACGGTGCGCGCCGTGCGCCCGGGCGTGACCACGGAGGCGCTGGACGTCATCTGCCACAAGTACATCGTCGCGCACGGCGGGTACCCCTCGCCGCTGAACTACTACAACTTCCCGAAGTCGTGCTGCACGTCCGTGAACGAGGTCATCTGCCACGGCGTGCCCGACGCGCGCGCGCTGCGCGAGGGCGACGTCGTCAACGTGGACGTGACGGCGTACTTCAAGGGGTTCCACGGCGACTTGAACGAGACCGTGCCGGTGGGGCGGTGCGACGCGGAGAGCCTGAAGCTGCTGATGACCGCGTACAAGTGCCTGCAGAAGGGCATCGAGCAGGTCAAGCCGGGCGCGCGGTACCGCGACATCGGCGAGGAGGTGACCAAGGTGGCGCACGCGCGCGGCGCGAGCGTGGTCAAGTCGTACTGCGGGCACGGCATCGGCACGCTGTTCCACTGCGCGCCGAACATCCCGCACTACGCCAAGAACAAGGCGGTGGGCACCATGAAGGAGGGGCACGTGTTCACGATCGAGCCGATGATCAACGCGGGCGACTACAAGGACGTGACGTGGCCGGACGGGTGGACGGCGGTGACCAAGGACGGGAGCCGCTCGGCGCAGTACGAGCACACCATGGCGGTCACCGCGGAGGGCGTCGAGTTGCTCACGGCGAGGACCGCGACATCGCCCAACGTGTTCCCGTGGAGCGACCCAGAGAGCCATCCGTGACGCAAACGCCTTTTATTATCACGTAGTAGTCGCTCGAGTACGCGGAAAGGTCTCGCGCGTCGCGCGAGGGACGCGCCGCCTCGAAACCGCCGTCTCGCCGCGTCGCAGCAGGAGGCCTGGACCCGAAACCTGATTTCGGGTTTTCCTTTTCGCGAAAGCGCTCGCTTCTCATCACACAGCGCGCCGCACCAGCGCTGGGTCCACGGTACGGCGCAGCCCTTGATGTCAGGCGACGGGCGCGCCCCCGTGGCGATCATCGGCGCGGGAGTCGCGGGTCTGAGTTGCGCGGCGTCGATCGCGAACGCGGTCGAGCGCGATGGCCCGGTGGTGGAGCTCATCGACCAGGGGTCGAGAGGGCGCGGCGGGCGCGCATCTTCGTCTCGCCCGACGACGCACGACCCGCCTCTGGTGTTCGACCACGGGTGCCAGTTCTTCACCGCGGAGTCCGAGGCGTTCCGCGAGACGTGCGCCGCGCTGGAGCGCGCGGGACACATCGCAAGGTGGGGCGGACGCTTCGGGACGCTCGACGCGTCCACGGGCGTGTTCCGCGCGAAAAGCGAAAACGACGCGAAAGCCGGCGACGACTTTTTCCGTCTCCTCGCCGCGAAGGACGTGTACGTGGGTGTGCCCACCATGCGCGGCCTGTGCGATGGCTTGCGCGAGCTGATTCCCGAGAACGCCGCGGTGGATAGTCCGCGGTGCGCGGTGACGCGCCTGGAGCGGGCCCGAGACGAGGACGCGGACGAAAACGCGACGCCGTGGGTCGTGTCCGGGGTGGGCGGGAGGGCGCTGGACGAGCTCGAAAGCGGGTCCCGCGAATGCGCTCTCGGCGCGTTCCGGGCGGTGGTCGCGACGGATGTCATGCTCGCGAAAACGGGCACGCCGGGATCGTGCGCTTTCGAAGGCGTGGCGGGCGTCTCCGACGAAGAAGCGACGAAGAAGCAGGAGGAGGTTTCCGGAGCGTCGGCGCGCGCGGCGGCGACGTGGCGCGTCATGCGCGGCGCGCCCGCCGAGTCGCTCTTCTCGCTGATGGTCGCGTTCGGGTCCGATGGTCCGGCGGCGGAGGAGGAAGACGCGTCCGTCCCGTTCGACGCCGCGGTGGTCACCGGGTGCGGGACGATCCAGCTCCTGGTGCGCGACTCCGCGAAGCCGGGTCCCGCTCGTTCGTGTACGCGGAACCGGTGGACCGCCGTGTCCACCGCCGCGTTCGCGGCGCGGGTCGTCGCCGCCGCGCCGCTGAGCGTGGACGGCGCGTACAACCCGCAAACCGCGGCGTACTTGGAGCGCGCGACCCCCGCGATGGTCGAGGCGACGAGTGACCTCCTATCGCGCGCGGCAGCGAACGAACGACGAATGGACGCGTCTGCGTCCAACGAAAACGGTATCGTAAAGACGATCTCAGACCGCTCAGACCGCTGTAGAGACGCGCCGACCCCGACCGACGCGCTCCTGTACCGCGTTCCGCCGAGGCACGCGCGGTCGCAGCGATGGGGCCACGCGTTTCCGAAGCGCGGGTGGGGCGGCGCCGCTTTCGCGTGGGACCCGGCGCTGGGATTCGGGGCGTGCGGGGACTTCGCGGCGGGGCCGGGCGTCGAGGCGGCGTGGACCAGCGGCGCGCAGGCGGGAGCGGCGGTCGCGAGGACGATGCGAGGGGAGGTGGGTGGGTGAAGCGCGGTCGCGTCGAGGAGCGCGGACACGAGCGAGAAGAGCCCGCGTCGCGTTCGCGACGAACCGTTTTTTTTTTATAGATACTGATGACAAACCCTCGAAACCACGGTCTAAAAGTCGCCGATCGGGGCGTCCGTGCTCGAAAGACAGATGACGCGCCGCTGCACTTTTCGTCGGCGGCTGCACTTTTCTTCCGACATCGGGGGTTCGACGCGCATTCCCCGTTCACGCTCCGACGCGTGCACTTGCCCTCCCCGGATCCAACATGGCCTCCGTCGGTGCTCTTTCCGCGCGCCCGCACCTCGGCGGCTGCAGCCTTCGCCGCTCCGGCGCCAAGCGCGCCGGCAAGGTGTCCACCGTCGCCCGCGCCGAGCACAAGCCCGGTATTAACATGGCTGACGGACCCGCCGATGACCTCAACAAGTGGAGCCGCAAGATCACCCAGCCCAAGTCCCAGGGCGCGTCCCAGGTGCGTCAAGCGACTCATCAGATCCGACGCACCGATCGCGAATCGGTTCTGTCCCCGGATCGCGCGTCTCCGCGGACGCGTCACGAGGGATCGCCGCTGCGATCACGCGAAAGAGAATCCCTAGATAACCGTCGTCGAACCGGCGGCAACCTGCCTCGCTTTCGGGTCGATATTTCCGAGTTTCCTCTGCAAACACGCGGCTGACCGCCTCTCTCTCCGACCCCGACCATCCCGATAACTCAACCACGCGCGTTCCAGGCCATGCTCTACGCTACCGGTATGGAGCCCGAGGACATGAACAAGCCCCAGATCGGCATCTCCTCCGTCTGGTGGGAGGGCAACCCCTGCAACAAGCACCTGATGGACCTCGCGTTCCGCGTGAAGGAGGGCGTCGCCGCCGAGGACATGGTCGGGTTCCGCTTCAACACCATCGGCGTCTCCGACGGCATCTCCATGGGCACACCTGGCATGTCCATGTCCCTGCAGTCGCGCGACCTTATCGCGGACTCCATCGAGACCGTGATGGGCGGCCAGTGGTACGACGCTAACATCTCGCTCCCTGGCTGCGACAAGAACATGCCCGGCTGCATCATCGCGATGGGGCGCCTGAACCGCCCCGGGCTCATGGTGTACGGAGGCACCATCAAGCCCGGCATGGCTGGCAATGGCGAGCCTCTGGACATCGTCTCAGCGTTCCAGTCGTACGGCCAGTTCGTGACCGGCGCCATCGACGAGGCGGAGCGCTCGGAGATCGTGCGCAAGTCGTGCCCCGGCGCCGGCGCGTGCGGCGGCATGTACACCGCCAACACCATGGCTTCCGCCATCGAGGCGCTCGGCATGTCCCTGCCCTACTCTTCCTCCATCCCCGCGGAGGACCCGCTGAAGATGGACGAATGCTTCATGGCCGGGAAGGCCATCAAGCACATGCTGGAGATCGACCTCAAGCCCCGCGACATCATGACCCGCGCGGCGTTTGAGAACGCCATGGTGATCATCATCGCGCTCGGCGGGTCCACCAACGCCGTGCTGCACCTGATCGCCATGGCGCACGCCGTGGGCATTACGCTCACCCTGGACGACTTCCAGGCCGTCTCCGACAAGACGCCCTTCATCGCGGATCTCAAGCCCTCGGGCAAGTACGTCATGGAGGACGTGCACAAGATCGGAGGCACCCCCGGCGTGCTCAAGGTGCGTCTCGGGGAACGACCCGCGTCCTCGCTTCCCGCGCGCGTTTGTCGTCCGTTTTTTGGTTTCGGTTTTTCGCCGCGTTCCCTTGCTCGTCACGCCCGGGAAAGAAAAGATGAAACTATTGGATTCCCCTTCAATAGCCTTCGGGCGATGCCGATAAATCCGTTTAACAGTCCTGATCTTTCCCGGCGGACGGAGCACGGCGACGCGGCGCGCCGGTTTTCTCGCGCTCGTAAAACGTAAAACTTCCGGGGATTCGCCCGTTCGCCGCGCTCACCTCTCCGCTTGTTCCCCTCGCATCCGCAGTACCTCCTGAAAAACGGCCTCATCGACGGCAGCTGCATGACGTGCACCGGGAAGACCATGGCCGAGAACCTTGCGTCTTGCCCCGACCTGAGCGAAGGCCAGGAGATCATCCTCCCCCTCGACAAGCCCATCAAGGAGACCGGCCACTTGCAGTGCCTGTTCGGCAACATCGCCACCGAGGGATCCGTCGCCAAAATCACCGGCAAGGAAGGTTTGTACTTCAAGGGTTTCGCGAAGTGCTACGACTCCGAGGAGGAGATGCTCGAGGCTCTCGCCGAGGACTCCGACTCGTTCAAGGGCTCCGTCATTGTGATCCGCTACGAAGGTCCCAAGGGCGGCCCGGGCATGCCCGAGATGCTCACGCCCACCTCCGCAATCATGGGCGCCGGCCTCGGGCAGGATTGCGCGCTCATCACCGACGGCCGCTTCTCCGGCGGCTCGCACGGGTTCGTCATTGGGCACGTCACCCCCGAGGCGCAGGTCGGCGGCCCCATCGGCCTCGTGCAGGACGGCGACATCATCGAGATCGACGCCGAGAAGAGAACCATCAACGCGCTCGACATCGCGGACGAGGAGTGGAAGAAGCGCAAGGCGGCGTGGAAGGCGCCGCCCCTCGAAGCCACCAGCGGCACGCTGTACAAGTACATCAAGCTCGTGGCCTCCGCGTCCCAGGGATGCATCACCGACCTGTGAGCGACGCGTTATCGTGCGGTATTTGTCACTTTGAGTTTGATGTTCACACTACCTTTTATAGCTACGATAAAACGCGGCTAGCCCGGTCGCCCCGCCGCCTCTGCCGCCGCGGCGAAGCCGCGTTCGTCCAAGCCGAAGGAAAACACATCGTAGTGGTGGTTCAGCGTCCGCTGGCCGTGAAGGGGCGCGGCGGGACCGCCTCCCAGCGCGCCCGCCTTCGCGTTAGGCACGCCGTACACCACGCGGCGTACGCGCGAATGCACGAGCGCCATCGCGCACATCACGCAAGGCTCTCGCGCGCAGTATGCGTCGTAGCCGGTGCACAGATACGGTCGACCGTGAAGCGCCGTGAGCTTTTCGCCGAGGTTTTTCTCCTGTTTCTCCCGAGCGCGTTTCGCGCCCACCGAGGGGGCCGCGTCCGGACCTCCCTCTTCAGAGATCACGAACCCTGAACCGCCAGAGTCCACATTCGCCGCCGCGGTCGCCGCCGCCTCAGGATCGTGGTCCGCGCCGTGCGTCGCGATGTCCGACGCAGACGCCGCGTCGATCGCCGCGAACGCGGCGTGTCGCAGCGGGTGCGTTTTCGTCGCGCCGTTCGTTTCCGCAGCCGCCGCGCCGCCCGCGCGCCACCCGCCCGTCGCGTCGCGGCCGACGGCGACGACCCTGGAACCGACCGGGTCGACCAGGAGCACGGCGTTGCGCGCGCACGGAAGCGCGACTACATCTGCAGCCGCGCGCGCTTCTTCCTCCGACCCCGCCGAGTGTTCGGTTTCGTTTCTCTCGCCGACGCCGCGCTCGGACGCCGCGAGGAGCGCGCGGGACATCCACCGGCGCATCTCCGCCGCCGCCTCCGGCGAGAGGTCCTCGGCGTCCGCGCCGAGGTGCCTGTTGGGTTTCTGCCACACGATGGGCCACACGCGCGTCCACTCCTCCCACTGCTCCCTCGTGCGCGGCGCGAGGCCCGGGACCTGCGCGCGCTCGGGAGTCAGCGCGTGCCGCTCTACGAGCGCCGACGCCGCGGCGGGCCAATCCGCCGCGCCCGCCGCCGAGACGCCGACGGGGCACAGCACAACCTTGAGCGACTCGGGAGATGCGTCAGCGGCGGCGACACGGCGCACGCGCTTGACGTGCGGCATGTCCGTCAGGGGGAGCGCCGCGGAGATGTCCTTGAGCTGCGCACGGGGTGAGCGCCGCGAGTGGGGCAGAAACGAGGGTGTCAGGCTCGAACGAAGGCGCGGGGGAGACGCTCGCGATGTCCGACCGGCGCGTCGTCGGCGGTGCGCATCGCGGCGCTTTTCTGTGCGTACGGGCGCGTACCACTTGGTTGCATCGGCGCTTGTCCACCTCCGCGACCCACACGTCGACGAGGATCAGCTGAGGTGTCGGTGTCGGGGACACGTACACCGGCACCGGCAGAAGGGTCTGGGGGCAACGGGGCCCCATGGCCCGCGGCCACGCGCCCGGAAGGAGTGGCAAATAAAACACTGGAAAAAGCTTTTTCTCGGACAAGCACGCCAACGCTGATGACGTTCATCACTTTCGTGTACTTTTGCTTGCTACAGCCAGTTCTCAGGTCACCGCGGCGATGCGTGGACGACTCTACGCGACCGCGCTCCCGGCGATTCTCCTGGCGCTTCTCCTCGCCACAGCGAGCGCGCAGGAGAATCACCAGGATGCCGCTGGCGTACCCGAGGGGTTCGATGCGGATGCTCAAGCTGCCAGGGACGCGGAGGCGTACCTGACGCCTGAGGAGAAATCTGTGATTCAGATTGGAAACGACCTCTTGAGAGGGAACGCTACCATCCCCGAACGGGAGGACTACGACGTCGATACGGTACGAACACGCGCGCTCGTCTCTCTCGCCTCGTACGCGCACGTTCCGAGCGCTCCCGACTACGTCTCCGAGCATGTCGCGCTGGCCAGACACGACACCTGGCACCAACTTCCCGGCTGTCAGTTTTCGGTTACAGCTGCCGCGCGAAGAGTCCGTGTACTTCGGCGAACCGAGCTGACGTTCTCCTCTCCCGATTACCGCACCCGCGCGTCTCACACAGGTGAGCGGATTGGTGAGCGACGAGGTGGGCGACGAGTGGCGCCACTACCCCCTGGGGTGGCACTGGGTGCTCGTGCTGTTCGGCGGGCTGGTGCTGTTTCCCCTGGCGGCGGCGTTTTGCGGGCCGAAGAAACCGCCGGGCGAGCTCGTGATCGACGCCGAGTACGGCGCGGCCAAGTGACGATTAAGTGGTAGTCTCTATTAGATCCGTGAGGAAAAAAGCGTAGCTTTAAGAATTATTCGCTTCGCCATCCTCGTCCACGCGCGCGAAACGCGAACGACGCGGTGTTTATTTCAGCGGTTTGCGCGCGGCGGTGAAGTACATGACGGTGTAGATGCCCGCCTTGCCTCCGGCGACGAGCCCGTCGGCGCCCTTCTTGAGGAACCCGGAGACGCCCATGGACCCCTTGGGCGCGATCCCCACGGTCTCCAGGAACCACACCAGGTAGTGCGTCACAGCACGTCCCCAGATGGTGGTCTTGAAGCTCCAGAAGTCGCGCCACGGGCGCCACGCGCGGTACGGGTCGATGGGCTCGTACCACGAGATGTCCGCGGTTTTCACCAAATCCTGCTCCTCCAGAATCTCGAATCCGGCTTTCTTCATCGCCGTCAGCACGTCCTCGCACGTGCGCGCGGTGGGCAGCCCGTTGCCGATCAGGATCTCCTGGCGGATCCGGCGGTGCTCGGCGTTGGTGGGGTCGTACGCGTCCGTCAGGCACCACTCGTACGACGCGAACACGCCGCCGGGTTTCAGGACGCGGAAGATCTCCGAGTAGCACCCCACCGCGTCCGGCGCGTGGCAGGTGGCTTCGATCTGGTACACCGCGTCGAACGAGGCGTCGGGCTTGGGGATCTTCATGAAATCCGCCTTCACGAAGTCACAGTTATCGTGCCGGCCCGTGGCCTTGTTCATCTCCTCGCCGCGCTTGATCTGGAACGCGTTGTTGTTCAACCCGGTCACCGCCGCGCCGGTGAACGCCGCGATCTCCCTCAGCGGGCCGCCGACGCCGCACCCCACGTCCAGCACCTTGTCGCCGGGCTTGACGTTGAGCTTCGAGGCCAGGAAGTGCTCGTGCCTGACGATGGACTCGCGCAGCGTCTCCCACTTGTACCTGTGCGCGAAGTGGAAGGACTCGCCCCAGCCGTACTCGTAGAAGGAGGT
>Ga0181559_10007475_pt1 | contig 10164 bp, 4 predicted proteins | sample 011ome_21_FD_133752 | JGI IMG/M metagenome (GOLD analysis project Ga0181559, IMG submission 133752) | Coastal salt marsh microbial communities from the Groves Creek Marsh, Skidaway Island, Georgia - 011508AT metaG (megahit assembly) | ecosystem: Environmental > Aquatic > Marine > Intertidal zone... | reverse complement strand
TTGTTGCACTTGCAAGACGGCGTCTTTGAAGTGTTGGCGACGGCTGGCGACACCCACTTGGGCGGCGAAGATTTCGACGAATCCTTGATGGCGCACGTCCAAAAGACGTACCCGAACGCGGACACCATCTTCAACGACGACAAGTCCAAGCGTAAGTTGAGAACTGCTTGCGAAAAAGCCAAGAGAGAATTGTCCATCGCGCAATCCGCCAAGTTGGAATGCTTCATCGGCGAACACGAGGTGAACATGACCATCACCAGAGATGAATTCAACAAGGTGAACGAGGCGACTTTCCAAAGATGCTTGGAAGCGGTGAAGAGAGTCTTGGCCGATGCCGGCAGAGACAAGTCTTTGGTGAACGAAATTGTTTTGGTTGGTGGTTCCACTCGCGTCCCGAGAGTCCAAGAGATTTTGACGGAGTACTTCGACGGCAAGCCGTTGAACAAATCCGTGCACCCGGACGAAGCCGTCGCGTACGGTGCCGCCGTGCAAGGTGCCATCTTGGCCGGCGTCCGCGACAAGCAAACCTCCAAGGTTTTGTTGATGGACGTTGTCCCGTTATCTTTGGGCGTCGAGTGCGAAGGCAGACACTTTGCCAAGGTCGTCAACAGAAACACTTCCATTCCGTGCAAAAAGAAGTCCGAGTTCACCACGGTGTACGACAACCAAACGGAAATCGACGTCAGAATCTTCGAAGGCGAGCGCATGTCCACGGACGGCAACCACTTGCTGGGCGAGTTCCAAATCACCGGCATCGAAAAAGCCGAACAAGGCGTCCCGAAAATCGACGTTACTTTCGAAGTTAACACCAACGGTTTGTTGACCGTGACGGCGAGAGATCGCGTCACCGGCTCCGAAGCGAACGTTTCTTTGCAACACGACAGAGGACGCTTGACGCCGGAAGAAATCGAAAGAATGTGCGCCGAAGCCGAAGCCATGAGAGAAGAGGACGAAATGTTGCAAAAGCAACGCGAAATCGATGGCTACATGGATTAAATTTTAGAGATTGTTTTGGCTGCGAGAGAAAGAGAAAGAGAGAGAGAGAGAGAGAGAGAGAGAGAGAGGGTTTTACTTATAGCTTATTTGATCGGCGAGAGATAGATTTAATACATACGGTGAGAAGAGATGAGAGATTGAATACGGGATTTTACTAATACATATATATATATATATACATACATATATACTTTAATCGATGGATTGAACGCGTCGTACCTTTTTTCTTCTTCGCGCTCGCGTCGCGTTCGGGGTGCTCACGGGTGCCTCAATCAATGTGCCTTCACAAGAGACGTTTTTCAGGAAAATTTTCCCCACTTTTTAAAAAAACATGGCAGATAATTCACCAGCCAGAGGAGGATTTTTCGGCCGCCTGACCTCGTTCGGCGGCGGCGGCGGAGGGGTGCGCGTTCTCTCTCGCACTCTTGTGCTTTTCTCGAACCGTCTCGTTTCTTCTTTTCCCGCCGGTTCGTTTTTTTCGTCGCCGCGCGGGCACACTTTTGGAATTCGTTTTCTTTCGTATGGAGAGTGAAAAATTGGATTTTTGAGAGGCGCGCGCGTTTGTTGTCTCCTTCCTCGTCTCTCTCTCTCTCTCTTTCCTGCGCGCGCGCAAACGCTCACCTGAATCCATCCGTTCGATAAAACAGGAACCGAGGAAGAAAGTCACGAAAGCAAAGCTCGGAAATAACTCTGAATTTTACTACGACGAGACGTTAAAAGCGTGGGTGGATGGGTCCGATCCGAACGGGAAGGATGCCGCGAGACAAGCCATGGGAGGTATGTCCGGACCTCCGCCACCGATGATGAACGCGAATTCAGGCGGCGGCGGTAGCGGCGGCGGCAGCGGCGGCGGAGTAGGAGGAGGAGGAGTAGGGCAGCAGCAACAGCTGCATCAACAACAGCCGGCGAATAGTTTTCATCCTCAACAGCAGCAGCAGCAGCAACAACAACAGCAACAACCGTTCGCGAACCGAAATCAGCAGATAGAAAATGACCCGTACAACCCGACTCAGCAACAACAAAACTTTGGTAGCGATGGAATGCACCAGCAACAGAACAATGAAGACCCAGCGTCCACGTCGAATTCGAACGTAAACGCGATGCCGCCTCCGATGCCGAGCGCGAGTAGTTTCGTGGCGAGGCAAAGCGACGTTCGCAGCCGGTACGTGGATGTTTTCAATCCGACGGGTGCTGATGCGAGCGATGGTGGTGCCGGTGCGCAGAGTTTATCAGGAAGTGCCGCGGATATAGCATCCTTTTTACCGCCACCAATTGCTGTGGCAAAGCCGCAAAAGTTTTTCGTTCCCGGGCCGAGCGCGAAGGACGAGGACGAAGCGAAGAACGGAGGTAAATTAGAAAGCGAATCGCCGCACTACGTAGAGAATCAGCAAGTGCTCTCACCGACGAAAAGAGAAAGTCCTCATCATATTGGTGACGATAACAATAGCAATGCTTTTAGTAGCGATGGTGAACACCATCAACAGCAGCAGCAGGAGCAAGAACAACGGCAACAACAACAACAACAACGACAAGAACAACACTTCAACCAGTTTCAACCGGGCTCGCCGGCTGTTCCAGAGAATGAAGCCTTGCATTATCCTCCGCCAGTAGAACAACAGCAGAATGGATTGATTTCGAATAGTAGCGAACAGCAACCGCAGCAACCGCAGCAACCGATGTATGACCAGTGGGGAAATCTTATAGAGCAGCAGCTGCCTCCGCAACCTCCATCTGCTACCGGATCTATGAGAAGTGAAGGGCACGAATCGACGAGTCAGTTCGATGCTTACATCGATCAGAATAATCAATATCCCACAGGTTACGATCAGACACATCACGAAGCACAACATCAGCAAGTTGAATACGATGATGATGACGATTACTTGCGTCCTCCGCAACAAATGGAACAACAACAAATGGAACAACGAGAACAAGAACAACAAAACTATTCGGAATCTCCTAGAGTAAACAATGATGGGTACGATTATGCTCCGCCATCGCCTCGAATTAGCGAGGACGGTACCGTGAGTGCTACTACCGCCGATAATAATAACATGAATGCTGCGTTCATGCCGCCTTCTTCTGCGGATGGATTTGCACCTCCTCCTCTGCAAGCTGAAACGGCACCTCCTCAGCCTCCTCCATCCGGTGACGGTTACGATTACGATTTCAGCAACGAAATAATGCCTTCGGTGCCGTACGACGAAAGTAAGGGCAACGAAGAGGAGGAGGAGAAGAAGAAAAAGGACGACAATGACGACGACAAAGGCGAAGGAGATGACGGGAACGAGGGCCAGGAACAACCACCGTTCAATCCAGACGATTACCCTGGATGGGTATTGGACGAAGCCTCCGGCGCGTGGTACTACGCCGGCGATGGCGAGGAAGAAGATCAATACGTCGAGGGCGAAGAAGGCGAATACGAGTACGACACGACGGGCTGGATCGAACGCGAGGTTTATGATGATGTCGCTGCAAAACTTGCAGATGCAGAGGTTATGATTAGCGATAAAAATGTCGAAATCGACGCAATGAAGAACGAAAATGAAAATCTCAGATTGAAGCAGACTGACGCGGCTGCGGATTTGGAGCAAGCGGAAAGAGAAGTTGCGGAGTTGAAATTAAAGGTTGAGCAGTTACAGAACCAGCGCGAAGCAGAGTTGACGGCGGAGCAGTTGGCTGAAGCCGAGGAGAGAGGGTACAAACGCGGGTACCACGAAGCCACCAAGCACTTTGAGGAAGAGATGAATGACTTGTTGATGTGCTTGGGTCAAAGCGAGCGGGCGTGCGAGCGATTAAAGGAAAAGTTGGCCGAAACAGGCGCCGATGTCGACGCGATTCTCGAAGAATTAGAAGCCGAGGAAGACGAAGAGTTGAACAGGTTGTTTGCACAAGCGACTGTGGGAGAACAATCCGAAGCATCGGCGAATGAAGAGCAAGCAACTCCGCCGCAAAGTCCTTCTTCTGCGAGGAAAAAGAACAACGTTTTGGGCGATCTCGAATTTCCAGACGCGCCAGATTCTCCCTTCGTAGGTGCCGATTCCACGACGGAAGATCGCGACGACGACGACAACGAAAGGACCAGAGAAGATCACGAGGAAGAGGAGATGGAAAACGCGGAAGACGGCGCTTTTGTCATTCCCAACGCGCCGGCGGGCGTTGCGGAATCAGACGTTTCTGCGTTCTTCGCCGATTTTCATCTTCCCACACCGCCTCGCGGGCAAGGCATTGTCGCCGAAAGCAAAGCAGCAAACGGCGAAAAGCAAGAGGTGGGAGAAGAAAAGAAGCACTTAAATTTTGAAGACGCGAAGGAAGACGAGAAAGAAAAAGACGGCGACGCCACGGAATCGGACAAAGAAGAACAAGAAGCTTTGACGGAAATCCAGCTGTAATTTTACAAAGCAATTAGTATCGTAGTCACTACACGTTGAAAATAGCCACATTACAAATTCTTATTTATGTTCTCACTTTTAGAAAATAATCCCTTCGAGAGGATCTCGATTCGATTCGAGCAACTCTCTCTTATCCTCCTCGCTCATTTTTTCGTATTTCTCTAGCATTTCTATCCTGTCTTTCTCCAATTTCTCCTCGACTTCCTCGGTCGTCAAATCGTAGCAATATTCGTGAAACGTCCTCAGCGGCGAAACTTGCCCTCTGCCGCCAATCTCGAGATTGGTCTCGATCGCTTTAATTCTCAACAGTTTCACAACATCCTCGTGCTTCGCCTGCAACGCCCAATCCACCGGAGCTTTCGACCACAAATCTCTCACCTCTAATTTAATCCCTCGCTGCTCCAACAAAAACTTCACGCACGACGCGCGCCCAAACCCAGCCGCAAAGTGCAGCGGCGTCCTCCCGGCCGGGTCCAACGCGTTCGCGTCGGTTTTTTCGTCTAAAATCAATCTCCTCAGCTTTTCCAAATCTCCAACTCTCGCCGTTTCGTGCACTTCCGGCGCCTCGAACAACCGATGCGCCTCCTCCCCTTCCACCGTCGATCGACACCGGTTCGTTCGCAACGTTCTCATCGACCATTTCGTCATTTTCTTTTCTCTTCCTCGTTTCTTTTGCGCGCGTGATGTGATGTGATGTGATGTGATGTGCGTTTTTCTTTTTTGTTTTTGACCGTGATCGAAAACAAAGCGTTTTCGAGAAAATTAAGAGAGAGAGATCTCGTTTTTTGCGGCTCGTAACGACCTTTTTTATCTTCCGCATACCTAACTTTTATAACGCCCGTGCAAGTATAACAAACACTAACACTAACAACAACAACATCATCATCATCATGTTTGCCGCGACGACGACGACGGTTTCTTCCTCTCGATTAATAATCGTCGCCGCGCGCGAAAAGAGATGGCGACCAACAACAACGACAACCGCTTTGAAAAGTCGAGCGTTTCGCTTTTCTTCGCGAATCGTCGTTCCCGAACAACGACTGCTACCTCGTCGGGGAAGAAGAGCCGGGGGGATGAAGAGCGGCAGATTCTGCTTTACCGTGCGCGCCGAGAACGACGATTCTCCGAAAGTGTACGTGCCGTGCGGCGCATTCGGAGGTTCGTCGTCGCCGGAGCGAAAAGCAGCCGACGTGATGCACCAGCTGTTGACGTATACCGCCGCCTGGGTGGTTATCGGGCAACTCGAGTCGATAAACTGCAGGTTAAACGTCCAAACGCCGGACGGCGAGAGCAAAGAGGTGAATTTGGACGGCCAAGGCGAAGTGAACCGGGTGAATAACCAGCACGAATTTCTGTTGGACTTTTTGGAGAAGAATCCGATACGAAATCCAGAGGAGTGGATGGCAAAGTTAATGAAAGCGGACCAGAGTTTGGCCAACCGAATCATGACGGCGAGATCCGGGTACGCGCAACTCGATTTCGAGTGGGCGAGCGTAGAAAAGCTGGCGAAGAGAGACATCGAAAACGGGAATAAAAAGTTACAAACGGAAATGTTGGAGAGTATGATGGGCGGCGGATCGAAAATTGACTCCGCGTAAGCGAAGATTCTTGTATATGACGTCCTGTAACTTGTGTTTTATTTATTATATGTGTGCGTGTAATATGCGCGAGGCGAACGCCGCGTTGTTTGTAATATAATCACCTTTTGAAAGGGTGCTCTATTAAAATGTATAACTGCAGCTACACGCTATTCTTCTATCTATAACTAACTACGCGCTATATCTTTCTACGCGCCTCAATTTCGGCATCGTACGTTTGCACGGCAAACTCAAACGCGTCCGAGACGCCTCTGGGGTAGTATTTTTTGATGACCTCCTCTACGCTAGGTTTTCCTCCTTCCCCTTCTTCCCCTTCTTCTTTCTCTCCTTCGACGATTGCTGTTTCCTTGAACTTTTCCATCATTTTATCTTCCCACTCTCGGCCAAACTTAGAATCGTTCTCTTCAAACATAAACGAGCGTCGGACGGCTGCAAACGTCGCCAACGCTTTCTCCACGTCTTTCTTCATCGCCCCATTTTCGCACGCCTCGTACACGGCTTTCACGACTTGCTTCTGCACGCCAATCTTATCCGCTTCCCACGCGTCACCGCCGTATTCTAAAACAAATAACAGCGCCTTTAACTCCGGTAACGTTTCTGGGATGCCAAATCGTTCGTCATTTGCACTCAAACCTAACTCTTTGCGTCTTTTCTCCACGTGCTTCACTCGCAACGCGTACGCTTCTTCCAACATCGCCCGACCTTGTTCGACGGAACCACTTCCGGCTAACTGAATAGCCGCGTTTCGCGTAGCGAACAGCCTTTCAGTGATTGGTACTGAATTAATTCGTCGTTGCGCTTTCATTTTTCTCAGCGCTTCCTTATCGATCATTTCGCTCGCTTGTTCCTCCGGGCGGCGATTTTTTGCTTTTTCCATCGCCTCCAGAGCGGCAAAGATGTTCAATAACACGATGTCGTTCTCTTCGGCTGGAATGACTTCTCGAGCCATCAAAGCGCCAGCTTCTAATGCATCGCCGCGAAAGCCGTCTAAATACATGGCGCGCCAGTTTCCTTCGTCGTTGGCGCACCGACCAACCAGAGTGGAGGCCATTTGCGTCCCTCGTCGTAAAACTTCCGGTTTCGCGTCGTTGGTGACTTTGCGAAGGATCTTCACGAAAAAGGACGCGGTCAAGATTCCGGATAAAACGCGCCCGTTTAATTCAGTGGTCAATCCGTCCGTTTCCGCTGGGAATACCAGAGACGGATCTAAGCCGTGCATTTGCGCGAGCTCGTGTTCGGAAAGTCGAGTTAAAATTGCCATCGGGCTTTTCCTGGGATCTATCGCTTCGTCGACGAGTTCCGGAGAGTTTTCATCGCCGAGAAGGTACGGGTCGTCATCATCATCGTCATCGTTACTGGTGCCGTCTTTCTTTTTCTTCTGCTCCACTTGGTCGATGAGTAATCGAATGGCGTTTTGTATGCGCGTCTCGACGTTTTCGGGATCTTCCGTCGGTAACAGCGCTCTCGAAAACGTCACTTCGCGTTCGATGAAACTGTCGTTTTTCGTCAATTTGTTCGCTTCGAGTCCAGCGACCGCTCGCAAACCAGTCGTTCGTAGCTCTCTGTCCAATCGAACTCTGACGAGTTTCATCCAGTGTTCGAATTCCACGTCCGAAAAAGTAGGTGTCTTGGACAAGATGCCTTCGCCCATCATCTTCTTCAAAATCTGGTCGCTCTTATATGCTTTCATGGCTTCCCCGGATAATTTCGAGGCCCAAGACATTTGCAATCTCGCCATTTCCGAAGACTCGAACGTTTCCGTGACTTCGCACGTGCTCGAGAACTCCACTCTGCACGAGGCCATCACCTCGCACTTGCCGTTTTTCCTCCTCGCTTCGACTTTAATGTTGGCCTGAATGTCAAACGTTTTCTCCCCTCGCTCTTCCGATATTTTCTTTCGACGCAATCGTTCCGCCTCTAGAGCCTCTCGCTCTAATCGCATCTTCTCCTCTCTCCGTTTTATGTCTTCCTCCAACTCTTTCTTTTTCCTCGCCGCTTCTTCCTCTTCGCGTTTTTTCAACCGCTCTTGCTCCTCGGCTTGTTTCAATCGAAACTCCGCGCGAACTTGTTCTCGTTTACGCTCTTCCTCCTCTTCTTTTTTGCGCTCAATCTCGAGTAATCTCTGTCGTTCTTTCTCCTCCGCTTCCTCTCTCAAACGTTCTTTTTCGTCTCTCAACTTTCGTCTCTCCAACTCCTTCGCGCGTTTCTCGTCCAATTTTTTCTGTTTCTTCTCCAAGTCGCGTCGTAAATCCGTCTCGTCGTACAAGCGCATTTCCACGGAACTGTCATTCTCCTGACCATCTATGCGTTTCAACGCCTGAAACGCTTTCTCCACCGTCCATTTCTCGTTTCGAATAGACGCGTCCTTTTTCTCTTCGTTCATTCGCAACGCCTTCGAGACTGCCAATGCCGCCGCGGCTGCCGCCAGCGATATCAGTTCCGTCGTCGCGTCCAACTTCCCTCTCGAACTTCTTAAATATTCCGGCGTCGGCGGCGGCACGTTTCGATGCACTTCCGCGCTGCTAAAACACTCCCGACACGCGTCCATCCGTTTCGCTTTCACCTCGGAGATGAAATCAAAAACGTGGTCCATCGCCGTGTATTCGACTTCGATTTCTTCCTCCACCTCTTCGTACAAAAACGAAGCTTCTTCCTCTTCTTCTTCTTCTTCTTTGTTGTCGTTGTTTGCGGTAACGATAGTTTCATCATCATCAAAAATCTCGCCACCGCTGCTCCTGCTCCTGCCGTTTACGCTCTTCCTCTCGTCCGAGGAAGAGACGTTAGCGTCGTTCCCATCATCATCGACATCGCTTCGAGTGGCACTAAAAGCGTCCTCCAAAAGCTCTTCTCGGTCGCCGTCATCATCTTTTCCGTCATCGTTACTCCTCTTCGAGTTCGCGCGAACTCGAAGAGAAGGAGGGTTCAGAAAACCACCACCACCGCTCCCGATTCTTCTTCTTCCTCTTCTCCGTCCTCTTCTCGTCGTCGTCGTCGTCGTCGGTGCGACGACGACGCAAAAACACCGCGCGTGCATTTCTCTCTCTAGTTTTGGGGAAAACGCGCTCGAGAGACCAAAAGTAACAAAAGAAGAGAGAATTTAATTGACCGACCTTTTGCCTCTCGTCGTGTGATGGAAACCTGTACGAAAAAAAACCACACAAACGCAACAAAAACCGCGGAAGACTACGCGAGAAAGAAGAAGAATAAGAATAAGAAGAGAGTCAACGCGAAAAAAACCTCTGTCTGTGTGTCTGTCTGTTTTGGTTTTCTTCCGATAATATATTTAGAGACGGTGTAGAGTTAGTAGAGAGAGAGAGAGAGATTTCATTTTTGTGGATAACGGTGATGATGATGCGTTTTTGTGGGAGCATCAACAACAACAACAACAACACCTGTCGAAGCGAGGCGCTCGGGAGGCGGTTACTAATAACTGATGCCAAATCAACGGAAGGAAGACGCAGCAGTCGTCGTCGAGCGTTACAAAGACAGCGCCGCCATCGCGACGACTGCGTTCGCGTGTCCGCGTACGGAGGTGCAAAAGTTGTCGACCCTTTGGTTCAACTCGAGAGACTCTTTCCGGACGTGCCCGCGCCGGTGTTGCGACTGGGCAAAACGGCGTACGACGTCGTGTTAGAACCTCTGTACGATCTGTTACCGATACCAGATGCGATCAGAGATGTCGTGGAACAGTTTGTGCTCGATGAAAAAGTAAACTCTTGGACTTTGTACACGGATTCTACGCCGACGAACGAGTTTCTTTTAGTCGCGTTTGTCGCGTTTTATTTAACCGCGCAACCGGGGATTTTAGGCTACGCGTTCGATGAGACCATAGCGAGAGCGATACAAACAGCCACGGCTGGAAATAAGTTTGGTAAGCGAGGTTCGAACGTGACTTTAGGTGGGAGAATCGGCGACGGATCGTTTGGAACCGTCTATCGAGGACGATTGAATTCCAGCGACGCCGAGAATTTGGTCTTGAAGTTTGCGAAAAATACCACCGGCGCGAGCGGGTTACAACGCGCCGAAAGACACATGAACGAGAGAATATCGCGGGACATTTTCGTCGCCGGTGGTTGCGCGTCTTACGTCGGATCTTACGAGGAAATTGAAGACGCGGCGGCACCGGTTTTGGTGTGGAAATTCGCCGGCGATGAAAACACGCTCGAAGATTACGTGTT
>Ga0181559_10007474_pt1 | contig 10165 bp, 9 predicted proteins | sample 011ome_21_FD_133752 | JGI IMG/M metagenome (GOLD analysis project Ga0181559, IMG submission 133752) | Coastal salt marsh microbial communities from the Groves Creek Marsh, Skidaway Island, Georgia - 011508AT metaG (megahit assembly) | ecosystem: Environmental > Aquatic > Marine > Intertidal zone... | reverse complement strand
CGGCGCGCGCGGCTGCTGCGGAATTGGCCTATGCGCCATCGCAGGCAAAAGAGCGGGCGCTGTGGGTGGCGGCTGACACGCTATGCGCCAACACCGATCAGATAATCGCCGCCAATGCCAAAGATTTAGACTATGGCCGCGCCAAGGGCCTATCGGCGGCCATGATGGACCGTTTGATGCTGGACGCGGGGCGCATTGCGGCCATGGCCGATGGCCTGCGCGCGGTGGCGGCGCAATCAGACCCGGTGGGCGAGGTGCTGGCAGACTGGGATATGCCCTCGGGGTTAAACATTCGCCGGGTGCGCACGCCTTTGGGCGTGGTGGGCGTTATTTATGAATCGCGCCCCAACGTGACCGCCGATGCCGGGGCTTTGTGCCTTAAGGCGGGCAATGCGGTTATCTTGCGCGGTGGATCGGAAAGCTTTCATTCCTCTGTGGCCATTCATGCCTGTTTGGTGGCCGGATTACAGGCCGCCGGCCTGCCCGAGGCGGCCATTCAGCTTGTGCCCACGCGCGACCGGGCGGCGGTGCAGGAAATGCTGACCATGACGGAAACGATCGATGTGATCGTGCCGCGCGGTGGCAAAGGGCTGGTGGGGCTGGTGCAACGCGAGGCGCGGGTGCCGGTTTTTGCCCATCTCGAAGGTATCGTGCATATCTACCTTGATAAATCAGCCGATGCCGAAAAAGCCCTGCGCGTTGTTCTTAACGCCAAAACCCGCCGCACTGGCATATGCGGGGCGGCAGAATGTCTGTTGATCCACAAAGATATCGCCACGGGTTTGGGCGCGGATGTGCTGGGCATGTTGATGCAGGCGGGCGTGCGGGTGCATGCTGGGCCGGGGCTGGTGGGCACCGATTTGGCCACAGATGCCGATTGGGGGCGCGAATATCTGGACATGGATATCGCCGCGCGCGTGGTAGAGGATGTGGATGAGGCGATTGCGCATATCCGCCAATATGGCTCAAACCACACCGAATGCATTCTGGCCGAAGACCCGGCAGCCGTTGCGCGGTTTTTTGAACGCCTAGATAGCGCGATCTTGATGCATAACGCCTCGACCCAGTTTGCCGATGGCGGCGAATTTGGAATGGGGGCGGAAATTGGCATTGCCACTGGCAAAATGCACGCGCGCGGCCCGGTGGGGGCGGCGCAGCTGACCAGTTTCAAATATTTGGTGCGCGGCCAAGGCACCACCCGCAGCTAAGCAGGCGCAATTCGCAAAAGGCCAGCGCGAAACCGCGCTGGCCTTTTTCGTGTATTTGCCAGTTTATCAGCTGGCATTTTCTGGCTTTTTTCTTTTTCTGTCTGGCGCTTATCCGTCGAAGTCGATGCTTTCGATCAGTTTCAGCGCATCGGGGCGCAATTTGGCCAGATCCATCAGGTTCACATCATCTGCGGTGAATCTGCCCCAACCAGCGACCAGCGGATCGGGCTGAATGCCGGGGGCGATGGGGTATTCAAAATTGGCCTCGGCATAGATGGCCTGCGCCTTGGGCGAGGTCAAAAACTCCATCATCTTCAAGGCATTTTCGCGGTTTGGCGCGGCCTTGGTCATGGCAACGCCCGAGATGTTGACATGCGCCCCACCGTTTTCAAACACCGGGAACACGATTTTCACGCTATTGGCCCATTCGGTTTGTTCTGCATCGCTCAGCATGGCGCCCATGTAATAGGTGTTGCCCAAACTGATGTCGCATTCGCCAGCCCAAATGGCCTTTACTTGGCCGCGGTCATTGCCTTGGGGTTTGCGGGCCAAATTGGCCTTCAAACCCTTTAACCATGCCTCGGTGGCCTGTGCGCCGTGGTGGTGCAAATAGGCCGCCACCAGCGCCACGTTATAGGCATGCGTGCCCGAGCGGGTGCAAATGCGGTTGGCCCATTTCGGATCGGCCAGATCTTCGTAGGTTGTCACCTCGCCATCAGCGACGCGGTCTTTCGAGGCATAAACCACCCGCGCCCGCGTGGTCAGGCCCCACCAATGCCCATCCGGGTCATGGTAGATATCGGGCACATTTGCGCGCAAGGTTTCGCTATCGACAGGCTGGGTCAGGCCCGCATCTACAATGGCCGCAAGGCGCGCAATATCCACCGTCAGCACCAAATCGGCGGGGCTGCGATCACCCTCGGCGCTTAGCCGTTCCACCATGCCCTTTTCCAGATGTGCAACATTCACCTTGATCCCGGTTTCTGCGGTAAAGGCATCTGTCAGTGGGCGCAGCAGATCGGGTTGGCGATAGGAATAAAGGTTCACCTCGTCTGCCATGGCGGGCAGGGCCCCCAGCGCAACGGCGCTGGCCACTAGCGCGTATGTAAGAGTTTTCGACATGTCTTGATCCTTGGCGACAGTGTTTCACTGGGCCCCTTGTTACCTGAGTCTTTTAGTCAGAACAATAGTTGATTTTTTTAATCAGGTTTTTGCGCCGGTTCCAAACTGGCCGCCTTGTTTGCCTTATCCACCGCCTTGGCACTGTTCCAAAGCGCGTCCATTTCCGCCAAATTCGATTGCTGCGGGGTTTTGCCCTGCTGGGCCAGCGCCGCCTCGATATGGGCAAAGCGGCGGGTGAATTTGGCATTGGCACGGCGCAGGGCGGCTTCGGGTTCTACCCCCAAATGCCGCGCCAAATTGGCCATGACAAACAGCAAATCGCCCATTTCCTCTTCTATTTCATCGGCGCCAAGCTGGGCCTTTGCCTCGGCCAGTTCGGCGGCCTCTTCCACCAGCTTATCCAACACCTGTGTGATATCGGGCCAGTCAAACCCCACCCGCGCGGCGCGTTTTTGCAGCTTGTGGGCACGCAAAAGCGCGGGCAGGCCGATGGCCACCCCCTCTAGCACACCGCTTTGGGCGCGCGCTGCGCGTTCGGCGGCCTTGATCTGTTCCCAATCTTGGGTTTGCTGTTGGGCGGTTTTGTCGCGGCTTTCATCGCCAAAAACATGGGGATGGCGGGCCACCATTTTATCGCTCATGGTGTTGGCCACGTCATCGAAATTGAACAAACCCGCCTCGGCGGCCATTTGTGCGTGAAACACCGATTGAAACAGCAAATCCCCCAGCTCGCCCTTTAGCTCGTCCCAAGCTTTGCGCTCGATCGCGTCGGCCACTTCGTAGGCCTCTTCAATCGTGTAGGGGGCGATGGTGGCGAAATTTTGCTCGATATCCCATGGGCAGCCGCTGTTTGGGTCGCGCAAGCGACGCATTATTTCCAGTAACCGTGGCATTCCACCATTGGGATCGTGTATCAAGCTGTCGTCAGGCATTGCGATGGCTCCGCTCTTGGGGTCAAGTGCAACCTTGAGCATTCGCCACCGAGGAGTCCACCCATGCCCGTGATCAACCGCATTGCCAGCTATGCCCCAGACATGGCCGCATGGCGCCAATATCTGCACCAAAACCCCGAACTGGGTTTTGAATGCCACGAAACCGCGGCCTTTGTCGAACAACAGCTGCGCAGCTTTGGCATCACCGAGATACACACAGGCATTGCGAAAACCGGCATCGTTGCCCTGATCGAGGGGCAGGGCGCGGGCCCCACGATTGGCCTGCGCGCCGATATGGATGCGCTGCCAATTCTCGAGGAAACCAACGCACCCTATGCCAGCAAGATCGCGGGAAAAATGCATGCCTGCGGCCATGATGGCCACACCACCATGCTGCTGGGGGCTGCGCGCTATTTGGCGGAAACGCGCAATTTTTCGGGCCGGGTGGCGCTGATCTTTCAACCGGCCGAAGAAGATGGCGGCGGCGGTGGCGTGATGGTGGAAGAAGGCATCATGGAGCGGTTCGATATCGCCCAAGTCTATGCGCTGCATAACGCCCCCGGCGTGGCCTTGGGGCAATTTATCACCTGCCCCGGGCCAATCATGGCGGCGGTTGATAGTTTCCATATCGATATCCGCGGCTTGGGCGGCCATGGCGCCATGCCCCACGAAACCCGCGATCCGGTGGTGGCGGCCTTGGCCATTGGGCAGGCCATTCAAACCATCAGCAGCCGCAACCATTATGCGCTGGACGATCTGGTGATTTCCATCACCCAAATTCACACGGGATCTGCCGAAAATATCGTGCCGGAAACGGCCTATCTGGGGGGCACCGTGCGCACATTCGATAAGGAGGTGCAGGCGATGGTGCGCCGGCGCATGGAGGCGATCGTGCAGGGCACGGCAGCGGCTTTTGATGTCGAGGCGGTGCTGCGGTAGCACGTGTATTACCCCTCAACGGTGAACCACGCGGCGCAAACCGAATTTGCCGTCGAGGTGGCCGCCGAGGTGATGGGCCCCGATCTGGTGGATGGTGCGGCCAGCCGTGAAATGGGGGCCGAGGATTTTTCCTATATGCTAGAGGCACGCCCCGGCGCCTATTTGTTCTTGGGTCAAGGCGAGGGCGCAGGCCTGCATCAAGCGGGCTATGATTTCAACGACGAAGTGGCGCCCATAGGCGCCTCGTTCTTTGCGCGTCTGGTGGAACGCGCGCAGCCAGTAGCGGGTTAAATCATGAGCTTGGAAGACGCAAAAAACCAAATAGATCATGCCTTTACGCGGCAAGATTTACGTGACCGAAGTTTCGAGAACACGTTTGGCGGGGCAACCTCATTTCTGCGCCGCCGCTACAGCAAAGATCTGGCCGGGGTCGATCTGGCGGTGACGGGCGTGCCCTTTGACCAAGCCGTGACCAACCGCAGCGGCACGCGTTTGGGCCCGCGCGCCATCCGCGAGGCCAGCGCGCTGCAAAGCCCCGATGCCCCCTTTGGCTGGGGCTATGACCCGCTCAGCGAATTTGCCATCGTCGATTACGGCGATTTGGCCTTTGATTATGCCATGCCCGCCGAATTCCCCGCGCGGCTGCACAGCCATATCAGCACCATTCTGGCGGCCGGGGCCGGGTCTGTTGTGTTGGGGGGCGATCATTCCATTACCCTGCCCATCCTGCAGGCCTATGCCGAAAAACATGGGCCCCTGTCGGTGTTGCAATTTGATGCCCATTCCGACACATGGGCCGACGACAATTTCCAGCGCATCGATCACGGCACCTTTATGTATAAGGCGGTAAAGCTGGGCTATGTGGACCCTGCGCGCTCGGTTCAGGTGGGAATTCGAACCGATAACCCCGATACGCTGGGCTTTCACATCATCGACGCGCCGCGCGTCCATGCCTTGGGGCCTGCGGGCACCGTGGCCGAAATCAGGCAGGTCTTGGGCGCGCAGCCCACTTATCTGACCTTTGATATCGATTGCCTTGATCCTGCCTTTGCGCCGGGCACCGGCACGCCGGTTTGGGGCGGCTTGGCCAGTTGGCAGGCTGCGGCCATTTTGCGTGGCTTGGCGGGCATAAACCTGTTGGGCGGCGATGTGGTCGAGGTATCGCCACCCTTTGATACCACGGGCGCCACTGCCATTGCCGCGGCGCATGTGGCAACGGAAATCATCGCGCTTTGGGGGTGGACGCGCCGCGCAGGCCAAGGGGCTGAGGCATGAAAATAGCAGCTGTGATTGTTTTATTGGTGCTGGCGGCGGGCATGGCCTATGTGCGGCTGGCCCCCAGTGATGCGGCGCGTTGGCACAAGGCCAGCGGCTTGGCCGAACTGGGCGATTTTGCAGCGCCGGGCGGCTTTACCCATAGGCGCGCCATGGCGCCGGGTGCGGGGTTTGAGGCGCTGCAAAAACTGGCCGAGGTGGCGCAAAACACCCCCCGAACGCAAGTGTTGGCCGGCAGCGTGGCGGATGGGATGATCACATTTGTCACGCGCTCGAAGGTCTTTGGCTTTCCCGACTACACCACGCTGTCACTGCAAGGCGATGTGCTAGAGCTGCGCGCGCGGCTGCGCTTTGGCAAATCCGATCTTGGGGTCAATCGGGCGCGGGTGGTGGCATGGCTGCAGGCCGCGGGGCTGACACACTAAGATCGACACGCGGCCCCTTGACCGCGGGGCCGCGACAGGGCAGGGCAGGGCCATGATTTCGAACGACCGTTTGCACCAAATCACCGAGCGTTTTCAGTTTCTCGAGGCAAAAATGTCTGCGGGCGGGGGCGATATTGCCGCGCTGGGGCGCGAATATGCCGAGTTGCGCCCCGTTGTCACCCAAATCGAGGAATGGCACCGCCTGCAATCTGATATCGCCGAGGCCGAGGCCATGTTGGCCGACCCCGAGATGCGCGCCTTGGCCGAAGAAGAACTGCCCGCGCTGAAAGCGCGCCTGCCCCAGGCCGAGCATGCGCTGCAACTGGCGCTTCTGCCCAAAGATGCCGCCGATGCGCGCCCGGCGATGATTGAAATTCGCCCCGGCACCGGCGGTGACGAAGCCGCGCTTTTTGCCGGTGATCTCCTGCGGATGTACCAACGCTATGCCGAGGCGCGGGGCTGGTCTTTTCAGGTCATCGAGCGGCAGGAAACCGAATTGGGCGGCATCAAAGAGGTGGTTGCGCGCGTTGGGGGCGAGGGGGTTTTCGCCCGGCTGAAATTTGAATCCGGTGTGCACCGTGTGCAACGTGTGCCCGAAACAGAATCGGGCGGGCGCATTCACACCTCGGCCGCCACTGTGGCCGTGCTGCCCGAGGCCGAAGAGGTAGATATCCATATCGACCCGAACGATTTGCGCATTGATACCATGCGCAGCTCGGGTGCGGGCGGGCAGCATGTGAACACCACCGATTCGGCGGTGCGCATCACCCATATTCCCACCGGTCTTGTGGTGACCAGTTCGGAAAAGTCCCAACACCAAAACCGGGCCATTGCCATGCAGGTGCTGCGCGCGCGCCTTTATGATCTTGAACGCAGCCGCACCGATGCCGCCCGCGCCGCAGACCGCAAGGCGCAGGTGGGCAGCGGCGATCGCAGCGAGCGTATTCGCACCTATAATTTCCCCCAAGGGCGCATGACCGATCATCGCATTGGGCTGACGCTTTATAAGCTGGATCAGATCCTTCAGGGTGATCTGGAAGAAATCATCAACGCGCTTATCGCAGAACATCAGGCCGCGCTGCTGGCCCTACAGACATGAGCCGCACCTATGGCGCGGCCATGGGCGATGGGCGGGCGTTGTTGGCGCAGGCAGGTATCGCCACAGCCGATCGTGACGCGCTGCGCCTTTTGGCCCATGCGGCGGGCTGGGATGTGGGGCGGCTCAGCATAGAGCTGGGCCAAGCCATACCGCCCGATACCGATACGCAGTTTCAACAGTTGCTGGCGCAGCGGGCCGCAGGGCGCCCCGTGGCCAAAATAACAGGCTGGCGCGATTTTTGGGCGGGGCGTTTTCGCGTAACCGATGACGTGCTAGACCCCCGCCCCGACACGGAAACGCTGGTCGAGGCGGCATTGGCGCGCCCGTTTCAGCGCGTGCTTGATCTTGGCACAGGCACGGGCTGTATTGTGTTGTCTTTGCTGGCAGAACGCCCGGGGGCAACCGGGGTGGGCTGCGATATCTCTGCCGCTGCCTTGGATGTGGCGCGGGCCAATGCTGCCGATCATGGGTTAACCGCGCGGGTGACCTTTGTGCATTCGGATTGGTTTTCAGATATCGAGGGCCAGTTTGATCTGGTGGTGTCAAACCCGCCCTATATTGCACTGACCGAGATGCCAGATCTTGCGGTCGAGGTGCGCAATCATGACCCGTTTGGCGCATTGTCTGACGGGGGCGATGGATTGGGTGCCTATCGCAGCATTGCCGCAGGGATTGGCCGCGTCTTGCGCCCCGGTGGCGCGCTGATTGTGGAAATCGGCCCCAGCCAAGCCGGGGCTGTGGTGGAATTGTTTCAGCAAGCGGGGCTTACCCAGATTGCCGTTTTGCCCGATTTAGACGGGCGCGACCGGGTGGTTTGCGCGAAAGCGCCATGAATTTGGTAAAATAGCGGCATCAGCGGCAAATTTTACGAAGAATTGGCGCCAAGCCTCTTGTCAGCCGCGCCCATACATGATTACTCAACCATGTCAGTGTGGAGGATCGTGCTTCGGTCCCCCTTGACGTCAAGCCAAAAACTTGTCGGCCTGCACAAATAATGGCGCATAGGGCGCCAGACGGTCGGCACAGCGCATGAATGAAGGCTGGAATTCAAGGTATGAGATCATCGAAATCGCGTTCGCGGTCGAAGTCGAACCGTAACAATAACAACCGTTCGATGGGCAATATTGTCAACCGGGTGTTCGACAGTTCTGGCCCCGAAGGCAAAGTGCGCGGAACGCCGCAGCAAATCATCGAAAAATACAACCAGCTTGCCCGCGATGCGCAACTTGGCAACGACCGGGTGGCGGCCGAAAACTTTCAGCAGCACGCCGAGCATTATCTGCGTATGTTAAGCGCGGCCCAAAAAGACATGGATGCCCGCCGCGAAGAGCAAGAGCGCCAGAACCGCGAACGGCAGGCCGAACGCGACCGCGATCGCCAGCACCGCCAAGAAAACACCGATCAGCCCCAGCACGAGGGCGAGGCCAGCAGCGCCGATATGGTGATGGGTGACGAAAGCGACAGCAGCGGCTTGGTGGAAACGCCAGAAAACCGCCCCGCAGCCCCCGCAGAGGAGCCGCTGCCCGCAGCCGCCCCTGAGACTGCCGCCAAGGCCCCCGAGGCACCCGCCAAGCCAAAGCGCCCGCGCAAACCACGCGCCCCGCGCAAGGCCGCCGATGCCCCGAAAGAGGCTGCCGCAGACCCAGCTGGCGAAAAATCGCAGGCGGCGGAATAACGCCCCTGCCCATTCCCGGGCCTCAACCACTGCGCCTGAACCGCACCGCCTGAACCGCCCGCACACCCCTTTTTATGAGTGCGGTGCGGCGGGCTTATCAGGCCTTGGCGCAGCCCCTAGGGCTGGGCCATCAGCCGGGCTAGGGCGCAAAATCGTTCCAAATCGATGGTTTCTGCGCGGTCGGTGGGCTTGATGCCCGCCGTCAACAGCCTGTCTTCAATATCGGGGGCCGCGCCTTTTAGTGCCGCGCGCAGCATCTTGCGCCGCTGGTTAAAGGCCTGTGCCACGATACGTTCCAAAACCTTGGCATCACAAGGGTAGCGTGGCGCGGCCAAGGCCTCGATATGCACCACGGCGCTGCTGACCTTTGGGGGCGGCGAAAACGCCTCGGGCGGCAGGTTCAATACAATTCGGGCATTGCTGCGCCACTGTGCCAGCAGCGCCAAACGCCCATAGGCCTTGCTGCCGGGCTGCGCCACGATCCGCTCGGCCACCTCGCGTTGAAACATCAGCGTTAGGCTGGTCCAAACCGGGGGCCAAACCGCCGGTGTCAGCCAGCGCACCAGCAATTCTGTGCCAACGTTATAGGGCAGGTTTGCCACCACCCGCACCGGCGGCGTCAGATGATCAAGCGGGTTAATCTCTAGCGCGTCGCCATTGATAACCTGTAACCGCCCTGGGTAGGCCTGCGCGATTTGGTCCAGTGCGGGCATGCAGCGCTGGTCTTTTTCTATGGCCAACACCCGGCGCGCGCCTTCGGCCAACAGGCCCCGCGTCAGCCCACCGGGGCCGGGCCCGATTTCCAAAATATCGCTGTCTGCCAAGTCACCGGCTTGCCGCGCGATTTTGGCGGTCAGGTTAAGATCCAAAAGGAAATTTTGCCCCAATGCCTTTTTCGCCACCAGCCCATGGGTGGTAATGACCTCGCGCAGCGGGGGAAGGGTGTCTATCGCGCTCATGGCTGTTGCATCACTGAAATTTCTGGCTTTGGCAAGCGCAGATGGCGCCTAGGATTGGCTGTGCTGGGCGTTTTGGCGGGCTTTGGCCATCTCTGCACCCATGCGCAGCGCAGCAATCAAGCTGCTGGGGTTGGCCTGCCCACGCCCGGCAATGTCGAAAGCGGTGCCATGATCGGGCGAGGTGCGCACGAAAGGCAGCCCAAGGCTGATATTGACCCCATGATCAAAGTTGATTTTTTTGATGTGTATCATCTCTTGTTCGTGATACATGCAAATGGCCACGTCATAGCCTGCCCGCCCGCGGGCGTGAAACATCGTGTCGGCGGGCAGGGGGCCAATGATATCGATGCCGTCCGCACGCATCTGCGCCAATAGAGGGGCGATCCAGCGCAGCTCTTCTTGGCCCATGGCGCCACCCTCGCCGGCATGGGGGTTTAGCCCGGCCACCGCAATGCGCGGCGCGGCTATGCCAAAATCGCGCTGCATGGCGTGGTGGGTTAAGGTGATGGTTTGGCGCAACAAATCCGGGGT